>Ga0315288_10010774_pt1 | contig 11530 bp, 10 predicted proteins | sample YL17G11_20_MG_FD_203454 | JGI IMG/M metagenome (GOLD analysis project Ga0315288, IMG submission 203454) | Sediment microbial communities from Yellowstone Lake, YNP, Wyoming, USA - YL17G11_20 | ecosystem: Environmental > Aquatic > Freshwater > Lake > Sediment | place: USA: Wyoming | collected... | reverse complement strand
CAACCCGCAGACCCCCATTGCCGCGCTGCTAGAGATTGCAGGTGACCGAGATTCGTTCGATGTCACCCTCTGCCATCACCCTGCGTGGAAGCGCATCTTTCGGCAGAAGCCAGAACTCGCAGCCAAGCTTTTACAGACCAAAGACACCTCCGCATGGCGCGGGATGTCTCGTCTGCTGCGGCTGCCTTTGTTCGCACAGCAGCAGTTGGGCGGGCTGCCGAGGGGCATTTACTCGAAGGATCTGCGGGGGCACTTCTACTTTTACCCGTCTGGTCTCATCGCCTTTGGGGGGCTGTGGCCCCATGGGACGCCAGACATTACCAAGCTAGACTGGGCCCCGCTCTTTTTTGTCGATAAAGCGGCGCTGTTGCAGGGCGCCAGGCAGGGACTGTTTACGCCCAAGCTGGTGACGATAGCGCCGCAGCAGGTAGCAAAGCGCGTGGCACAGGCCTTGGCAACAGCGGAGGCAGAATTTTTAGCGAAGAAGGGGACTGTATCTGGACGTGTAAGGGTGGGGGCGCGGAACCCTTCTGAGATTCAAGCTGATCCACAGGCGACCGCAGCGGAGGTGCAGACGCTGCCTCCCCTGCTAGCGATCGCACATCCGAATTGTCCAGAGGCGCTGTGGTGGTCACTGGCGGAGAAGCATCCGATCGAAGCCCAGGAGAGCATCCTCTTTCCCCTGATCATGTTAGAGAATCCTGGGCGCTGGGAGCAGGTCGAGCGCAAGTGGGCGCATCTATGGGTAGAGTACGCCATCACTCGCTTGCCTACGCAGGCGAGGCGTCCTTTTGCAATCGACTGCGCAGAGCGGGTGCTCTCCATCTTCGAGCGGGAGTGGGATGAAGATAGCAGACCTCGCCTCGCAATAGAGGCGGCCAAGAACTATGTGCGCGGGAAGGAAACAAAGGCGAACTTAGCGGCAGCCTGCGCAGCGGCACATGAGGCGTGCGCCGATGCCAACGATGCCTACGTAGACGCAGAGGAGAGAGGCGATCCAAACGCAGATGATGACTACGTGGCGATGATGGCAGCGGGTGCTGCCGCCTACGCGGCGGATGTAGATGTCGCCTTTGAGAGACAGGCGTCTGGTCATGCGGCGGGTGCGAGGCGAGGCGATGAGTTTGTCTGGCAGTTGCACCGTCTACAAGACTATCTGCGCGGCGAAGTCTCACTCGTCGGAACGCGCAGAGGTCGTCGATGAGAGCCTCTTCCCGCACGCGCGTTGGCACGATAGAAGCGCCCTTCCATCCGCGAGACGCCTTGGCAGATCCTGAGTGCGATGTCGAGCTTTGGTGGAGGATGGCAGAGACGTATCCCTTTGAGGCCCAAGAGAGCGTGCTGTACCCTCTGCTGACGCTAGAAGAGCCAGGGCGCTGGGAAGATCTGCGGAGGGAGCATATTGCGTCCTGGCTCTCTGTTTATGCAGGGTACATCCTTCGGTTGACGCCACGCTTGCATCGTCTCTTCTCCGCAGACTGCACCGAGCATGTACTTCCTTCGTTTGAGCGCCAATATCCAGGCAACACCGTTGTCCGTGATGCAATCGAAGCAGTGCGCGCCTATGCGCAAGGGCTTATGACTGGAGCATGGCTACAGGTCGCAGGACAGCGGGCGTATCAAGCGAGACTAACCGCCGAAAAGGCGTCTGCCGCCGCTGGGAGTACCCCTGCGGCTTCACAGTATCAGGCTGCAGGATGTGCCGCCCAAGCTGCTGAACGGGCCGCAGGATATGCCTCCCATCGAGGGGACGTCTCCGCAGGGGATGGAATGGCCAAGACAGCAACGATCATGTCAATAGAATCTGCCCAATCGGCTGCCTTTGCGGCGGGCAGACCCAAAGGGGATGCGGCGCTCTATGCAGAGCGCGTGTGGCAGTGGGAGCGTCTCTGCTGGTATTTACAAGGTGAACAGGTTGGATTGCATCGGAGGCACCCATGAGACGATATGCCCGCATGCGCGTAGGCGCTCGTGATTTTGCGAATGAAGATCCGATGGTCGTCATCGCTGATCCAGATTGCCCTGCAGAATTGTGGTGGGAGCTCGCGGCTAAGTATCCCTTTGAGGCGATGAAGAGCGTGCTTTATCCACTGCTGACCTTGGAAGATCCAGAGCGCTGGGCGGCGATGGAGCGCCAACATGCGCTAGGTTGGCTTAGAGTTGCCATGGACCAATTACCGATAGATAAGGAGCCGTTTTTTATGGCGGACTGCGCCGAGCACGTTCTTCCGTTTTTTACGCGAGACTATCCGAAAGACAAGCGAGTTCAAAAGGCGGTTGAGATGCGTCGGCGTTATGCGCGCGGAGAAGTAAGCAAGGCGCAGTGGTTTACCGCCGCCGAAGCCGCAGAGCGCGCTTCCCGCAAGGGAGGGGAAGACTCTGCGGCCTGGTCTGCGGCCTGGTCTGCCGTTGCGGATACCGCCGAAGATGCTTGCGAGGAGGCTAGATGCGCGGCAGCGCGGGCATCTGGTGGTTTGAGCTCTGGCAGGGATGCTGAAACAAGGTGGCAATGGGGGCAGATCCAGCGCTATCTGCCAATAAAGACATCAAAGATAGGATCCATGGCAAAAGTAGGCGCACGCAGGCCTAACACCATCCTCAAAGATCCCAAGGCCAGTGAAGCAGAGCTCCGTGCCTTACTCGCGAAGTATCCACAGGCTGTATTGGAGAATCCCAACTGCCCTACCGAGCTTTGGTGGGAGTTGGCGGCAGACTTCCCACTCGAAGCCATGGAGAGCGTGCTCTATCCCTTGCTCACACTAGAGGAGCCTGACCGTTGGATCGCGTTGGAGCGCGACTGTCTCACAACATGGGTCACCACGTTGAATGCGAAGCTTCCTGCCCAAGCGGGTCATCTCTTTTCTGCGGATTGCATAGAGCATGTGGTGCTTGCCACGCAGAAAAGGCACCACGGAGACGCTCGATTGCGAGAAGCGATTCGCCTACGGCGCGCCTATGCGCATGGACAGGCGACGAAGGATGAGCTTTGGCGCGCCAGCCAAGCGGCGGCGAAGGCATTCCCGATCTTTTCCGCTGCCTGTTACAGCCATGAACCCAATGTGACGATCGCGGCCTCTAATGCAATTGCGATGGCATCGAATGGGAGTAGAGAGAAATTTCGTGCAGTCCAATTTAAAGAAAAACAATGGCAGTGGCAACGTTTGCTCTGGTATCTGCGGCAAGGATCAAGATAAATGAGAGGCAAAACCAAGGTAGGCGCGGCCCGATCGATAGAGGAAATCATTGATGATCCAATGGCGACCGCAGCGGAGATCGAGCGTCTGGCAGCAGGCGCACCACGTTCGGCGCTGGAGCACCCCAACTGTCCCGCTGCTCTTTGGTGGGCACTCGCAGAAGAAGACCCTGTGGACGCGCCCTTTACGCCAGCAGGACAGCTCTTTTTGCTGGAAGAGCCTGAGCGCTGGGAAGCGCTAGCGCGCAAGAATGCCTCACGATGGATTCGATCCTGGGGGCAAGATCTGTCTCCTCCTGCGCAACGGCTGTTAATTGCAGACTGCGCGGAGCGGGTATTGCCCCTGTATGAAGCTATTGATCCAGCGAACAAACGACCTCGCCGCGCCGTGGAAGCAGGACGTGCCTACGCCAAGGGATTGTTGACGCAATCAGAATTGAAGAAGGTATGGGCGGTGATAGAAAATGCGCGGAAAGAAGTATTCGATGCCTCTCCGCATAAAATAGGAGTGGCGGGTCATGTGTTGGCGGCATCGGCAGTTGCGGTAGATCCAAGTGATGCGGGGAGTGGGCTATTTTATTCACTGAATCAGGCTCTCTGTGCGGTGCAAGTTGCATCGCTCGATCGTCATCGCGCCTTGACCAAAGGTGGTGGCCCTGGTCCCCATTTCGCAGCGGCGATTCCTGCCGAGGAAGACAAGATCACCGAGCAAGTCTGGCAGTGGCATCGCATGGTCTGGTATCTGCGGCAAGGAAAGGCCCAGATGGCACCCAGATCAAAAGTAGGCGCACGCAGGCCTAACACCATCCTCAAAGATCCCAAGGCCAGTGAGGCAGAGCTCCGTGCCTTACTCGCGAAGTATCCACAGGCTGTATTGGAGAATCCCAACTGCCCTGCCGCGCTTTGGTGGGAGTTGGCAGGGAAGCATCCGTTCGAGGCGATGAAGAGCTCTCTCTATCCGCTGCTCACACTCGAGTGCCCAGAGCGCTGGGCGACGCTAGAGACAGCGCATCTAGGGGATTGGGGAGACTGGCTGCGAAAGGGGATGAGTCAACTCTCTGAAAAAGACCTACGGCTCTTTGGCATTGAGTGCGCAGAGCGGGTGCTGCCCCTCTTTGAAAAGGAGCATCCCACCGATAAGAGGCCTCGTCAGGCCATTGAAGTTGCAAGGAAGTTCACGAGGGGGCAAGCGACGCAAAAGCAGCTAGAGCATGCCCATCAGCTTGCGATAGATGCCAGCGTCCCTGGCTCTAACGCTTATGAGGCAGCGGCGGCGGTTCGCGCGGTCACCTCTACGCCTTTGTTTGCCGCATTCTACGGCGCGCTGGCGGTGCCTGTGCGCGACTTTGCAAAAGAGCGGGCGTGGCAATGGCATCGGCTGCTAGAGTATCTGCGAGGAGCTCCATGAGCAATCGCAAGTTACAGCAGGCCCAGAATCCCAATACATCTCCGAAGACGCTGCGTCGTCTCTATGAGGACTGTCTTCGTGAGAAGGCACCCTCTGAGGATGTGATTGATGCCATCGCGATGAACCCCAACACGGCCATGGATCTCCTGCTCGATGAGCTCGCCTTTGATCGTCCTGCGGACGTCGCCAAGAACCCCATCTGGGCGCTGGTGTCGCTGGAAAATCCAGCCTTCTGGGAGGACTTGGCAGGCAGAGAGCGGCAGGGCTTTGAGCGGGTGCTACATGCGGACGCAGCGCTGCGTGCCTTTTTCTTTGGGGCGCCGCTGCATACCTACTCCGCGCCTTGGCCTGAAGATCCTGAGATCTTTGGGCGTGCGGAGCCACAGCATCAGGTCATTGTGTATGCCAACGGCTGGGTAGAGGCGAAGTGGCCTCGCGAGTATGCCTACTTTCGCGACTGGAAGGGGTTTACCAGGGAGCATGTTTGGCCTGAGTACAGGGACTGGAACGAGTGGAACCGCCTTTGTAAGGAAGATACGGTAGGTGGGCGCGCCAAGCGCACGAAAGAAAGCGTCATCGCCGATCCGCTCGCCTCTGCGAAAGATCTGGAATGGCTGTATAAACAGGATTCACTGGCAGCACTGAATCACCCCAACTGCCCTCCCTCCATTTGGTGGAATTTGGCCGTCAATTATCCGTGGGAGGCCATGCAGAGCGCGGCCTTTGATCTGATGACGCTAGAGAGTCCAGACGCTTGGATGGATGTGCTCAGAGAGAAAAACGCGACCCTGATCAAGCTGCTAATCGAGGCATTGCCAAAGAAGAGCCAGCATCTTTTTGCGGCAGAATGTATACAGCGTGTCTTGCCGCTCTTTGAGCGCGTGTATCCCAAAGACAAGAGACCGCGCGAGGCCATCCGCGCTCGTCAACTCTTTGCGCAAGGTCAACTGCCAGAAGCAGAGTGGAGAGCGGCCATGGAGTCTGCCTGGAATCTAGAGAACATGTCCGCAGATCTGAACGCCACGGAGGTCGCGTTTGCGGCAGGCAGTGAAGTACCTGATGTTGCGGCCTGGAATGCGGCGCGAGCAGTGGCTTGGGATGCCGAGCAGCGCTGGGATGCAGTTCCCTTTACGGCGGAGCGTCTGTGGCAATGGCAGCGAGGGCAGGAGTACCTGCGCCGTGCGACAGGCGCGCCATGAAAAGATTAACTGATCTTGATCCGCACTGGCTGCGAGACGGCGAGCGACATGGGATCGGCGTCTCGTTTGAGTGCTCTTGTGGCTGTGGCGATCGGATGGCGGTCGGCTTTGCCAATCCCCTGGACGGCGGCGCTCCCGTCATTGTCACCCGCAACGTAGAGGGCATCCCAACGTGGTGGCAGCGGACGGGTGACACGTTCGAGACCATGAGCCTCTCTCCGTCCATCGTCGTCTGGCGGGCAAAGAAGGAGCACTGGCACGGCGTTTTGCAACATGGTATCGTGACTCCCTAGCGGAGGTTCTGATGCAGATCACATTCGTAGACCCCAAGGACCGATTGCCCGCACATCTGCGCGGCTACGGTGATCTCATCTCCTCGTTTAAGGCCATCATTGGTGGCGTTGTGATGTGGTATGGTCATTGCCGTCCTAGCGGGGGCGTGGTGTGGCTAGAGACCACGGTGTCTCGCGAGGATTTTCTCTTGTTGCAGGCGGATCGTGAACGGCGTGGGCTGCCGCCTGCGCGCATTAACCCAGGTTGGTTGTAATGGCGTTTAAGATTCCAAAGTTCAAACTCACCTTCTCGGACTGGCTGGGGATCGGTCTCTTTGCCGCAGGCCTGCTCTTGACCAAGCCCAAGTCTGTAAAGGGGCTCCCTCGTCTACAGAAGCCCCTGCCAGGATCACGCACGGCGCGCGAGGCAGAGCTTGGTCTCTTCCCAGGAGATGAGGGGCTCATTTCTCGCATTGAAAAGAAGTGGGGTGACAAGGCGCGCGACGCGCATAAAATCTACCCCACCGTCTCTGCGCAGGAGATCTTACGCTTCATCCATCTGGAGAGCCGAGGGTACAAGAACGCTCACGATGATACCGTGAACGCGACGGGCCTCCTGCAGCTCACCCCGCAGGCGCAGCAGCAGTACAGCGTCATAGACCCCACAAACCCATGGGACAACATTGAGGGTGGCGCACACATGCTTGCGGACCTCCACCAGATCTACGCCGACAATCCCGTCTACATCGCAGCGGCATTCTATGATTGGCCTCTTGATCTGCGACCCATGAAGCAGCCAGGCAGCATTGTCTTTGACAAGGACACCACGGCCTACGTCAAGCGAGCCTTGGCGCTTCAGAAGCTCTACAGCGGAGAGAAATCTTGAAATACGAAAACGACAATCACGATACCCATAATATTTTTGAGTCTGTGGAGGTCTTCAATAACGAGATGGAGGACGAGACGGGGATAGAGTTTGCGCACTCGCTCCATTGCGTCGTAGAGGAGAAGAAGAGCAAGGGCAACTTCGTCATGCCGCGCCCCTTCTGGTGGCTCATGAACCATGCCGACTTCAACTTTACCTCTATCGGAGAGTACCTGGGGAACGACGCCGACTTTATGAAGCGCTTCCTTGCTGCCCACCGTGCTGCCTTTACAAAGATGCTCAAGAAAGAGCACGGATGGAAGCCTAAGATCATTGGCGAGGCCTACCAGCGTTGGCACAACCGCGCCATGCGAGGCCTGCCTGGGCTTGAATCTGAAGCTGACTTACTAAAGGCGCAAGACGCCTTCGAGGAATAACCGATGCCTCCTTTTTTATGGATCGCTATTGCCGCCGCCCTTCTTTTGGGATCTCGAAAGAGCGGTGGCCCCCAGAGTGCTGCGCAGTCCGCGTCCCAAAAGGGACAAGGCACACCTCCGCAGAAAACCATTCAGCCTGCGGCGAAGAAAGGGCAGGGGGCTTCGCAGAAGAAGCCTCCTTCTGCGGGAAAAGGGAGTGAGGCAGCCTCCAAGGCAGCCGCTAAGGTGGCGATAGAGATGGCCACGGCAGAGCGGGCGATTCAGGAGGCGATTCAGGCCCGTCAGAAGGCCATTGAATCAAAGACCGTCCCCTTTGACGCGAACAGCGTGGATCTTCGATTCAGTGGCCCCAGATACATCTTACAGATGAAGGAGGAGTACAAGGACTATCTGAATGGAACCCTCGAACCCGAGGAGTATCCTGTCCAGTGGCATTTGTTTCTCAATCAATTCGCTCAACATGTGGCTGTCATTAAGGTCAATCCTGGCAAGTGGATTGAGATCGTGTCGGATAAGCCTGTGAAATTATCCGACGTCATCTGGGGAAGGCCTGGAACTTGGGATGAGTGGCTGAGTGTCGGAGTCACGGCGGCAGGTCTTGCGGTGGTGGTTGGACCTGAGTTGCTTGCGGCCATGGGCATCGCGGAGTTGGGGGCAGCAGCCCTCACTGCGCTTACGATCACGGGCTACGCGGCGAGAGCGGGCGCGGTCATTGTGGCTGCCAATAAGGGCGTGCGCGCAGGCGCGGTAGAGTTGGCGTCTCAGTTTATCCCCGTCTTAAAGTTCGCCGACAAGACGGGCGTGAAGAAGGCCTTTGTGAAGTCGCTGGGAGAGTATCTGTTCAACAACGACATCAAGAACACGTTCAAGGACACGCTAAACTCCCTCTAACGTTTGCGCTCGCCGCCTGAGTTGAGGTACACTGCTGCCCAACTTCTCTCTTGGGAGCGAGCATCATGTTGTCCCTCACCACCAGCCGATTTACTGAGTTTGATCATCCGTTTGCAGAGCGGCTGCGTCGCGATCATCCTGATCTTTGGGCCTTAGGCGGCACCAAGCGAGGCAATCCGTCCTACCGCATGTGGGGCAGAGCGCGCCGCAACAGTCACCCCTCTCAGGTGCATGGTTGGCTCAAAGATCGAGAAGCCTGGGCTGCCAGGCACCAGCGCTCCCATCGTCTTCCAGACATCATTGCAATGATCAAGCGGGGGATCTGCGGCGAGTGCGGCATGGCAACGATGCGCCGCATTGTGTTGGCGGCGATTCAGAAAAAGAAGATGGCTGCCAAGTGAGGCGCGCGACACAGGTAGGCACAGCCTCTGTCTATCAGAACCTGCATGAGACGCTGGTAAAGGGCGCCAAGGATACCTCTGTTCTTGGTACAATCATGCAAGGTGCGCGTGAGGCATTCATCAAGAAACGCCTCACTGCCAAAGAGTTTGATGCGCTGGAGGATCTGGCACAGACCTTGTGGGAGATGTTTAATCTAGAAGATCCCAGCATCAAATGGGGATGGTCTACTTTTTCATCGAAGACGTACCGAAATTTTGCAGCCGTATCCCAACAGATCATGAGCGCCACGACGCAGGGAGAGGGGCAGCGATGTCGCGACGAGATTGAGCGTCTGTATAAGAGCGGAAAGCTCTCTGTCTCGGATGCACAGGAGTTGGAGAGCTATCTCTGGGTTCTGTATGCAGGGGTGGTGCGATGGCCTTCTGTGGTAAGTGCTGCCGATCTCGCTAAGCACCAAGAAAAGAAAAAGGATGCGGTTGGCGCCCGTCTGCCCGCAGAGATCATCGCTGATCCGATGGCAACGGCGGCAGAGATCCTCTCCCTGTCCTATCAAAAGCCATTGGAGGCGCTGCGGCACCCGAACTGCCCCGTCTCTTTTTGGTGGGAACTTGCGGAGAAGTGGCCCATCGAAGCGCAGGCTAGCGTGCTGTATTCTTTGTTTACGCTAGAAGAGCCCAGTCGATGGGCGGAATTGGAGAAGCAGTACGCGGCATCATGGGTAGGCAAGATGATTCTCCGTTTGCGGGAGGAGGATCAGGAGTGCTTTGCCGCAGCGTGTGCCTTGCGCGCTCTTCCGTTCTTCGAGAAGCGTCGCCCCAATGATAAACGACCTCGCGAGGCCATCCGCGCCAGATGGCAATTTGCCAAGGGATCGACCTCTGAACAAGATCTGACCCACACTAGGAGGGACGCGCAATACGCATTCCAACAGGAAGATTCGCAGACCGCAGTGGGGTGTGCGGCGCTAGCCTCGTACCAGATCAGCCCAAGGGCTTCCGTCGAGTCGTCGGCGAGCGCATTCGCATTCAGCGGAGTGTATGGCGAGGCGATGCAGCAGTGGCATCTGTTGCAGGAGTACCTGCGCTATGGGGCGCCATCTGCTCTCTATGGTCCAAGTGACTTTGTCGCGGGGGCTTCTCAGTCTCCGAAAGAATCGAGGGTTGGCGCCCGTCTGCCCGCAGAGATCATCGCCGATCCGCAGGCCTCCGAAGATGAAGTTCGTCAGCTCCCTGGGCTCTCTGCATTGGCGCATCCCAACTGTCCCACCGAGCTCTGGTGGCAACTCGCGGCCTCGTATCCCATCGAGGCCATGGAGAGCCCTGCCTACGATCTGATGACACTAGATACTCCAGAGCGCTGGACACAGATGGAGTCCACGGGCTGGGTCAAGCATCTCTGGTTTACCCGCTATGGGGAGCGCCTCTCCGAGCCACAGCGCCGATTACTGGCGGCGGATCTAGCGGAGCATGTGCTGCCGTTGTTTGAGCAGAGACGGCCTAAGGATAAGCGGCCTCGGAAGGCGATAGAAGCTGCCCGTGCCTATGCCAGGGGAACGCTAGCTAAGAAGGGGATGCAGGGAGCGAGTGTGGATGCTAGCGTTGCAGAATCGGTGGCTCGTCAATCGCCAGCAATCACGAACAGCACCAATTTGGTCCGTGCGGATCGTGAGTTTAATCTAGGCCATGCAGCGGCCAGTGCGGCGATGGCTGCCTACATGGCGGCTGAGCTTTACTCTTCTGCCTATACGCCCTCTGGCTCGGTAAAATCTCCGTTTCTCCCCACCGCAACGGCCAAGGCTGCCGTGCAGGCCGTGTTTAGCTTCTCCAACGCCACCGAAGGCGCCTCTCTCAGTTGCTATACAGCGGCAGAGAAGGCTCAGAAGCGCAAGAACAACGACAAGGCGTCCACCGCAGAATTTCTGTGGCAATGGGCGCTGCTTCAAAAATATCTGCGAGAAAACGCGCCCGCTGTGGGCCAGCTACGAAAGAAGCAAGACGCGCGAGATGCCGTGCAAGAACTGGCTGACTACGCCAAGGCGACAGACGATGACGCGCTCCTGTCGGCAGCAAAGCAGTGGCTCAAAGAATACAAGAAAATTCATCTCGGTAAGACCCCAGAGGTCGCCGTCCATGAGGTGCGCCAGCGCGCGCTGCAAACACAATATCAAGAGGACATCATGAGTCAGACCAAGATACCAGCGATCCCCAAGGTAGACGTGCTGGCGGTGGAGCAAGAGATCCTACGACAGACCGCACCGCTCATCCCCGCCGCCACCGCCACCAAGGCTGAGCAAGTGGCGCATTCGTTTGAGAAGGACGCCATTTGGCAGCGCCTGTCGCGCAAAGAAAAAGAGGCGGTCACCGCCGTCAATACGCTGTTGTCAGAGCAGGCATCAAAGGGACGAGGCTTCTCATCACCAGACGAGCAGCCTCTGAAGCGCGCTGCTCTGAAGGCGATGGGCGAGCGGATGGCGCGCGAGAAGCAGTTGATGGCGATGCAGGCGAACCCTGCCAAGGCGGCGCTAGAGGCCGCGAAGAAGCCAAGGAAGCCTAAGTTGTCTGTGTCCAAGGCCGCCAAGCAAGCCAAACGCCAACGCCCGCCTGCTCCGCCAAAGAAGCCGTCCCGCTTCGGCAAAAAGCATGTGGCGCGCAAGGCCCCTCCCGTACGACGTGGCCCACCTGCGCACGGCACTTGCGTCCAGATCTGGGAGTGCAAGGATAACGCCTGCACGGTGGTAGTCGCGCAGGATGGCGAGGTATTTTGGGCGGGCTGGCCGTGTCCGAAGGGCAAGCTACCCAGCCTCGTTGCGGTCTTAGAGAAGTTTGAGGAGAAGCCGCATCTCTTCGTAAAGACTGATGCCTCG
>Ga0315288_10010772_pt1 | contig 11532 bp, 11 predicted proteins | sample YL17G11_20_MG_FD_203454 | JGI IMG/M metagenome (GOLD analysis project Ga0315288, IMG submission 203454) | Sediment microbial communities from Yellowstone Lake, YNP, Wyoming, USA - YL17G11_20 | ecosystem: Environmental > Aquatic > Freshwater > Lake > Sediment | place: USA: Wyoming | collected... | reverse complement strand
CGAGTTCTGAGGACAGGCGGGAGAGGGCGACCCCGAGCAGATGAGTGGCGGCGATGGACCGCCTTTCGTAGATCCGGCGGGCGATCGGCTGGGGCTGGGCGCCGGCCTTCACCAGCTCGGCCGCAACGCGGAGCGCGCTGGCGGTGGTGTTGCCGAAGCAGAAGCGCCCGGTGTCGGTGAGGATTGCGGCATAGAGGCAGGTGGCTATCTCGGCGTCAACCGGAAGGTCCAGGCGGCGCAGCAGATGGTAGACCATCTCGCCGCTGGCGGCCGCGCCGGGGTCAATGATCTGCACTTCGCCGAAGAGCCGTTCTGTCTGGTGGTGGTCAATGTCTATCAGGTGAGGGAGACTGCTGAATGCGGGCTCCAGCGGGCCGATGCGGGAGAGGCCGTCGCAGTCCACGACGATGCCGACGTCAGCGCGCCAGTCGGGGGGCTGGTGGCGGATGCGGTCGGCGCCGGGAAGGAAGCGGTAGTTTGCCGGAACCGCGTCTGGCAGGAGAGCGGCGACGCGGTGCCCGCTGTTGTCGAGCGCAAGCGCCAGGCCGAGCAGCGACCCGAGAGCATCGCCGTCAGGGCGGATATGCGAGGCGAGGTAGAAGCTGCTGCTTTCGCGGATCAGCTCACTCGCTCGGTTCAGCATCCGGGCGGCGCTGGTCTTCCTCATGGCGGATTCGATCCAAGATATCGAGCGTGCGGGCACCCCGGGCGAGCGAGCGGTCAACGGTGAACTCCAGCACCGGCATGGGCCGAAGGTGCAGCACCTTCATCAGCTCCGAGCGGATGAACCCGGCGGCGCTGCGCAGCCCGGCCAAGGCGGTGGACTCTGCCTCCTGGTCGCCGAGGGTGCCGAAGTAGACGCGGGCGTTCTTGAGGTCAGGGCTGGCGTCCACCTCGGTTATCGTGATCATGCTCACCCGCGGGTCCTTCGTCTTGCGCTGCAAGATCGAACTGATCTCGGAGCGCAGCAGCTTCTGCACGCGCGCTATGCGTTGGGAGGCCATCTCTACAGGAACTCGACTTCTTGCTCGAGCAGCACTGCCCGCGGTTCGCTCTCGATCAGGTCAACGACCTTGCTGATCACGCGGTCAAGGAAAGGCCGAGCATTGGCCACCGCCGCCACCGCCAGCTCCGCGTACCTCACCGAGTCATTCTCCCCCACCTCGGCCGCGCTCACGTTGAAGCGACTGCGGATCCGGTCGAGCAGACTGCGGATGACCTGACGCTTGTCCTTCAGGGTGAGGCCGCTGGTGATCTCCACCCGAACTCGGAGAGCGACGATGTGCATGGCAACGGCAGCCCTAGAGGACGGTCCGCCGGATCTCCCGCTCTTCGACGCACTCGATGACATCGCCGACTTGCACGTCGTTGAAGCCGTCGAGCACGATGCCACACTCGAAGCCCTGCTGGATCTCCGTGACGTCCTCCTGCAAGTGGCGCATGGAGGCGATCCTGCCCTCCCATACGGCATCGCGTTGCCGCCTTACCCGAGCCACTGCGCCGCGAACCATGTGGCCGTTCAAGACGTAGCATCCCGCGATGGTGCCGAGGCGCGAGGACTGGAAGAGCGCCCGGACTTCCGCCTCCCCGACCATAACCTGTTCGCGCTTCACCTCGAGCATGCCGAGCATGGTGTCGCGGACATCGTCGAGCAGGTCGTAGATGACCTGGTACAGGCGGATCTCGACGTGTTCGTCTGAGGCGAGCCGCCTTGCCTGGGCGGCGGCGCCCACCTGGAAGCCGATGATGACTGTCGGCTTGGTGGCAGCGGCGAGGCCCAGATCGGATTCAGTCACATCGCCGACCCCGGAATGCAGGATGTCGACCGATACCTCATCGCTCTTGATCTGAAGAAGGGCGGCGGCGATTGCCTCGACGGTGCCCTGGGCGTCGCCCTTGAGGATCAGGTTCAGCACCTTCGCCTGTCCGGTGGCGAACAGCTCGGAGAGGTCAGCCATCGAGGTCGGCCCCACCGCACGGAGCTGGGTCACCCTCTGCTGCTGCTGGAGATCGGCGGCGAGCGACCGCGCCGTTCTGTCGCTCTCCACCACGCGGAAGAGCTCGCTTGCCTCCGGCACATCCGCCAGGCCGATAACCTGGACGGCGGTCGAGGGCCCGGCCTCGGGCACCCTATGGCCGGTATCGTCCATCATCGCCCGGACCTTGCCGGCGACGGGGCCGATGACGACCGCGTCGCCGACCCGGAGCACTCCCTCCTGCACCAGGAGCGTCGCCACGGACCCGCGGCGCTTGTCCAGCTCGGCCTCGAGCACGACGCCTTCCGCGGGCTTGTCCCTGACGGCCCGCAATTCCCGCATCTCAGCCACCAGCAGGATCATATCGAGCAGATCGCTGATGCCGATCCGCTCGAGCGCGGAGGTGTTGGCGTAGATGGTGTCGCCGCCCCATTCCTCCGGCACCAGTCCCTTCTCGGAGAGACGTTGCCTGATCGCGTCCGGCGCGGCCGTCGGCCGGTCAATCTTGTTGACTGCGACGATGATCGGCACGCCCGCGGCCTGAGCGTGGTCAATGGCTTCGAGCGTCTGAGGCATGACGCCGTCATCGGCGGCGACGACCAGCACCGCGATATCGGTGACCTGGGCGCCCCGGGCGCGCATGGCAGTGAAGGCCTCGTGGCCCGGAGTGTCAATGAACGTGATCGGCTTGCCGTTCACCTCAACCTGGTAGGCTCCGATGTGCTGGGTGATGGCCCCCGGCTCCTCAGCCGTCACGTTGGTCTTGCGGATGGCGTCGAGAAGCGTTGTCTTGCCGTGGTCAACGTGCCCCAGAACGGTGACGACCGGCGGCCTGAGGGGAGCGTCAGGCGGCGCGACGCGACGCGGGACCACGCGGATAGGGGGCGGAGCGGGCCTGGCTGGCGCCTTCGGCACGGCGCCCTTCGCCGCTTCCGGCACCTCCTCCTCGGCTGGGGAAGGCTCCGGCGCGGGCGGCGCCTCCTCGACGATCTCCGGTTCCTCGATCTCGATAGTGTATCCCCATTGCTCGCCGATGAGGGTGGCAAGCTCCGATGGGATAATGGCGTCCGCCGAGATCGTCTCGCCAAGGTCGGCCGCGGCCTTGGCGATGTTCTCCGCGTCCGTATCAAGGGCGGCAGCGAAATCCGCGACCGTGAAGGGCGCCTGGAGCCGAATCCGTTCGCCGTCGGCGGCGGCCTCGCGCTCCAACACGGCGGTCGGGGCGGCGGGCTCCTCTGGCTGCTCGAGCGGAGGTGGCTCGGCGGCCTTCGGCGTCGGCTTGGCGGGTGCAACCTTGCGCCGAGCCGGCCCCTCGGGCTTGGGCGCAACGACTGGCTCACCGCTTAAGCGCGCACGTATCTGAGGCAGGTAGACCGGCGGGACGGTAGAACTCGCGGTCTTCCCGCCCACTCCCAACTCCTCAAGGAGAAGGAGGACCTCCCTGCTGGGCACGCCTAGCTGGTTCGCGAGCTCATAGACTCTCATCAGACTCCGGTTCTACCCAACGAACTCCGAATGGCATCCACTACATCGGCGCCGACAGGCACACCGAGCGCACGGCTTAGCTTCTTCTGCTTCACCGCCTCATCGGGGCAGTGTTCGTTGCGGCAGACGTAGGCGCCGCGTCCCGCCGCCTTGCCCGACGAGTCAACCACAATCGCGCCGGAAGGCGTCCGCACGATCCGAAGCAACTCCGCCTTCGGCCGCGTCTGGCGGCAAGCGACGCAGCTGCGCTGCGGTATGTGCGCCGGCCGCCTCATTCCACCCCTGGCGAAGGCTCGTTCGCCTCCACAGCAGTCGCTTCATCGGCGCCGCCGGCCTGGACTGGTTCCGCGGGAGCGGCCTCCGGCTGGGCCGGCTCTGCTTCGACCGGCGCTTCGCCCTCGACCGGCGCCTCGCCTTCGAGCGGCACGTCGCCTTCGAGCGGCACGTCGCCTTCGACCGGCGCTTCGCCTACGAGCGGCGCCTCGCCCTCGACCGGCGCGGCCGCGGCCCGCTCGGCGACCACCTGGGCCGCTTGCGCTTCGCTGCGGATGTCTATGCGCCAGCCGGTGAGACGGGCAGCCAGGCGCACATTCTGTCCCTCCCGACCGATTGCCAGCGAGAGCTGGTTATCGGGAGCGATGACGGTGGCGGAGCGCGTCGCGGGGTCAACCGTCACCCGGCTCACCTTCGCCGGGCTAAGCGCCGCGGCGACGTACTTCGGCTGATCGTCGCTCCAGCGCACGATATCAACCTTCTCCCCGCGCAGCTCGTCCACCACCGCCTGGACGCGGCTGCCGCGGTGCCCGACACAGGCCCCGACCGGGTCCACGCTTTCCTGGCGAGAGGCGACCGCCACCTTGGAGCGCGCGCCGGCTTCACGCGCCTGGGCCTTGATCTCGACGATGCCCTCGTGCACCTCCGGCACCTCGAGGTCGAAAAGCTGGCGCAGCAGCCCCGGGTGGCTGCGAGAGATGAGCACCCGCGGGATCTTGGTGGTGCGCTTGACCTCGAGGATGTATACCTTCAGGCGCTCCCCCGGGCGATAGCCATCGAGCGGGCTCTGCTCGGAGGCAGGCAGGATCGCCTCGACCTTGCCTATGTCCACGAACACCGTGCGGCCATCGCGCCGGGCGACGACCCCGGTCACGACATCGCCGTCGCGGTCGCTGAACTCCTCGTAGATGATGTCGCGCTCGGCCTCGCGGATGCGCTGGGCGACCACCTGCTTGGCGGTCTGCGCGGCGATGCGGCCGAACTCGGAGGGCGACATCTCGATGTCCAGGAACTCCTCCTGCTGGACGGTCGGGTCGAGGCGTCTGGCCTCGGCCAGGGACATCTCGGTGTGCGGGTTCTCGACGTGCTCGACCACCTTCCTGCGACAGAAGACGGCAGCGCCGCCGCTGTCCCAGTCTATGTCAACGTGGATTTCGCAGGCGGCGCCGAAGTGCTTCTTGTAGGCGGAGCCAAGCGCGGCCTCGATGATCTCGCTCAGCGTCTGGAGCGGGATATCCTTTTCCCGGCCTATATCGCGCAACGCCTGTACGAAGTCTACTTGCATCCTCGTCGGCTTCCCCGAGCGCCAGCCAAGCCCGTTCCCATGCCGGACCCGCGCCGACACGGCGGTTCTGAGCCACGCTCAGACCATCTCCGGTACGGCTTCCCTAACGTTGAAGAGTGGGACAACTCCCACTCTTCGGTCGAGCGACGGTACAGCCGCCGCGCCTACAATGCGTTCGCACGCACCCGCACCCAGGAGGTCCGCCCTGGGGCAAGCGCGCTCGTTGCCAGCCGGAGTATAACACAGCGGGGGTGGGTTGACAAGGCGCAGAAGTGTGCGGCAGCGGGCAGGCCTGCCACCGAGCCGGCCACACCACAGGGGAAACCGCCTGCTACCGGCTGCCGCCTATGGTTCTGTTCAGCGCCTGGGCGAGGTCGGCGATGATGTCCTCGACATCCTCCAGGCCGACGGAGAGCCGGATATAGCCTTCCGGCACGCCCTTGCGCGGCTCGGGCGCGCGGACGTAGACGAGGGTGAAGAGCTCCCCCAGCGACACCCAGGGCTTGCACAGCTTCTGCGACTCGGCGAAGACCCTCTGCGCAGCCTGCCCGCCGGCGATAACGAAGCCGACCATGCCGCCGAAGCCGCGGTCCTCAAGCAGCTTCTCGGCCGTCTCATGATGAGGATCGCCGGGAAGTCCGGGATAGCGGGCCTCGAGGACGGCGGGGTGGGAGTCGAGGAACTGCGCCACCTTCTGGGCGTTGGCGCAGTGCTGCTTCATGCGGATGGCGAGCGTGCTGATCCCACGCAGGATGTTGTAGGCGTTGAACGGACTGAGCGTCCCTCCGAAGATGCTCTTGGTGAGGTTCAGACCCTCGAAGAGCTCATCGTCCCTGGTGATCACGGCACCACCCAGAGCATCCCCGTGCCCGCCCATGTACTTGGTCAGGGAGTGGACCACTGCGTCGGCGCCCAACTCCAGGGGCCGGAGCAGGGCGGGCGACAGCCACGTGTTGTCCACTATCACCTTCGCGCCGGCGTCATGGGCGAGCTTGACAACCTGTCGCACATCAACGACATCGAGCGCGGGATTGGCCACCGGCTCGAAGTGGGCCACCTGCGTCGGCTTGTCCAGCGCTCTCCTGAGCGCATCCTAGTCACGCATGTCCACCTGAACGGCCTCGATGCCCAGTCTCGCAGCTTGGTGGTTCACGAACGCGTCCACCCAGTCATAGACCGACCGATGGCAGACGAGCCGGTCGCCCACGTTGAGCAAGGTGAGGAAGGCCTGGGTGATGGCCGACATCCCGCAGGCAGCGGTGAACGCGCGGCCGCCATCCAGGGAGCCGAGGCACTCCTCCAGCGCGTCCACGGTCGGGTTGTGGTGTCGGCTGTAGAAGTCCAGGCCGGTGTTCGCCATGTAGATCGGCATTGACGAGCAATCGGGCTCGCGGCCGGCGTTGATGGCCCTGGTGGAAAACCCCTTGCCAGCTACGTCCACGGGTGGCTTGGCCATGGTCTGCTTCCTTCGGGCGTGTGGCGAGTGCAGCAAGGACGAGACGCTACTCGCACCTCATCGAGGCGAACCCCTCCAGCTTGGCCAGGTCGGAACCGAGCACGGTCAGGTCACAGGTCGCGGGCAGCGTCAGCCGCACCTGCGTCTCCTCTACCCCACCCGGTCCCACACGCGAGACCTCGAGCGAGTCTACAGCGAGGCCGTGCTGCTTGAGGGTATCGCGAAGCTTGCCGATCTCCTGCCCCGCGTCTGCCAGCCGCAAGGTCAGGACTGCCATGCGTGTTCTGGAGACGAAGAGCCTCTCGACGCTACGCAAGACCGTGAGAGTGAGAAGCACTATCACGGTCGAGATCGCCGCCACCCACCACACCTGGCCGCCGATGGCGACGCAGAGCCCGATGGCAGCCACCGCCCAGAGGCTCGCAGCGGTCGTCAAGCCCCTCACCACGTTGCCATGCCTGATGATCGTCCCAGCGCCGAGGAAGCCCATGCCGCTGGCCACCTGCGCGGCAACGCGCCCGGGGTCGGCGTTCGGCCCGCTGAACGACATGGATGCCAGCGTGTACACCGCCGCGCCGAGGCAGACGAGCACGTGGGTCCGCAGCCCGGCCGGGCGGTCGTGCGCCTCGCGCTGCCAGCCGACGATCCCGCCGCAGATGACGGCAAGCACGAGCTTGACCAGAACAGAGATTGGATAAGCGCTCTCTTCGGTCATGGCGGACCTGCCTGTTGTCCGGTGGGCAGGTTCGTTGAGAGCAACTCTCTGAGCGCGGCTGCCGCGTCCTCGACCGCGACGGTTCGCGTTTCGCCGCCTCGCCTGCGCACCTCCACTCTGCCTTCCGAGGCCAGCCGGCCAACCACTACCTGCCCTGGGATGCCGATGAGATCGGCGTCCTTGAACTTCACGCCCGGCCGCTCAGAGCGGTCCTCGAGCAGCACCTCGTGGCCGTCCTCCTGGAGATCGCAGTACAGCTTCTCGGCGAGGCAGCGCTGGGTTTCGTCATCGTGGTTCACCGGGAGAACGATGACCTCGTAGGGGGCCACCGATGCCGGCCAGATGATGCCCGACTCGTCGTGGAAGTGCTCGACGATGGAGGCCATCATGCGCGTCGTCCCGATGCCGTAGCAGCCCATCACCATCGGCAGGCGCTTGCCGTCTTCATCGAGGTAGTAGGCGTCGAGAACCTCGCTGTAGATCGTGCCGAGCTTGAAGATGTGCGCCAGCTCGATACCACGAAGCCCCGCAAGTTGCCCGCCGCAGCGGGCGCACCGATCGCCCGGCTCGCCATTGCGAAGCTGCGCCCACTGATCCACCTGGAAGTCGCGGCCCCAGTTGACATTCCGCAGATGGAGATCGGCCTCATTGCCGCCGATGACGAAGTTGCGCTCGCCGCGCAGTTCCTCGTCGGCGATGATGCGCGTGTCGCGAATGCCGACCGGACCGGCGAAGCCGACGGGCGCGCTGCTCACCTGCTGAATGGTCTCCGCGTCGGCCATCTCGACGCGGCGGACGCCGATCGCGGCCTTGAGCTTGTCCTCGCTCAGCTCGCGATCACCTCGCACCAGCGCGGCCACCGTCTGGTCGCCTGCAGTGTAGATCAGTGTCTTGACGAGCTTGCGAGGAGTCACTCCGAGGAACTCACAGACCTGCTCGATGGTGCGCTTGTCCGGTGTCTCGACCCGCTCGACGGGCTGCTCGGCTTCGGTCGGCTCCGCGATATCCTGCTTGAACTCGGCGACCTCGGGCGTGGCGGAGTAGCCGCACGACTCGCACCGGAGGTAGTGGCTCTCTCCTACCTCGGTGGGAAGCTCGAACTCCCGCGTGTCCCAGCCGCCAATGCCACCGCCCGACGCGTCAACCACGTGGTAGGGCAGGCCGATGCGCTCGAGGATCTTGTTGTAGGCGACGAACATCCGGTCGTAAGCGGCGTCAAGCCCCGCTTCATCGCGATCGAAGCTGTAGGCGTCCTTCATGGTGAACTCCCGGACGCGGATGAGGCCGCCGCGAGGGCGCGGGTCATCCCGGAACTTCGTCTGGATCTGGTAGAGGTTGAGGGGAAGATCGCGGTACGATCGCGCCTCTGCCGCCAGGAGGGTGATAACCTCCTCGTGTGTCCCGCCGAGGCAGAACCAGCGTCCGGTGCGGTCCTGGAGGCGCATCAGCTCCGGGCCCCAGTATTGGGCGCGGCCCGTGCGCTCCCACAGCTCGAGCGGGTGAAGCGCTGGCAGGAACACCTCCTGGGCGCCGGCCGCGTCCATCTCCTCGCGCACGATGTTCTCGATCTTGCGCACGACCCGCAGGCCGAGCGGCAACAGCGAGTACATGCCGGCGGCGAGCTGCCGGATGCAGCCGGCGCGCAGCAGCAAGCGATGGCTGGCGAGCTCAACTTCGCCGGACACCTGCCTGAGCGTCGGCGCGAATAGCTGGTGCGTTCGCACTGGCTAGTCCTGTCCCTGGGCGCGGTCCAGGCACCCGGCCCGTTTACCCTCCAGATAGGCGGCGGTGATGTCGGCGCGGGTGATCTCGTGGTGGTACATCTCGGCCGCACGGAAGAGCTTCACGGCGGCCTCGTCGTCCAGCTCCTTGAGGCGCTGGAGCAGCAGATAGCCGGGGCTCTTATCGGTGTCGCCCATCAGCGCCTGGGCGGCGGGGCTTACCATGAACTGCTCGTGCGCCAACCGGTCCGCCTCAGATAGAAGCGGCTCCAGGCTTTCCCATTCGTCCTTCGTTAAGCGGCCGGCTTCGGCCATTACACCCTCCTGCAGTGAAATCTCAGACGTGACGTCACGCGCCGCGAGGCGCAACCACTGCCAGCACTACCTCATCCTCCGGCGCCCCTCCGATCTCCGCCTCGGCGAGCGAGAGAACCTGGGCGGTGTCCACCAGGCCGGACAGGTTGACGATGCGCCCGCCGATCCCCAGGAAGAGCTGGGGCAGCTCCGCTCCCGCGTCGCCGTAGCGCGTCTGGCTGTCCAGCAGTGCGGGCAGCGCCTGCCTGGTCTGGCCGGCCGGGAAGGTGAGCGCGGAGCTGCCGACCAACACCAGCCGGACTATTGCTTGCTCATCCACTACCGCGACGGCTTCCTCGCGCTCACGGAGAAGGCCGAGCAAACGCTTTTTCTCCAATCGGGCCCGGTAAGCACGGAGCAGGCCCGCGTCCGCAGCCATCTCGACCTCGCCAGCAGGCACGCCAAGGGAGTTCGCCGCCGCTGACGTGCGCTCCTCGTCGCCGGCGCGAGCGCGGCCGAGGTCGCGCTCGCGCAGTTCGGTCTGACCGCTTGCGGTGGCACGCAGCACCGCCGAGCGGGAGTCATACTCGATGTCAACCGAGACGCTGTTGGGGTCCGCTCCCTGCCTCACCACCGCCTCGACCGCCTCGCGCCGGATCCGGAGCACATCCTGCTCGCTCGCCCCGGGCACGGTTCGCTCGACTACTTCCCGCACCAAGGCGAGCGCGGTGCCGATGGCCGAGATCACCGAGGCGTTCGGCGCCAGCCGAACGGGCAGGCTGAGCTGCTCGCCCACCGCGGGGACGAGCGCGCTGGCCCCACCGCCGCCGGCGATCAGCTCGGTGCTGCGGCGGCTCATGCTGCGCTGCGCGATCAGGTCCTCCACGACAGCAGCAGGAGTCCGCGCCGCCACCTCCAGCATCATCCCCGCCGCCCCCTCGGGCGACAGGCCCAGCGTGCTGCCGAGCGCTGCCAGAGCGGCTCTCGCCGCTCCGAGATCGCCTCGCGCCCAGTCGCCCTCGGGGACCATGCGCGCGGCGTTGGCGGCGCACGTCAAGGTCAGGGCGATGCGATGTCCGTCTGCGTCCGCCAGCACTGCATAGTCATCGGGATCGCCCGGCATGGGCGCGACCAGTGATAGTTTCGTGGCCTTTTCCACCTCATCGCGCTCACTGAAGCACGCGTACGGCAGTCCGGCGAGGTGCGCGCTGCGAGGGCCGACGGCATGGATCTTGCCGTCGCGAACCCGCGGCATCGAGCCGCCGGCGACGCCCACAGTGCGGACATCAACCGTCCGCATGAACAAGCGATGGCCGCCGACCTCGGCGGTGCGGAGCAGCGCGCGGCCGTGGCGAATCGCCGAGATGTCGGTGCTCGTGCCGCCGACCTCGAGGAAGATGCCCTCACTTACCCGCGCATACATGAGGGCGGCGGCGACACCGGCGGCCGGTCCGGACAGCAGCGTAAGCAGCGGCCGGCGCCGCATGTCGGCGACGCTCATCACTCCGCCGTCGCTGCGCACAACCATCAGCGGCGCCGTGATGCCGATCTCGGTGGCGGCCTCCTGGGTGAGGTCGGCGGTGGCGATCGCCCGGGGCAGGAGGCTTGCATTAATCGCCGCGGTGCGAGTGCGCAGCCGGAGGCCGTAGCGACCGGTGATCTCGTGGGTGGCAGTCGCGGGGACGCCGGCAGCCGCAGCGCGCGCCAGGATCACTTGTTCGCGGCGCGGGTCATCAACCGAGAAGGCTTCCGCCGCGACGATCGCGGAGGCGCCGGCCTCCCGGAGCTGTGCAAGCTCGCGGTCAACCGCCGCTTCGTCGAAACCCGAGGCGGGGAGATAGCGATGGGTCGTTCGCAGCCGCCTGCCGGGGGCGAGCTCCAGGTCACCGATGCGCGTCTGGCTGGCGACTCGCCGGCCTTCGAGGCCGGAGCCAGTGGCGAGGATGCCGACCGGCTCAACATCGCCCTCCAGGAGCGCATTCGTGACCTGAGTGGTGCTGTAGGCGAGGAAGCTGATGTCCTCGGGACCTATCCTCGCTTCGGCAAGCAGCTGCCGGAGCGCCTGCATCACTCCCTCGGCGACGCCGCGGGCGGACCGGTGGGTTGTCGGGACCTTGGACTGGGCGAGAACGGCGAGGCTGCGAGCCTCCAGAGCGACCGCGTGGGTGAAGGTTCCGCCGACGTCTATGCCGATGCGGTAGCTGGCCATGTGGCAGCGCCGTTCGCCTCAGAACGGCTTCTCAAGCGCGACTACCCCGCTGACGTACACCCGCACCACTGCATCGGGCCCTTCGCCGGTAACCTGTTCCGAGATGCTCTCTCCCGGG
>Ga0315288_10010768_pt1 | contig 11533 bp, 14 predicted proteins | sample YL17G11_20_MG_FD_203454 | JGI IMG/M metagenome (GOLD analysis project Ga0315288, IMG submission 203454) | Sediment microbial communities from Yellowstone Lake, YNP, Wyoming, USA - YL17G11_20 | ecosystem: Environmental > Aquatic > Freshwater > Lake > Sediment | place: USA: Wyoming | collected... | reverse complement strand
TGCCGAGCGGGTGACTGGAGGATACTACCTGGACTTCATTATACGCCGCGATGAGATCGCCCGGTATGGCCTGACCGTTGAGGAAGTGGAGGCGGTCCTGGAAACGGCTATTGGGGGCATGACCGTAACCACGACTGTGGAAGGGCGCGAGCGCTTTCCCGTGAATATCCGCTACTACCGGGACTTTCGCAGCGACCTAGGCCCGTTGAAACGAGTTCTGGTGCCCACCATGAGCGGTGCTCAAATCCCCCTCGGGCAACTGGTGGATCTGAAGCTGTCATCGGGAACCACATTGGTGAGGAGTGAAGAAGGGGAGCTGGCCGGCTATGTCTTCATCGATGTCACGGGGAGGGACATCGGAAGCTATGTGAAAGACCTGAAGAGGGTTGTGGCTGAGAAAGTGCAAGTTCCCCCCGGGTACCATCTGGTCTGGAGCGGGCAGTACGAATACATGGAACGGGCTGGAGAGCGGCTGAAGATCGTTATTCCCTTGACCCTGCTCATTGTCTTTATCCTTCTGTATTTCAACACCGCCCACGTGGGTAAAGTCTTCATCGTGCTCCTGGCCGTACCATTCTCCTTGATCGGTGCCTTCTGGTTCATTTATCTCTTAGGATACAATATGAGCGTGGCAGTCTGGGTAGGCATCATTGCTCTCGCCGGAGTGGATGCCGAGACTGGGGTGATCATGCTCCTCTACCTGGATCACGCATATGAAAAATGGAGGGGCCAGGGCAGGATGCGCAATATGGCTGACCTGCGGGAAGCCATCAGCGAAGGCGCGGTAAAGCGCGTGCGCCCGAAGATGATGACGGTGATGGCCATTATCATGGGACTTTTGCCCATCATGTGGAGCCATGGAGCCGGGGCGGACGTGATGAAGCGAATCGCGGCCCCCATGATCGGAGGGATTGTTACTTCCTTCTTGCTGGAGTTGGTCATTTACCCGATGATCTATGAGATCTGGCGGGGCAGGGGAATCCGCAGGTCGTTGAAGGCCGAAAGCGCGAAGATCGAGCCGACGGTTGGAAGAACGGAGTAAAGAAATGGGGAGATTGGGGAATAGGGAGATGAGGTTCATGCCAAGGAAAAAATTTGTGGAAAAATCTACCTCAGGGGGAGCCCGAGGGATGTGGCAATCTTCCTGTAAAAGATGCGATAGGAACATTCTGGAGGCACCGATCCAATGAAATTCTTATTTACCTTTACGGCATCGCTGCTCGCCATTCTTTTGTTGCCATATTTAGCGGTCGCTCAGCATCAACACGGCGGTATGCCGGGTATGCCTGGAATGGAAGGCGAGAAAAAAGGGGAAGCCACTATAGGGAACGAAACTTCCACGAGCCGCACTTTCCTCCTGGGTGGTGTCAAGGCATCATTCTCCATCATGCCCATGGCCGAGCATAAGAAGATGCTCAAAGACATGAAGATGAAAGTCGAAGTGGACCCACAGGCGACCCACAATATCGCTGTGACTCTCACCGATACGCGGTCTAACCAGCCCATCAATGACGCGGTGGTCAAGATGAAAGTAATAGACCCAAAGGGGAAAGAGCAGATTAAACTACTGGACTTCACGCTGGCCATGAATCAATACTCGGGTGACTTTGCTCTTTCCGAGAAAGGCAGATACCAGATTCTGATCCTTTTCAAGGCGGGCGGCAAAAAACAGGCTATAGGGTTTTATTACCAATTCAAATAAACATCCTAACACAGGGGGGAGGACGGGAAATTGCTCCCACATTCAAAAATCTGGGGATTGAAGCGCGCGTCTTCAACGAGAATTCAGGAACGGTTTCTCTGGTGTACCGGTTCTGAGAGGAAATTCTTTTTTGGTCGCAGATGAACGCAGGACATAAAGATTTTATACATAGAAAATCCTCCGCTGAACGCCGCTATGACCGCATCGCCTTGGTCTTCGACTGGATGGAATTTCCCATGGAGATGATGGCCACCGGGAAATGGAGAGAGAAGCTATTCTCCCGCCTGGAGGGCCACCGCATCCTGGAAGTGGGGGTGGGAACCGGGAAAAACCTAAATTATTATCCTCCCGAAAACGACGTGACGGGCATCGACGTCAGCGAACGGATGCTGGCCCGCGCTCGAAAGAAGGCCGCTCGCCTTGACCATCCTTTTACCTTGTTGAAGATGGATGTTCAGGCTCTTGAGTTTCCGGACCGTTCTTTTGATTCTATCGTCTCGACCTTTGTCTTTTGCTCCGTCCCAGATCCGGTGAAGGGGCTTGAGGAAACGCGCCGGGTTTTGAAATCCAAAGGGAGAGCTTATTTCCTGGAGCACGTTCGCCCCAGAGGATTTCGGGGATGGATCTTTGACTTGGTGAATCCCCTATTCGTGCGAATCATGGGCGCCAACATCAACCGCAATACAGTAAGGAATATTGAAAAATCAGGTTTTAAAATTCTATTGGAAGAGAACCTCTTCTCGGATATCTTTAAGTTCATCATGGCCGGACCCCGCTGAGCGCTGGCGGGCTTTTCCGATGCAGAATCTTTATTGAATTTAATCGCCTGGGGAAAAAATATGAAGAAAGGGGAAAGGAAATGAGAAAAATCAAGATTCAAGGAATGACCTGTCAGCACTGCGTGATGTCTGTGACCAAAGCCCTGGCAACAATCCCGGGGGTCAAGAACCTGAAAGTGGACTTGGTGAAGGGGGAAGCCACCTTTGAAAATACGCAGAATGCCTCCGCGGAGGTCATCCACAAAGCCGTCGAGGATGCCGATTACAAAGTCGCCGAATAGGATGTTTTTATCTTGACATTTTTAATAAGGTTTTATATAAAGACTCCATATCGACCGGGAGGCGATTATGAGACTTTCAACGAAGAGTCGGTATGGAGTTCGGGCTATTTTTGACATCGCGTACCACTCCGGAGGTCTGCCGACCCAGATCAAGGAGATCTCCAGACGCCAGGGAGTAACCCCCCGTTACCTGGAGCAGATTTTTCAAAAATTGAAACGGGCCGGAATTGTCAAAAGCATCCGCGGCCCCAAGGGGGGATACTACCTGGCCCGCAAGACAGATAAGATCAATGTCAGTGATGTGATCCGGGCTATGGAAGAATCGATGGTGCCTGTCTTCTGTGCCACACCTCAAAAGGGGCGGAAGAAATGCCGGAGGGAATCGCATTGCGTGGCTCAGTTGATCTGGCGGGAGGCGGGTCAGCGCCTCACCGACTATTTTGATTCCATGTCTATCGAGAAGATGTGCGATATGGCCAAGGAGTTGGGGATCGAGAAACAACTAGACCATCGCTTCATGTACTTTATTTAAATGGGCAGAAGAATGGAGAGGAGGCAATTTTTTTCTTGACAAAGATTATCGTGTTCATGTAGATTAAACTTATCATCTTATCCAGAGTGGCGGAGGGACTGGCCCGAAGAAGCCACAGCAACCGGTCCCGCCGAAGGCGGGATGCAGGTGCTAAGTCCAGCAAGGTAGAGATACCTTGGAAGATAAGATAGGATTGAATTTTTAAAGCCCCTTCTTATCAGCCAAGAGGGGGCTTTTTTTATATTAGAAGAGGGGAGGTGAGGACGATGGATATGGAAAGCGACATGTCTGATGGCGATATGGTAATGCTTGGAATCTTCAGGCCAACAATCATCATCCATCCTCCCCTCGCGCGGCCTTTCGAGCCAAAGACGGCCCGCGAAGGAAAGGGCGAAGAAAGTTCTGGGGCCAAAAATTGAGAGGGGAGGAAGAGAAAGGAGCAGAAAGAAATGAGTCCGTACAAGGTCAATAAAACCATCGCCGAGATCAACGAGAAAATACGCAGGGGTAAGGCTGTCGTGGTTACGGCCGAGGAGATTATCAACATCGTCGAAGAAAAAGGGCCGGTGAAAGCGGCTCTAGAGGTGGATGTGGTTACCACCGGGACCTTCGGGCCGATGTGCTCTTCCGGGGCTTTCATGAATTTTGGCCATTCGCAACCCCGAATTAAAGCCGCGAAGGTTTGGCTGAATGATGTCCCGGTTTTTGCTGGTTTGGCGGCCGTTGACGTCTATATCGGAGTGACTGAGCCCAGGGAGGATGATCCCTTGAATAAAGTCTTTCCGGGGGAATTTAAATACGGGGGAGGGCATGTCATTCAGGATCTGGTGAGCGGCGCACCGGTGACTCTCCGGGCTGAGTCGTACGGGACGGATTGCTACCCGCGAAAAAAATTGGAAAAGGAGATTACCCTGAGGACGGTTCCGGAAGCTTTTCTCTTTAATCCCCGCAACGCCTACCAGAACTATAACTGCGCGGTCAACCTCTCCAGCAAGGAGATCTACACCTACATGGGGGTGTTGCGTCCTCATGCCGGAAATGCGAACTATTGCAGTGCCGGACAGTTGAGCCCCCTGCTGAATGATCCCCTTTACAAGACCATCGGGATCGGGACGAGGATCTTTCTCGGCGGCGGTCAGGGATATGTTGTCTGGAGGGGCACACAGCACAACCCGAACGTGAAACGCGGTTCAAACCAAGTCCCTCGTACTCCGGCCGGGACGCTCTCCGTGCTCGGGGACCTCAAGCAGATGAGTCCGGAATGGCTGGTAGGGGGTAGTTTTCAAGGGTATGGTTGTACGTTAATCCCGGGCCTAGGAGTGCCCATCCCTCTCCTGAATGAAGAGATCGCCCAGTATACGGCGGTTAAAGATGAGGATATTTATACCCAGATCGTAGATTACAGTAAGGATTACCCCGAAGGGGGCCCCATCCAGAGTTTAGGTGAGGTGAACTATAAACAGCTCAAGAGCGGCCGGGTCAAATTCAACGGGAAGGAAATTCCCACCACTCCGCTCTCCAGCTATTCGAAAGCGAAGAAGATTGCCGAGATATTGAAGGGATGGATCAGTAAAGGAGAATTCCTTCTGGGCGAGGCTCAACAACTACTTCCATCGGCCAACCCAGTTAAATAATAGGGTGTAGGGGGTAGGGTATAAGGGGAAGAATAAAACAGATGCTTTTCGACATCCTACCCCCAGCACCCTTTTTCTTTAAACATGGAGTTCGATGATGTCCCCATCTCGGAGGACATAATCCCGTTGGACCATTTGCCCGTCATACTTTTCGCTGCCCCAGATGCGGGCAAATTTTAATTTCTGGACAAAATCTTTATGAATCTGGGAGGCGAAATCGAGGACCGTGCTTCCCTTGGGCAGGATCACTGGATCGTCCAGGTCGGCAGTTTTGCCGGGAGCTTTTGTATAGGCACGGACGGTGTCCAGGATGGCAAAAATCTCTCTCTTCAGGGAATCCAGGTTCAGGTTCTCCTTGGCCGATATGCAGAGGATAGGATAAATCTTTGAGAATTTATTCAAAAAGTCCCGGCAGTTTTCTTGGGCTTCCTTGAGGTCGGCCTTGTTGCCGATAAAGACGGCCCGCTTATAGAACAGGCCGATCTCGAATTTTTTTTCCTCCCCCTTTTTTAAAACTTTTGTCCGGCAACGGGCGAGTTCTTCAAGAATGAGATCAATCTGCGTCCCGCAGTCCTCAGTCAAATCCAGTACCACGGCTAGGGCATCGGCGTTGCGAATGATGTTGAAAAGGCCGGATTCGGCGTATTCGTCCATCAACGGAGGCGCATCTACCAGTTGAATTTGGATGTTCTCAAATTTCATCATCCCGGGGAGGGGGACGCGGGTGGTAAAAGGGTAGTCGGCAATCAACGGGAGCGCGTTGGTTAGTGAGGCCAGGATCTGTGATTTCCCGCAGTTGGGCAACCCCACCAGAACGACCTGAGATGCCCCCTCTTTTTTAATGACAAAGGGATCGATTTGGCGGGAGGTAGAAGGTCGGCGCTGAGACTCCTCTTTATGTTGCGAAAGGCGTTTGCGAAGCTGGGCGATGAGTTTATCTGTTCCCTTATGGTGGGGGATGATGGCCAGCATCTCTTCCAGGGCTAGGATCTTCTCGGGGGTAGTCCTGGCCTGGCGGTAGCGTTCCTCAGCTTCTTTGTATTGCGGGGGAAGGTTGGCAGGCATAGGGCCAATCAGGGTTGTTCAGGACATTCCTTCGAAAACCACGGCCTTGAAGAAATCACACAACTCACAATCTCCCAGGGTCTGGGCATGAATTCCCCGGATCCCTTCGCGGCATTTTGTGCCAGCGATGGGCCAGCATAGCCGGCCATAATCCGGGTAGACCGGACAGCTTCTGTCCCGGTCCCGTCCACAGGCCATGCGCTCCCAGCAGTGCTCCTTGCCTTTGAACTTCATGATGCGACCTCCTATATTCTTGTCTTATATTATTATAAACGGAGAGAAGACTCAAGAGGGGAGAGACAGGAACGATGACCGTTGATTGACGTGGCCCAAGCTGTCCGCAGCCTACAATCAAATGGGACGATTTGAGGAGGCGATTTCATCCTACAAGTTGGCCATCCGCCTAAAGCCTATTCTGGCTGAGGCACACCTTAACCTGGGCATGACCTTTTTAAAGGTGGGAGACAGGACATCTGCAGTCGAGGAACATAAAATTCTCAGGGATTTAAATAAGGAGGAGGCGGACAGGCTTTTTAATTTAATTTACGAATAACTCATATCGCGTCTCATTTCCCCATGATGTTGGCATCGGCTGCCCCTACATGTACATGGGCATCGATTAAACCGGGGAGCTAGGTCTGGTGATGACAAACAATGGTCAGGACATCGGGGGGAATCCTTCTGAATGGCCCAGGCAAGACCTCCTTGATTCGCTCTCCCTCGACAATTACGGAACCATTCGGGAGTGGCTCCCTTCCCGGGCCGTCGATGATCGGAGCATTTGTTAGGACGAGCGGCTCATCTTTTTCGGCCCTTCTTCGATCTAGAAGGACGCCGGGCTTTGTGGCCGTAACAATTCTCCCAGCTTTCACGGTCAAACCAGACGTCGCCCCCCACGCGGATCATATAGTCAAACATTCCAGAGGCGATGCGGCTATATTCCTTATCCACTAAAGCCCTGTCGATTGCCGCCAGTTCTTCTATCTCCACGAGCATAATAATTTCTCCGCCAAAGGAGTTAAAAGCGCGAACCGACCGGACGCCCTTGATCTTCTCCATGGCAGGGATAATTCCTTCATCGATCAAGCGATTAACCTTGGCAAAATCCTCTGGTTTCATGGATTCTTTATACCGACTGCGAACAACATAAATCATGATTCTCTCCTCTCTTGACTCAGGATCTTGGATTATATGAATCAGGATACAAAGGAAGTTTGTAATAATAATGCCCTTATTTCTTTAAAATGACAAGGAATTTTCGTAATTCTGCCCCGCTCTTTTCGTGACTTTTTCTTCTGGAGGGGCATTGCGGAACTCAGTTTCATTCTATAAGAAATCTATGCTAAATTAACTGAGATTAACGTTTGCGGGGGTGATGCCATGGAACACAGGGGAGGCATTTTTCAAGGAGTTGGTGGTCTCGATCTCTACTGCCAATGCTGGGGGCCAGGCGGCGAGCGCCGGGCGGTCCTGGCAATCGTTCATGGATTTGGTGAGCATAGCGGTCGATATATGAATATAGTCAACCACCTGACATTGCGCAGCTACGTGGTTTATGGATTTGACCAGCGAGGACATGGACGCTCCCCAGGCCAACGCGGTCATATCAATGCCTGGGAGGAGTACAGGGGTGACATAAAATCTTTCCTCAATTTGATTGGTGAGCAAGAGCTGAACCTACCCGTCTTCTTGCTGGGACACAGTATGGGTGCGCTAGTCGCTTTGGACTATCTTATTCGCCAACCGGCTGGGCTCCGCGGGGCGATTATCAGTGGTGCGCCCATAGAACCGACTGGGGCTGCTAAACCCTTTTTGGTGGCCTTGGCACGCCTACTCTCTCGGATTTGGCCGCATTTTTCATTGCCCTTAGGGTTGGATACCTCGGCTCTTTCCCGTGATCCCGCTGTTGTAAAGGCCTATGAGGCAGACCCATTGGTGCATGGAATGACGACTGTCCGCTGGGGTACGGAAACCCTCGCCACCATCAAGTGGGTCAAAGCTCATGTGGCGGAAGTGAAAATCCCTATTCTCTTGATTCACGGCGGAGCCGACCGGCTTAACTCACCCAATGGATCCCGTAGTTTCTTCGAGAAGGTAGCATTCTCCGATAGGGAGTTGAAGGTGTATCCGGGAAACTTTCATGAGCCTCACAACGATCTTGACCACCAACAAGTCGTAAATGATATAGAACAATGGCTGGAGCGACATCTATAAGGCTGGAGGGATCTTAGAAATGAAACTGCAAGGGATCAAAATATAGGGGGCAACCTTTTGGGAAGTGTGGATCTATGAGGAATATTGAAGTTGTACCCGGGAACCGTCTTATGATAACAAATAAGACAATTTTCTGTCTAATTCTTAGGCAAATTTGTGAAATTGTTGTCTCCCTGCATATAATGGTGTCTTCAGCGGTGTCCTGACGTAATATTGGGCGACTCCGAGAGGAAAAAGGAAAATTAGATTATACTTTATGAATACGAAGCCAAGCGACTTTTCAGGGAGCAAGGGATCTCAATTCCCCAAGGCGAGGTTATCCGGACCCCCGAGGAGGCAGAAGAGGTTGTCCGAAAAATGGGCAAGCCAGCCACGATGAAGCCACAGGTTCTAGCCGGCTGGTGGGGAAAGGCGGGGGATATTCAATTTGCCAATACACCCGGTGAAGCAGCGCGGATAGTGGAAGGAATTCTGAAAATGCCCATCGATGGGCAGACGGTTGTAGAAGTTCTGGTCGAGGAACGCCCGACCATTCAGAAAGAAATTTATTTGGCCATCAGAGTGGATGGGGCAGCCGGCGGTCCCCTGGTGACGGCCAGCCTGGAAAGATTGGGGGACATTGAAGTGGAGGCGGCACATCCAGAAAAGGTGGCCTGTCAGCATGCCGATGTCTTCCGGGGACTTCAAGCTTACCAGGCACGGAAAATAGCAAAAAGCCTGGGCTTCTCTGGAGATGAGGCTGTAAAGCTAGCTGACCAGATTTATCGAATATACCAGGTCTATGCAAGATGGGATGCGCTCGTCGCCGGATTCAACCCTCTGGTCATGACCCAAGGTGGAAACTTCCTGGCAGCGGGTGGTTTCTTGGAAATTGACGACTCAGCCCTCTTCCGATTTCCCCAGTTTCGCGAGCTCTCGCTCTCACGGATCCTGGACCCCTTGGCGAGAGAAGGCCGAACCATCGGTGTTTCCTATGTTGGGTTAGACGGCGACATCGGGGTTATTTGTACTGGAGCGGGGGTTGGGATGGCCACCGTAGACTTAATCAGCAAGTATGGCCGGCCGGCCAATTTTTTGGAGACGGGGGGAGGGATTACCGAAAAACAATTAGCCGATGTGATGAGGCTGATTTTGAAAAAGCCCGGATTGCGGGCCGTATTCCTGAATATGTACGGTGGAATCAATCCAATCCACGAAGGAGCTAAGGGGATTGTCAAAGTAATTCGCGAAGACAAGGTCACCATCCCCATCGTAGCCAAGGCTATCGGAAATTTTCAGGAGGAGACCTGGAAGACACTGGAAGAGGGGGGCGTAACAGTCATAAAGACTATCCCCACTGATGGGGCGGTGGAAGAACTCTTTAAGAGGTTGAAAAAATGAGTATTCTGGTGGATGAAAAGACAAGAGTCTTGGTCCAGGGAATCACCGGCCGGATGGGGGCCATTCAGACCATGCACATGCTAAAAGCCGGGACGAAAATCACGGCTGGCGTCACGCCGGGCAGGGCTGGTTCGCGCGTCGAAGGTGTACCGGTGTATGACTCCGTGGAAGAGGCGGTGGCTGAACAAGAAATCAATACCTCTGTCCTGTTTGTGCCTGCACCCGTGGCCGAAGCTTCCTGCGTGGAAGCCATAGATGCCGGCCTGAAGCTCATCATTTTAATTACGGAACACATTCCGACCCAGGACACCATGCGCATCCGGGCGTATGCTCGAAGTCAAGGGGCGGTATTGATCGGGCCCACTACACCGGGAGTTATCACCCCCGGAAAGTGCAAAGTCGGCATCATGCCCACGCACCTCTTCGCCCCCGGCTACGTAGGAATTATCTCCCGGAGCGGGACTATGTCCTACGAAGTTGCTGGAATGTTATCCACGGAGGGCATTGGACAGAGCACGATGGTGGGAATGGGTGGAGATCCTATTGTGGGGACGGGCTTGGTCGAGCTTCTTGAGCTTTTCCAGAAAGATCCAGAGACAAAAGCGGTAGTGATCCATGGAGAGATTGGAGGGACCCAGGAAGAAAGAGCAGCCGCGTTTATCCGCGAGAAAATGAAAAAGCCGGTCATAGCTTTTTTGACTGGTAAGGTAGCCCCTGAGGGAGCCCGGATGGGGCATGCGGGTGCCGTGTATTTCGGAAAAATGGGGAGCATGGAAAATAAAGTGAAAGCCTTCCGCGAGGCGAGTGTTCCCCTAGCCGAAAGCCCCGGAGAAATCATCGGACTGGTGCGGAAGGCGCTGTAGCATTCCTGATGTTGTCAAGGATTTCCCCGACCCAATTGCGTTTCCTTTCCTGCCCGAAAAGTAGGGGAGTTGCCATTTAAAGGGCCCATGGCAAGAAAAGATCCTTTCCCTCCACAAGAAAAAGTCTTTTCATGAACTCCCTTCAAAAAGGTTGCCACCATCCTCACCATGACAACGAATATCATTGCTCTAAGGAGGATGGCAACGGTACAATTATTTAAATGCTAAAACGTAATTTGAGATTAAAAATTCAAGAAAGAAAGGTCAAAAATATCCTTTCCAAATCTGGGATTCCCGGGGTAGATTACTGTATAAATCCCTACGTGGGCTGTTCCCATGGATGCCGATATTGTTACGCCACCTTCATGAAAAGATATACCGGCCATCCGGAAGCTTGGGGAAGCTTTGTGGATGTTAAAATCAATGCTCCGGAGGTTCTCCGCAGGCAGATCAGAAAAGCAGCCAAAGGGAAGATCATGATCAGTTCTGTAACCGATCCCTACCAGCCGATTGAAGGCAAATATAAGCTGACCCGGCAATGTCTTCAGATCCTCTTACCATATCCGTTTTCGGTTGATATACTTACCAAGTCCTCCCTTGTTCTCCGCGATGTAGATTTAATAAAAGAATTCAAAGAAATTGAAGTGGGAATTACGATCACAACGGATGATGACGAAATAGAGAGGTTCTTTGAACCGCAGGCTCCGCCTATCGATGCCAGGATCCACGCTCTGAAGATGCTCCATGAAAACGGAGTGAAAACTTACGTCTTTATCGGGCCATTGCTGCCTATGAATCCGGAAGCATTCGCTGAGAAGATAAACCCTTACGTTCATGCTGTTCTTATCGATAGAATGAATTATGTCTCCAAGACCTTGAAAATGTATGAACACATGAATTTGCACAGATGGCTCGATGACGGCTTTATAGATGGAATTATCCATAGGCTGACGAAAGGGTTTGCCGGGAAAGATGTAAGTACTTGCTGATTTTTAAGTTGCCTGAAAGATTGTTGTTGGGGGTAAGATCTGAATGATGACCCGCTAAAGGTTTTCTTCTTTAGGCGTCAGAAAAAGGGGATAT
>Ga0315288_10010765_pt1 | contig 11534 bp, 7 predicted proteins | sample YL17G11_20_MG_FD_203454 | JGI IMG/M metagenome (GOLD analysis project Ga0315288, IMG submission 203454) | Sediment microbial communities from Yellowstone Lake, YNP, Wyoming, USA - YL17G11_20 | ecosystem: Environmental > Aquatic > Freshwater > Lake > Sediment | place: USA: Wyoming | collected... | reverse complement strand
AGACGGAATCAATGAAATGCTTCAAGGGGGAAGGCCGGGATGGATGAAGCGACCATGTCGGGACTTCGGGAGCGAGTCCATCCCGGCCTTCCCCCCATATGGAACCCGGTTTATGAATAATGCAGGCTAGATGAATAAGACCGCTTATCGCCGGTTTTTATTAGTCATCTTCATCGTTGCGCTCCTCTTCCGCCTGCCCCGGCTCGGCCTCAGGCCCATGCACCATGACGAGGCCAACCAGGCGTTGAAGTTCGGGATGCTGCTCGAGAAGGGCGAGTACCGTTACGACAAGGCCGACCATCACGGCCCCAGCCTTTACTATCTGACTCTCCCCGTGGCCCGGGCCCTCTCCCAAACCACCCTGACGAAACTGAACGAGGTGACGCTGCGCCTGCTCCCGGTGCTGTTCGGGACGGGAATCATTCTCCTCCTGCTTTTTTTCTCCAAGGAAATGAGCCGGGCGGCCATTCTCTTCGCCGGGCTTTTCGCGGCCATATCACCGGCCATGGTCTATTACAGCCGGTTTTATATTCAGGAGATGCTTTTTACATTTTTCATCCTGGGATTCCTGGGGTCGCTCTGGCGGTATCTCACGGCCCCTTCGGTCCGACGGGTCTTGATGGCGGGCTTTTTCGCCGGGATGATGTTCGCCACCAAGGAAACGTCGATCATCATTTTTGCATCCGCGGGCGGGGCGATCGTTCTCATAGTGATTCTTCAAAAAATTTGGCCTCAGACCCCGTATCGCTTGACCGTTCCCGGCCTTCCCGCCCTCATCCTGGGGGGCGTGGTGGGGCTGGCGACGGCCGCCGCGTTTTTCTCCTCGTTTTTCAAAAACCCGCGCGGAATCTGGGATTCCGTGCTGGCCTTCGGGGGTTACTTCGAGAAAGGCGGGACGGCCGGCCTTCATGCCCATCCCTGGTGGTACTATCTGAAATTGCTGGCCGCCACAAAATCCGGCGCCGGCCCCTTGTGGAGCGAAGCCCTGATCCTGGCGCTGGCGCTCGCCGGAATCGTCTCCGCATTTTTCCCCCGCGCTCAAAAACAGATGGTTCCTTCGCCCGCCAGGTTTATTTTCTTTTATACGCTCCTCGCCGCGGCTGTTTTTTCTCTCATCCCGTATAAGACGCCGTGGAACCTTCTGCCGTTTTTCATCGGGTTCATCATTCTGGCGGGGATCGGCGCCGGGGCGTTGCTTGAGGCTGTCCGGGAAAATTACCTCAAAGCCCTTGTCCTGGTCGTGCTCGCCGCGGGGATTTTCCACCTGGGAAAGCTCTGCTATCTCGCCAATTTCAAATTCTACGCCGATCCGGTCAATCCCTATGTTTACGCGCAGACGAGCACGGATTATTTAAAGCTGGTGAAGCGCGTGAATGACCTTGCGGCCCTTCAGCCCAGCGGCAAAGGGATGCTGATCAAAGTCGTCTGCAATCCCGAGGAAACCTGGCCCTTGCCCTGGTCTCTGCGGGGTTTCGGGCGCGTAGGCTACTGGAAGGACGCCCGCGGGGCGGGAGGGTTCGACGACGCGGCGGTGGTCATTTCGTCCCGGGAAGAGGCGGAGAAGAATGCGCCGCTTCTCCGGGACAGGTTCCAGACGGAATATTATGGCCTGCGGCCCGGCGTTTTCCTGGTCCTCCATATCCGGCAAGACCTCTGGCAAAAATTCATGAAAGAAAAGGCGGGAAGCTGATGGACCTTTCGGTGATCATCCCGGCGCTTAATGAGGCGGCGAAAATCGGGTACGATGTTTCCGTCGCAGCCGAATTCATGGCGGATTCCGGGATGACCGGCGAGGTTATCGTGGTCGACGACGGGAGCACGGACGGGACGTGTGAGATCGCTCTCGCGGCCTTGGTTCCGCCGGGAGTGAAACGCAGAGTCCTCCGGATGGAAAAACACTGGGGAAAAGGGCTCGCCGTCAAGACGGGAATTCTCGCCGGCCGCGGAGACGTCTTTCTCTACGCCGACAGCGGCAGTTGTATCCCTTACGCCAATGCCCTCCCGTCAATCTGGCGGATCCGGGACGGCGAGTTGGACCTGGCGATAGCTTCCCGAAAGCTCAAAGAATCCGTGATCTGCCGTAACCGGCCGCTCAAACGCCGCCTCCTGTCCTGGGTTTTCCACCAGGCGGCCGTGATGATAGGAGGGCTGCCCCGCGCGATCACCGATTCCCAATGCGGATTCAAGGTCTGCCGCGGCGAGATCGCCCGGGGGCTTTTCGTCGGGCTGGAGACTCACGGCTTCCTTTTTGAGCTGGAGATCATCCTCAAAGCCCTCAAGCGGGGCTACCGGGTGGAAGAATTCCCCGTCGAGTGGAGCTGCGACCCGGACACGAGGCTTCGCCCCGGCAGCCAGGCCTTCGGTGTCTTTCGGGAGCTCCTGCGCGTCCGTTCGATCATCAAGAAAGAAAAAACGGTCGATTTCACGTTTTGAAGATGGGATCAAACCTGCGTATTCCGGGCTCGGCATATCCGTTCCGCTTACAATCCAGAGTATTTCACCATTTCCCAAATATTCGGATAAGTTCTGATTGAGAGGAAGAATTCCAGAATCAAGATTGCGGACAGGCGACCTTTGGCCGCCTGGCACGCTCGCATTCCCGGGCGGGGCATTAAACCCGCCCTTGACCAAAGGGATGCTGCGCCCCTTTGGAAACCCAGCCAAAAGTTCCCCGTGGCAAGCCAGCGGTGTATATACGGTTGCTATAAAAAATTATAAGCCCGTTATCCGAATATTCGGGATTTTGAGCGCGACTTGACAGCCCTACATATAACGTTTTACCATTTTTAATGAGGGGAAGCTCACACATGCTCGCTCAGCCCGCTCGGCGGAAAAAGAATTTCGTATCCAGAAAGGAATAGAGCAAGAAATGGGGCGCGCGAGTGATACGGGGTTTAACCCATGGCTTTAGCAAGCAAAACATTTAGGATTTTTGTCAGTTCCACCTTCAGCGACTTGAAAGAGGAGCGAAACGCTTTGCAGAAGCATGTATTCCCTAAACTCAGGGAACTCTGCATGCAGCATGATTATCGTTTTCAAGCCATCGATCTGCGCTGGGGGTTAAGCAAGGAGGCTTCTCTTAGCCATGAGACCATGAGAATTTGCCTTCAAGAGATAAAACGCTGTCAGAAAGTAACACCACGCCCTAACTTCATTGTTCTGTTAGGAGACCGATACGGCTGGCAGCCCATACCGGAAGAAATACCCGGAGAGGAATTCATTCAGATAAAACAAGTCATTAAAAAAAATAAGAAAGAATTTGATAAAATTGCTAAAGAAGCAGCTCATCGTGATGCATTGAGTCTACTTGATGATTGGTATCGGGAGGACGAAAATGCCCTTCCTCCAGTGTACATTCTACAACCTGTTGACCCTGAGAGTAAATATGCCAAGCATGAGATCTGGGAAGAAGAGGTGCAACAGCCTCTTTTACATATTCTCAGGAAAGCCATAAAAGAGATTGATTTATCAAAAGACGAAAGATTGAAGTACGAAGCATCGGCTACCCATCAGGAAATAGAAAAAGGTGCCTTGAAAGTTGAGGATGCTGATGAACATGTCTTCGGGTTCTTCAGAAATATCACAAACCTCGATGAATTGAAAAAAAAATTACCTGATGAGAAGGCTGATGATTTTCTGGATACAGATTTAGAAAAAAAATTTGACGAATCCGCACATGATAAATTACTTGCAACAAAGGAAGCACTGAAACAAAAAGTTGGAAATGATAATATATTCTCCTACGGTGCGAGATGGAAAGATAATACTATCACCATGGAGCATCTCAAAAAACTTTGTGATGACGTTTACGATAATCTATCCCGCATCATTGAAAAGCAGATAAAGGCCCTTAAGGAGCAAACGCCTTTAGAAAAAGAAATAGATGCTCATGAGGACTTCCGGAAGGATCGTGCAAAGCACTTCATCAGTCGTGTGGAGATATTAGACTCTATCAAAGATTATATTCATGGAACAGACAACCATCCTCTGGCAATATACGGTGAATCCGGTACAGGCAAATCAGCACTCCTTGCTTATGCATCAGAACAGGCCAAAGAGCAATCTCCAGATGCGAAGGTAATATTCCGCTTTGTTGGGGCTACACCCGGTTCATCTGACATCAGGTCTTTATTAGAAAGTTTATGCCATCAGATTTCTGATGTCTACAGCGCAGATGAATCAGATATTCCGGCCGCTTACGAGGAACTGGCCAAGGAGTTACCGAACCGATTGGCTCTGGCTACACCAAACAAGCCACTTATCCTATTTATCGATGCACTTGATCAGCTCTCAGAAACCCATAATGCAAAAAATCTATACTGGCTCCCAACAAAACTACCTGAAAATGTAAGTTTGATAGTTTCGACAATTTCCACATTGCCGCAGGGTCTACAGGAGGAATGTTATAGAATACTAAAGCAGAAACTTCCGGAAGATAATCTTTTAGAATTAAAACCAATGTCCCAGGAGGAAGGAGAAAAATTACTAAATGTCTGGCTAGAGGTTACACACAGAACTTTACAGCCCAAACAGCGTGAAGAAATACTCGGAAATTTCAAAAAAAATGGCAACCCGCTCTACCTCAAACTGGCCTTTGAAGAAGCCCGCAGGTGGAAAGCTTACACTCCGGAGAAGGAGATAAAACTCAGCCCGGATATTTCAGGCATTATTCAGGACCTTTTCAAACGTCTCTCCTCTGAAAAAAATCATGGAGAAATGATGGTTTCAAGAAGCCTGGGGTATATAGCTGCCGGGAAGAATGGTTTATCCGAAGATGAGCTAATTGATGTGCTGTCCCGTGATGAAGAATTTTTCCGGGATTTCCTGAACAGGGCATTTCATATACCACCTGAGAACCGCTTACCTGTTATCGTCTGGTCAAGATTATACTTTGACTTAGAAGCTTATCTTATAGAAATAAGTGCGGACGGAGCCTCATTGATGACCTTTTACCACCCGACCACAATCGGCAATGAGGTGAAAAAAAAGTTTTTATCCGGGGAATCAAAGCTGGCCCGACACCAGAAGCTGGCGTGCTATTTTGGAGAACAACCTCTCATTATAGGGAAGGATGAAAAAAGGACACCCAATCTCAGGAAACTTTCGGAGTTGCCTTATCAACAGACTCATGCGGAAATGTGGGACGGTATTTATGAAACGTTGACGGACTTTGAATTTTTAGAAGCGAAGTGTACGTACGTAGCGACAACAACTTCAGCGAAAGGAAAGAATGTCCAGAACGTCTACAGCGGAGTTTATGAACTTTTGGCGGACTACCGCCTTGCCCTGGATAAATTTCCATCATGAATAATAATTCCGAGAAACGAACTGTCATTGAAGCATTCTGTAAAACAGTAGACCAATGTTCTTTTATTCTAAAAAAGAATCCGGAACTCATTTTTCCTCAAGTTCACAACCTTCTTCAGTGGCAGGCCGGGGAGAACACGCTCTTAAAAAGAAAACTGGATTTGGAGCTAAAAAGATTCAAGAAACCGTGGCTTCGTCTTCTATCCAAACCGGCACATAGTACTGTTATTATACGTACCTTAACAGGTCACAGTTCTGATGTGAATGCCTGCGCCTTCAGTCCTGATGGGAAACGCATTGTCTCTGCAAGTTTTGACATGACTCTCAAGCTGTGGGACGCAGAGTTGGGGAAGGAGCTTGCGACCCTCAAGGGCCACACGAGATCAGTGGATTCCTGTGCCTTCAGTCCTGATGGGAGACGCATTGTCTCGGGAAGTTATGATAAGACTCTCAAGCTGTGGGATGGAGAGAGCGGAGAGGAGATTTCTACGCTCAAGGGCCACACTGATCGGGTAACTGCCTGTGCCTTCAGCCGTGATGGGAGACGCATTGTTTCGGGTAGCTATGATAAGACTCTCAAGCTGTGGGATGGAGAGAGCGGAGAGGAGATTTCTACGCTTAGAGGCCACACTGATCGGGTGACTGCCTGTGCCTTCAGCCCTGATGGGAGACGCATTGTCTCTGCAAGTAGAGATCACACTCTCAAGCTGTGGGACGCAGAGTTGGGGAAGGAGCTTGCGACCCTCAAGGGCCACATGAACTCAGTGGATTCCTGTGCTTTCAGTTCCGATGGGAGGCGCATTGTCTCTGCAAGTTATTCGACTCTCAAGCTGTGGGATGGGGAGACCGGAAAGGAGATTTCTACGCTTAGAGGCCACGAAAAGCACGTATCTGCCTGTGCCTTCAGTCCCGATGGGAGACGCATTGTCTCTGCAAGTTGGGATTACACTCTCAATCTATGGGATGGAGAGAGCGGAGAGAAGATTTCTACGCTCAAGGGCCACACTGATCGGGTGACTGCCTGTGCCTTCAGTCCTGATGGAAGACGCATTGTCTCTGCAAGTGAGGACTTGACTCTCAAGCTGTGGGATGGGGAGACCGGAGAGGAGATTTCTGCGTTTAGAGGCCACGACGGCTCGGTGTTATTCTGCGCCTACAGCCCCGATGGAAAACGCATTGTCTCTGCAAGTAGAGATAACACTCTCAAGGTGTGGGATGGGGAGACCGGAAAGGAGATTTCTACGTTCAAAGGCCACAAAGACTCGGTGGTAGTCTGTACTTACAGCCCCGATGGAAAACGCATTGTCTCTGCAAGTAGAGATTACACTCTCAAGCTATGGGACGGGGAGAGCGGAGAGGAGATTTCTACGCTCAAAGGCCACAAACAGCAGGTATTTACCTGTGCCTACAGTCCCGATGGAAGAAGCATTATCTCTGCAAGTGCTGATGATACTCTCAAGGTGTGGGACGGAGAGTTGGGGAAGGAGCTTGCTACCCTCAAAGGCCATGCCGACTCAGTGTTTGCCTGTGCCTACAGTCCCGATGGAAGAAGCATTATCTCTGCAAGTGCTGATGATACTCTCAAGGTGTGGGACGGAAAGACCGGAGAGGAGATTTCTACGCTCAAAGGCCACAACGGCTCAGTGTTTGCCTGTGCCTACAGTCCCGATGGAAAACGCATTGTCTCTGCAAGTTCAGATCACACTCTCAAGGTGTGGGACGGAGAGACCGGAGAGGAGATTTCTACCCTCGGAGGTCATCCTGATTATATGTCGACCTGTGCCTTCAGTCCTGATGGAAGACGCATTGTTTCTGCAAGTGATGACTGGACTCTCAAGCTGTGGGACGCAGAGTTGGGGAAGGAGCTTGCGACCCTCGAGGGCCACACGCGCTATGTGGATTCCTTTGCCTTCAGTTCCGATGGGAGGCGCATTGTCTCTGCAAGTGAGGACTGGACTCTCAAGCTGTGGGATGGAGAGAGCGGAGAGGAGGTTTCTACGCTCAAGGGCCACACTGATCGGGTGACTGCCTGTGCCTTTAGTCCCGATGGGAGACACATTATCTCTGCAAGTGATGACATGACTCTCAAGCTGTGGGATGCAGAGTTGGGGAAGCAGCTTGCCACCTTCAAGGGCCACCCGCACTCAGTGGATGCCTGTGCCTTCAGTCCTGATGGGAAACGCATTGTTTTTGGTGATCGAGAAGGACAAGTTCTATTAGTCGCTATTGAAAATGTTGAGATGTTAGCCCCGGTCGTCACGACTGTTCGAATCCGGCTTTTCAGGGGGGAAAGTGAAAGGCATCATTGGGACGACTCCATTACGACAACGTGTCGATGTTGCGGAAAGCGTTTTGCAGTCTCGGATGAGATACTCAATATAATAAAAGCGATAAACCCCAATGCCCGCATTTCTCACAATCAATCTCCTTACCTCGAACTCCCGGATGAAGCCTGGGACGAGCCCCGACTGTTATCCGAGTGCCCATTTTGCCATAAGCCGTTGCGGTTTAATCCGTTCATTGTAGATAACCGGGATCGGTACTAATGCCGTCAATTTCCACGAATTCCATGCAGAGACCAATGACCAAGCATAACAAAAGTCGCATAATCGTCATGTATTCAATCAGACAACGAGTGTCAAATTATGTTCGTTCGGTGATGCCTATTTCTTGACTTCCTTCGGCCTCAGCTCCATGCCGAGTTCATATGAATATATAGGTAGGATAAAAAGAGAGAAACTTACTTTTTATAAGGATTCCGGACCGGCGGGTCGTCGCCGGAAATCCGGGCCGCCCAGAGCAATCCCCTTTTCACGATTTCCCGCGCCTGGGGCACATCGAAATCCTTGGCCACGTGACCCAACGTGGTATAAAAGATCCGGCCTTTCCCATACATCTTCTTCCAGATGACAGGCATGACCACGCCCTTGATCCAGGGCGCATATTGGCCGGAGAAAGTCGTCGTCGCCAATACTTGGTCGATGGGATCCACGTGCATGTAATACTGCTCGGAGTGCATCTTGAAGTCGGTCAGCCCCTTGGTGATCGGGTCCTGGCGGTCGGTGATGTTGACCTCATAATCGATGACGCCGCCGGGATGGGCCACCCACTGGCCGCCGACCATGAACTCGTATTCGACGGTGCTGCGGAACGAGTCGGCCAGGCCGCCGTGCCAACCGGCCAGCCCCACGCCGGCCTTGACGGCCTCGAGAAGGCCGCGTTCCTGCTCGGCCGTGATGCTGCCTTGCGTGTAAACCTGGACGATGAGGTCGAGCGACTTCATCTTTTGCGCGTCGAGGTAGGAATCCAGGGTGTTGGAGATCTCAACGTCGAAGCCTTGTTCCGCAAGCCACGGCGCAAAAATGTCCACGCACTGCTTGGGCTCGTGGCCTTCCCACCCGCCCCAGACGAAGAGCGCTTTTTTCTTTCTCGCCGGCGCCTGATCCGTTCCGGCAAACAAAGCTGTAAACAACAAGCAGATCGAAACAATAGTTATCACGACGATTTTTTTTCTCATCCCCGACTCCTTCGGCCCGGATCCTGAAGTAAGCGCATTGAAATTAAATAATATGTTCTCGAGAGCAAAGCGCGGCGATCTCAATCATTGATGAGGCTGCTCCGTCGTAAAACCCCTCCCTATAAAAGATGCGCGGGTGGCGCGGCCGTGCCCGTAATGCCCGAAGCTCATGGTGGCGGGTGGGTGGGTCTTGAGCGAGGGCGTTATGGGCATGGCCGTGACAGGACCCGCGCGACCTTTTACTCTAATAGCTCCCGGATCCAGATGTTGCGATAGCGGACCGGGCAGGCGTGGTCCTGGAGCGAGAGCGGAAGCCTGTCGGCATGGGCTTTGTAGGGAGGCCGGGCTTTATTCTCGGTCGGGCCCGACAGGACGGCGTTGTCGTGGACGAGGATCCCGTTATGGAACACGGTCAGGCGCGCGGGCTGGATGACTTTCCCGTCATTGCCGAACCGTGGGCGGTGGAAAATGATGTCGTAGGTCTGCCACTCGCCCGGTTTCCGGCAGGCGTTGACCAGCGGCGGATACTGGCCGTAGATTGCGGCCGTCGACCCGTCGGCATAAGTCTTGTTGTTGTAGCTGTCGAGCACCTGGACTTCGTAGATGTTCATCAGGAAGGCACCGCTGTTTCCCCGCCCCTGGCTTTCCCCCTTGACCTCGGTGGGAGCGGCCCATTCGACGTGGAGCTGGCAGTCGCCGAATCCCTTCTTGGTCAGGATCGAACCTGTCTTGGCCGTGACTTCCATGTAGCCATTTTCCACCTTCCATTTGGCGGGCTTGCCTTTTCCGTCCGTCCACTGGGAAAGGTCCTTGCCGTCGAAAAGGACCACCGCGTCCGAGGGAGCCGGAACGGGAGGCCCGGCGGGACCCGGATCGACGACGGGCGGGAGCGGCCTGTTCTCGTCGTGGATGGCCCACCTGGGGTCCGGACCGGTCTGATAGCCGGCGGCGGAGCCGTCATTTATAGCCGCAAACGCGACCAAACCCAATACCGATACAATTAAAAGAATTGGCATTACCATTTTCTTCATATCTCCTCCTCGAAAGTTCAGAGCGACCAGCCCTGCCGGTATTCCTTGTGGATATACTGGTTGGCCTCGGGAAGGTTGGTGACCTGCATTTTCTCGCCGTCCCATTTCAACACGGTCTTGAGGTCTTTCATGCGGAGGGCGACGTTCCCAAGCAACATGACTTCGGTCAGCATGCCGGAATACTCGAAATCCGTCGTGGACTTTTGGCCGGCCTTGATGGCGGCGATCCATTCCTCCATGATGCCCGGTGAGCGGGGGATGGTTTTTTCCGGCCGTTTATAATCCTGCATCAATTTTTCGGGAAGAAGGCGCGGGCTCTCGCCGTAGGTGTTGCACATCAGCATCCCCTTGTCGCCCACGAACAGGACTCCGCCGCCGTCGTCGCCCATCATGCGGCCGTCCTCGATGATCGTCGGCCGGGGAGGCATCATGCCGCCGTCATACCAGATCATCTTGACGGGCGGCATTTCCCCCCGCGCCGGGAAATTGTAGGTGATCATTTCCGCCAGGGGATAGGAATCCTTGGTAAACTCCGTCGCGCTGGCCTGGACGGTCGTGGGGTGCCCGAGCTTGAGCGCCCAGAACGGCTGGTCGATCAGGTGGGCGCCCATGTCGCCGACCGCGCCGGTGCCGTAATCCCACCAGCCGCGCCAGGCAAAGGGCAGATATGCCGGGTGATAAGGGCGCCAGGGGGCAGGGCCGAGCCACACGTCCCAGTCCAGGGTGGGCGGCACCGAGGGGATCTCCTTCGGCGCAAGGATTCCCTGCGGCCAGATCGGCCGGTTCGTCCAGACGTGGACTTCGGTCACGTTGCCGATCGCCCCATCCCAGATCCACTCGCAGATGAGCCGCGCGCCCTCTTCCGCGTGGCCCTGGTTCCCCATCTGGGAGACGATGTTTTGCTTTTTCGCCTCCTGGGCCAGCAGCCGGGCCTCTTTGATGGTGTGGGTCAGAGGCTTCTGGACGAAGACGTGCTTTTTCATCTTGATGGCCGTCATGGCGATAACGGCGTGGTTATGGTCGGGCGTCGTAACCGTAATGGCGTCGAGGCTCTTTTCCTTGTCCAGCATCTGCCGGAAGTCGCGGTACTTTTTGGCCGCATCGTATTTCGGCTGGTATTCCGGTTTGTTGTTCTCATCCTTCAGGAACTTGGACATCTGAGTGTCGTCGACATCGCATAGGGCCACGATGTTCTCCGTGCTGGCGGCCCAGACATCGGACGATCCCTTCCCTCCGACGCCGACGCAGCCGATGTTCAGCGTATCGCTGGGCGCCTGATAGCCGGGACCTCCCAGCACACGGCGCGGGATGATGATCAGGCCTGCGGCCGCCGTCGCCGTGCTGCCGATAAATTCGCGGCGCGTCAGGGCGCTCCCTTTTTTCTCGAAATTGTTTTTATCGGACGACATGCGTTTCCTCCTTCCAAGGACGGTTTTTTTCATGAGCCCGTCCGCGGAATACTATATCTGCGAACGGAGTCCCGAGTCAACACGAGCTGAAACTATTATAAACGCAATAATTAACCTGCATTATTCATAAATTTTAGTTGGAGAGGCGGAATCTATGAATGCTTCAAGGGGGAAGGCCGGGATGGACGAAGCGACCATGTCGGGACTTCGGGAGCGAGTCCATCCCGGCCTTCCCCCCATATAGAACCAGGTTTATGAATAATACAGGTG
>Ga0315288_10010762_pt1 | contig 11537 bp, 10 predicted proteins | sample YL17G11_20_MG_FD_203454 | JGI IMG/M metagenome (GOLD analysis project Ga0315288, IMG submission 203454) | Sediment microbial communities from Yellowstone Lake, YNP, Wyoming, USA - YL17G11_20 | ecosystem: Environmental > Aquatic > Freshwater > Lake > Sediment | place: USA: Wyoming | collected... | reverse complement strand
GACCGGTCAGGCTTCTACCTGCCGAAGACCGGCCGGCGGTAATCTGTTCGGTAATCGCAGCCAGGTCAATCGGCTTGGAAAAATCAAACGCAGACCCTTGCCCGGTCGTGCGCTGCTGCGACCCCCGATCCAATCGGGGGCTGCCCTGACCTACCTTGAGCATCTCCTCAATCGGCGTCACGCCGAAAAGCGGGTCCTTACTGAAAGAACCACCAGGAACGTAAGCTATCGCGCCGGCCAGCCGTCCCTCGATGTAGACCGGCGAACCGCTGCAGCCGGCTATCGGGCCGCTGTGAATAAAACGCTCGTCGGTGCACTTAACCAAAATCCAGTCCATGCCCGGCTCAACCTTACGCACCACGCTTAGAACATCCAGGTTGAATTTTTCAATCTCGGTACCCTTTAAGCACGTAAGGCAATACGCGGCCATCCCGGGCCGAACCTCATCAATGCTCATATATTTGGCCGGGTCCCACTTTGGCTGTCCTGCCGGACAATTGACAATTGAAAATTGAAAATTGAAAATTGTCAATAAAAACAGAAAAGTCCTGTTTTTTGCCCTTATATTGAACATTTATGCCCTTTCAATCGACTGCGAGCCGAAATTGTAACTATCGGATAGCTCTGTTGCAAGACAAAAGAAATGCTGCTATACTGGTAACCGGTTAGTGGTAACTATTTGCGATCTTGTTTAGCCACCGGACCTGTGCCGGGGGCAGGCGCTGCCCACATCCTTCGACTTTGCTCAGGACAAGGGTGGCAGGGCTAATTAGAAACGGAGACAAAAATGAAAGCCGACCACCGGCACGACCTGAAGACCAACGAATTGGCTGAGTGGATAGCCAACCTGCCAGACTGGGCCAAGGAAAACCGCACCATGATTATCGGCGTAACCGCAGTAATTGTGGCAGCCGCCGGCATATACTTCTGGCAATTCTATCGAAAAAACGCGGTGTCGGCACAAAAACAGCTCAGGCTTACCGGGCTTTCCAATCAGTTGTCGCTGAGCAAAATGCAGATTCTTCAGGCCCAGTCAGAGGGAAGAGACCTCTCGTTCATACTGCTTCAGCCCGCGGAGAATCTCAAAGCCTTCGCTCAGGAAACCCGCCAAGGGCGGGACGATCAAATGGCCGCCCTGGCACTTATAAAGCGAGCCGAAGCCCTACGGTCGGAGCTGCACTACCGGCGGGGGCCGGTAAGCGAACAGGATTTGGTGATGCAGATAAACCAGGCAAAGGTCAGCTACGCCGAGGCCTTGGAAAGAGCCGCGTCCAATCCATCGCTAAAGGCTACGGCTAAATTCGGTCTGGGACTTTGCGAAGAAGAGCTGGCCAACTTCGAACAGGCCCGCCAAATATATCAGGATATCGTCTCAAGTCCGGAATTTGAAGGCACGGTGGCAAAGGCATCGGCAAAGTATCGCCTTGACACGATGGCCGATTACAAAACAGCAGTAGTTTTTAAGCCGGCGCCGCAAGCCATTACTATCCTCAAGCCACCTGCCGAAGGGCCCCGCAAAGTGGGAGCCCAGATAAAACCTGCCGACGCGAATCTGCCGGCTGAGGCGAATCCGCCTGTCAACATTGGGCTGGAACCCGAAGGGCCGAATACAACTGCTTTAGTGCCGGGCAAACCTACGGTAAAACCATAATGGCATAAGACCGCCGAATAAATCCGGCGGCTAAATATTTAGCCCCACAATTAATTGCGGGGTTTTGTCGCGCGTTGCACGGGCGGTCATAGCCCGGCAGGTAAATCACCAACCACGATGTGCCAATCGCCGGATACCACAGGCAAGCCCTTGACGCTTTACGTCGGGCACACAATCAAAGACCGTAGGATCGATAAATACCTGCATGGACGGTTCAGAAACCTCAGCCGACAGTCTATCCAAGATGCCATCAAGACCGGCAACGCCAGGGTAAACGGCAAAATCGTTAAGCCCAGCTTAAAGCTTACTACCGGCGACAGAATCGACCTGGTAATACCTGAACCGCCCAGTAAAGAGATTCCGCCTGAAGACATTCCTTTAACCATTATTCACGAGGACTCAGACCTGATAGTCATTAATAAACAGGCCAATATGATCGTTCATCCGGCGCGTGGTAACACACGCGGCACACTGGTAAACGCCCTGGCATATTACGTGTCTCGTCTCTCGTCGCCCGTCGCTCGGGGCACGGGTCACGGGACACGAGTCACAGGCCTATCGAGCGGCCTGGGCGAATTTCGGCCGGGCATCGTCCATCGGCTGGATAAAAATACTACCGGCGTTATGGTAGTAACCAAGAACGATACCGCCCAGTGGAAGATTGCCAAACAATTCGAACGCCGACAGGTCAAGAAAACCTATCTGGCGATCGTCCATGGCACGCCGGATCTATCCGCCGACCGCGTAAATGCTCCGCTGGGCGTGCACCCGAGAATCAGAGAAAAATACGCGATCAGGCCGGAAATCGGCAAAGAGGCGATTACTTTCTACGAGGTTCTGGAAGAGTTTCGCGGCTTTTCTCTGCTTAGGCTCACGCCGAGGACCGGCCGAACCCATCAGATACGGGTCCATCTGTCTTATATAAAGCACCCCATCGTAGCTGATGATATGTACGGCGGAAAATTCGTTTACGAGTGGCAGTTAGCCGATGCCGAGCCGGCCCCGCAGGCCCCTATCATAAAGCGATGTGCCCTTCACGCCCACACATTGGAATTCACGCACCCCACGACCGGCGAAGTAATGAAATTCGAAGCCCCTTTACCACAAGATATGCAGAATCTACTCGATATGCTGAGAAAATACCGAAAGGAATAAGATGGAAAACCCCACGTAAAACGTGGGGCTAAATATTTAGCCCCGCCTTTCAGGCGGGGTTTCTCTGTGCCTTTGCCTGGTGAATTCTTTATTCCTGCGGCAGTTGTGCCAGGTCGGAGTCGGAGCCGGCAACCATCAGAATGTCATCCTGGTAGATGACGGTATCGGCTGTGGGAACGTTGATTATCGGTTCCTTGTCGGTTTTCTTGCCCTTACGACGTTCGCCACGCTTAATCAAAACCAAATTCACGTTGTATTTCTGGCGAAGCTGCAAATCCATCACTGTCTTGCCGTCGAAGCTGGGAGGCGCCTCTATCCGTGCCAGGCTATAGCCCGGTGCGAAATCAATCTTCTCGCCAATCTGTGGTGCGATAAGCTTGTACGCCCATCTCTGCGCAGCCTCGATTTCCGGATATATAATCTCCGTAGCACCTATTTTGGAAAAGACTTCGCCGGCAGTCAGACTTTCTGCTCTTACGCATATCTGCTTGACCCCCATCTGACGCAGGTTTACCACCGTTAGAACCGCGGACTCAAAGCCCTCTCCGGTGCCCTGCCCTATGCTGACGACGGCAACATCGACATCGGCAATACCCTGAGCCTTAAGCGCCTCCTCGTCGGTGCTGTCGAGCCTGACGGCCTGCGTTACCTGGTCGCGAAGCAGGTCCACCAGGTCTCTATCCTTATCAATCGCGATAACTTCCGCCCCGCTCATCGCCAAAGCGACAGCCAGCTTCTGGCCAAAGCGTCCCAGCCCTATTACAGCAAAGCGCCTCATAACTCGTCCCTCGTCTTTTGAAACCACAGATTCCGCAGATTATTGGAAATTGACACAGATTTCAAATCTGTGAAATCTGCGGCCGAAATCTGTGAAATCAGTGGTTAACTTGTTAGCCGACAAGCACCGCCTCTTCCGGATAATTGTACCGAACAGGTCGCGGATTGAAAGTCAGTGCCGCCAGCAGGGTCAAAGGCCCTAGTCTGCCGAAAACCATCACAGCTATAATAATCAATTTGCCGGCGGTTGTCAAAGAAGCTGTTATGCCCGTCGACAATCCCACCGTTCCCAGAGCGGAGGACGCCTCGAAGATGATCTGCAGCATGGTAAAGCCGTTTGCATTCTCGGTGACACTCAGCGCCAGAGAAGTAGCCAGCAAAACCACAAAGAAAAGAAGCGTAACGGTAAAGGCCTTTCCGATGACTGTCAGCCCGACGGAACGCTTGAACATTTCGACCTCGCTGCGTCTGCGCAGCACCGCGACAACAGCCATTATTACTAATGCCAGTGTAACTGTCTTTATTCCGCCTGCGGTGCCGCCGGGCGAACCCCCGATGAACATCAGCAAAATCAAAATGACCTTGCTTGAAGCCGATAGCGCCGCTATATCGACCGTACTAAACCCAGCCGTCCTGGCGGTAATAGACTGAAACAACCCCTCAAGGACACCGAATTTTGCAGCGGAATCATCCCGCCCGGTGCACCACTCAAAAAAAAGCAGACCCAGCGCCCCCACAATTATAAGGCCCGCAGTAACACTAAGAACAATCTTGGTTTGCAGCTGCATTTTCTTAGGCGCGGAGGCCTCCAACTGAAAACGCCTGCCGCCATTTTTGAATAAACGGGTTAGTCTGTCTGCGGCAACACCGACCAGGTCGTAAAGAACACCAAACCCAAGTCCCCCCAAGACTATCAACGGACAGATTACCACATAGACTGCCCAGCTTCTGTTGTAACTGACGAAACTGTCACTGAATAGACCCAGGCCGGCGTTGCAAAAGGCGCTAATGGAATGAAAGATGCTGCAGAACAGCTTCTGCTGAATATCGGTAACCCGCCCAGGAACGTCGTCCCACATCGTTAGTAGTCCCACGGCGCCGGCCGCCTCGACAGAGACTGTTACGACAAAGACAAAAACGATCATATTGCCTATTCGGCTAAGGGTCGTCTCGCTTAGCAAATCCTGCATCGCTACCGACTCGCGCAGGCTAAATGCCTGTCCTAATAATAGCGCCAGGACCGCACTGAAAATAACGATTCCCAAACCTCCGAGCTGAATCAGGGCCAGAATCACAACCTGCCCCATAAGGCTAAAGTCCCGGCCGGTATCTTTCACAGTAAGGCCTGTCACGCAGGTAGCGCTTGTCGCACTAAAAAGGGCGTCCACAAAGCCGAGACTTTCGCCGGTTGACGCTCGGGGCAGCATCAGCACTCCCGCCCCCGAAAGTATCAAGACCAAAAAACTCGCAATTAGCGTCCGCATGGGACTTCTGCCAGATGCTGCCATATTCACGCTGGTCCGGCAGAGCTTCAGAACCACCTGCAAGACAAGGTAAACACCTACAGCCGGGTGCTGGACCGCCGCCGGACTGGCTTTCGCAAACCACGAACCCGCGCCGCTCACAACAAGGGCAAGCGCAAGTAAAAGCGGAATCTCGAACCAGTGGGTCTGCCAGAATTCAGCCTTGGAAGCGGCGTTTAGGAACCGGGCGATTTTCTCCCCCACAAACACAAATAGCAGAGCGACTTGGGCAGCGTATAAAAGCCCTGCGGGCAGCAGAGGCTTGTCAAAGCCGAACAATGCGACGAAGGTCGCCACCACCGCCGCTGCTGCCAGCACATTAACGCCGATTAGAACCTTCTCTAACAGCCGGTTTTTATAGGTGATCCGCATACACAGTTTCTGGCTCTATAATCCTTTATGTAATATAAGCGTTTTACACGTTTTCCCGACGGACTGCCAGCAAATTCCGAAAAGCGCATCGCGTGAAACATACAGGCACGTGCAAAATCGAAAACGGCGGATGGGTAATTAGGCTACATCGGCTAATCCAAGTAAGCCTGCGAACTTCTCAAGCAGCGCCCGGCGAATATTCTTGTGCTGGGGCTTTGTTAGCATCGGGTCCTGCGAGGCCAGCTCGAAAGCTTTTTTTCTTGCCATAACCAGCAAATCAAAGTCATCGATAATATTTGCGATCTTCAAATCCGGCAGCCCGTGCTGGCGGGTGCTGAAAAGCTCGCCCGGCCCTCGCAGCCGTAAATCGTGCTCAGCTATCTGGAAGCCATCGTTGCATTTGGTCATTACATCAAGTCTGCTTCTGGCTATGTCACTGTCACTTTCTGCGAACAAAAGACAATACGATTTGGCCTGTCCCCTTCCAATTCGTCCCCTCAATTGGTGCAGCTGAGCCAATCCGAACCTATCCGCCCCCTCCACAACCATTATCGTTGCGTTGGGAACGTCCACCCCCACCTCTACCACCACGGTAGAAACCAGGACGTCAATTTTGCCCTTCCTGAATTCAGCCATAATCTGATGCTTCTTTGCAGAAGGCATCTGGCCATGCAAAAGCTCCACGGCAAACTCCGGGAAGATTTCCGCCGACAGCTTTTTCCATTCCTCAACAGCAGCTTTGACTTCGCCATTCCCTCGACTATGCTCGGGACAGGCTTCTTCAAGGGCGTTAATCCGCGGATAAACGAAATACGCCTGTTTCTTCGCCCGTAAACGCTCACGGATGAACTGGTACGCCTTTTCGCGGTTCTGTGGAGCCACCCAGCGGGTAATCACGGCGCCTCTACCCGGCGGCGAGTGTTTGATAATAGAAACATCCAAATCTCCGAAAGCTGTCATCGCCAGCGTGCGAGGGATAGGCGTAGCGGTCATAACCAGACAATGCGGAGTGGCCTGCTTGCGCAGCTCCGCCCGCTGATGCACTCCGAATTTATGCTGCTCATCGATGACTACCAAGCCAAGGTTTAGAAATTCGACATCCTTCTGCAGCAATGCCACCGTTCCTATGACGATGTCGATCTGGCCGCGACCTATCTTGTCCAGTAATTCGATTCTCTTTTGCCCGGTCAATCCTCGCGTCAGCAAAACTCTTCTTAGTCTGCTATTTTTCAGGTATCTTTCAATACTGAGAAAATGCTGACCGGCTAAAATCTCGGTGGGCGCCATAATCGCTGCCTGGGTCTTGTTGGCGATGGCCAACAAGGCTGCATACAGTGCCACCACGGTTTTGCCTGAGCCCACATCACCCTGCAAGAGCCGATTCATCGGCTTTGAGCTTGCCATGTCAGCGACAATTTCACCGATGCAGGCATCTTGATCCTCTGTGAGCAGAAACGGAAAACGCCTTCGGATTCGCCGGTCTATCTCTTCGCTGCATACGCACGGGGTCGCGGATGAAAAATGCTGCACTTTATATCTGCGAAGCGCCAATCCAAGCTGCATTAAAAATAGCTCATCGTATTTAAGTCTTCTCTTTGCCTGTGCCAGTTTCTCTTGGTCGGGCGGCAAATGTATCCAGGCGAATGCGTCCTTTCTGCCGAGCAGTTTTGCCTCGCTGAGCAAATCTTGCTCGTAAAATTCAGGGACAAGCTCAGCTAAATTATCCAGCAGCGGCGCGATTATTCGCTTGATCTGCCCACTGCTTAATTGGCTGCTTGAAGGATACACGCCGCCGCTAAAGTATTCGGCGGGGTCCAAATCCTTGCCGTCGAGAATCGAGAGCTTCGGATTGGTCATCTGCAATTGATGCTTGTATGAAGCGACCTTGCCGGAGGCCGTTATCACCTGGCCGGGCTTTAGTTTGTCTCGCAGAAAACCGCCATGAAACCACACAATCCGGCACATGGCGGTTTCATCACTGACCATAGCTTCAAGTAGAGGCGGCCGACGATAGCTCTGATAGTCCACCGATTCGACCAGGCCCACGATGGTAGCGGTTTGGTTTGGCCGCATCTGAATTATCTTCATCGGCGCAGGTGCAAATATCCAATCGCGCGGAAAATACTCCAGCAGATCGCCCACGGTACGGACGCCCAACTGGGCGAACGTCTTTGCTTTAGCCGGTCCAACGCCTTTGAGATACTGAACCGGCGTAGACAGGTCGAGTTGATTTCTCTGCTTGTCGCTCAATTTCGCCGCTACCATTTATGTTCGTCATTCCCGTGAATGCAAGAATCGAGCTTGCCTGTAATCTCCAATGGATTCCTGCTTACGCAGGAATGACATTGCAGGTTTTCATCATTTTTGTGCGGGTCATTGTTCAACGTTTCGGCCACTTGTCATTCCCGCGAAAGCGGGAATCCAGTCACCCAACTATATCACAATACAAATCTTTCCACAGGGGATTAGATTTTTCGATCAGCTCGGTTTTCCAAGCCCGTTTCCATTTCTTGATTGCCTTTTTTCTGGTTATCGCCGCATAAGTATCACTGTAACTCTCATAGTACACGAGGTTATGGACATTATACTTGCGGGTGAAACCCTCAATGAGATTGTTCTTATGCTCGTAGACTCTCTTGGGCAAATTATTGGTCACACCAATATAAAGCGTCCCATTCTTCTTACTTGCCAGGATGTAAACGTAATACTGTTTCATGCCTGGATTCCTGCTTGCGCAGGAATGACACCATAGGTGTTCACCGTGCCCATGCCGCCAGCGCAGCCACCATGCTTAAAAAGGCTACTATGGAAGCTACCACCGTAATTATCCAGTTTCTGGTCGAGATTCTACATGTCTCAATCATAGATGCGGTTTGAAGGGCCTTATGGATTCCATCCGTTAGTTCTCCTTCATTCGCCGTTTTTTGAGGGTCCATGCTTATGTAGCTTGCTCCAACGTGTAATGCCAGTTTTCGAAGCTTACTGTAACGCTCATATTGACCACTATCATACTTTTCATTCGAATTCGGGATGTCTATTAGCTGTGCTGAATTTGCAATATAATTGATAGCAATTAATCGTTGCTTACACTCCTCAATCTGTTTGTGAGTCATTATGACTCCCTTGCCGAATGTCATTCCCTCGCAAGCCGGAATCCATTTTCTGCCGCACGTTGTTATATTTCTGGGCTTGTATTTTCACAGCGATGCCGCCGCGCTATCCCTCAAAGCCATATTTGCCGAGCAGTTTAACGAACCGACAGCTACATACTATCCTTTCAATGAGTGTGCCTTTTTTATTTTGGCCGACCACCAGATCCTGCAATGCCCCATAGCCAACCGGCATCACAATTAAACCGCCTTCGGCAAGTTGGTTAGTTAACGGCTCCGGTATCTTCGGCACCGCTGCCGTAACGATAATCCTATCAAAACATCCGCCTGGCGGCAATTGGTCTTGTGGCCAGCCGCAACTTCCATCCCCCACACGAAACTCAACATTGCTGATGCCCAACCGGCTCAAAACCGCCTGAGCTGATTCGAATAGCTCGCTGAGTCTCTCTATCGTGTAGACTTTCTTTGCCAGCCGGCTCAGCACGGCGCTCTGGTATCCGCTGCCCGTTCCTACTTCCAGAACCGCGCAGTTGCTGTCCACGTGCAGCTCTTGCGTCATCAAGGCAACAATATAGGGCTGAGAAATGGTTTGGCCAAGCCCGATGGGCAGGGGACCGTCATCATAAGCCTGCGGTCTGTAGGCGTCTGACAGGAATTCCTCTCTGGGGATTTCGGCCATTGCCTTCAGCACGCGCGGATCTGTTATTCCGCGGCCTTTCAGGTCTCGCTCCAGCATCCGCTGACGAGCTTTGGCAAGTGTATCTTGGTCCCTTGACGCAGCCACGTATTTAATAATCGCCTTTGCGTGCCGGCTTTGCAAAGTAATTCTGACGCCCGAGTGTAAAGAGGCGGGTTTCGTTGACTTCGAGGAAGAGTTTATTAAAACAACAGCTTGATAGCCGCGGCTGCGGCCAAAATCTGCACCGCGATATTAAATGCCTTTTGCGGAATGCGGTTGAGTACCAATATCCCTACGATCGCACCGGCGGCGATAAAGGGTAACATCAATATGTCAAGCTTCACAGACTGTGCGGTCATCAGAGCCAGGCCGGCACTAAACGGCACCTTGAGCCAATTCACCACGAAAAAGAACCACGCGGAGGTGCCCACAAACTCGAGTTTCGGCAGCTTCATAGCCAGCAAATAAACAGTCATTACGGGCCCGGCGGCGTTGGCCATCATTGTCGTGACGCCAGCCAAAAATCCGAGCACTACCACAAACCACCACTGCGAAGGGACCCGCTGATTCTCACCTCCAGCCCTTATCCGCAAGTAATTGACGGCCAACATTGCCAGGACTATGCCGCCGATAATCGGCTTAAGCTGCCGGTCGCTGACGATTTTCAAGCCGAAATACCCTGCTACGATGCCGACAAAAGCAGCGGGCAGCAGGCGCAGAACGTGCCCCCACTGAGCGTGATGGCGATAGTACGTCACCGCGAACAAATCCGCCAGTATCAAGATACCCAGAAGCACCCCTACCGAACTGCGGACGGGTAAAACAGCGGCCATAAGAGGAACCACCAAAATTCCCACCCCAGGAATTCCGGTCTTGGAAACGCCCACCATCGCTGCACATAAAGCTACCACCATCCAGCCAACCAGGTCCAGATCGAACATACGTTGTCCCCATTATTAGCGTTAGAAGCCCCTAAATATTTAGCCCCCAAATCTATTTGGGGTTTTCCACCACCGGTCAACGTCGATATAATATACAATGGACGATAAATGACCCTCAAAAATTGTAAGGAGACTGAAAAATGAGAACCAAAAAGTTTCTTTTCTATCTGCTGGCCGGCCTTTTAGGCAGTTGTGTGCCCGTTATATCGCTGCACTCGCTTTTCACGGAAGAAAATATTGTCTTCGATGAAAAACTGCTTGGCACTTGGGTCGACGATCCCACCAGCCCCAAAGGCACATGGGAATTCAAGCGAGTCGCAGATAGCGCCCAGAAAGACTGGGAATTGCCCCCTCCGAAAAAACCAGAAAAAGCCTACAAACTTCTTCTGAGCAACGAAGAAGGTGCGAAAGGCTCATTTTTCGCCCATTTAGTAAGGCTTGAAGGTCGACTATTTCTGGATGTTTTCCCGAGTCAGTTACCCTGTGCACAACTAGACCCAAAACAAGATTGGGTGTTCAATACGGCCTTTCTAATTCCCGGCCATTCATTTGCAGTAATAGACTCCATCGAACCACAACTGAAGATACGCTGGACCAACGAAGATGAAATGGAAAAGTTCCTTAAAGAACAGCCCAACGCGCTCAAGCACGAATTGGTCGAAGACAAAATTGTGCTGACAGCATCAACCGACGAGCTGCAGAAATTCGTACTGAAATATGCTGACGACAAAAGGATTTTCCCAGCAGAAGCCGTTTTGACCCGCAAGAAAGGCAAATAGGGCTATCGGGACATCAGGGCATCAGGTTGCAGGTTATCAGCGAAACAGGGTATCAGCAAAAGACGATTCACTTGACAACCTGATGTTCTGATAACCTGATACCCTTCATCGAAAGGTGGCAGTTTTATGACCGGTACGCCGGAATTCAGACGCTATCTGGTCAACATTGACTCAATTTCAACGCATCAATTGTTCACGGACTGCGTGGTCGTTGGAGCGGGCATCGCCGGTCTGCGAGCCGCCATCGAAGCCGGGGTAAGCCGATCCGTTATCATCGTCTGCAAGGGCAGCCTGCAGGACAGCAATACCTGGAAGGCCCAGGGCGGCATCGCCTCGGTGCTGGACAACGCCGACACATTCGAGTCGCATATAGCCGATACAATCGAGACCGGCTGCGGGATATGTGACCGGGAAGTTGTCGAGCTGGTCGTCCGGCAGGGGCCGCAGCTTGTAGAGCAGCTTCTGGCCTGGGGCGCGGATTTTGACCTGGTCGACGGTCGCGTCGCCATGACCCTCGAAGGCGGCCACAGTCACGCCCGCGTGGCCCACG
>Ga0315288_10010758_pt1 | contig 11540 bp, 9 predicted proteins | sample YL17G11_20_MG_FD_203454 | JGI IMG/M metagenome (GOLD analysis project Ga0315288, IMG submission 203454) | Sediment microbial communities from Yellowstone Lake, YNP, Wyoming, USA - YL17G11_20 | ecosystem: Environmental > Aquatic > Freshwater > Lake > Sediment | place: USA: Wyoming | collected... | reverse complement strand
GAAATGACATTTATAGGGCTGTCGTTGCAGCAACAACAGAAGAGACTGTGCCAGTTCCAGATCAAAGAACTGGTAATCCAATTTTATCTAGACAGCAATTTGTTCCTAAAATTAGTTTATTAAATACTATCGATATTATTAATTTAGAAAAAGCGTCTGAGCCTTTGGTTATTGGAGCTATCGTAGATAAAAATACGAAATTTTTTGATTCCGTTCAATCCATTATTAAATCTAAATTATATAGTGCATCTTTAGTTGGCGATGAACTATTAATTAAAATTATTACAGATCAAACAGATACATCTAGGTATGATACAGATATTACTGATTTACAGTCTCATTTAGTATTAGGAGATTTTGAGGGTGCTAAAATTATTCCCAATGCAGATGAGCCTTCCATTTATTATAGAATTGCAAACGCTCGTTTATGTTCTATGGTTTTAGGAGACGTAAATGGTGATGGCGTGGTCACTATTGAAGATCTAAATTTATTAAATGAATTTTTAAATTATGATTTAACATTAGGTCCGCCCGTAAATACAGAGTACTCTATATTAGATGGTTATACGACAATTACCAATGGATACACCTCTATGCGAGGTCCATTTACCGATCAATTTTCTATTCATTTTCAATTAATAAGATCATCTGATGGATATGTGATAGCAGAAGGTACCGATGGAATCTTAGTGGCAAATCCGGCTGATATTACTAGCGCCCAATTTACTAGCGCCAGCGTTTTATTTTCCCCTATTTTTGGATTAGACGGCTATAAATTAATGATCGATACTCCAACAGTGCTTGATGGATATGGAAAATTTGATATTGTAAATGTAGATTTGCTTACCGACGTTATAACAATTAGAAAAATTATATTGAATGATGAAACAATATCTCAGATGTTTAGAGCCGATATTGATGGAGACTTTCATATTACAACTAATGATGGATATTTGCTTCAACAATATATAGATAGGTATCCTTTAAGCGCATCTCCAACCTCCGTGTATCCCGCTCCAATGACAAATGCCTATACTAATATTGGCAAAACTTTTAATGTCGTTAAATTTAAGTTAGAAAAATTTATTGATAGAACAGATGATTATGCATCTAATCCAAGCACTAGGGCTCTTGAGGGTTCGACTGCTGAAATTCATCCTGTACCTGATGCATTTATGGCAGATGGATATTTTAAGTCTCATGACTTTTTAAATAATCCATCAATAATTGTAATTGAAAAGAAATTGACATGGGAAGAATCATTAATATTAGTTAATAGTCGTGCTAAGTTAGTTCCAAGCGTTTTCACCAGTTTGACTGGATTCTCTCCAACACTGTGTGGAGTCGATGGAATCGAATGTAGCGTTTATGGATCAAAACCTAATTTTGATCCAGGTCGGGTAGATTATTTTGCACCTAATAATATAATTTTAGGTGAGGCAGGCGAACTTAAGAGACCTGATGGCGAATTTTATAAGGTAGACTTTGAAGTTGGCACTATCGTATTAGAAATACCAGATGGACTATTTGGATCAGAAAGAACCATTAATATATTAGATGATTTTATTTCTGATTATACTGGTACTGGTATTACTCGTTTGGGATTTCCAGCTATGAAATTTGCTGACTGCACATATGTTACGTCAAGCGCTCTAGCAAACGATCAATTAAGACTTTCTGTTTCTGTACAATCTTTCTCTCCCAACACGACTGGGATAAGTGATGATTTATTAGAGGGAGCAATTGTAGATGGCAAGATGGGCGTATCAATTGATTATAGTACCGGATTATTAACCTTAAACTTTACTAATCTATATCAAGATGCTGTATTAGAAACATTAAGCACTAAAGTTCAAATCAATGTATTCTTGAAAAAGGGTGGATTTAATAACCAACCATTATTTGTTGATTCAGTTAAGGTGCAAAATATGCTAAGTTTGATTAGCGTATTCAGCGGAGCTAATGTTGGAGGACCTTCTGCCTTAGTTGATTTAGAAACTGATGTGACAGGAGTATTACCAATAATTCATGGTGGTACTGGATTAAGCAGCGTAGGCGCTTACGGAACAGTAATGGTAAGTAATGGGTCTGGAATCAGTTATCAATTTGCACCATTCTTGCTTGGAGTCATTCCATTCTCACTTGGAATACCAGATGCTGATAGAATTCCTAGAACTGATGGATACGGATTATTAGATCCAAGCTTCTATTATAAGAACCCAATATTCATTTCTTCTTTAAGTGGCGTAGCATCACATGATGGATATGTTCCTGCAACTATTGGCGCATTTACTTTCAAATTTGATAGTTTTATTTTAGAAGGACTGTCAACAATTAAATTAGAAGCTATTTTAGAAACAACTAATGTGTCTAATGTTGCTGAAATTTTATTATTTAATAAAACAACTAATGCTTATATTTCATTAACTGGCATGACAACGTCTCTTGCTACTGCAACAGTAATTAGATCACAAGATATTAAATCATTATTATCTCTTGGTACTACTGGTCTTGGCAATATAGATTTTATTTATGAGATCCATTTAAGGTTAAATCCATCTAGTGCGATTGAAACTGCAATTTGCAAAATGGCTCGTTTAGTTATGACTTACAATAATCCATATTACGCAGTACCGCCGCTAGCTCATAGCTCTAACTTCGTGCCTTACTTGCCGTCTCCAACCCCATCATAATCGGGGCTTGACAGCAATTTTATGCGACTTATGTTGCTGGCATGTTAGCACTACGAAAATTATTAAAATTACCCGGACCTGTTGAGTTGGGTCGCTCCGAATACAACGCCCTTCAGTCTAGAGAATTTACTCCTGATTGCGTTGGTTATACCTGGGAGGACTGGCACGAAGAAGTAAAGAGACTTCATCCAATTAAATATTGGCTTGCCGAAACTGCTGGAGACTTCTTTAGATATAAGGTATGGATGCGCCTTACCCGACCAATTAAAGACGCTCACTACTGGATCGTATCTCATTTCATTCCCAGTAGGCGCTTTCATATGTTGGATTTAAGGCAGCCCTGTGGTAAGGGGGAGCTTTCTAATATCGACTGCTATCGTTATGGATGGCATGATGTTCCCGAAAAAATGCTTTATGCCGTGTTCAATTTGCTTAAAGAATATTTTAAAGAAAATCCTTATGATTTAACTAAAGATTATACGCTTGAGGAAATCAATGCAGATCCGGGATACAAGCATCAGCACGAAACTCTACAAGAAGCTAAGGACATTCTTGAATGGTGGACCATAAGAAGAAAAGAAGAACACAAAGCCTATGACGAATTGCTTCGCCGTTGGTGCGAGCTTCGTAAGAATGAAGCCGCGCGCAAAAATGGAGAGGCAGATCAACTTTGGGCAGTTATGAAAAATGTCGAAGAAGATAATGAAAAGAAAATGGATGAAATGCTGATGCGTCTAATGAAAATTAGACGTTCTCTGTGGACCTGATATAGAATGGTTTATGAAAATCTGTTGGTTTGGGTTCCTTGGAAAAAATCATAGTTGGAGCATCGTCGGTCAAAATATATCTCGCGAACTAATTAAATTGGGGCATGATGTAGATCTATTTTCTACAAATGGAAATCAATATTTCCCAGAAGATTTGAAACCTTATCTTAAGGGATATCTTCAAGAAGATATGCCGCTAAATGAATTTAATTATGTTGATTTAGTTAGTTCTAAATTAGATACAAATTATGATATGCAACTATCATATACTGCATTAAGAAATTTTTGCAATTATTTTTCTCGTGGCAATAAGAATAGATTTGGTATTTGGAATTATGAGACTACTGTTCTGCCTAAAGCTTTTGCAAAGTTTGGGCAATGTGTAGATAAAGTATTACCATCTTCTAATTTTTCTAAAAAGATATTTACCGATAATGGTATGGCAGAAGATCATCAAGTAATGATACCTCACGGTATTCATCTAGATAGATTTCAAAATCTAGGTAAGTTCCCTCTTAAAACTTATAAGAAGTATAAGATATTATGTAATATTGCACAACCTCATTTAAGGAAGAACATTCCAGGCTTATTAAAGACGTGGGGCAAAGCCTTTACTAAAAATGATGATGTCTGTCTGGTATTGAAGATTTCCAAAAAGAGTCCGAATCCTCAGTTTGACGTTCCCTTCAATTCAATTTTTAATGATTTTAAATCAACTTATAAAAATCACGCGGAAATTGAAATAATTGATGAATTTATTACAGATATTGAAACTCTTTACAACGCCTGCGATGTGGTTATGACTATGACACACGCGGAGTGCTTCTGGATGCCGGGATTGGAAGCAATGGCAGCCAATAAGATAGTGCTGGCGCCTCGTTATGGCGGACAATTAGATTATATGAATGATGATAATTCAATCCTTATCGATGGCAAATTAATTCGTGCGGATAATCGTATGCAATATTGGGAGCCCTCTCCTTATGCTGCCGTCTTCGACCCTGACACCGACCAGGCTGCCGCTAAATTAAAAGATGTCATCGCTAACTATGACGATTATTTGAAGAAGTTTTCTCCCAAAATGAAGGAGCTTCTTCCTAGCTATTCTTGGACCAAGGTGGCGGAAAGAATTGTTGGGTTATGTAAATGAGTAAAGTATTAAGTATCGTTATTCCGGTATGGAATAAATTTAATTTTACTCGTGCATGCTTGGGAGATTTAATACAGCTACCAGACGATCATGAGATTATTATTGTAGACAATGCTAGCACCGATGAAACTGAACAAGTATTATCAAATGCTAAGCAGGTCATCTATAAAAGAAATAATGAAAACTTGGGTTTCGCTAAAGCTTGTAATATTGGTTATAGCTTAGCTACTGCCCCTAATGTATTGTTTCTTAATAATGATATTCGTGTTCAATCTAACTTTACTGATTGGACTAAGCCTTTGATTGAGGCATGTCCACGAGGGCTGGTTGGACCAACTATGGGGCAGCTTGACAAGAACCTTAATTTTGTGCAAGAGGCTAATCATAAGTTAACCGGCAACTCTTATATGGGCGGGTGGTGTTTGGCAGCCTCCAGAGAGATTTGGTCTAAATTGCATATGCCGCGTGAAGTAACCCAAACCGGAATGCCAGCAGCTCAAATCTTTTCAGAAGAATTTGGCATTGCTTATTTTGAGGATACCGATCTATCATTTCGTGCCAGGAAGCTTGGTATAAAAATGGAAGTGGTTCCAGTTCCAGTGGTTCATTTTGGCAAACAAACCAGTAAGCAATTAAATGTTCATAAATTATATTCACAAGCTAGACAAATTTTCGTAAAGAAGTGGGGCAAAACACAATAATTTTTTAAGTGTTATATCTGACAGGTATATGTTAATTAAGGTGTAAGGTTATTATGTCATTATCTACAAAAATTCTTATTTGGTTAGGCGGCATCGTTTTAGTGGGTGCGCTTGGATTCATTATTTTTAAACAAATTGAAAACTCTAATAGGCAATTAGCTATTGAGAGCCAAATGGTGGAGCAAAAACAATTAATTGATGGCATCGTTAGAAGCCAAAGTCAATGGACCACAAAGGCAGATTTAGAAAAGTATATCACCGATAGTGGCGTTAATCTCAAAGCCATAAAAGATGATTTGGAAAAGCTGCATGCAGAAGTAAATGCTGTTAATGTTATTGTGGCTAGTAGCCAAGGGCAACACGGCACTAACATTCCTAGTACCGGACCAGGACCAACTAATCCAAATCCAGTTGATCCTAAAAATCCAGATCCATATGGATATATGAAAGCTCAACAAAATCTAGCTTTGAATGAAGATTTCGGCACACTTAAAGTGCCAGTTGGTACGGTTGGATTTAGCGCATGGCAAGAGAAGCCCTGGAATATTGACATTAAGGCTAGAGATTATCAGGTAGCCACGGTTGTTGGATTAGATGAAAATCAAAGATCCTATTTCTATAATAAATTTACTGTTAAAGTAGATGATAAAGTATATGATATACCTATCAAAACAGCAGTTACTAAACAAGAATTTCCAGAAGCCAAATGGTCTTGGTGGAATCCACGATTATTTATAGGTGTTGATGGTGGTGTTGGGCTAACTCCGGTTAGAGGTGAGTTCACGCCTAGCTTAGATGTTGGCATTATGTCTTATGGAAGATATAAAACACAACCGGATTTTTCAGTACTGCAGGTAGGCGCAGGATATGGAACAATTAGTCAAAGACCGCAACTGGTTATTACTCCAGTAATGTACAATGTTGGCAAAAGTATTCCATTAATGAATAATGCTTATATAGGTCCGTCACTTCATATTGGAACTGACGGCAATGTTGGACTCATGGGCGGGCTAAGGGTCGCTTTATAAAAGGAAAGATATGCTTTATATTCTTACATTAACTTGGAATGCTTGCGATAAACTAACTAAACTTAAAGAGTCTTTATTGCCGGCTCTTCATGACATAAATTATACTTGGTTAATTAAAGACAATGCGTCTAATGACGACACGGTGGCAGTCGCATCTTCATGGGGAGATAAGGTAAAAGTTATTCCGTATAAGAATAATTTGCAAAATTTCTCTGCTGGCATGAATCTTCTTTTTGCAGAAGCTTCCCCTGACGATGATGATTTAGTTATGATTCTTAATAATGATGTTACTTTTAATGATACTAAATCAATTCATAATATGATAGATATAATTAAAAAAGATAAATCTGTTGGCGCCGTTGGTGCCCGATTGTTATACACTGGTACAGATAAGCTGCAACACGCTGGAGTTGTCTTCGTAGATCGTACAGCCACGCCAACTCACTTTAGGTTGGGCGAAAAGTCAGACAATAATGCAGAAAAAAATCGTCTTTTTCAAGTAGTCACTGGTGCAGTTTTAGTTACTAAAGCCGAATATTTTAAAAATGCATGCACAACCAATAAATCTGGCGCCAATGGAATGGATGAGAACTATCATTGGGCATTTGACGATGTAGATTTATGTTTATCTATTAGAAATAATATGGATAAGAAAATTGTGTATTGCGGTAAGACTAATATTTTTCATGAAGAGAGCGCTTCTCTAAAGAAGAACCCCGCCAATAAACTGTTTATGCCACATAATGTAAATTATTTGCGAACCAAATGGATGTCTCGATATACTATAGATCAATCCACTTATAATAAAGATTCGAAATATGGATTGTACGAAGGCAGATAAAGTGAAAAAAGTTCTTATTACCGGCACATGTGGATTCATTTTCAGTAATTTTATTCGTAAGGCTATTTATGAGAGACTTCCTTACTCTTTTGTTAGCATTGACAGGGTCGGTGGTAATGCTAATGCCCTGTACTCGCACAAAAATCATGTTTTTCATTTAGCTGATTTGCGAGACTCACATATTATAGATAAGATTTTTCAATTTGAAAGACCAGACATTGTTATTCATGGCGCCGCCGAAAGCTTTGTAGATCATTCTTTATCCGATCCAAATGCTTTCGTTACATCTAACGTATTAGGCACTCAAGTAGTTGTCAATGCCTGCGTCAAACATAAAGTAGAAAGATTAATTTATATTTCTACTGATGAAGTTTATGGTCAGCTCACCAGTGAGTTAGATCAGCCTTGGACAGAAGAGTCTCCGCTGGACCCTAGAAATCCATATTCGGCAACCAAGGCTTGTGGAGAGCTTCTGGTTAAAGCGGCTCACCAGAGCCATGGGTTAATTTATAACATTACTAGGTCATCCAACAACTACGGACCCCGCCAGACCTCTGAAAAGCTCATACCGAAGGCTATAAAGTGCATTATGAGCGACCAAAAAATACCTATCTATGGTCAGGGGCTTCAGATTAGAGATTGGACTCACGTTTTTGATAACGTTAGGGCAATTTTAACGGTTCTCAATCATGGCAAGCCCAATGAAACATATAATATTGCTGCCAATCAAGAATACACCAATATAGAGGTTATCCAAAAGATTTGTAATGCTATGGGCTCCGGTCACCAACTTATTGATTTCATTGAAGATCCTCGAAAGGGTCATGATTTCAGATACTCTATTAATGCTTCTAAAATTAAAGAATTGGGATGGAATCCACATTATAAGTTTAAAGAGGGTATTGTTGATACCGTAGAGTGGTATAAAATTAATAGTTGGATGCTGAAGTGATATAAGTGATTGGCAAGGAGATATAATGAGTGCGACATCCAAAACAACAGAAGAAACAAAATCAGTAGAAGTGGTCGATGATGTTTCAAGTGAGCCTATTGCGCCCGCATCGCCGGAAGCAGTAGATATGAATAAGTTAGCAGAATTACGGGCTAAGAGTCAAGCTAAACAACAAGAGGGTAAGATGGCAGCTAAGATTGTTTCAAAGAAAGACAGAAGTTTGGCTCTTGGTGTAGTCGGATCAGGTCAAGCAGGATCTAGATTAGCAGAAGCTTTTTATAAATTAGGATATGATTCGGTGGTTGTTAATACCGCTATGCAGGACTTAAAGTTTATCGATATCCCAGACTCTAATAAATTGCTTTTAGAACATGGGGTCGGTGGAGCCTCTAAAGAGTTAGAAATTGGTAGGGCAGCTGCAGAATCTCATAGAGGAGAAATCCTCCAATTGGTCAATGAGAGGCTTTCCGGTTCTCAGGTCAATGTTCTATGTCTTAGCTTGGGCGGAGGCTCTGGAGCCGGTTCTTGCGAGACTATGGTGGATTTATTGACAAGTTTGGGTAAACCGTTGGTTGTTATGACTGTAATGCCGATGGACACAGATGATGCACAAACTAAATCTAATGCATTAGAAACTTTAGCTAAGTTGGCGGCATTTGCAAAAAATAAAAAAATAAGTAATTTGATAGTAGTTGATAATGCTAAAATAGAAGCCATCTATCATGATGTTAATCAAATGGATTTTTATAATGTAGCAAATAGTGTTATTGTAGAAACATTAGACGCATTTAATACGTTTTCTATTATGCCATCAGCCATTAAGGCGCTAGATCCTATGGAGTTTTCAAAAATACTTATTGACGGTGAGGGGCTAAGTATTTATGGTGAGTTAACTATTACTAATTATACTGAAGATACTGCAATAGCAGAGGCTGTTGTAAATAATTTAGATAATAATTTATTGGCAGCAGGTTTTGACTTAAAGCAAACTAAATATGCCGGGTTTATTGTGGCAGCTAATAAAGAAGTTTGGTCTAAAATTCCAAATTCTAGTGTAAATTATGCTGTAGCTATGGTTAATGATTTTTGTGGGCAACCAAAGGGAGTATTCAAGGGAATCTATACTACTGATTCTCCCGAAAATGTAGTTAAAGTTTATTCATTTTTTAGCGGGCTAGGGCTTCCAGCAGATCGAGTTGAACAGCTTAAAAAAGATACATCTGAATTACAGTCTAAAATAAAAGGTAAAGACGAACAAAGAAATCTTTCTCTAAAATTAGATACCGGTGTTGATGAGACAATTTCTGCCGCACAAAAAATAAAAGATAAAATAGCATCTAAATCTTCTACGTTTGGTAAATTTGTAGGCGGAACAATAGATAGAAGAAAATAATGAGTTTATACTGGATTTATTGTATTGAAAATAAAATTAATGGTAAAAAATATATTGGAAAGACAAATAATCCTAAGATAAGATGGAATCGGCATATTACAACTTCTAAAAAATTAACTAATAAACAGTATATTCATAGTGCAATAAATAAATATGGAATAGATAATTTTTGGTTTAGATGTATTGATTTTTGTTTTTTAGAAAAAGAGGCTTTGGATCAAGAAGCTTTTTGGATTAAATTTCATAAAACTAGAGACTCAAAGAATGGCTATAATTTAACTGATGGCGGTGAGGGATCATCTGGGTATAAACATACACGGGAATCTAAAAATAAAATGTCAGCAAAAGCCAAAATTAAAATCGGCATATTAAATCCATTTTATGGCAAAAAGCACAATTTAGAAATAGTATTAAAATCTACGGGTGAAAATAATAAAAACTCTATTCTTATAGAGTCGCAAGTGGTTAATATGCTAGATATGTATTATACTGGCAAATTTACAGAAGCTACTCTTGCAATTATATTTAGTGTCAAGCGGCAGACTATAAATGATATTTTGCGCGGCAAACGATGGAAACATATAAAGCGTAATGAAGAAAAAATTTCTGAGATTAAGCTGCTTAATAAAAGTAGGAGAAAATAATGTCTAAAAATAAAAGAAACCCTATGTTCAGTTTGAAGTTCTATTTGCTCAAGAAAGCCGAAAAGAAATTAAAAAAAGCTGAAGCTAAAAAAGCGAAACAAGAAGAATAAATTATAGTCTATTTGCCGAGAGAAAGTTGCTAGATATATATAAGCTAGTAAGATTACCTCGGCAAAACTATGACTAAAATTATTATATTAGACAACAAAAAATGTCAAATTATTTCAGAAGACTTGGATTGCCTTAAAAGGCTGCACAAGTTTTTATCATTTAGATTAACAGGAGTTGAATATACTCCAGCATTCAAAAATGGGTGGAGCGGAATTACTTATTTATTAAGCAAAAGTAATAAGTTTAATATAGGATTGATTGGTAAAGTAAAGTCTTTCTTGGATGAAAAAAAGATTTCTTTTACCATAGATGATAAGCGCTCGCCCAAGATTATTAATGGCAGCCTTGATATCTCAAAAAAGTTAAAAGAACATAATTTAATACCAAGAGATCATCAGGTAAGAATCAATGACATTACTAACACATACGATCGTGGCATCGTGCGAGCAGCAACTGGCAGCGGTAAAACTTTATGCACAGCACTAATAACTGCTAAGTTAAATAAGCCAACTATTATATATGTTATAGGATTAGATTTATTAGATCAGTTTCATAAATTATTTAGCAAGCTATTTGATGAAAAAATTGGATATGTAGGCAATGGAACTTGCGATCCAGCTAGAATAACAATCGCTTCAATTTGGACTATTGGTCGTGCATTGAGTTTAGACAAGTCTGCAATTATTGATGATGACTCTGTTTTATCAGAAAAAGATATTGATCAAAGTAATTATAGTAAGATAATTAACTTATTAGGGCAAACCAAATTACATATTTTTGATGAAAGTCATGTTGTCACCACGAGCACAATAGCTGAAATCTATAAAAATATAGATCCAGAATATCTGTATGGATTTAGCGGCACCCCATTTAGAGATGATAATTCCGATCTATTGATTAATGGTATTCTTGGGGAACAAATAATTGATGTTCCGGCATCAGAATTAATAGAGAAAAAATTATTAGCATCTCCTATCATTAAGTTTATTGCAGTTCCTAAAAAATATTTAGAAAATAATAATCAATATCAATCAGTATATAAAGAGTATATAGTTGAAAACGAAGTAAGGAATAATATTATTCTTAAACAGACCGAAGGTTTATTAAGTAAAAATTATACACCATTGGTATTGTTTAAGCAAATCAATCACGGCACTATCCTATTAGAAAAATTTCAAGCTGCTGGTATAAAATGCGAAATGTTATATGGCGATGATACTATAGATAGGCGCAATGAAGTTAAAGAGCTATTAGTTAAGA
>Ga0315288_10010757_pt1 | contig 11540 bp, 19 predicted proteins | sample YL17G11_20_MG_FD_203454 | JGI IMG/M metagenome (GOLD analysis project Ga0315288, IMG submission 203454) | Sediment microbial communities from Yellowstone Lake, YNP, Wyoming, USA - YL17G11_20 | ecosystem: Environmental > Aquatic > Freshwater > Lake > Sediment | place: USA: Wyoming | collected... | reverse complement strand
TGCATATAATATTCAAAAAAAGATACGCACATCAACTACAAAAGTTGATTGGGTATCTATTGTTTTAGAAGTACTTGAATATTACAACATAAAAGATTTTAATCTTTTGGATAGTGTACTTAAAAAGACTGATGCAGAAAGAAAAAAATGGATTTTTTCTTTTATAGATAATCAAGTAGATAATTTAGTTGTCGATTATACAAAACAATGTATTTTTATTTGTGGCAATTTAGATTCAGTATATAAAATGGCTGGTAGAGTACATGAAGCCGCTATTCCAGCTGATTTCTTTCGTAAAGAAACTGAATGTATCTCAATATTAGATATTAAAGATAATCTTGATTCATTGTTCTATCCTGAACATATTGCTAGGCTTGGTAATAATCATATTATCTACAAAGCAATTTCAACTGATAGTTTTGTAAAGTTAATACATAAAAGACTTGCTCATCATGCGGATCGTATTTTTATTGGATTTAACATCAGCCTTATTTTTAGTAATGAATTTTGTGATATGATTTATCGTAATGGAGTATATCCTACACAAGGAGTTCGTCCTTTATTTAGTACAATTGACTCAATCATTGGCAGTCAAATTATTAGAATCATCACCAATATGGTTACTAATAATATTGAATATTATTCAAATAAAGATGCTATACTAGTTGATTATGCTGATGATCATATTATAGTAGAAAACTTATCAGAGCAATTCATTGGTGATATTGACTTTGAATGGGAAAAAACAGAGTCAAATAAAAAAATAATGAAATCAGTATGCTATCACGAAGCAGGACACGCTGTAGTATATTATAGATTAACTGGATTATATCCTAATTATATGATCAGACAGCCTACTGGTGATGGAGCGGTATTAATAAGCTCTTGCATTAACAAAATAGAAAAGATTGATAATATCTGTGTATTATATGGCGGAATTGAATCCGAGTTAAAATACGGTAAAATCGTAACATGGGGACATGCAGACGATATTAGAAAAGCTACACATATTGCATCAGATTTAATTCGTAAATTTGAATACAATGATTCAATAGGTATGCGACTTCCAATAACTGATCAACATTCACCTAATACTCTTATTATCGATAAAAAATCAAACCGAAAAATTGAAAATATACTTAAATCAGCTAGAACTAAAGCTGGTAAAATTATAGATAAGAATAAAGTTCTTATCAAATATTTAGCGGATGCTTTATATGAAAATAGAGTATTAGATGAAAATTTTATCAAAAAAATTATTAAAAAATACTCTTAGTCATTAAAATCTTGGCATATAGAATGAACAAGTGCCATTACCTATATTACCATGTACTGTAGAATTCGGTTGCCAAAAAGTATAAACGCCCATACCTTCAGTACATTTTGATCCTATATATCGTTTGGCGACTGCTTTCAAAATAATATTATAGTCAGATGGAGTCGCATTACTTGAATTACTTTGCGTACCATTTGACGGTGATGAACTAGGATTATTATTTTGAGGATTTGAATTACTTGCAGAACTACCATTTGCATTACTACTTGCTTTGACACTACTAGCAACAGCAGTACTTGAACTATTAGTCATAGAACTATTATTACCACCACTATTTGATGATATAGAAGCACCAGAACCACCACTTTGACTTGTTGGTGGAGTTGTTGGATTATCTGAACCATCAGGTATAATAGGATTTTCTGGGTCACTTGGTGTTACTATAATTGGTTGACCAGTTGTTTCATCACAAGCTTGATCACCATGAGCAATATGTGCATCATATGCAGGTGTACCAATCTTAATTATTTGAAAATTATTTGGATTACCTGGTGGTCTATGGCATATAGTTACTTTATCTGTCCCATTTGACGCAGTTCCACTATGAACAAAAATAGATGCCTGTGTTATAACTATTTCATCTGAATATTCAAAAAAGCGTGATTTTAAAACTAAACCTAATTCTGGTAAAGTAGCACCAACTTTTCCTGATTCTTGAGAAGAAGCTTCTCGCATTCTTTCATAGGAAGCGAAAACACTTATAACTTCACTACAACGTGCCTTGGCAATTATATCATTAAATTTTAAATAACCAAATCCGGCTAAAATACCAATGATGGCTACACAAACCATCAATTCAATAAGTGTAAATCCTTTTTGTTGCATATTATGCCCCCATTATTTAATATAAGTGATTATATTGTTAATATGGTTTAGATGTTTACTAAGGAACACAAAATGTTTACTTTTACAGATGCGCTAATAATAGCAGCTGAAGCTCATAGGAATATTAAAGATCAAGGTGGAGTTGATTATATTAAACATCCATTACATATTGCACATCAATTGAAAATTAAAGGGTATAGTAATGAAGCTCAAATAACAGGACTCCTACATGATGTTGTTGAAGATACTGATGTTACGTTTGAAACACTTATATCAAAAGGTATTCCTGAATCAGTAATAGAAGCATTGAAATTACTTACACATATACCTGATGTTAAATTTATCATGTCTAAATTCGATTATTATGTAGAAAATGGAGAAGATTTAGCTTTAGCCAAAATTAAAGCTAAAGAAGATGAATATATCCGATATATAGTTCGCTTATCTGTTAATGATATTGCTAGATCTGTTAAAATTGAAGATTTGATTCATAATAGTGATATTAGTAGAGTTAATGATAGTGATTTAGAAAATCCATATGTTGGCAGAAGATTTCTTAAATATGCTAAAGCACGCCGTATACTTACAGGTGGAAAAGTAGGCTACAATTGACAATAGGTAATGTGAAAATCCATACTTATGTACCATATTGTCCAAAAGAGTATGGACAGAATTTAGGATTGGCATATAACTCATTTATGGAATATTTAAAACCAGATGATTGGGCATTATTTCTTGATCATGATGCAATGTTTACAACTCGATATTGGTATCATCAGATTGAAAAAATAATAGCAGAAAATCCAGATGCCGGTGTGTTTGGTGCCTGCACCAATCGGATTGGCAATAAATTTCAAATACCTCCAGGAATAGATGGAAACAATCATGATATTAGATATCATCGAGATATTGGAAAAAAACTACATGATTTATGTGGAACACAAATAATCGAAAGTACAATGAATCCTCCATTAAGTGGAGTAGTCATTCTTATCCGTAAAGATACCTGGTTAAATGCCGGTGGATTTAGAGATGGATTCCTTGCAGTTGATACAGGTATTCAACAAGATGTTTTAGAGAAAACAGGGAAAAAATCTTATATGATGAAAGGTGTATATCTTTATCATTGGTATAGAGGTGATGGTGATATGTCTCACCTAAAGATACATAAATAAGATAAACTCTTATTAAAGGAGTTTTTTATGTCTAAAAAACAATTATTTATAGATTATATGTCTGCATTAAAACATGAAAAAAATGCACACCTAATTGAATGTATTACTAAAGGATTTATCTCATTATCTGAATCATATGATTTAGAAGAAGATGAAGATGAAGAAGTATTAGATGAAGGATTGGCTGGAATGGCAATACAAGGAGCAAAATCGATAGCTCAAAATCCCGCTGTAAGACAGCTTGCTAAAACAGGAATGCAACAAGTAGGTAAACTATGGAGCAATCCAGCTGTAAGAGATGCAGCCAAAACTGCCGCTGTTGGTGCCACAACTGCCGGTATACAAAAACTTGGTAATGCAGCTACAAATAAGATTAATCAGGGTCAAGGTCAATCACTTCAATTGAGTCCCGATGAAATAGAAATGATACAAAAATATAGGCAATCCCTTAATAAATAATTTTCTTAAGAAATCGTTGATTAATTTATAAAATTAATCAACGATTGGAAATTAATATTGTTTAACCTAAATTATTAAAAGAATTATATTTTTATAAGGATGTAAAAATGATTTATGTTAGAATGTCACTATTGATGATGAATTTTTTGTTAACATTATTAAACATAGCTGTTGGTCATTTTTATATAGCTATATTTACAGGTCTCGTAACATTATTACTATTTTTAGTTATCTATGATGAGTTGCTTAAAAATAAATTAAACCTTGAAAAGGATTTAGAAGAAAATGATTAAGACATTGACAATATACGAAACTGATGATAAGCAAAGACATGATAATATAGGTCTAGCCAATATACATCAAGCTAAATTAGATGGTGATACTTCCATAAAATTTTTATGCACAGTTTGTCATGGAAATGGTATAATAAGAATGCCACTTCTTAAAGCTCCAAAAAGAAATATGGACTTTACTTGTCAGCGATGCGATGGTGTAGGCTGGGTCGTTTTAGGCTATTAAATAAATAAAAAAAGTTAGTGGGATAGTATTTTCACAAATATGATAATATGCGAAAGTATGTTAATTTTAGCTCTTTTGCTTACTCTTATATATCATTGTTTGAATGAATATCAAGAAGCTCAATTAATAAAAAATGAAAAAAATAGAATTGAGAAAAGAAGAAAAGAACTTGAATTAATACAAGCTATAGAACAAGCTAAAATCGATAAATATACAACGGAAGCTATTGAGTTTCTTAAACACAATTGTTATGCAGATACAATTTATAAATTTGGTCATTTCATAACTAGAAAAGCTGAAAAACAATCAAAAAAGAAAGTTTATTATGAATGAAAAACAAACCGTGTTTATCCTAGTAGGACCTAGTGGTTCAGGTAAATCACATTATTGTAAAATGCTAAAAAAACAACGCCGTGATATCAATAGAGTTAATCGTGATTGTATTCGTGAAATGCTCGATCCAACAGAAGAGAGTTGGCAAACACCATCATTTGAAAATCTTGTATCTAAAATAGAAGATGTAATTTTAAGAAAACTTATTAACATAGGTAATGATGTTATAGTTGATAATACTCATCTTAAAGTAGAACGAATTGAACATATAACAGATGTATGTACTAGCCTCGCATCAACTACAGATAGACAAATTAATACTGTAGTTGTTCCTATGAAAAATGGATATGATTTAGAACTTATTATGAAACATAATAATCAAAGACCAAATAGACATGTTCCGATTGATGTTATTAAAAAACAATACAATTTATTCAATCAACACGGATATATCAAACAAGCTATTGATATTGGCAATAAATTCATTACTGAAAATGAGCCATATTCACCAGCACCAAATTTACCATCGGCAATCATTGTCGATATCGACGGTACGATTGCCAATTGTAATAATATCAGAAGCCCATATGACTATACTAAAATTATGGAAGATAATTTTATAGAGTCAACATGGAAAACAGCTAAAGCAATTGCTGATGTGACCAATTCTAAAATATTTATCTTTACTGGTAGAGACTACGCCTGCCGAGAAGCAACCGAAACTTGGTTACTATATCATGGTGTTAACTATGATTTAATGGTGATGAGGAATACAGGCGATTATAGAAAAGATGCTATAGTTAAAAAAGAATTCTTTGATAAATATATAGCTGATCAATATAAAATCGAAGCTGTTTTTGATGATAGACTTCAAGTATGTCGGATGTGGCATTCATTAGGACTTCCTCTTTTTCGAGTAGGAAACCCAGATGCAGATTTCTAATATGATATTTATCAACAAAGAATTTAAACCACTTGATAATGGTATTGAATTATGCGTTGATTTACCTATTGCAACTGCTAGGGAGCTCGCCAAGACTGCTATGAAGGCTAAATTGCCTTTTATAGAGAATAAGCGCACATCTGCAACCCTAGGCGCTGATATGTGCTTCTATGCCACTCTAAATCAAAATGAATGGCATATGGTTTTAATAAAAGGTGAATTTGCTAAAATCATACCAATTCCTAGCCAACCATTTGATACGGTATGGTATATCTATCGCCACACTAAATATGAGGGATGGCATTGGTGGTCAATGGGATATGAACTTCCTATGATGATCGAATCATTTGCTGAACGATTGAAATGCACAGAATGCGAAATCACTGCCACTACTTTTTTTGGAAAAAATATAGATGGCGACCGATTCGCACTTCGTACAACACAAACAATGGATGATTTGATTGCATCTGAAATTAAACCTAAAAAAGAATTAAAGCGGAAACAAACGGTTTTGGTTAAAAACTTGCCTTAACTCTTTATCATCACCAACAATGTCTTCAATCATTTCAGGTGAGTAAAAAATTGGCGGATACATAAATGCTGTTGATACATCAAAGCTACCATTAACGATTGGACCACTATCAGTCCAATCAATTTTCCCCCATCGTTTTTCAATATTATCTGCTTGATATTGAAGCCAAGCATTACTTCTTGGATCATTGTGTATTAGTAAATATGCAGGTATTAAATTTTTTTCAGTCATATGACACTTCCTTGTTGTGTAAAATATATAATTTTATTACTATTATAATAGAAACGAGATTGAAATGTTAGAAAATTCAGAAATAGAAAATCCAAATGCAATTGAAACAATTATATGTAAAGCATTTGAGTCTATTAAATGCGTACCAATGACAGAAGATATAGCGAATATATTGATAAATCTATTGTGCGCGCCGAAAATTAACTTTGATGATGATAAGCCATTTTTAGTTGCAGTAATGGAGAAAAGAGTAGAGTTCAATCATACTTTTAAAATCAATGATAATAAATTGTATTTATTTCTAGCCATTCTAACAAAATCGCCAGGTACTGCTATAATGTATTTATGGTATCTTCAATATTGGTGTTTTAACAATAATGTTAAAGAGCTTAATATAGATATTTTTTGTGAAAACATATTTCCATTTGGAATGCCACCAACTGATGAACTTCAAAAAATATGGGAATCACAAAAAGTACTAAAAGATCGGTATAATCTAGGTAGCGATAATTTAGTTGATTATGTGAGCGCAGGTGGGTCAATCCAATTTACAGAAAAAGATTCTTAATAGAATCTTTTTTACTTTTGAATCATAAATAGCTCTTATATTATAATAAGAACACTTGAGGTATTTATGGAAACAAATAATATTGATGAATCCGTTATAGTAAAAGGAATTTTAGTTTACTATATCAGTATAGGAATGATGCCTATAGTAAAGGCTAAACAACATATAGCAGAACAACGCCAACTACTTAAACCATTATCAGATCAATTGGAAAAACAAGGTGTCCAAACTCTATATATCGGCATCACAGAGCAAAGCACTGTAGAATATATCAATATGCAATCACCTACAAATTCAAATGTGATTGTTAACCTAATCAATCAATTAACTAGAGACTATCTCTCTCTTAATGATACATATAAAAATCTTATATCAAAGTTAGATCAAGATTAAATAAAAAAGAACCAAATATTTTACTATTTGGTTCTTTTTATAAAAAGTTCGAAAACGATTGTCGATATTAATGAATACTTCAAGCTTGCCGTTTAACTTGATAATCAAAAATATTCTATTCGGTTAATTTTATACCGACAAAATTTAGGCTCTTTACCTAAAGCATATTGTTTTATCTAAACAATCAAATGTTACTGAATTCGGTCAGTAAAACCTAGATCCAATTAATGTAAATGAATACACTATTAAAACTTTGAGCTAAATTGTTAAGATTTAACTACTGGGCGTTTTGAACGTTTTCGAAACAATTCAATTCAGCAAGTGTTTGCATTGACTGCTTGACTTGCTGATGAGGATAAATGTAGTAACATCTAAAACTAAAACAAGGGTTATTTCAAATAAAAATAAAATTTATTTTTTATAATTGCTTAAAACTAGGTTTTAACTATATTATCGCTAACATAAAGGTTCATAATGCCAACTAGCTCATTTGATAAAAAAATTATAATAACAGATTTTAATGTTGCTCAGAAATTTCTTGAGCAATTAGATAACCCTGAAATCATAATTGCTAAAAAGTATATGCCAAATAATGGCGTGGAATCATTAGAGCTTATAAAAAAAACTATAAGGAGTTTCAATGAGAAAATTTGAAAGTTTAACATTTGATGAGCAATTAGAGTGGTATCTTTCTAAAAAACCAAATTTCAAAGAATGCTTTCTAGAAAAAGATTTATTTGAGGATAATAGAACTCCTGTTTATTATGGTGCTCTTGGTGGAAGAGCCGTAGGAGTATCGGATCAAGGTAAACTTGGATTTAAAACAAGAGAACTTGCTATTAAAGAAGCTGAACTATTTCAAGATCATATTAGAGAAGTGCAAATAGAGCAAGGAATGATTTAGAAAAGTTAATGCCAACCAGATTCCCATTAGGAAATCTGATTGGCAATTTTTATTTAACGCTTACGCTAAATTCATCACGACGATTTTTAGACCAGGCTGATTCATCATTTCCTTCAACAGCCGGTTTCATTTTACCAAAAGCAGTAGTTGAAATGCGTGAAGAGTTTACACCTAAGTCAGTAATATATTTTTTCACAACTTTAGCGCGATTTGCGCTTAACACCATATTAAATTGCTCGGTGCCTCTTTCATCGGCATGGCCGCTAATATTTAGCTCAACTTTTTGTGCAATTGATAAGCGCAAAAGTTCAGCAATTTTTTGACAACTAGCTTGTCCTTCAGCACTTAACAAATCAGAATTATATTCAAAATAAATTGTATTTTGAGGGTCTGTAATCTGATTCAATAATGCATTTAATGTTATGCCTGTATCTTTAACTTGTTTGATTTCTTTTATTTCAACATATGAAGAAGAAGACGCTTTAACTTCTGAAGAGGCTACTGCTGATGATGCGATATCAGGTAGAATTTCAGCTTTAGGTTTAGTTGTGCATTGCATTAAAGCAAGAGAGCCAAGTGTTATGGCGACGAGATAAGTGTATTTCATAATAGTCCTTTTATGGTTTCCTAAAATATAACAAAATATAAAATAAATATTGACATTAGCAATGCATCTATATACATTAGTTGACAACTATAATTTAAGCAGTTTAACTGTGAATGGATTACATCATGGCATTAAATTTATCTAAAGGTCAATCAATTAACCTTAATAAAGAATCTGGCACCACACTTACTTCAATAACAATGGGTTTAGGTTGGGATGTTGCTAAAGGTAAAAGCATTGACCTTGATGCATCTTGCTTGATGTATGATGAAAATCATAAAGTATTTGATACCATCTATTTTGGATCATTGAAAAGTAAAGATGGTTCAGTAAAACATACAGGTGATAATAGAAGCGGTGCCGGTGCTGGTGATGATGAGCAAATCAATGTAAATCTTGGTATTGTAAATCATACTGTTAAGACATTGGTATTTACGGTTAATTCGTATCAAGGGCAATCATTCAATCAAATTGAAAACGCCTATTGTCGGTTAATCAATAGCAGCAATAACCAAGAAATTGCTCGATTTAATTTAAGCGCTAAAGGCGACCATACTGGTATCATTATGGCATCTGTCAGTAATGTAAATGGTGAATGGACATTTAAAGCACTTGGCGAAGCTTGCGCTGGGCGCACAGTTAGTGACATGAAACACGAAATTCTTAATCTTATTTAATAAGATTAAGACTAAAATAACACCTAATTAAAAATTAGGTGTTATTTTATTTTTAATAAAAATGATTAAATATCTATTAAAAGTTAAAGCAATAGAATATGCTATTGAAAATATATTCAACATATTAAAATCTAATTTTGGTATGTCATTACATATGAATCCTATGCAACGAGTAGGAAAGAGTTATAGCATAATCCATTCACAGGATTCAAGATGCAAAGAAACTTGCTACAATGCTACTATAATTTCATATGATAATGAAATGAATCTTTATTTTTGCTCATGTCAATATCATGATATTACATTTTATGAACATAAACATTATACAGATGCATATTTAGACGCTCAATTTGATTCAGAGAATGTTTTTTTATTTGAACCGGAATCACTCAAAATAACAATATATCCTAAAAGTGGTTTTGACACCGGACATATACCCCTAGTTGAAATAATTAGCATTATATAAAAAAAAATAATAATAAGCCTTGACATAAGCAAATAACATTCTATATTATAGGAATGGAAGTGCATATAAGAGTTACATCAAATAAATGTAACATTGGCCTAATAGAAATATTAGATTAATATTTTGGATTTCGTAAAGTAATTTATGTAAAAACAATAGTGCAAGTAGAATACTTGATATGCAGCAAGAATTGCTGATAGCTTGATTTAGGCGAATCTAAATTAGTTTGTTGATTAGAATAAATCAACTTGACTATTACGATTGAGCCATAAAAACCAGAAATGGCGAGTAGTGTGCCGACCATGAAGGAATGAGACCCCAATTTTCAAACCTTCGGACATTGATCCTTTTGTAATAGTGACGAACCTCTTATAGATTTTACTCCCTTAAACTCCACTGTCAATGCAGTGGGGTTTTTTTATTTTTAAATTGACATCAAATTAAAAAATGATATATTAAATTTAATTATTAAAAATTATAGAATAGGATTCAATATGAATGAACAATTTACTTTATTTTGGAATGGACCATTTAGTCAATGGCATCCATCTACATTTGTAGTTGATGGTATTTCTTATTGTCATGCAGAACAATTTATGATGGCAAAAAAAGCACAATTATTTAAAGATCAAGCAACCTTGGCTAAAATAATGGCTGCTACAAATCCAAAAGACCAAAAAAAGCTTGGACGAGAAGTCGTTAATTTTGATGCTAAAAAATGGGATGAAGTTAAATTTAGTGTTGTCTATATTGGTAATTACCATAAGTTCACTCAAAATCCAACTTTGAAAAAAGAACTTTTGCTTACAAAAGAAACAACTATGGTTGAAGCAAGTCCATATGATTGCATATGGGGAGTTGGTTTGGCGCCAGATGATAAGCGTGCAAATAATCGCAACGAGTGGAGAGGCCAAAACTATCTCGGTCGTGTGTTAGATGCAGTTCGTGCTCGTATCTGTGCAGAAGAACTCACCATAGCATAATTAAAAAACCCATTTTTCATCTGAAAAATGGGTTTTATTTTTACTGAACTAATACATAAGTTTCTTCAAATTCAGAACAAGCAATTCGATATACACTATTATCACCATTATTTGCTATAATATCGCCATTCTTGACAACCATTTGCTCATCCCAACTGGCAATAAAATAAAAGGTATCACCTTTATGCTCAATGCCATTGATAAATCCTATTGATCGATATTCAGTCCATCCATCTACAACATTATCTAAAGAAATATATCTACGAGCTAATTGTTCTGGCTTAATAACATATTCCTCTCCACCAATATTGCGAACAATAATATCACCTGGAATAGTAATACATTCAGTCTCCTTTCCATCACGAGTGAATGTTACTATCAATTCTTTACCTTTAGATGTACGAGCAAAAATATTAGAAATTTTTCTATAACGCTTTCCATATTTATTTATTATTGGTAGAAATGCTTTAACCATATCGTCTTTTGTAATTGCAGTATGCATATGTATAATCCTTGTTAATATAAATATTAACGCAGTAACTGATAAAATAGTTTAGATTGATTCAGTTATATGGATTTCTTTTCAAAA
>Ga0315288_10010756_pt1 | contig 11540 bp, 11 predicted proteins | sample YL17G11_20_MG_FD_203454 | JGI IMG/M metagenome (GOLD analysis project Ga0315288, IMG submission 203454) | Sediment microbial communities from Yellowstone Lake, YNP, Wyoming, USA - YL17G11_20 | ecosystem: Environmental > Aquatic > Freshwater > Lake > Sediment | place: USA: Wyoming | collected... | reverse complement strand
CGGCAGCAGTGAGGCTCTTTCCCGGATTTACCGCAAGTACGGCGACTATTTGCTGGCCCTGGCAGCGGCTCTTTTACAAGATATGAACGCGGCTGAGGATGTAGTGCATGATGTTTTCTGTAAGTTTATCGAATCCAGAGAGAAGCTCAAGCTGGATGGAAGTCTCAAGAGTTTTCTCGCAACCTGCGTGGTTAATCTTGCACGCGACAGGCTAAGAGCAAAAAAACTACAAAACTGCGACCTGGATGAGGCAGCAGCGACGGCTTTGGATACGAACGAGCCGGAACATTATGCCATCTTTGGAGAAGAAGCAAGGAACTTGAATCATTCGATTGCTCAGCTTGTATATGAGCAGCGAGAAGTGATAATGCTGCATCTTCGAGGCGGCATGAAGTTCAGAGAAATAGCCGGCCTGCAGGGAATCTCGATCAACACTGCGAAGAGCCGGTATAGATATGGCATAGAGAAGCTTCGAACACTTTTATCTGACCAAGAGAAGAAAAATGAAATCAACTAAAGACATAGAACAATCAATTAAGAAATTAGCCGTCGAGCCTGGCAACCGAATACATGACAGGATTCTGGAGAAACTGCTGAGAAAGCTGGACAAGTCGAAGAAACAGACCACTTTCAAACAGGCAAATATCTGGAGAATAATTATGAAAAGCAGAATCTCAATCACAGCCGCCGCGGCAATAGCCCTGGCTTTCGGCCTTTTTTACATATTCACCAACGGAACAAAATCAGCTTACGCTATCGAACAGACTATCAAAGCTTATGAGGGCCTTCGTTATGTCCACATCAAAGACTTCAAGGAGGGCCAGAGTGAGTCACAAGAATTCTGGGTGGAACTTGACGAGCAAGAGCAAGTGAAGAGGTTTCGCGCATCTCTTCCCACCTGGGCCGTCGGATTTAATATAAAGGAACCCACGGTCATGGTATGGAATGAGGGCAAACTTCAAATATGGAGAAAGAATGATAATGTAATTATGACAGAACAGGAAGATTCACCGGCTCTTGCCTTAGAACTACAGATCATATTCAAAGAGTGCGATCCAAGATCCGTGGTTAAAGAGTTACATCAACTCGAAGCCGAAGGAAAGGTAGAGATTAAGATAAGTGAGCCCGCATTAAAATCTGAACCAATCGTGATAACGGCAAAACCTCTTTCGCAAAGTAATGGTCTTGATCAAATGGTTTTGTTCGTGGATCAGAATACGAAACTGGTTACTCGTGTTGTCGCCAGCGGGCAGGAAAACGGATATCAGCGTTCACGGGAATTTTTAGATTACAATGTTGCGATCGACGAGAGAGTATTTCTGTTAGAACCAACTCCTGATATCACGAAAACATTTATGAAGAACATTAATGCCAAACTTGCCTCGCTGGATATAAATAAATCTATGTTAGCTGATGTTATTGCTGTACTTGGCGAACCATGGACTTACAGATTCCAGGGCAAAAATTTGGAGAAGGATAACCTGCCGGAAGCCTACACTATAAATTATCCGGGTGGCTTCATGGTCAGTATTTATAAGAATCATGTGATGCAATGGGGCCTTCAACAAATTCCGGGAGATGAAACTCCGGGGTATATATTTTCTGACTCGATACTAATTGGTACATCTCTTGATGATGTTTTCGAGAAGCTGGGTTCTCCCACAAAAGTCGTCAACGGATTCGGTGGCGAGGATAATAAAATCATGTACGAGGATAATACCGGCTATGCCAACATGAATATCAATGAAAGAAAAGGATTTTGCTTCTTTCAATACGACAACAATGGAGAGAAAATCAAATTATATCTCGATGATAATATTCTCTATAAGAGCACTGGGAAAAACAAAGGGACCTGCCTCTATGGAACCGTCAGCAATGGAAAGAGAATCAGATTCTTATTTATGGATGACAAGGTGATTGCGATCTACGAATACAAAACAGAATCCATAAAAACCACGAAGTAAAACTAAAGAGAAGGGCTCTCTCTAATAATTAGTGAGCGGATGAATCAACTCTATAGTTGTGATGTTGTATTGGCCCGTTTGCCACAGAGAAGGCGGCGTAACATTGTTCTCTGTCACTGCGATATTCCGGCGTTGATTTTTTTTATCAGGGCCGGCAGTTCGGAAATCCGGGTTACTTTCCATGCTCCGTTGGGCGGTGTTTTTCCGGCATTGGTGTAGGCGGCTTTCAGGACCGGTTTGAAGCCGATTTTTAACGCCGGTTGAATGTCCATGTCGATGCGGTCTCCTACGTAAAGGATGTTCTCAGCCGCCTCGCCGATCCGCTCGGCGCTGATTTTGAACATACAGAGTAATTAAAAGGTACTGTACATTTTTCGATGAATAGTGATTGATAATGATAGGTTTTGATAGAGGACAATGGGTATCCTGGATTACTGGGGAGCTTTGGCAAGCAGGCAGAGGCTGGAATTAAGTACATTGTACCCGGAATTGAATTCCGGCAGCAGCCACTACGCAGCTATTAACTTTCGGCGCTTATGTGATTGTTCGCATCTATGCGAATGTGAAGGTCCACGGCTACGTCGCTGCCGATGCGCCTGGTCCGCAAGTTATGCGGACCGACAACCCCCGCGGTGCTCGACGCCATCTGCAAAATCTCGGTTTCGGTAGCCTCATCCAAAGACTCCTCGGTCAACTCCCTGATGCTTCCCGATGAAATCTCCAAGGCTATTTTGACAATAAAGAAACTCACGACAATGGCAGCCAGCGGGTCCAGTACGTGCCACTTCTCGCCCAATATAATAGCCCCGCCGATACCGAGCATAGTGCCGATTGAAGAGAAAGCATCGGAACGGTGGTGCCACGCATTGGCGATCACGGCTTGGCTGTTTATATTCTTCCCGACTTTGACGGTGTAGCGGTACAACCATTCCTTAACCAGTATGGAGACGACAGCGGCGACGAGCGCAATGAATCCAGGCGCCTCGATATGCCTGCCCGTCACGCTGCCCCAAATCTTCACCGCGGCGCTCCAGAAGATGCCGGCACCGACCAGCAGGAGAGCGCCACCGATGATGGCCGTCGCGAGAGTTTCGTACTTGCCATGTCCGTAGTCGTGACTCCTATCTGCAGGCTTGCCCACAAGCCTGAAAGCGACGAGCACGACAATATCCGTAGCGAAGTCGGAGAGCGAGTGTACGGCGTCAGCGACCATCGCTCCGCTGTGGCCGATGATACCCGCAGCCAGCTTGAAAGAGGTCAAGACCAGATTCACATAGAAACCAACCCATGTGACCCGCTTGGCTGATGTAATCCTTGTGTTCTTCATCGTGATCTGAACCATTGTCTATATGGTTTTATATCCAGGGACATCTTACCTAAATCTGACCAGGACAACATACTTTTTACTTCCTTTCATTGAGTTCTTTTCGTATCTCACATAAGGATATTCACACAAATGCGTGAAAAACACCTCCGTTTTGCATTCGTAAGATTTAGCTTAGCACATTTGAGTTTGTTTGTCAGCAGATCTTCTGTGTTTTTTATCGACCCGGCTCTCGGTCAGTGAACGGCGGCGTTGATTTTTTTTATCAGGGCCGGCAGCTCGGAGATACGGGTAATTTTCCAGGCTCTGTCGGGCGGTGTTTTTCCGGCGTTGGTGTAGGCGGCTTTTAAGACCGTTTTCATGCCGACTTTTAGCGCCGGTTTAATGTCCATGTCGATGCGGTCTCCTACGTAAAGGATGTTCTCGGCCGCCTCGCCGATCCGCTCGGCGGCGATTTTGAAGATCCGGGCATCGGGCTTGCGAAAATCAAATTCGTACGAATACATTCTGACCGTAAAGAAATCCAGCAGGTCCAGTTGCTCCAGATGTTTCTCCAGGGAATGGGCATTTACAAAGGTGTTGGAGACGATGCCGAGCTTGAGACCCATTTTTTTAAGCGCAATTAGAGTCTCTTTTATTTTCGGGTCGGTCGTGCCGATTTTGCTCAGGGGCTCGTACCAGAGCCACGCAAAATGCCGCCACTGCTGCGCATCGAGTTTTATGCCTTTTCTTGTGCCGATCCCCCGTAACAGCGCCGATGAATTGATATCGTTTTTCGTGATATTGGAAATAAAGTGCCGAAAGCGCAGGGCAATCAGATTGCTCCAGCAGTAATATTCGAAGCTGCCGACCGGCTGGCCGCAGCTTTTGAGGAAATCGTAGGATAATCTCGCTCCCTGCCGAAACAGCCTGGTAGTCTTTAGTTTACCGAAGTCCAGCAAAGTTTCGCCAAGGTCGAACAATACCGCTTTGATTTCGTGTCCCTTATCGTGCATCCGATCTCATGTAAGATTAAAATGCAAAAATCAAAGTGCAAAATTACAAAATGACTCGTTAGTGTCATCCTGAGGCAAAGCCGAAGAGCCTGCCCTGAGCTTGTCGAATGGATCTTGCCGGTGGCAATATAGATTCTTCGCTTCGCTCAGAACGCCTAAAAGAATGGCGCTTTGATATTTAATTTTTAATATTCGATTTTTCTTTCGGCACATCGCTGCCGAAGGCTTCCCGCACCCATTGGAACATTTCCTTGTCCGAGATGCTCGATACTCTGTCCACCGAGTACTCGGCGTCGATTTGATCTTTGATCCAGGTGATTTTCGGGTCGTGCTTCGGGATTTGAATCTCGAACCTGGCCTCGATCCAGTGCTTGATTCCAGCCGCCCCGGTCTTGTCGGTGATCGCCACGCCGATCGGACGATCGAGCAGCTTGAGCGTATCGAAGCAGTTATATATTTCCTCGTTTTTCAACAGGCCGTCGGCATGAATGCCGGCCCGCGTTACGTTGAAATCCCTTCCAACCAGCGGATAGTTCTGCGGAATCTCGATATCCAGCTCTTTTTGCGCGTACTCCGCCAGTTCCGTAATCGCAGCGTAGTTAACGCCCTTTGTCATTCCTTTGAGTTGAGCGTGCTCGACAACCAGCGCTTCGAGCGGAGGGTTGCCCGTCCGCTCGCCGTTGCCGAATATCGCTACATTGGCGGCGCAGCAGCCGTACAACCATGCCGTGGCGGCGTTCACCTGAACCTTATGAAAATCATTATGGCCATGCCATTCGAGCCACTCGGAGGGAACCCCGATCTGTCGAAGCCCGTGGATGAGTTTCGGAACGCTCCGGGGCAGGGCAACTCCCGACCACGGAAGGCCGAATCCCAGCGTATCGCAAAGGCGAATCTTAACCGGCTTGTCGTACTCTTCGGCGAGTTTCATCAACGCAGCGGCAAAAGGCAGCACAAAACCATCGTAATCGGCCCGCGTAATATCCTCGAAGTGGCAGCGAGGAATCACACCGCTGTCCAAAGCCGCCCTTGCAATATCGAGATATCCATTCAACGCCTGGGCCCGCGTTATTCGCAGTTTCAGGAATATATGATAATCGCTTGCCGAGGTCAGGATGCCGGTTTCGGCCAGCCCCATCTGCGAGACGAGCTTAAAATCCGCCGCCACAGCCCTGATCCAGCCGGTAACCTCGGGATATTTGTAATTTCGCCCTTTGCACAGCTCGACCGCTTCTCTGTCGCGATCCGAATACAAAAAGAACTCGCATTGGCGAATCAGGCCGGTCCCGCCGTCGATCTCGTGCAATAAGTCATAAATCCTGAGAATTTGCTCGGGTTTATAGGGTGGCCTGGCCTGCTGGCCGTCGCGGAAAGTGGTATCGGTAATCCAGATTTGTTCCGGGATTTCGTAGTCAACCCGCTCGCCGTCGAAGGCTACCGTCGGAAATTCGGTATATGGAAACATCTCACGATATAGGTTAGGTTTTCCTACATCCACAAGCTTAGGGTTCTTATTCGCCATCATTTTCTCCAAAATATAGCCGGCTGACAAAGCCCGGCTTAATTACCCCTCGTTTTCGCTCAGGGTTCTTTTTCTATTCGTAATCTACGGTGTAATTTCTTCACACGAACAATAGCCGAGGTGGGAGTCGAACCCACACGCCCTAATGGGCAGGGGATTTTAAGTCCCCAGCGTCTGCCTTTCCGCCACTCGGCCAGGCGCAATAGATTAACGTATTTGGCGCGAATTTGCAAATAAAGATCGGTGTGAAAAATTAGAGAATTGAATTCCGGGATGTAAATCCGAACCTTAACCGGCGGATAGAATCCATTATTCGCCGTTTTATACGGGCCAGAATAATGGTCTTTTCAAGCGTTTTCAACTGAGGATCGCTGCCGTCCAGAGCCCTTGCTTTGCTGATTCTCTCCGCGGCGTCGGTCAATTTACCCATTGCCAGGTAAACAGAAGCCGAATCGCGCAGAGTCGGAATGTGCTCGCTGTTGATATCGAGCGTATGGTCGAAAAGCTCCGCCGCATCCTCGAACTCGCCCTTTATAGCACTGATAACTCCAAGATAATAATACGCTTCCGCATTGGCACAATCTATATCAACGGCTCGCAGCAGACAATGTGTCGCACAGCCGAGATCCTCGATTGCCAAAAACATCGATCCCATAGAGACCAATGTATCCACATCCTCCAAAGCCAGCTTTAACTCGGAAACCAGATAAGCCCTGGCCTCCGTCTTTTGGTCTTTCATCAACGCGTGCTGGGCCAGCCTGTAGCACGGCCCCTGAAGTTCACCATCTTTCTGAAACGCCCGATTGTACAGTTCCAGCGACCGCTCGCAATCGTTGCTGTTAAAGGCAATTTCTCCGAGATAAAACAAGGCGGCGGCAAAATCCGGGTCCAGCTCGAGAATCCTGTTGAACTTCTCCTTGGCCGATTCAATATCGCCGGCCTCAAGCAGAAACATGCCAAAATCGAAAATAACTTCGATATCGCCCGGATTGATACGAAGCTCGGCCAGGAAATGCTCCCGGCTTTGTTCGGTTTTACTTTCCGACCAGTAAGCCTGAGCAATCCGGTAGTTGATCTGAGGGTGGGTCGGCTCAAGCTCGGCCGTCCGCAGCCAGCAGCGAATCGCCCTTTTGAACTCGCCACGGGCGAAAAGACTGTTGCCGATATTATAATAGCACAAAGCACAATCCGGTTTTATCTGCTGGGCAAGATAGAACATCTGCTCGGCCAGATCGTGCAGGCCCATCTCGGTGTAGGCAATAATCCGGTTGCAGTAGCACGGCTCGAATCCCTGGTCCAGATCCTGAATACGCTCGAAAGTATCGATGGCCAGATCATATTGGCCGGTTCGAGTATAATCGACCGCCAGCGAGTTCAATATCTCCAGGTCATCGGGATTCAACTCCAGGGCGGTTTCGTATTCGGTAATCGCATCGTCAAACCGGCTTATCGAATCCAGAGTAAGCGCCTTGTTGAAATGCCACGAGCTGTTGGCAGGATTTATCTCAAGAGCCGTCTCCAGCTCGTCCAGAGCCTGCGACATATTCCCGTCTTCGTAAAGTTCAAAAGCCTTGTAAGCCTTCTGCTCGGCTTTATCATAAGAGCCGAATTCCGTAGAGCCGAATTCCATATCATCGAAAATCATAAATAATCCTTTACTTTGTTTTTCGCCCAATAAGTAAAATATTAACAACGCACTTATCGCCAACAAAACACCGCCGCCTTAGTAGTTTCCCGGCAATTCGAGAGCTTTTTGTTGGCAGTAAAATTTTGTTGCAACATTGGCTTATAAGCTCTTATAATTGCAAAAGTTAGCTTTTAGTTCTAAAAGACCATGCACCGGAGTTAATTCGGTGCTGACCTGTTTTTCTGGAAAGTCACCGCTGATAGTCTTATAATGTGTGAGTTGAAAATAGCGGATAACGAGCAAAAAATGAACGCTATACGCAGAAGTTATTTGGAGAATCGAAGCTATGGTTAGAGAGATAAAAGGCCAGATAACAGCCGGCAAGGGCAGTTACGCTATTGTCGTGAGCAGATTTAACGAATTCATAACGTCAAAGCTGCTGGCCGGTGCGATAGATTGTCTCCAGCGTCATGGCGCTGCAGACGACCAAATATCCGTGGTATGGGTGCCGGGTGCCTGTGAAATTACTCAGGCCTGCAAGACACTGGCCAACAGCGGAAAATACGTCGCAGTACTCTGCCTCGGCGCGGTAATACGAGGCCAAACCGCCCATTATGATTATGTCTGTCAGCAGGTAGTCCGTGGTATCGGGCAAACGAACTATGATTCATCAACCCCGGCCGTATTCGGCGTGCTGACCTGCGAGACACTCGAACAGGCCGTAGAAAGGGCCGGCACAAAAATGGGCAACGCCGGCGCCGACGCTGCTTTGACAGCTATGGAAATGGCCAGCGTCATAAAACAGATTAGCAGTTTGTAGTTACTGGATCGTAGCCCGTTGACTACGAACTATGCACATGGATAGAAGAACAAGGGCCAGAGAGCTGACAATGCAGGCATTATACCAACTCAATGTGCAGGGCCCGGATGTGCTCGAGCAATTAGGGCTGTTCTTTCGAGAAGCAGACCCGGATGATTTCGTCCGCAATCTCGCTTCGGACTGGTCAAAAGGGACCTGGGAAAATCTGGTACAGTGTGACAAATTGATAGCCAGCTCGACAATAAAATGGCAATTCGCAAGACTCTCACCCGTCGATAAAAGCATTCTGAGACTGTCGGTCTATCAGTTGAAATTCTGCACTGATATTCCGCCCAAAGTTGTTATAAACGAGGCTATCGAGCTTGCCAAAAAGTACAGCACAGATAAGTCACCGGCGTTCGTTAACGGTGTGCTGGATGCCGTGCTGAAAAAAATCGAGCTCCGCGACTGACGGCTCGAATGATTTTACCGCGGGCCGCAGGCGGCAAGAAAATTATTATGAGAACGATCGCAGTACTAAACCAAAAAGGAGGAGTTGGTAAGACCACGACCGTGGCCAACATAGCAGCGGCCCTCGCCGCGGCCGGCTCACGGGTCGTCGCGATCGATCTCGACCCGCAGGCCCACCTGACAATACACCTCGGTCTGGAACCGCAAATCGTCGAGGCCGGCTCGTACAAAGTCCTGACCCAGTCGGCTAAATTCGAAGAGCAAATTATGCTCGTGCGTCCCAGTCTATGGCTGCTGCCGGCGAACATCAACCTGGTCGGCGCCGAAAGCGAGCTGGTAAGTGTGGTCGGCAGGGAAATTATTCTGCGAGAGGCAATCGAATCGAGTAAAGATAAGTTCGATTATTGTCTCATCGATTGCGCCCCTTCTCTTGGGCTGCTGACACTCAACGCCCTGGCGGCAGCCGATGAGGTTTTGATTCCGCTGCAGCCGCATTTTCTCGCCCTGCAGGGATTCGGGCAACTGCTCCAGACAATCGAGCTTGTCAACAAAAGAATCAATCCTAACCTGACGGTCAAAGGGATTTTGCTTTGCATGTTCGACAGCAGAGCGTCATTACCCAACGAGGTCAGGGCCGATATCGAACAATTCCTCAACAACGCTCGCGGTACCAACAGCGCCTGGGCGCAGGCGCGGATTTTGCCCACATTTATCCGGAGAAATATCAAGCTCGCCGAGGCGCCCAGCTACGGCCAGACAATTTTCGAATACGAGCAAAACTGCCACGGTGCCGAGGACTACAGGAAAGTGGCGGAATTCATACACGCGCAATTCCAACCGCCTGCACAGACCGAGCTGCCGCAGCCCGTTACCATTGTTGAGATTCAGGATGAGCCCGTAGCGGCTCCCGAGCCGGTATCCCAGCCCGACTCGCAGGCGCCGTCACAGCCGCCTGCAAAGCCCGCCGGAGACGACCGCAGCCAAAGCAAGCCTCCATTCGAAATCAGATCGATCCCGCAATCCGAACCTCATACACCGACCGAATTTACGCCGACAAACAGATATCCGAACCAGCACGAAACCGGATACGGCGAATATTGATTCCGCCATCCACGTAAAACCGGAATTCCAAATCGAGCTCAAGCACACGACAAGACCGTTCGCGCAGACGATTTTATTTTTGCCCGCCCTGGCCGGCCGCATTATCCAGCAGTCCCCGCCCTTTCATCCAGTCGGCGCAGCGGACCATCCAGCTCGAACAGGCGCCCTTGCCGACACCAGGCCCGAATCCGTGGCCCCCTTTTTCGTAGATGTGCATTTCAGCAGGAACCTTGGCCTTTCGCAGCGCAAGGTAGAAAGCGATGCTGTTCTCGGACGGCACCACATCATCATCGTCAGCGTGAACGAGGAATGTGGGCGGCGTTTCGGGCGTCACCTGCTTTTCGTTCGAAAGGTTCTCAACAAGATCGGCACCGGGATTTTCACCTAACAGATTCCTTCGAGAGCCCGTGTGGGTGTACCATTCGGTAAACGATATGACCGGATACATAAGAATCATAAAATCAGGCCGGCAACTGCAGCGGTCTATCTCATCGGCCGGCTCGCTGTATCGGTTCTGGAAATGCGTGCCCGCGCTCGATGCCAGATGTCCCCCCGCCGAAAAACCGATAATACCGATCCGCCCGGGATCGACGCCCCACTCTCCCGCCCGGCTGCGAACCGTCCTGATTGCACGCTGGGCATCCTGCAAAGGCGCAGGATGACCGTAGCCGGCCCCGCTGTTGCTGTGGCGGTACTTGAGAATAAAACCGGCCACGCCGATCGAGTTGAGCCACCGGGCGATCTGATCTCCCTCGTGGTCCATAGCCAGATGGCCGTAACCGCCGCCGGGGAAAATCACCACCGCGGCGCCGGTCGCCTTTTCCTTTTCCGGCAGGTAGATTGTCAGCGTTGGCTTGTCACCCTCGTCAGCTCCTTTGGCGCCCGGAGCGCCACCCGGCCAGAGCAGCACGACCTCATGCGAGGTTGCCGCCTGTCCGGCCGGCACTGTCACAGCAAATATCATCAAAGTAATTGTGCAAACAAAAGCGATTCTAATGTCCCGATTCATCTCGTTCTCTCCTAAAAAAGGCCGTTAATTTTACCCGGAGCAAAATCCGTGTTTCACAAAAAATTCTTGTGTTTTTCGTTGTGGTCTTAGTGTAACCTGTGTTTTCCGAATTGGGTATTAAAAACTTTTCAACCTTTATTCAGGAAACGGTCATGTGTTGCTTGACCAAACGCAAATCAAAATGTATCGGCGGGATGACACTACTGTTACTGCTTGCCCTGGCGGTGAATCTTTCCGCCGCGGAAGCGCAGAAGCCGGAGAAGTCGAAACTAACAACGCCGACGGGTGTCAGGCTACTGAAAAACAAGAGTTTCAACGACAGCAAGAAGGCACGAAAGGAAATCCTCGAATTATACAGGGATTTGCGACCGAGGGATGTGCTCGACGGCATGGACCTGATCGGCCTGCAGGACATCGGCTTACTGTAAAAACGGATACAGCACCCGCGGGGTCCGGCCCGGAAGACTCATCGCCGAGTCGTACAATTTTCCCATAAGTTGTGCCGGCGTCCTTGTTTTTCCCGGTGACCTGATCGTCGCCGACGGTGACGGTTTAATCGTCGTGCCAAGGGAACATGCGCTGACAGTGGGAAAGCTCGCCCGGGAAATCAACCTCGGCGATGAAAAAAACGTATCTGTATAGCGCGTTGATGGATTAGCTGGGAGGTACGGGTAAGAGTTGATGGATGAGGCGTGCGCGTTGGTCGGTTGGTAAACGAATGACGTTGG
>Ga0315288_10010755_pt1 | contig 11543 bp, 11 predicted proteins | sample YL17G11_20_MG_FD_203454 | JGI IMG/M metagenome (GOLD analysis project Ga0315288, IMG submission 203454) | Sediment microbial communities from Yellowstone Lake, YNP, Wyoming, USA - YL17G11_20 | ecosystem: Environmental > Aquatic > Freshwater > Lake > Sediment | place: USA: Wyoming | collected... | reverse complement strand
TCGGCGTCTTCGATGCCGGACGAATGGTTAGCCAGGTGACGGACGGTGATTTTCGATTTCTGCGGATGTCCCTTCCATTCGGGAATGTATTTACTGGCCGGGTCATCGGCGCTGAGCCGTCTGTCGCTTAATGCAAGCATCAGGGAAACGCCGCCGACCAGGGCCTTTGCCATTGATGCGGTGTAGTGCTTCTGCAGAGCGTCAAAGCCGGGGGCGTACCATTCATAGATAATCCTGTCGTTCCTGATAACCAGAAATGTTTTTGTCCCTTTCTCGGAAAGGACATTTCTTGCCGCATCGAGTTTCTGTGACGACATCCCTTCGGCTTCCGGGGATGCCTTTTGCCATTCGAAGCCCCCCTGCCCTGCCCGCGCACAATCAGAAAAGCAGGTAATGATTGACAGGCTCATACAGCCGTAGAGTATTGCCCGTGATATGAGATTTTTCTCGTTCAATCAGCTCTCCTTATTTGCCGATGCAGTAAAGATTTTTTGCCGTGCGGATAAACAGGTGCCCGTCGGCGACGGAGATTGAGGACTGGATGGGGGTCTCATCGATTTTGGTTTCGAATATGATTTTGAATTCGTCACCGCCGGCGTCCAGCACGACTATTTCTCCGGTCTCATTGATGCAGTAAAGTTTTCCATCGGCGCCGGTTAGCGAGGCGCGCCATGGTCCTCGTCCGCCGATCTTGCCCTGCCAAATCTGGGTGCCGGTTTTCGGATCGAGGCAGGTGACCGGCTTTCCGCTCCGGATGCCGTTCATTACGTACAGTCGATTCTGATAATAAAGCGGCGTCGTACAATCCGGCGTCGGGCCTTCGAATTCCCAGACGATGCGGGCCTCGGATGGATTTTCGGTACTGCCGGGCTTGAGGGCATAAACTTTGCCGTGCTTATGTCTCGTGCCGAAGATCAGTCCGTCTCCGGTAACCAGAGTGGGGATAATTCGCGAATCCCGTACTTTTGTTGTCCAGTATTCGAAACGCCACAGTTCCTTGCCGGTGTCGGAGTCGTGCGCGGTGACGAAATCGCCGCCGGTATTGATGATTTCAGTCCGGCCGTCACGGACGAAAGGTACAGGTGTGCTATAGGTCTCCATTCCTTCGTCAAACGCATTGGTAGTCCGCTGCTGCTTCCACAGGTTTTTGCCGGTTTCAGTATCAATTGCCATTATGAAGGAGTCCAGGGGTTCTTCGGCTTCCGGCGGGCGGTAAGGTTTGTTCCGTCGAATCGCTATGACATAGAGCTTGTTTCCGTACAGCAAAGGGCTGGAGCTGTATCCGAACTGCAGGGCGAGGTTGCCGTACTCGGCTTCGATGTTGCGCGACCAGAGCTTGTTGCCGTCGAAATCGAAGCCGACCAGGTCTCCGCTGGCGTAGAGGAAAAAGACGCGTTTGCCGTCGGCCACTGGAGATGGGGACGCCATGTTGTTGCGGGTGAACCGGCGTGAATCGGATCCGACCTGTTTTTCCCACACCTTTTTGCCGTTCTTTGCATTGAAGCACAAGGCAACAAAATCAGGGCCCTGCCCGACCATGGAGGTTACGAACACTCTGCCGTTAGAAATAATCGCCGTGGCGCCGCTGGGGCCCGGAAGAGGGCTGACCCATGCGACGTTTTCCGTCCAGTTCCAGGACGCCGGCAGATTTCTTTCATCCGTAGAACCGTTAAAGAACGGCCCTCGCCACTGAGGCCAGTCGGTGGCCCGAACTGATGCGGAGATTGCCAATATCGTGATGATAGCGCAGAGAGAGATTTTCTTTCTTTTCATATATTTATTGTTGCCTTTTCATTTTTTCTATTAAATAACCGACCCGTACCGCGGGCCCAGGCTTTCGGCGAGTTTTTTGCCGTATTCCATTAACGAAACCCGCTGCTCCTGTGACAGCGGCTTATATTTGCGGGCGAACTGAACGTTCTGGATGGCCTGCTCCACCGTATAGGGGCCGACTACTGCGACACTGACGCCTTCGAGATCGAGAGCATAGGCCATAGCGTGAGGCAATCGCTCCGGCTCGGTCGCGCAGCCGACGAAGCCGCTTCTGTGATTGGGAAAGCCACCCTTGATGCCGGCGTAAACTTTCATCGCCGCACAGCCGACATTGCGTTTTATTGCTTCGGGCAGGACCTTGCCCTCGAAGTCGTAGATGTTCCTGTCGGCGTGGTTCATCACACACATCAGCACGTCGATCTGGTCGGTCTGGATCATGCGGACGAAGTTGGCCGGGCGGTTGTGACCCGATATGCCGACGAAGCGAATCTTGCCCGTCTCTTTTTGTTTGAGCAGAAATTCCAGGACGCCGTCGCTCGCCAAAACCCGGTCGAGGTTCTTGTCGCCGATGCTGTGGATGTGCACCAGGTCGATGTGGTCGGTCTTGAGCCGGCTGAGTGATTCATTCAGCGATTGTTCGGCCCTGGCGGCGTTGTCCGTCGAGACCTTTGTCACCACGAAGAGCTTGTCACGCCGTTTCGGGATGATGTGCCCGAGGATTTCCTCGGCATTGCCGTAAATCCTCGCCGTATCGATATAGTTGACTCCGCGGTCGATGACTTCGCTGAAAATCTTTATCCCCTCTTCGACTCCTATCGGCCCTTCGCCCACCGGCGCCGTGCCGAGCCCGAGAATGGTGACCTTCTCGTTCGTTCGCCCGAGAACTCGTTTCGGCAGCTCGTCATCCGTTTGGGCTCTGAGCGGCTGCTGCATGACGGCCAGTGCCAGCCCGGCGCAGCCAGCCCTCTTGAGAAATTCGCGCCGATCCATTCTTCGGCTTGACGATGATGCACAACCGGTTCCCGATTTTGAAACATGATCATTTTTCATGATTATTCCTCCTGCAATCTGATGTTTTTCCTGTACGAATCAGCATATTCTTATATTGATGGAATCTATGCACCGATGACAGCGTACAAATTCCTTCCCTCACTCCGCCTCAATTAACAGAATCCAGTCATTTTCGTCGGCGCTTTTTAATGTCTGCGGTGAATGACTGATATTGCCTGCATCGAGCCAGCCGCCTGTGCGTGGGTGATACCAGCGGGCGGCCGGTCCTTTCTTGAGCGAGTCGGTTACGAGAGTCACAGAGCCGCCTTCGGGCAGATAAACCACCAGCAGGTCGCCCTCTTTAGATTTTGCCGCGGCGATGAATTTCGAGGCATCCTCTTTGCCCGGCTGTTCCGTGAGAACTTCCTGAGCGGGAACCAGCCGCCACCATTCGATGCTCTTGAAGAACTGGTGCAGATATTTCATGCTCAACGCGCCGGGCAGGTCTTTGGCGACGTGCCAGGGCGAGCCGAGACCGGTGCTGATATGGTCGGCGGGAGCCTGAACTTTGGTGTGCCAGCCCCAGATTCCCTGCCCGCCGTAGGTGACGCCGGCCGTCGGAGAAACCAGCAGGCTCCAATAAGCGGCCCGCCGGACCGAATGGTCGTTGTGGACCTTACGGTATGTGTAGCCGTTGTGAGCCTCGTAATTAGGCTCGATATTGATAATGGGCAGATTGGGCCTGCCGTCCCAGTCCGTTGCCGGCGGCCCCTGGTTGAGCCAGCGGAAAGTTCCTTCGTCGTCGCCGTGTCCGCTTTGATAACCGACAAAGCTGAACCATGGCTCGTTGCGGAACTCTTTGGCTATCCAATTTTTCCCGCCTGGGTGCATGGTTGCCAGGCGATGCTGGTCTTGGTTAAAAACCGCCCTTCCGATTCGCTTCCACGTCTCTGCGTTTTCCCCGCCGTAATTACCGTCGCCGCCGAGGAACCAGATGACTTGGTGCGCGCCGTAGCGGGCTGTCATATATTCGGCCAGCACAATTTTCTGGTCTTCCGGCAGAGAATAACCCGGATTTTCTTCTCCGCGAATCGCCCAGAGCAGAACCGGCACAGCGAGAAGACCGGCATCGTTAATTGCGTCGATGTACTTGTCCATTCGCTGGAAAAACGCGGTATTGACAGCAATTTTTTCCTTGCCTGTAAAGGCGGGATTTCCCGCCGAATCCGTCTCGGCCATCCGCCACTGGGTTATGACGAACTGAATCGCGGTAAATTCCTTGTCCACACGGTCTTTGAGGAAAATATTCCAATCATCCAAGTCTGCAAATAACGGGCCGCACCAAACGGTGTCGGCCAGCCAGAAAAATGGTTCCCCGTCGGTGTGCTCGATATAGCGTTTGTTCTCGGAAAGGCGTAATTCACCGTGCCGGAACAACGGAAGATTGCTATTGTTTTTCACGCACTGGAACGAGCCGGTCTGGTTGTGAAGACCTTTGTTGCTTTGGTCCGAACAGATTGTTTTGTATGTCCAGCCGCCCTGCTCGTTCGGCGAAAAACGCGCTCGCCATATACGGCCTGAGTCCCAAAAGCCAAGCAGCGTTCTTTTGTTTCCGTTCGGCGAGGTGAATTCGACCTTGAGCTTAACCTGCTGCACGGGATTATCGTAGTCATTCGAGCTTGTCAGCGACAGCTCAAAGCGTGCCCATTGTTCGACGGAACTGTCTGCCGCCGGAGCCGGTGACTCGCAACAGAACGTCAGAAACAATCCCGCGGCAGTAAACATCAAGAGAATGAAACGCTTCATAATCGTCTCCTCAGATTTACATTGTCTACTCTGTGGATGTTTTGACTGCGTAGAGTTTATTCAGTGTGGTAATGTAAAGCACGCCGTTGGCGGCCACCGGTGTGCCGCATATCGGGCTGTCCAGCTCGGTTGAGCTAATAACCTTTTTGTCTCTGCTCGCGGCGAGCACGTAAAAATCGCCCCGTCGCGTGCCGATGTAGACCTTTCCGTCGGCCACGAGGCTCGATGCCCAGATATCCCCCTTTGTTTTATGCGTCCAGTAAGGCTTGCCGGTCTCGGCGTCCACGCAGTGGACCAGTCCGGAACAGTCGGCTACGAAGACCATGCCGTCGTGTACGGCCGGTGTCGAGCAGCAGTGTTCCACTACCGGGTACGTCCAGATCTGGCCTGAGGCAGTTATATCGCCGGTGCCGCTCGCGTCGAAGCATTTGAGCCATGCCTGGTTCTTGCCCCACCAGATGTCGCCTCCATAGGTGACATAAAGGCGTCCGTCATGAAAGACCGGCGTGCTCTTGACGTTGCTCGGGCTCTCATTGCGGTTTCGAACATACTTGTGCACGTCTTCTTTCGGCGCCTCGGGGTCGCAATCGAATCGCCATGCCCGGTTTAGTTTCTGAACTGCCTCGGCGGCCGGAATCTCTTTGACGGTATCGAAAGCGTAGCACACCCCGTCGCCGCCGCAGAAGAATACCAGCGTTCGTCCGTCGACCTTGCCAAGCGCCGGCGACGACCACGTCGAGTGGAATATCTTCTGGCCGATTTTTTCGTCGTCGCGAGCGACGAGCCGCCCTGTTGCCTTGTCGAGCACAATCAGGCTCGGCGCATCGGGGGCGGGAATCGTTTCGTGTTTGTCGTTCAGGCCGTTGCTCGTGTTGATGTACAAAAAGTCGCCGTGCACAAGAATCGAGCTATGTGCCGCATCGTGCTGATGAACGCCCGTCTTCGCCACCACATCGAACAGCCAGATTACGTCGGCATCTGTTTTTGCCACGTCCATAGGCTCGGCGTCTTGCGGTGCCATGAGGCGGCCTTCGTCCCGGTATGGCCCGTCGTTGCCGTTGGCCTGGCCGTTGAGGTCGAGACATACAACCTCGCCGCGGTTGGTCACGATATAGACCTTTTCTCCTTCGACGGTCGCCGGCGAGCAAATGCCCGACTTTGGCCAGTCCCGATAGAGCATGGGTATGCGTTTGGGAACGACGAGCTGCCAGCAGAGGCTGCCGTCTTTTTCGTCCAGGCACAGCAATACGCCCCGGTCTCCCTTGTGCCGGGGGTCTCGCGGGTGCTCGTTGTTCGTGCCTATCAGCACCTTGCCGCGGGCCACGACCGGCGTGGCATAGCTTTCCGTGCCCAGCGGAACCATCCACTTGATGTTCCTGCCGGTGGCCGGGTCGAAACTATCGGGCAGACCGGTTTCCGCCGAGACCATGTTCCTGGAATCTTTCCGGCCCCACTGAGGATGGTCCTCGGCCGAGACTGTCGAGATAATCCCCAAGCCACAGAACAGTGCCCGGATCGCCAGCTGCAAAAGTGATTTTTTTCCCATCGACCGTCCTGATTGACTGCAGCAACCGAAAGACGGCGTTTTTGAAATGCAACGACGGCACACTATTTCCGGCCGGCGTACCATTGTTTCGGGAAATAAGGACTTTTTCAACAACCTCACCCTTCGCTTTTAAGCTTTTTCGGATGTTGTAGTTTCGGCTGTCACTTCAGTAGCAACCTCTTTTGCCGGACCTTCTTCTCCCTTCCTGCCGGCGTGGCTCTTGCGGTGTGCGACCTTCGGCAATCCAAGTAAAGAACCACCTTCAGACCATCGTTCTTCGTCTTTGAGTATGTCAATACGTTCAGCACGCGTCAGAACGTTTCGGTGTCTCGTCAACGCATTTTTGATTTTTAATGAAGGATCAATCGACATTCAATGCTTCTCCTAAAACTAATTTGCTTTCTTGCCGTACGCATCTGAGAAATAGTACGGTGCGAAAGTTTCATAACCTGCCGGTGCCTTGCCTTTATATTTGGCTCCGACCTCGGCAATTTTCTGTTTAACTTTATATCCATCCGTCCCGGGCGTTGCCGGGTTATCATATCTTTGTTTCGTCTGTAAAAAGTAGCGACCACTTTCGGTCACAATTTCGGTTTCAATCCCGTACTCGGAAAAATGCGCCTGCACGGGCGCCAAATCAGGCAGCGAATCATACTGAACCAGAACAATCACATTACTGCCTGTCGGCATAATGGGCTCGGCAACTTCAGTCTTGGCCGTCGTATTCTCAGGTGGCGCCAAAGGCTGCGTAATATCGGCCATCGCCCGTTCTACCGGTCTTTCGCCGTCCATCTCCTTCGCCGCAGGGACTGGTTGGTCTGTTTCCTGCCGACCGGCCGGATAAGAAGACTGACCGAGCCTGTAGGCGGCTATAATCACAATAATAAAGACCAGTACCAGCACAACTGCTACCTGGTACGGCATTGAGAACTCAATCCTGCCGGCATTAATCTGGACAATGCTCGGCTTTTTCCACCATTTTGCCGTAGACTTAGGAACGGCGGCGGATTCCTTCCGCCTGGCTGCGGGAGCTTCTTCGTCAGGTTTTTTGGGCCGTAAATGCTCGACGATTTTGCCATGATCGGGCTTAACGCGAGCCTTGCTCATAACCTCATAAAGCGCCTTTTTGCCTCGGTTCCGTGTCATAGTGGAATCCGTTCAACTTCTCAAGGGTTCCCATTTTGCGATCTGTTTGCAAAATGGGGTCCCTTCAATATTTCCATTAAATTACCATTATAACGCTCTGATTTCAAAGAACAAGTTAATACCGTCTAAAAGATTGCCTAATTTTCTACAATATTTCTGCCCGGATTTCAATAAGAAAGTTCAAATTGGGGGAAAATAGTCGCCCCTGCAGGCATCCTGCCCACAGCCCGCGATTGCTTTCTTACCCGCTGTAGTGCCGGCAGCAATATCGCCATCAATAGCGTAATGATGGAAATTACAACTAAAAGCTCTATTAGTGTAAAACCTTTTGGTTTGCTCATGTGCGCTGCCGAATCAGTCAATATATCCCTTCAGTAGAAACACGGCCTCCTGGCGTGGGGTCGTCAGGACGGCAGCTAATTCCTGCTTGGCCTTGGGCAGGGCTTTTCGGGCATTTTCTCTTGCCTGCTGCAGGGCGTCGATCTTCTTTCTGATTTGTGCGTCTGTAGAATTCGGATCCTCTAAGATGTCGATAAGCTCCTCGGCGGCTCGGTATGCTTCGGGCATCTGATCGCGGGTCTTGCCTCGCATACGCCCATACCCTTCTGAAACTCTAATCCAATGAAAGTTGCCTTCACTATCTGATCCGGCGCCGCCTGCACCAGCCCACATCTCCCAGTCAAGGTCATTCACTTTCTTATTCTTAGGTTCGATCAACTTCCATTGCGCTTCTGTCACTCTAAGCAGATGTACCCATGCTTCTGTGGCCATCACATTCATATACTCTATATTTCTGTCTATTTGTTCCTCCCTGTGTTGTTCAAATGCCTTGTCAATCTCCTTTTTATATTCCTCCCGGCTCATGCCCGGCTTGAATTGAGGAAGTCTTGGCAGCACAAAACTTGGCGGTTGTTCTGCCAACAGCACAAATGAGAAACATGCGACTAATAGAAGAATTATTCCTTGTCTTGCCATGATAAGTACCCTTATTTAAAAGATCAAAATGTTAAGATTATTGTTTTGATATATGTCCCGTTCATACATATTTGATTTCTAAGCTCGCTCAAAGCCGACCCATCTTCAATACTAACACGGCCTCCTGGCGGGTCGTCAAATACTTACACAGCTCTTGTTTCGCCTCAGACAACTCCTTTTCCCTCTTTTGCTTCTCAGACTCTTCGGCGATTCTGGCCCTTCGCAATGCGTCCATTCTTCGCTTATATGCTTCTGGCATCGCATTCTTCTGGTCCAGTAGGCGGATAAGTTGTTCAGCGATTTTTTGGGCCTCACTCAACGCGGCGGTTTTTTTGTCTTTCCAGGTTCTCTTCCATTGCCAGCGAGGTTCGCTTTGGTTTGCGTTGGCCTTTGGTCTTGTACCGCCTGTGCTTGAGCTACCGAGAGACAGCCCCGACGTGGAGCGCTCCAATTCACGAAGATTATGCAGTTTTACGACTTTTTCCAGCTTTGGCTTTATGACGGCCCATTGTTCTTCCGTGAGGCCCGTGCTCACCAATGCTCGTTTCTCATATAAAAACTCCCTTTTTGCTTCGGCGTGCTTTTCAGGAAGCTCTTGACGCCATTGTCTTGCTTTTTCTTGCGACAAACGCCACTGTTTTTTTCCTTCGGCGCTTGTTTTCTTAAAATCTCTATTTCTTCTTTCCTGATCCAATTTCTGTTTTTTCAGCCATTGTTCTGTTTCCCTCTTCCTTTCTGCCTCGGTCATATTCCGCTGATTCTCTGCATCAGGGGCTTTTCGTGGACTTGAAGCGCGCGCTCCGGAATGCGTTTGGACTGCAAAGACTGCCAGCGAGGCACATACGATCAATACAAGGACTATTCTCCACTTCATCATAATAATCTCCCTTCAAAAAGCAATAAATACGTCGTTTTGACTGGAGTGAACATCTGCTTTCTATAAATGAGACGGTTGCCGTAAGCAAATGTTCTTTAAAAAGTCGAAAAACTTTTCATTAATCGAACAAAATGCCGCGTATCGAATAAATAACCGGCATTTTTATGTCGCTGTAAGCCCCTGTCTGCCCGAGTTGCAATACCGTTGCCGGGCCGACGGCCGGCAACAATTTCTCCTTAGCTCTTAAATTAAGCTATGTCTATTAGAGAATCAATGCAATAAAAAAATCCCAGGAGTGACAACCCTATGTCACACCAAGTGAAAAAAGTTGCCAATTTCAGGGGAAATCTGCCTTTTTCGAGCGAGATTTGGCAAATATTAGGCGTGGAAAAGACCGGGATGGTAAAATCAGGCGGTTTTAATTGTTCAGGGAATGGCCGGGCTTTTATTGCCTTAGAGGCTTTAACAAAACCGAACTTAAAGAATAAGAGCTGCTCCGCGGGGCTATTTCAATAGATTCCTCGGCTGCGCTCGGAATGACAAATTAGACTCGGAATGACAATTCAGGCTCGGAATGGCGAGTCAGGTTTTGTCAGGGTTTCTTAGTAGTCCTTGAAACTTCTCATCCATTCGGGCCAGTTGTCGGGCTGGACGCCGCCTGCCCTGGTCCAGGCGCCGCCTGTATCGAACTGGCGATGCCACTTTAGCGTCCACAACTCCTTAAGTCCTACCTTTCGGATAGACCAGTCCAGGAAGGCGTGATTAACAAATCCATCGTGCCGGTCGATACAGAAATGCATCGTTTCGTAGCCGGCACCCAACCATTGGCCGTCGAATTGAGGAGGAATGATCTTGTTGGACTGGGCGTTGCCGTCCTGGTAGAACGGTCCGCCTCCTCTCCACATGCTGTCGCCAAAGACCGGAATGTTGTTTCCACCTTTAACATCGGCGGTCTTCCAGTTCCAATCAGTCGGGCGCTGTTGAATTTTTTCCCCCGAAGGTGCCTTATAAATCCAGCAATTTGCCCCATAGCTGGCTTCTTCCTGCAGGTTGCCTTCTCCACCTGTTCCCATAATGTAGGTTCTCGTGGGGCCGCCATGGTTTTCCAGACTATCCAGCCGTTTCTTTGCCGTCGGGCATAAAAGGATGCCGGATTTTGTCCGATAATAAGGCCGCATCGCCAATATCCATGTCCCTCGCGCCCACCCCACATCCAGGTCGCTGGAATCCGTACAGAAAAAGCCGTCATTATCCTGGCAATACATCGCCCATATCTGGCTCCATTGGTGCAGATTAGCCTGGCATGCCGAGGTTCTTGCCTGTTTCTTTACCCGTTGCAGAGCAGGCATCAAAATCCCCATCAATAACGCAATAATTGCAATTACGACAAGCAGCTCGATTAAAGTAAAGCCGGTTAGATGTTTTTTATTTCCGGAGTTACAAATCTTCGTCTCTGATAGGTTAGAGCTTATTGATATGTCCACGCGACTTCCTCCAGCTTCTATATTTAAGTTTTGCTGCCAGGTTATGAGATGCGCATCATAAACTATCCGTTCCCCAAAACTTAGTATCCTATAATTAGTATTTTACTCTAAATCGGCGTTTTCTGCAACACCAAAAGAAAGAAAACGTTAAATGTTATACTGATTATCGAAGATCGCTTTTTCCTGCCCTTTTTGAATGCTTATGATAAAGCTCATTCGAAAAGGTCTTCCTCGCAGATATTTCTTGACATAAGGCGGGAGATTTGTTACAAATTAATTAGTGACTGCTAAGATCAGGAGAATGTTCATCGAATTTGGACTTTGGGGGGGCATGAAATCTACGTATTATGGGCGAATCAGTCCGAACAAGGAGGCTAAAAGTCAGGAAAATTATTCCGGACGGAATGGATAGAGCGCAACATAGTTGAGCATTGTTATCGCTCGTTTTCGTAAATAGCTAACACATTGCCGATTCAGAACTTATTGAAGGATGACTGATTATGTCCAATAAATTATTTATTCCGATCTCTTTTGTTTTTGTGCTGGGTATTGCTCTGACGAGCGCGGCTTACGGCGCCGACCTTTATCTTGCCGGCTGGTGGACGCTCGATGGTGATACGTTAGACTCTTCCGGCAACGATCGTCACGGCACGCTTAACGGTAATCCGCAGTTTGTCGCCGGCGTGTATAACGAGGCGCTGGGATTCGACGGCGATGATTACCTGACGATAGACGGATACAAGGGCATCCTCGGCTCGAATGCGTTCAGCATCTCTATGTGGATTAAGACAACGTACACCGGCGATATCCAGGAAGTTGTCTATTTCGGTACTCAAGCCGGTGGTCAAAGATGTGAATTTCGTGTCCATTCGGACGGCCACATGCGGATAGGCAACGGTTCCGGCCAGATCCAGTCCGACACCGACCTGAGGGACGGCGAATGGCA
>Ga0315288_10010754_pt1 | contig 11543 bp, 10 predicted proteins | sample YL17G11_20_MG_FD_203454 | JGI IMG/M metagenome (GOLD analysis project Ga0315288, IMG submission 203454) | Sediment microbial communities from Yellowstone Lake, YNP, Wyoming, USA - YL17G11_20 | ecosystem: Environmental > Aquatic > Freshwater > Lake > Sediment | place: USA: Wyoming | collected... | reverse complement strand
CCCTCGGCCGACCCACAAGCCTGCGGGCCGACGGAGACCATCAGTACGCCCTGCGCGCGCCGCAGTAGCTGCCCGCGCGCTCGGATAGAGGTTGCACGATCACCCCGACGCCCGTACTCGCCGCATGGACGAACTTGCCCTCCCCTACATAGATCCCCACGTGCGAGACGCCGGCCGTGTAGGTGTTCGCGAAGAAGACCAGGTCGCCGGGGATGAGCTGCTCGGGCGCCACCGGTGTCCCGACTTTCCACTGATCGAAGCTTGTGCGGGGAATGCGGATGTTGTGAGCCTTAAGCGTGAATGCTACGAGCCCGGAGCAGTCGAAGCCCGACGGGCTCATCCCACCGAAGACATAGGGGGAGCCCACGAACTGAAGGGCGTACCGGGCGATGGAGTTGCCGACGTCAGTGGGCGTCTTCTGGGGTGCCATAACGCCGGCTTGCCTCGCTACGCTTGGGTCGGTGCGCACCAACCATCCCGCAACCCAGCCCTGCACGCCGGCATCGAAGTTCGTCAGGAACCAGCCGTTCGTCGCGCCGACGATCACCACGTGTGTCCCCTGCGTCGCCTGGCCCACGAGGTTGAAGCCCATGCCGGGGCCCGACCGAACGTTGACGAGTCCGTCACTGACCCAGCCATCGGCCCGCAGTGGAACGGCGGGCACCGTGACACGACTGGCAGTGATCGATCTCGGGTCGCGCGTACCGGCGTTCGTACCAGCGGGGGCCACGGCCTGGAAGCCGCCCTGAAGTGTCTGCGGAGCGACCCCCGAAGGCGCCGCCTGTCCTTGCCCCATCATGGCGGGAATGGCCGACGGGAACGGTGTAGAAGACTGCGCGGGCTCCGATACCGACATCCCGCCCGTGCGGATGCTATCAGCGAGGAAGTCTCGCGCGACGTAGCCCGTCAGGCCGTTGGCGGTTGTCACCTTGCACCAGTCCTGGCCGAACTGGGCCACCTGGACCGGCGTACCCGCGGCGAGAGTTGTGATCGCTCCGTAGTCCGAACCGGGCCCGCTTCGCAGGCATAGGCCCTCGACGCGGACATAGCGCGTCTGCGTCGGCACGCTCGCCGGACCGGGCGCCGGCGCTGGCCCCGCATTGGACCCGCCCGTCAGCAGCCAGTCCGCAACCCAGCCCACCTCGCCGTTGCTGGGCACGCGGATCTTGCGCCACTGCCCTTCATAGGCGATAACGTCCACGGCCTCGCCCCTAGGCAGCACCCCGATGCGGTTGTACCGCTCACCCGGCCCCTCGCGGAGGTTCACGTCATCCGCCGCAACGTACTTCACTTCACGCCGGACCCCGGCCTCCGGCGTCTCCGCGAGCAGCCAGTGCGCCACCCAGCCGGTGACATTCGCGGCCGGAACATACACCTGGCGCCACTGGCCCTGCTGGGTCTTGACGCGCAACTCGGTGCCGTGAGGCAGAGCGCATACGACGGGGTAGTCCTGGCCGGGGCCGGTGCGGAGGTTCACCTGATCGCGCTCCACAAACAGTGCGACCTCAACCGCCTGAGAGGCCGTCGAGAGCAGCGCCAGATAGACCACCAGCGCCACTCCGAGCGCTACCGCCGGAGGTGTCTTCATCTGGGTTGTGCCCCTATCGCTTCGTGCATGACCCACGAGACGCGGACGCCAGGGACTCTCCACTCAGCACGATAGCGCCGATCCACGGGCATGACCGTAGCACCCTTCGCGCCGGCAAGTCAAGCGCCCCAGCGGCGCCCAGGGCGCTGCAAGAGGTAGAACGGCCGTCCATGCCCCGGTGCTCAATCGGGAAAGCGACCGGTCGGTCGCACAGAGCCCGACACGTATTACGACAACTGGTTCTTGCGTCTTCATTCAGACTCCTGCGAGGGGCGAAGGGTGCGCAGGATGCGGCAATGGGCCCGCGTGGTAGACTAGCCTGCACTACGGGTGACACGCTGCACGGGCGGCAGGGCGCCGCCGGCGGCGGACGGAGATGCCCATGAGGATCGCGATCGTCGGCCTGGCCAACTCGGGCAAGAGCACGGTCCTCTGTGCCCTGACGGGGTGTGAGGTGGGGGTCGGCGAGCACCCGTTCAGCACGGTGGAGTGCCGCTCCGCGCCGTCTCTGCCGCGAGGGGGACGCCGCGTGGATGTGGTGGACACGCCCGGCCTGTGCCGCGGGTCCGCCGTCGGCGAGGGGCTCGGGAACGCGTTCCTCCGCGAGGTGACGGACGCCGACGTCCTGGTTGCCGTGATCCGCGCATTCGGGCGCGGGCTGGCCGCGGCCGGCGGGTTCGTCGAGCGCGTGGACCCGTTCCGCGACGCAGTGACCCTTGACAACGAGCTGGCCATGGCGGACACCGGCCTCATCCGTGAGTGGCTCGCGGGCCACGGCGCCTCGTCCTCGACCGACGTGGGCCGGGTCGAGGCGCTGCGATCAGTGCTGTCGGCGATCGAGCACGGCCAGAGCGCGCGGACGATGGGACTCGCGGCCGACGAGCTGGCGGATCTCACCGGCATCCGACTCCTCACCGCCAAGCCCCTCATCATCGTCTCCAACGTCGATGAGGAGGACCTCTACGATGGGCCACAGACCCCAATCGCCGAGGACCTCCAACGGAAGGCCGACGTCACCGGCACGCCGGTCCTGGCCGCGTGCGCCCGGCTGGAGGCCGATTCCGTGCGCGTGGACGACGTTGGGTCCGGCAGCGCAGAGGAGTCGGATCTTGTCGAAGAGCTGACGGGAGTGCCCTGTTTGTTGACAAGGCTGCTGAACGTGTGCGAGACTATGCGCCTGTTCCCCGCCTGAACCGCGAGGGGGAAGATCACGGCAATCAGGTCCGCCGCCCTCGCGCGTCTCCTGCGCAAGCCCACATCGTGTGTGCCTGCGTGGCAGACGCTGGACGGGGCCCAATCCCTTCTGCCCGGACGCCACTCGGGAGCGTTCGGGCCAGCCGAGTGCGCCCGCGCGGTTCGCGTTACCGGCGCGCCGGTGTCCAGAGGAGGTGAGTCCCGATCAGACGCTACGAGTTCCTCTACATCATCGACTCGAACCTGCCCGTCGACGACGCCAAGGCCGCCGCACTGAGGTACCGCGACATGGTGACCGGCGGCGGGGGGGAGGTCGAGCGACTCGAGGACCTCGGGGTCCGAAAGCTGGCCTACGAGGTCAACGGCCGTTCCGACGGTCGGTACGTACTGATGGTCGTCCAGGCCGAGCCACTACTCCCTGCCGAGATCTGCCGTCAGATGCGCATCGACGAGCGCATCGTCCGCCACCTGTGCATCGTCGAGACCAAGCGGATGAGACGTGCCGCCGAGCTGAAGCGGCTCCGCGAGGAAGAGCTCGCGGCCGCGGCCGCCCAGGCCGCCCAACTCGGACCTGAAGAGGCCGAGCCCGAGGCCGAGGCGCCGCCTGCTGGGTTCGAGGACGAACCCCAGCCCGAAGATGAGCCCGTGCCTGACGATGAGACCGACGAAGGCGAAGCAGAGGACGAGGAAGAGGAGAGCCAGGCAGGGAACACCGCCTCCTGACGAGCGCGGGCCAGTGGTGTCAGGACCGCCAGGCCCCCGTTGAAAGGACGTGCATCCCATGGTCAACCGTGTCGTACTTGTGGGTAGGCTGGGCGGAGACCCCGAGCTGAGGGTCACGGGGAGTGGTCACTCGGTAGCGAGCATGCGTCTTGCGGTGAGACGCGTCCGTGCCCAGCAGGGCCAGCAGGATACCGACTGGATCGACGTGGTCGCCTGGCAGAAGACGGCGGAGTACGCAGCGAACTACCTTAAGAAGGGGTACCTGATCTCCGTGGACGGCCGCCTTCAGGTCCGAGAGTATGAGACCCAAGCGGGCGAGAAGCGCCGCGCGTACGAAGTCGTGGCCGACAGCGTGCAGAACCTCCAACCCCGCGACCGCACCGACAACGGTGGCGCCGCGGCCCGTCCGGCCCGGCCCGCTCCCGCCGACGCCGAGCCGAACGTCTCACAGGAGATCGAGGATGTCTTCGGTCAGTCTGATGACGACTTTGACCCATTCGGCGACGCCTAGCGCCACCTTCCGCCGCGCAGCGTGCTGCGCGGCAGCAACCAATCGAACCCGCGGCCTGAGACGTAGCGCCGATAGGCCGGTGCCGCTCGCCGTGAGAAACGGAGTGTGAGCCCATGCCCCCGCGTGGGAAGAAACCCAGAAGACCGCGTCGCAAGGTCTGCAGCTTCTGCGCCAGCAAGATCGAGTACATCGACTACAAAGACATTTCGGTCCTTCGCCGATATGCCTCCGACCGCGGGAAGATCATGCCGCGCCGCACCACGGGCACATGCGCGCGCCACCAGCGCGAGCTGACCCATGCGATCAAGCGCGCCCGCGAGATCGTCCTGCTGCCGTTCGTCGTCGAGGAGTAGAGACCAAACCAACCCATTTCGGAGGGCGTTTGGTCTCTGGTGTACGGCGCCGTAGGTCCCGGGTCCAGGGGGCCTACGGCTCTCGTTGTCTGTACGGCACCTGGTCCCAATGAGGTTCGGTGTGGGTGGTGAGGTATCCTGCAGTCCATCGGTAAGTCGCGGGCTCCGCGGTATGTGGGCCTTGACATAGGCGGAACAGGCATCAAGGCGCTCTACTGCGCCGCCGACGGTGCGGTCATCGATCGACGACAGATGCCCACGAACTCCGATGGCGGGTTCGCGTCGGTCATGGAGCGCATCGTCGATCTCGCGGAGGACGTGGCAACCGACGGGCAGGCGCGCCGGGGCGCCGTCTCCGGTATCGGTGTGGCGTTGGCCGGGAACCTGGACTCGAGGCAGGGCCTGTGCCGGTTCTCGCCCAATCTGCCCGACTGGCGCGACGTGGACGTGGCCGGTCCGCTGACCAAACGGTTCGGCGTCCCGGTGCGAATGTGCAATGACGCGAACTGCGCCGCCCTGGCCGAGCACCGCTTCGGCGCCGGCCGGGGCACAACGAACATGGCCATGCTCACGCTCGGCACGGGCGTGGGCGGCGGCGTGATCGTGGATGGCCGCCTGAAGATCGGCCCCCGCGAGGGCATGGGCGAGTTCGGGCACATTATCGTCGACCCGGACGGGCCGGAATGCGGCTGTGGTAACCAGGGGTGTCTGGAGGCCTTCTGCGGGGCGGCTGGGATCGCACGCGCGGCGCGCCAACTGCTGCAGCAGGGCAGGGACAGTGCCATCCTCGATCTCGCCGGCGACGACATCCTCGCCATCACGCCAAGGGTCGTCTCCGACGCGGCGGCGCAAGGCGATGCCGTTGCCATCGAGGTGTTCGAGCGTATCGGGAACCTGCTCGGCATCGGCGTGACCAGCCTGGCGATGGTGCTCGACCCGGACGCGGTCATCATCGGTGGGCAGATCGCGCAGGCGGGCGAGCCGCTCTTTGCGCCCATCCGGCGGACGGCTCGGGTGCGCGCCCGTATGATACCCTTCGATGCGGACTGCATCGTACCGGCTGCCCTGGGCGGGGATGCCGGCGCGCTGGGCGCCATCGCGCTGTTCGGCGATGATGACCTGCCGGAGATCCAGCCCTCGTAGGAGCGACTTCGGTCGCGACAGCAGGAGCTCTGCAGAAGGCGTCGCGACCGGGGTCGGTCCTGTGGCGTCTGCCCTGGTAGCGCTCACGCATGGTGCGAGAACACCGTGGAAGCCATACTCGACAGGATCGAAGGCGCTCCGGAACTCGCTGCAGTGGCACATGCCATCGGCGCGAGCAGGGGTGAAGTGCACCTCGACGGTTTGGCGAGTCCGGCCAAGGCGCCCGTGCTCGCCGCGCTCCGGAGCAAGCTGGACTGCCAGGTGCTCCTCCTGACCCCCACCGAGGAGCAAGCGGACAAGCTGCACCTCGACCTCTCCGCGATCCTGCCTCCCGGTCAGGTGCGGGTCTTTCCTTCCATCGAGATGACGCTCTACGAGATGATCGGCGTCGACCACGAGGTCGTGGCGGACCGGCTCGCCACGCTAGGCGACCTCCTGGACGGACGCCCGATCATCGTTGTGGCCTCCATCAACTCTCTCCTGCACGACATCGTGCCGCCCGAAGTGCTCACCCGGTGTGGTATGAGGCTCTCCGTGGGGCAGGAGGTCGTGTTCGAGGCACTGCCGCGGCTGTTGCTGGAGGCCGGCTACACCCGTGTGGATCTCACTACAGACCCGGGCCAGTTCAGTGTGCGAGGCGGCATCATCGACTTCTACCCGCCCACGAGTGAGCACCCCGTTCGCATGGAGTTCTTTGGCGACGAGGTCGATAGCATCCGGCTATTCGATCCCGGCACCCAGCGGTCCAGCCAGCGCCTGACAGAGATCGCTTTCGGCCCGGCGACCGAGCTGCCCTTGACTCCCGACCGCGCGCAGCGCGTCGCCGACATGCTCCAAGCCCAGCTCGAGGCGAGCATCCCCGACGTCGACGACGAGGAATCCGCGCGGCGACTGCGGCGGACCGTCCGCGAGCACGCGGAAGCCCTGAGCCAGGAGCGCGAAGTGCACGGCCTGCAGTACTACCTGCCCTACCTCTACGACCGCCCGGCCACACTGCTCGACTACCTGGCGCCGAACAGCGTCATCATCGCTGATGAGCCGTTGCGGATGCAGTCGCATGCCGAGGAGCTGCTCGAGGAGCTGGCGGCGCTGCATGAGACACGCGTTCGTCGTGGAGAGCTGTTGCGGCTGGGCCAGCCCGTGTTCCGCACGTTCGAGGAGGCCCGGGAGCTGATCCGACGGCACCGCGTGGTCTACCTCACGCTGCTGTCACCGAGCATTCCCTGGGCGAGGCTCGGAGCAAAGGTGTCCATGGAAACCGCGTCCATGGAGAGCTACCGCGGTCAGTTCGAGCTACTAGCGAACGCCATCAACGACTGGTGCGACTCAGGGCAGGCCGTAGTCCTCGCCACCAGCCAGCGGAAGCGGCTGATCGAGATCCTCAAGCTACACGGGGTGGGGGACGTGGAGCTGTACCGGGCCGATGAGCCCCTCGAGCCGCGGGCTGTACGCGTCGGTACGATGCCCATCCAAGCGGGCTTCCGGCTGCCGACCGCCGGCTTGTACGTCCTCACCGACCGGGAGATATTCGGCTACCAGCGGGCCGTTGTGCCCCATCGCCGCGGGCGGGATGAGGTGCAACTGACCTCCCTGGCGGACCTGCACATCGGCGACCTGGTCGTGCACACGAACCACGGCATCGGGCGGTATGTCGGGATCGTGAAGAAGACCATCGACGGCGTGGAGCGCGACTACCTGGAGATCCACTACGCCGGCGAGGACCGGCTGTTCGTCCCGACACCGCAGATCGACCGCATCCAGAAGTACATCGGCGCCGAAGGTTGCGTGGCGAATCTGCACTCCCTGAGCGATGTTCGTTGGAGCCGCACGCGCAAGAAGGCGCAGGAGGCCACGGAGATCCTGGCGCGCGAGCTGCTGCGCCTCTACGCCGCACGCGAGCGAGCCGAGGGGTTCGCCTTCTCGCCGGATCAGCCGTGGCAAGTGGAGGTCGAGGACGCCTTCATCTACGAGGACACGCCCGACCAGACCCGCGCCCTCGCGGATGTCAAGGAAGACATGGAGCGGCCGAAGCCCATGGACCGTCTGCTCTGCGGCGACGTGGGCTTTGGGAAGACCGAGGTCGCCATCCGAGCGGCGCTCAAAGCGGTGTTGGACGGGAAACAGGTTGCAGTGATCGTGCCGACGACGGTACTCGCACAGCAGCACCTCGGCACGTTCCAGGAGCGACTGGGCGCGTACCCCATCCGCATCGATCTGCTGAGCCGGTTCCGCTCGCGCGAGCAGCAACGCCGAACGCTCGAGAGCCTGCAGGTGGGCGAGGTGGACATCGTCATCGGTACCCACCGGCTGCTGTCCAAGGACGTGAAGATCAAGGACCTGGGCCTGCTCATCATCGACGAGGAGCAGCGCTTCGGCGTCAAGCACAAGGAGACGCTCAAGCAGCTCCGCAACACCGTCGATGTGCTCACGATGACGGCCACGCCCATCCCGCGGACGCTGCACATGTCGCTCGCGGGCTTGCGCAACATGAGCCTGATGACCCGCGCCCCGCAGGGCCGCGTTCCGATCCGCACGTTCTGCGTCGAGGACCGAGACGAGATGATCCGCGACGCCATCGAGCGGGAGTTGGAGCGCGAAGGGCAGGTCTACTTCGTCCACAACCGCGTACAGTCCATCCAACACCTCGCCCAACGCGTCAAGAAGCTCGTCCCGCGCGCTCGCATCGCCGTGGGGCACGGTCAGATGAACGAGGAGTCGCTCGAGCGCGTGATGCTCGACTTCTACGCGGGTGAATACGATGTGCTCGTCTGCACCAGCATCATCGAGAGCGGCCTGGACGTCCCGAACGTCAACACCCTCATCGTCCACGATTCCCATCGCTTCGGCCTCGCCCAGCTCTACCAACTGCGCGGCCGAGTCGGACGTTCCAGCCGGCAGGCCCACGCGTACTTCCTGTACCGGCACCAGGAGGCGCTGACGCCGCAGGCCGAGGAGCGGCTGGCGGCCATCCGGGAGTTCACCGAACTCGGCTCCGGGTACAAGGTCGCCATGCGCGACTTGGAGATCCGCGGGGCGGGCAACCTGCTCGGGCCGGAGCAGCATGGGCACATCGAGGCCATCGGATTCGAGCTGTATTGCCAGATGCTCCAAGAGGCGGTTCGGGAGCTTCGGGGCGAACCGACCCGCGTTCCGGACATGCCGGCGATCGAGCTGCCCCTTGACGCATTCATCCCTTCGGAATACGTTCCTGAAGAGGGACTGCGGCTGGACCTCTACCGCCGGATCTCCTTGGTGCGCGACACCGAAGCGTTGGAGCGGGTCCGCGTCGAGATGGAGGACCGGTTCGGACCGGCGCCGCCGCAGGCGGAGAACCTCGTGCGCGTGCTCGGTTTCCGCATCGCGTGTGCGGAGCGGGGGATCACGCAGGTGGTGACCGAGAGCGCGGCCATCGTTCTCCGCGCGGCCGAGGGGCGTCGGATCACGCCTCGAAGTAAGCGGATGCTCCATCGCTATGCGCTGGACAATCGGCGCCGCAGTGTTCGCGATATGGGGATCGATGGCCGCAGGGTCTCCATACGGTTCATGAACATCCCCGTGGAGGACCGTCTGCGGGTGCTCAATGAGCTGGTCCTGTTGACCAGCACGATGGACGAGTCCGAGATTCCGTTCGGGGCGGCGGCTCGGCGCGCCTAGCTCCGCCTCCCGAGCGTGAAGAGATGTGAGTGCGAGAGCATGACCGAAGTGGTGAATGTGGCGTTCCGGATGGCCCCGAGGACTTACTACTTCGACCCGCGCGACCTCCCGGTCGAACTGGGATGTCTCATCGTAGCGGAGACGACGCGAGGGCTCGAGATCGGCCAGGTTGTGAAGCGCCGGCACGCGGTGCCCGATGAGGAGATCCCTCAGCCGCTGAAGCCGGTTCTGCGGCTGGCGACTGGGGGCGACATCGAGCGCGACGCGCGCAACCGCGACAAGGAGCTCGAGGCTCGGGAAGCCTGCGTCCGCCAGATCCGCGAGCATAACCTCCCCATGCGCCTGGTGGCCGTGTCCTACACGCTCGACGGGTCACGCGTGGTGTTCTACTTCAGCGCCGAAGGGCGCGTCGACTTCCGGGATCTCGTGCGGGATCTGGCGCGCACGTTCCGCACGCGGATCGAGCTGCACCAGGTGGGCGTGCGCGACCAGGCCCGGATGGCGGGAGGGTACGGGACCTGCGGGCGTCCGCTGTGCTGTGCCACCTTCCTGTCCGAGTTCCTGCCGGTGGCCATCCGCATGGCGAAGGAGCAAGACCTGGCGCTGAACCCCACGAAGATCTCGGGCATGTGCGGGCGGCTCATGTGCTGCCTGCGGTATGAGTACGACACCTACCGCGATCTCCGTGGCGCCATGCCCAAGAAGGGCACCATCGTGGAGACTCCCGCCGGCTCCGGCACGGTGGTGGACCACGAGTTGCTCAAGGGACGCGTGGCTGTTGAGATCAACGAAGAGGAAACGCAGTGGTTCCGCCTCGAGGAGTTGACTCCGCCCGAACCGGTGAGGAAGAAGCAGCGACGCCGCAGCAGGGGTGGGCGCCGGCGCGGGCGCCGGGCGGACGGGACCGGTGCCGCGCCGCCGGAGGCGACGGACGGGGCCTAGGCTCGACGCCGCCTGCGACGCATCCACGGGAGAGAGCGAATGCCTGTCTACGACTATGAGTGCCGCGCCTGTGAGCGGAAGTTCGAGATACGCCGGCGCATCACCGAGCCGCGGGACGATGTCTGCTGTCCCGAGTGCCAAGGGACGGACATCGCTCAGATCATGGGCACCTTCATGGCCCTCGGCCTGTCGTCAAAGCGCTCGTCTGGCGGCGGTTCCTGCTCCGACTGCGGCAGAGGCAGTTGCTCCGGCTGCCACGGTCACTGACCCTCTGCGCTGTCGGAGGGGCGGAGGACCCTACGAGCACGTCACGTCCAGGCCCTGCATGCGCACGCTGTACGCGAGGTGGACGGCGCCCGCCCCGACGAGCGCCGCGATGACCGACTGACGTCGGCTGGGCGCGCAGAAGCTGATCATGCAGCCGCCGCCGCCCGCCCCGCAGATCTTGCTGGCCAGCGCCCCGGCCGCGGCGGCCTTCTCCATCAACTCGTCGATGCGGGGCGTCGTCACGCCTTCTGCCAGCGACTTGCGGTTCTGCCACTCCTCCGCTAAGGCCCGCGCAAAGGCATCGAAGTCGGCTGCCAGCAACGCATCGCGCACGGCGTGGGACGTGCGAGCGATGGCGGCGAGATGGTGGCGCGTGTCGCCGGTGTTCTCGATGTAGGCCTTGATCATGTTCCAGTTGCTCGTGCCTGAGAAGCGGGTCTCACCGGTGAAGGTGAGGATCAGCCGCTCATCCAACACCTGGCGCACTTCGTCCTCGACCACGAGCGGCTCCACCCGGTTCGCGCCATGGCCGAACCAGATCGCGTTCACGCCGCCGTATGCGGCGGCGTAGTAGTCCTGCTTGCCTGTGGGAATGCCGATCAGCATGGCCTCGATGTCAGCGGAGGTGTCGATCAGATGCTGCTTGTCCACGGCCTTGCTCTCCAGTGCGAAGAGCGCGCCGCCTAACGCGATCAAGAGCGCGGAGGACGACCCGAGGCCCGTGCCCTTGGGAGCCTTGTTGTGGGTGCGGATGTTCAGGCCCACCGACGGGCGATAGTGCTTGAGGGCCCGCACCACGAGGTCCATGGTGCCGTCCGGCTCGAGGTCAGCCAGCGAGTCGGCCGTTAGCCCGGTCTTCAGGTCCTCGGAGTAGAGATCGAACTTGTGGTCGGGCCGGGTCTCGATCGTGACCTCGCTGCCGAGGTTGACGGCGGCGTTCACGGTATACCCGCCACCGAGGAAGGCGTAGAGCGGCCAGATGTCGAGTGTCCCGCCGGCAAGGTCGATGCGGTTCGGGGTCGTGGCTCGGATGATCAAGGTCGTTATCCTCGCAGTCGCTGGGTAGGCCGGGCCGGTAACAAAACAGGCCGGGAGACCCCGGCCTGTTCAAACGCTCCGTCATTCCTCCGGACGCCGACCGCCATCCGCACTGCCCGCCAACCCCAAG
>Ga0315288_10010753_pt1 | contig 11543 bp, 5 predicted proteins | sample YL17G11_20_MG_FD_203454 | JGI IMG/M metagenome (GOLD analysis project Ga0315288, IMG submission 203454) | Sediment microbial communities from Yellowstone Lake, YNP, Wyoming, USA - YL17G11_20 | ecosystem: Environmental > Aquatic > Freshwater > Lake > Sediment | place: USA: Wyoming | collected... | reverse complement strand
CTGATAAGCGGCGGCTCGCTATGGGCCGCCGCTGGATCGAACCCACACACTTGGCAGCGATGGGAGCATGCCCTGACCAGCACGCGCAAGTACGGCAATCCCTACGCCGAGCTAACCCTGCGGGCCATCTACACCGGACCCGCCGGCCAGACCATCCGCGCCTACGGCTTCTGGGACGGCGGGGATACCTTCCGGATCCGCTGCGCATTCCCCACGCCGGGCACATGGGGGTGGGAGACGGAGTGCTCCGACGCCGCCAATACAGGGCTGCATAAGCAGCGCGGGACGGTGGAGGTCGCGCCCTATCGGGGCGACGGCCTGCTCTACCGGCATGGCTTTCTCAAAGTGAGCGATAACCGCCGGTATCTTGCCTACAATGACAACACTCCGTTCTTGTGGATCGGAGACACCGCCTGGGCCGTGCCGCAAAAAGCCAGCAGCGAAGAATGGGAGGCATACATCACCGACCGCACCGACAAACATTTTACCCTTCTCCAAGTGGCGCCCGCGCCCAAGTGGGCAGGCGACCGCGACCGCCGTGGCGAGAGGCCGTTCACCGACGAGTCCTGCTCCCAGTGGAACCCGGCCTACTGGCAGTCCTTCGAGCAAAAGGTTCATCGCGCCAACGAGGCGGGTCTGGTCGTGTTGCTCGTCGGTTTGATGGAGCCTGTAGATCGCTATCCGGGGGCCGCCGAGGCTTGCCTTTTTGCCCGCAGCATCGTGGCGCGGCTGTTTGGCAACTTCGTTCTCTTCTCGCCCAGCTTCGACAGCGAGTTCATGGCCCTGGCGGACGAGGTGGGCCGGGCTGCTCGCGAGGCCACGACGGTGCATCTGATCACCCAGCACCCCGGCACGCCCTGGAACCAGCCCATCCCGACCTTTTCCACACAATACTATGACCAGCCCTATCTGGATTTTGTCGGTGTGCAGACCGGGCACAATGCCGGTAACCGCAACTGGTGCGCCCACCACGCGATCGAGTGGAACCTGCACCTCTACCGTCACGAGCCGCACAAGCCCGTCATCAACCTGGAGGCTATGTACGACGCGCAGGGTGAAAAGGGATGGCAGGCGGTGGACGCGCGATCGCTCGCGTGGCGAACTTGGCTGTCGGGGGCGATGGGTTATACGTACGGTGCCGGCGATCTGCCGCCCAAGGTCCCGCGGGGCAGCGGCGCCGTGTGGAAATGGGTGACCGATCCGGAGAAGTACGACTACTGGAAGAAGGCTCTGCAATGGGACAGCGCCTTCCAGATGCAGTACCTGCACGACTTCCTGGCCGCAATCGAGTGGTGGCGTCTGGAGCCGGCGCACGAATTGATCCGCAACCAGCCAGACGACGTGACCCGCCGCATGGTGCTGGCCAAGACCGCCGCGAGTGATCTGGCCGTGGCCTATCTCCCGGATAACGAAGCTATCGAGATCGACGTATCCGTGTTTCCTGCATCTCTCAAGGGCGGCTGGTTTGACCCGGTGCGTGGCCGCTACACTTCAATGCCCGGCCGTGTCGAAAACACAGGAAGTCACCGATTCACACCACCGGCAGAGGGGGATTGGGTACTCCTCTTGCAGCGACACGAATGACAACCTGTTCCAGATTCCCGAGACTGTCGCTTGACCGATTTGCCTGGATGTCGGATATATTGAGCGCGGAAAACCGCTTGCAGCACCTCCCGAAGGCGGTAATAATGTCTGCTGATAGCTTACGTTACCGAGAAGGTGGATTGTAAGTCCTACTTTTAGCAGGAGTAAACGTAATGAAAGAGAATGGCACTCTGGGTGTAGTGTTACTGGTAGTCGTTGCCGCCGGCACGGTGTTCATGGGCCAAGACAACAAGGCCGACAAGGAGGCCCTGACCAAGGAGCTTTGGCCGGAAAGCCGCATCCTGGATGCAACAAAGGCTGTTGAGCAACAGCGTCGGGACGGTCTGCTGGGTGATAAATCCTACCAGAAGCGAATGGACATGCTCAAAGCCCGCCTATCGGGCAGGTATGTCTCTGAGTCGCTGTCGGTGACGGATCCCCCGCTCAATTTCATCCAAAACGCTGGGTTTGAGAAGGTCAACAAGAACTCAGAGAAGAACAGCTCCCGATGGCTTTGGTGGAGCGGCTGGAGCTGGGATGGTGATTATGAGAACTACTGGGAGACGCGGCCTGAGTATGTTCACTCTGGCAAGTTCTCGGCACGGATTCAGTGTGTTGGTTCGCAGGGAAGGATAGGCATCTTCACGCCCGATCTGCCGGCTGTCCCCGGCGCGAAACAGTACAAGCTCACCTTCTGGGCAAAGGGCGAGGGCGAAAACATGCTCTTTGTCAACTTTGAAACAGGTGCACGCGGCGTGCTTCGCGAGAAGATCGGCCCTGCGTGGAAGCAATACACAGTAATTGGCGAACCGGAGGCTGAGGCGAAAACCTACGGCGTTTATCTGTATCACATCGGTGCGGGGACCATCTGGCTGGACGATATGGAACTCGTGCCTGTGGGCGGCAAGCTGGATTGACGGCGGCCGGTCAGTGGGAAGCATAACGAGAGCGAAGCTTATGGAATCACAACGTGGAAGGTTCAATAGAGCCAACGAGGCATTATGAAGTGTATGGCTGTGGTTTGTTGTCTGTTTTGGCCCGGCCTGGCGGCAGCGGTCGAAGTTGATCTGTTTGTGACCGATTACGGTGAAGAGCCGTCATCCGAGCAAAGGCCTTTGGCTGACAGGCCATTGAGATATGCCGCTCCTCAGCAGGTCACTATAAAGATGACTGACGGTGGATTGGTGACTTACGATGCGCCTTTGGGGGTCACAGTGGATCGTAGGGGCGGGGCTGACCCGAGGGAGGCCAGGATATTTGCCTCGATTGGTGAGCATGAGCCTTTTGGTCTGCTTTTGCGGCCAAAAGCTACTCTGGAGGAAGTCTTTATCACAAGTAGTGATTTGACGGGCGATGCCGGGCGGATTCCAAAAGAGAATGTTGTGATCTGTTCAGTGGAGAGCTCCGGCGAGATGGGACGTAAGATATTGATGCGGCTGGGCGGGAAGTGGGATATGCCCGCTCACAGCACTGAGCACTTCTGGTGCACGGTGAAGGCGCCTGATGATGCCAAGCCGGGCCTCTACAAAGGCAAGGTGGTAGTAACCGCTAAGAATGAAGAGGTTGGTTTGATCGGCATTGTACTCGATGTGCTTCCGATCAGGCTGGAGGACCCGCCATTCGCGTTAGGCTTCAACTACTCGAATCCTAAGAATCAAGCCGCCTTAGAGGCGCATCTGGCCGATATGCGCCAACACGGGATGACCTGTGTAGCGCCGCTGTATAATTTTCACCTGCCTATCCACGACGCAAATACCGCTGAACTGGGCAATTTCATCGAGTGTTACAAGAGGGTGGGGTTTCCAGGGCCCCTGTACTTCGCCACGCCGATGGACCTTCAGCTTAGCAGTTTGGCGGGCTATGGAGATGAGACGTCGAAGCGATGGCAACAGAAGTACATTCAGGTCATGAGGCATCTGCACGCTGAGGCGCTCAGGCACAATATAGCGGTCCTGATGAGCATCGGAGACGAACTGACCAACAAGGGGATTGAAGGGGTGGAAATTGCCCGTCGTCTTGCTCGTTTCGTTTGGGAGGAGCTGCCGGAGGTCGCCACTACCAGCGACATGAACGGCTACATGGAGGTGATGGCAATGGCGCCTTACCTGAATGTGGCCACCTTCAATAATGGGTGGGACGGCATAGACAACCACAACAAGGGCCGCCACCTGATAAATAGGCAGTTCATTCTGGAGGTGCAGGAGAAGACCGGGGCGATCCCCTGGTTCGTCAACGCCGGCACCGGGCGGTTTCCCTTCGGTTTTTTCTTCTGGAAAATGGCAAAGTATGGTGCGAAGGGTAAGGTGGAATGGTATTACAATCTGGACAACCGCAGCGGCTCAGTAGTGCGAACTGAAGGCGCAACTATCTGGCCAACATTGGAGTACGAACGATCTCGTGAGGGAATCGACGACCTCAAGTACCTTTGCATGCTCGAGAAACTCATCACCCGTGCGAATAGTATTGGCAAAGCCTCTGCCGAACAGCACAAAGCCGAAGCCCTTCTGAGGAAAATCGCCGATGGCATTGCCGACGACTGGACCGCCTACACGCACGGGGGCGAGCGTTTCCCCGCTGATGGCATGGCCGTAATGAGCCCGGAGAAAGCTGCGAATATGAGTGAGCTGAATTCTGTCCGTCGCGCTGTTGCAGACCACATTGTTATACTACAGGAAGCGTTGAACTGACCAGCAAGGTCGGCTGCTGGTTTTCGGCTCGGTGGCGGGGCGGCAGTGCCGGGGATGACGCTACGGGAGTTTGGCAAGCAAGATTACCTGGACGGGATTAGCTACCAAGGCGGCGTGGATGATCCCGCTGTCTGGAACCACTTTGAGGCCCAGGGCCGCCTGCGCAGCGATTTCGAGAATCTGGATATAGGGCAGACCAAGGGGGGAATATCGGTTAGTATATGTGAATCAAAATGTGTGATTCTTTGGGCGCTACGAGAAGACAGATGCTTACACGAGGACTGAGAAACAGTCCGCTGAATTCGGCGCCGGCCGAACTGCACACGGCGATTTGCAGCCGAACAATTACAACGCCCTGGTTCCCTACGTTCAAGACGGGGGTATTGTGGCCTTTATCGGCAATCGCGTGCACCAGGGACAGATCTGGCTGCTCAACACGACTGGACGCATTTGCCGGATTCGGGCGGACAACGGAGCCGCAATCCCTGGTACAGAACATCCCTTCCATTTCAACAAATCTAGCTCCTGGTCAAGCGAACTCTTGTGTATCGCCGACAATCATCAGAAGGAGCAAGGAAATGAAGGCATACAGGCGGCTGCTTTGCACGTTGGTTTTGTTTTTTGCAGGTGTGGGCTACTCGCAGGAGAAGAGCGATTCGGCTGCGAGCAAAGGCGGGCAGTGGGTTGACATCTCAGCAAAGGTTATCCAGAGCCTTGCAAGCGAGGGCAAGAAGATCGGCTATCCCGGCAAGACGGCGGGTATTGCGGTCGATCGCGTCACCGGCGATGTGTTCATGGTCATTCCCGACCAGGGAATCTGGCGGAGCAGTGATCACGGCGACTCTTTCACCCGTGTTGACGGCGGGAAGATCGGGGGGCGGTGCGAGACCGGCTTTGCCCTGAACTTTGATCCGCTGGGCAAGCGCCTGGCCTGTTTCATGCTCGACGGCCCCAGCGGCTATACGCTCGACGGCGGCAAGACCTGGCAGAGCATGCAGGGCAACCAGCGTGGTTGGGATGCCGGCTCGGTCCACTGGTCGGCTGAGAAGACCGCCAACATCTTCGCACTGCGACACGAATGCGGCGGGGAGATTTACACGAGCAACGAGATGGGCAAGAGTTGGAAGCTCAAGGGCAAGGCATTCGCGTCGGTGGGCATCTTCGATGCCAAGACATTCGTCGCCGCCAGAGAGAAGGAGCCCGGCATCTTTCGCACAACGGACGGCGGCGAGAGCTGGATGAAGGTCTGCGAACTCCAGCCCGCCGGGCGCGACATCCGAATTCTCAAAGGCGCCGCGTACTGGACCAGCGGCAGGGGGCTTCTGGTAAGCAGGGACCGGGGCGCAACATGGTCCATACAGGGGAAGGAGGTGGAATGCTCTTTCGGCCCATACTTCGGCAAGGATGAAATGCACATTGTTGTCGTGGGCAAGAACGGCTTCTTTCAGACAACCAACGGCGACCTAATGTGGGAGCAGGTGGCCCCGTTACCGCCTGAGTACAGCGTGACAATCACGGGCTGGTTTCTCAATTTCGGCTGGGACCCTCACGCAGACATCTTCTACGCCTCGCGCATGGGCGAACCTGCATACAAGTACCAGCGATAAACGTGGTTTGCCTGCGAGAACAGACCTGAAAGACGGACTATTCGCAGCCATTGCTGCGTCCATCAATGACACATGGGTAAATTACTGTGGTTGCCATGTTCACTGAGATGCAGGCTACTCCAAAATCTCCACGGCCTCGTTGGCGTTGACGCCGCGCTTCCATACGACACGGGCGGAGGGATAAAACTCGACACAGACATCAACTGTTTTCCGATCGCCCAGCCCGAAATGTCGTTCTGTAACGGGCAGAGCATAGTAGCTGGCGGCCGCTTGGCTGTCGTAGATAGTCACCTGTTCGTACCAGAGCAGCCGGTCCTCATCGTGCGTGTAAATGCGAATCTTGGCGCCTGCGGCTCCGCGGTTGCCGCGCGAACCGATCAACCGGATGCGAAGCCAGTTACGAGCAGGCAGGTCGTTGCGATAGACGGCGAATCGTCTCTGTCCGCTGATCGACGTGTATCCGACGATGTCGAGATCTCCGTCGGCATCTATATCGCCGAAGCACAGACCGTCGTCAATAGATGCCGCCGAGACATCGGCGATGCCCCAAGCGGAATTTGCGTACTCGAAAGAACCGCCGCCGGTTCCGCGCAGGACCTTCAGGAAATGCTTGCCGTTGACAAGGACATCCGCAACACCGTCGTTGTCGAAGTCGGTCGTCACGGCAATACCCCACGATGCCGACGAAGCTCCTTTCTCAACGCCCAAGATCGCTCCGTCCTTCTTGATGAACCTGCCGGCGCCGTCGTTGAGATATATCTCGAATCGCTGCCTATGCTCCAGGCAAATTAGGTCCGGGTCACCGTCCTGGTCAACGTCGCCAACACCCTTGATCGCAGTACCCGCTCCGGGGAGTCCGGCCTCGGCGGTCACGTCCGTAAAGGCCATCGTGCCGTCGTTGCGGTAAATGCGGCAGTTGCCGTCAGGCGCACTGTAGTGGCCCCACTCGGCCAGAAGATCGATGTCGCCATCGGCGTCGATGTCTTGCGGCAGACAGAGAACCTCGTCCCGGCCCCGCGTGACCGCAAGTCTGCGGCTGCTCTCTGAAAAGAAACCATTGCCGTCTCCGAAGTCGAATTGAATGTCAGCGTCGGTGCCGCGAAGCCAGTCCACCTTGCCATCACGGTTGATGTCGATCATCGCCTGGCGGCGTGCGGTGTTGGTGCCGCGAGTAATGCCGGTAGGCTCGAAGAGGAGTTCGCTCGGCCTCAATCGGTTCCGCCACCATTGTCCCCCTCCGTCTTGATAGGTCATGGTCAGATCGACCTTTCCGTCTTCGTCGCTGTCGTAACACAGGTGTATCTCACTGGCAGGGTATGTGCCGACGGCCCTGGTGAAATGGCCGGAGCCGTCGTTCAGAGCGGCCAGAGCTTCGCCTTTCCCGTGCGCGCTGAGGAAAATATCCAGGTCGCCGTCTCCGTCGAGATCGACCAGGTGCAAGCCGCTGAGCCACCATGTAGGGTTGGACGCGTAATGATCGTTGACGAGCCGGGCAATTCCCGAAGCTTCAGTAACGTCTGTGAAGGAAGGTTGTTGCGCCGGCCAAGCCGTCCCGTGGATACCAAAACCCAGGACAAGCACCAGTTGCAGAACCCGCTTTGGGTAGTACGCTGACCGATTGCCATTCCTCCCTGGCCAAGCATCTGCTCGTACCCGCATGTACTTCCATTCTGTCTGTAAAGATCCACTCGGCCAACTCGAGTCGGACATTTGCACCTCCCAACTGAGCCTCTCGACGCAGTACAGGTTTCTGATGTTATTCTGTTTCATTTTGATCCAGGACAGGCTGTGTAGAGGAGTTTTACTCCGTGCTCCGGCGCCAGTTCTCGGCGAAGGGGGCGAAGTCCAGCTCGTTGATGAAATCGTCCTGCGGGTCAGAGATGTCACAGGCCGGGCGCCAGCGAGGACCACCGAGACTGCTGAGCCAAGCGTCGCAGAACACGATGAGGTCAGCCAAGTCGATCCTGCAATTCTGCACGAAGTCGCCGATTAGCGGCTCTGCGCCGGTGACGACGGACTTGAGCTTGATATTCGGCACGGCTGTTGCGTAAGACGGATAGTACGGGTAGAAGGTCGAGTCGTTCCAGTACAGCGGACTGCCGTGCATGCTGTCAGAGTAGCCCAAGACAACGCGCGGCGCGCCCGTATCAGAAACGGAGACGGTGCCGTAATCGCCCCACGAGTTGTTGTCGTGGCTGAAATCTATCATCAGGTTGCTCGTGCCGTTATATTCAAAGGGAGTCTGGAAGTTGAACCAGTACCAGCCCGTAGTCGGCCTGGGCTCGTGGTTAAAATAGACGGTCGTCCAGCCGCTGGTCTCGAAATATGGCTCGGACCAGAAGGCGGTTCGGCCGGTGTGCTTCATTCGAATTGTCCAGTAGTTGAGCTGGTATCCGGGCCTTTGATAGACGTTCAATGCAAGGCCTGTGATGGTCTTCTGCGTTGCTCCTACGTCACTTGCCAGATATATCACCTGGGTTCTGCTGTCTTCATAATCCGTCATCAGAGGCCATTGCGCGATCCAGCCTGTCTGCGGCTCATAGGTCGTGAACGTGACATTGTTGACATCGACAGCGACAGGAGCGGGCGCCGAGTCGCCGCCTTCAGGAGCGGTTCCGCCGTCGTTGGCCTGGAAATAGAAGGTATCGGTCCCGGCGAAGTATGAGCAGGAGCGGTAGTTGACGGCGTTGCCGCAGCCGGCGAGGGTGTAGGGGACAGTGGTTATCTCGCCGCCGCCGGGGTCGCTCAGCGAGCCGTAAAGGGGCAGCAAAGAGATTTTGTAGCAGATTTGTCCGGGCGGGGTCGGATGGCCGTCGTCGGTGGCGTAGAGAGTGATGCTTTCGGTCTGTCCGGACGTGGCCGAGGCCGTGCCGGGGTATGCAGTCGGCGGGCAGTGACTTGTCGAGTAGAAATTGACGGCCCACACGTTGCCGGTTGCGCCGTTATCGACGGACCTTCCGGTCGTAGCGGCCTGGTTGGCGAACAGGTGCGGCGCCTTGCCGGCGGTCAAGGTGACGTACTTGTTCGAGGGCAGCATGGCAAATGAGTAGATGCCCTGGGCATTGGTGGTTGTGAAGCGCGGGCTGTGGCCGGTGGGCGTAGCGACTACCTGGACGCCCGGGATGGGGTTGCCGGCCGCATCGATGGCTCTTCCGCTGATAATTTCATCGGCACCGGAGGTGTAGATGTTGTAGATGCAGGTGTGAATAGCGTTGAAGTAGGAATACGCATCGACGATGGGCAGTGCATACCAGGCGTCATCGTTGCCGCTCCAGCCCATATTCAGATGGTGGTAGAGTGTGGATACGTTGTAGCCGTATCCGTCACATACGACCGCGTGCTTTCCGGTCGGCCCGCTGAGCCCTAACAGCACGGGCAGGTGGGCGTCAAGGTTCGTGTTGACCATCTTGTTCAGGGTGGCTCCGGTTGACGGATAGCGGCCGTGAATCGAGTTGCTGTAGCCGAAATGGCCGGTCAATTGCTCATCACCGTCGGCGAGGGACGCCGAGGAGCCGCCGGTCTCGGGCGGACCGTAGTCGGTGCCAATCGCCTCGGCCACATCATAGCAGAGCCCGCCTATGGCCTGCCTCTGGCCAAGGGTAATGCTTTCATCAGGTTGCAGCGGCATATTGGACCAGTTGTAATAGGCCGGGTGCTCATGGTATCGCAGCAACTGCGACGTAGCCGCGGCGACACACCCTATGGGGTAGTTGTAAGCGTTGCCGGGTCCGTAGGGCGGGGTGTAGTAGTTGTAGCAGCTTGTCCCGCCGATGTAATCGCCGACGGTCGTCTGGCCCCACGTGCTCTGCGTAAGCGGCGCGACCCGCACATCCGAGACGCCCCCCAGGCCCGCCACGCCGACCGAGTCACTTTCGAGCGCCGACAGCGTATCCCACTTGCCTCCGGCGGCGCGAACGGCATTGCGCAAAGCCGCCTTTCCCTGCACGTGTGGATCGCCGTCTGCCGCCTGCAAGGCCTTAGCCTCGGCGATACGGGCCGGCACATCTGCATTGACCAGCGCTGCCAGCGGCGTGTTTTCCGAAGGGTCGAACGTATCGTCCCGTGAGAAGCAGAGGATCGGCTCGACTTCGTCGTCGGCGGGAACAATGACAAAGCCGCCCGGCTGGAGATATACGACGTAGTAAATCGGCTGGGCATCCTCGCCCGCGAAGGTCTCGATCCGTTCAATTCGCGCGCCCAGCGTCGTTCCGAGAGGCCGGGCATCCGCCCTTAGCCAGCCCTTGACTACGCTTGCCGCCCCGCCGACGCCGACGGGCCTTGCAGCCAGCTCGGCCGGGCACAGTGCCAGCATCAGACAAACAAGCCGACATTTCCCATATAACTTCATAAACAGTGCTCCTGCACGCTGCGCCCTTTATAATAGCATAATATGGGGTTCGATTTCAACGCCTCTGACCGTTAATCCGGCCAACACTCCAGTCAGAAAGGCCCAAAAGTACGCGAATTCCTTGAAAATCCAACATTTTGGCACTTTTTCGACGCACCTTGACCGCTGATTTTTAATCACCTGCCCGTAAGATATGAATTGTCGAAAGGACGGCCCGTCAGTAAAAATGCCCTCAACCATAAGAACTCGATTTCAATTGTGCCACACAAGCGTTGTTGCACTACTTCTGTATATCGGCTGTCCCCCATCATTTATCAGAAAACCTGCCTTGAGCCTCTGCGGACGATGCTGCTGGTTACCAAATGCCCCAAATGTGGGAGCGAGCTTCTACTCCGCGGGGAGCTGCTGGTGGGTTGGGCTCCTAAGGGCGAGCCCTCGGCCTGGAGTCCGGCGTGCTGCGCAGGGCAAACGCATCTAAATCGAAATCGTGGTTTTTGACCGCATAAACGCGGCTTCACTTGCAGTGCAGCTTACCGTATTGTCTCATCGAACCCCGTTTTTGAGCCAAAAACGCCGAATCGCAAATTTAGATGCAATTGCCCTGCGTGCTGCGGTTGTCCGAACCGGGCGTTTCGCAGCGCTGCCCCGACTCGGCGCGCCCGATGATCGGTTGCGCGGCGGCTCGTCGGCCTTCCCAACCCTCTGCGTGTTGACAGCCCCGGATTATTGAGATAGACTTCTGGGAAAGATAGCCCCTTTTTTGGGGCTTTTTACAGACGCAGATTGTCAACCCTATTACGGAAAGGAAGGATCATGGCTGGAAACAATGTTTCAGTGAAAGGGAAGATGTTGTGTATTTACTTGATTGCGACAGCCTTGCTGGGCGCATCGTGCCAGCGGCCCGCGGATCTCGTCTCGCAGCCCTATCTGCTCGATACGGGCCTGCTTTCGCGCTCGATCTCGTTCGAGAATCCCACCGGCGCCCCGGGCCAGGGCGGCAAAGAGGCCAGCAGGCTCGGCGTCGGGCGCAAGGGCAAGCCCTCAATTACTCTGAAGGCCGGGATGGACGTCCAGCTCTGCGATATTGCCGGACCCGGCACAATTCGTCATATCTGGATGACTACCAGCAAGGAACCCGCCAATCTCCGCAGCCTCGTTATCCGAGCCTGGTGGGACGGCCAGGAACACCCGAGCATTGAATGTCCCATCGGCGATTTCATGGGCTTTGCGCACGGCAAGGTGATGCCGTATTCCTCCGCCGTCCATTCCGTGGGCAGCAACGCCGGGATGAATATCTGGCTGCCTATGCCGTTCGCC
>Ga0315288_10010750_pt1 | contig 11544 bp, 14 predicted proteins | sample YL17G11_20_MG_FD_203454 | JGI IMG/M metagenome (GOLD analysis project Ga0315288, IMG submission 203454) | Sediment microbial communities from Yellowstone Lake, YNP, Wyoming, USA - YL17G11_20 | ecosystem: Environmental > Aquatic > Freshwater > Lake > Sediment | place: USA: Wyoming | collected... | reverse complement strand
TGCATTCCAGAATCTGCGTGCCTTCCATGGCCTTCGCCCAGCGCTGTCGGGCTCGGCTCCCTCTTGGCCCTCTCGGGTCTATGATGACGACGCAGCAGGATTCACTTGATGTTGCGGACTGCCAGGTCGCGATGACACCGCTTCGACGTTCGGATTGCTCCTGACGCCGGGTGGTCGCTACAAGGCGGTCTGGCCCTTTCCTTGACCGGACTTCCACCGGTAAGCTGGTCCAAGCTTTACTGGGCACACCAGCGCTTTCATAGATGTTGGGACGCCCCAGGGAACGCCGCGAGCGCCGGGCCGGGCTCTCAGAACGAAAGGGAGTTGTGCGACAAGGAGAAGAGCACGGCCCTCTATGCACGGTCCTATCTGGGAGGGAACGCGGGCTAGCTGATCGCAGTAACCACAATGTCCAACCTGGAGAGTTCGTCGAGGATGTCGCTGCGCGGAAGCCGAAGTCGCTGGGGGGAGTAGCGAAAGGTGAGGACCGCAGCTGGCATGATGTGATACTTCTTGAGACGGCGGATTGCTGCGGCAACGAAAAGCCCGGTCTGGATCCGCATGGAGCATACTAGCACCGACGTATCACGAGGCATGGACTTGAGGATGTCCCAACCGTCAAGCCAGAGTGTACTTATGAGAGGCTTGGCATAGTTCTTATGCCAAGCCAGAGCGAGGGCAAGGGACGTGCCGAGGTAGTTGGTACCGAGGATCACGTCGAACGAATCCAGGTCAAGGGCGCGCTGGGCGAGAACTGTGACCTGCCGGAGCAGGGCGGGTTCGGTGAGGACTGTCCACATGTTGGGCTCATGCGAAGGGAACAGCTGCCTCAATTGAGAGGCCTCGCGTTGGTGGGGGTACTGCACGCGCGGAAACTGTCGATGGCGCAGCACCGACTTGGCCATCATCATAAGGCGCTGTGATCTTGGTGGGAGGGCTTGGTCTTCGACCGTAGGTGGGGATGGGGTGACTGGGTCGCGTGGCCTGCGAAAGACGGCCGACAGTACCTCGTTGAGTTGCGCGTCGTTGGATGTACGGAAATACCGCGAGAGGAAAGGACGAAGTGAGGGTAGGTCAGCAAGGGCGTGACAGCGGATCCCCTCAAGACCTTCGCGACTGGACTGGGCCGAAGGGGTAAGGTTTATGGGAGTGAAGAGGGAGCGGACACTGACGCCTCGCCTCGAAAGGTAGTAGGCGCACGTTGCGGCTATGTGGCCCATCGTTATGTGGGAGTCAACCATCGAGATGGTAGACCCCTCGGGGACATGACAGTAGACGGAGTGTGGGACAGGGTCGCCTTCGATCGACCAGGGCCTTCCCCGGAATAGGTAAAGGGGTTTATGCAAGGCCTGTGCGATGATCGTGCCAAGAGGCAATCCGGAGTCGGCAAGCGCGCAAATGCCGGATGACTGGCGGAGGTCTTCAATCTTGGAGGCAGCATCGGCAATGGAGAACGCAAGCGGCATGTCTTGGAGGACCAGCCCAGGAGAGGCAGGGGCTGGGGCACCGCTGCATGGGAGGGGGACGATTGAGCGCACGTACTGTTCTGCGAGGGAGAGGAGTGGCACAGGGGGTTCCTTCGGGAGGTTCACCAAGGGCCGTAGATCCTGTCCGCCACAGCGGCATTATCATGGGACCTGAGGGCTCGCGCGATTTGGCGGAGCAGTCGCGAGAGGTGACGGGGTGACCTGAGCGTGGAGTCAGGCCAGGTGTCTCTTGCAGGGTTAGGCTCTCGGACGGCTATCTGGGCGACCTTCAGGGTCAGGATCGGGAGTGCAGACTCCTCTGAGGGACCCAATGCAGCAACGGCTTGGAGTGCGCGTGTGAGGTCCTCGTAGGCAGCGATAAGATCCTGCGGCATCGTGTTGGAGGCAGCCTCGATTGCATCGGCTGCAGTTTGCGTTGGGACTGTCGCACGGGGCGCTGGAAGCGATTGGGGGGACGTGGCGCACATGGCAAGAGCCATGAGGGCAGCAGTGTGTCGCATCGTGTCGTAGGGGGAGCCTGACTCGAGCGCATCGGCAACGCGGGCAACTCGCACCAAGACTCTGAGCCTGTAGGCAGGGTCCTGCTCGAGAGTGGGCCGGGAGGTTTCGCCGAGGACGATGGCGAAGGTATGGCTGAGGAGGCTGGCTGCCGGCTGCGCCCAACTCATAGGACGGGGATCGGCGAAGGAGCCCAGCCAAGTGACGAGGCGCTCCCTGACATCTTCGATGTTCGATTCCTGGAGGAGACGCAGATGATAGCGAAGTCCGGAGGCTAGGCGCTCAAGCTGGGATGCGCGCATGCGAGAGAGGGCAACGTCACGGATGACTGCGTATAGGGCCCATAGCGGCGACACGACCAGCACTAGGGCAAGAGAGAGGGGAAGGATTGGTAGGGACACGTGTTCTTCCATCCTTGCGGGCGACGGCACAGAGCAGACGGCAGGCGCCTCACCGAGGGGGGACCGAGATTGCTAGCCACGTTTCCGGGAGAGCGCAACGTCCCTTATGACGGAGAAGACTCCCCACGCAGGGGCTAGGACGAGCACGGCTATCAGGGCCAGGGCCAGGTCGCTCATCTCCAACCCCCTTTGTTTGCCAGTGTGACTGCTGCCACGATACATGTCCAGGCAGCCGTTGACCATGCCCCGAGCCAGGCAAGAGGCCACGGTACATTGCAGGATACGCTGAGCAGGAACACCCCGGCCACTGTGAGCATCGCGAGTAGGATTCCATTCCCAAGCTTGCGGAACACGCTAGCAAAGCGCGCGTTGGGCCCGGTGGACCTCATCAGCCAGAGCCACTTGACCAGATGGTAGGTATATGCGGCAACGAGGATGGTGAATCCCACGACCGAGGCGTAGTATAGGATTGAGGCGGGGCCTTCGGGGAGCTCTGCAAGAAGGCGTGGGGTGCATCTTTCTTGGGTGAGTCGCTCAGTGAAGAGGCCAAGCCAGACGCCCCAGAATATCCCGTAGATTGCAGAAGTCCACGCAATTAGCGTCGTGTTCGCGAAATGGGGGTCAACAGATGGCGGAGTGGTCTTCTGCTCTTTGGCCATGGCAATCCCCCTTGGGGCCTACAGCTCCCGAGCAGACAGTATGTACTTGAATGCAGGAACGTGGCCGAGGACAGGCTCGATATTCTGCAGCACGGCTTCGGGCCCGGTATCCTCGTCTGTGTTGTTGTATACGGCTGCGACATAGAGGGGGAACGACCACCCCAACTGCTTGATGGACTTAGCGATGCGGACTGCGGTGCGTCCGCTGCTAACGACATCTTGAAGGACGAAGCAGACGAGGCCGGCATCGGTGGACCCGAGCAGAGCTGGGCTTGCCCATCGAATATCAGCAATCTCCTTCCAAACGGCGAATCGGCAGCCCATCCGTGAGGCAACGAGAACGCTGACGGGGATGATGCCGAGGCTGGACCTGGCGGTATCAGGGGAGAGGAGCACCAGCCTGCCCCTGTCTCCCAAGACTGACTCAGGAAGTTGGCCCGCAAGATCGGTGAGGTATCTGTAGACGCAGTCAGAGGCATCGTCGAGGGCGTCGTGACTGTGCCATAGACGGTCGAAGTGGACGTATCTTCGGCTGCGATCAAACGCATCGTGGGTAGTGATCAGTCGGGCGAGATCTTCCGCAGGGCTTGGCATGACGCACCTCAAATGCACGCCCCAGGGGCCCAAGAGCCACTGAGCCCGGCGGTGATTGTAGCATCAACAGGCAGGGGCGCAAGCGGTTGAAGGAGCGGCTATGGGCCGTTGATGCCGGATGCGTGAGAGCCCTAGCCAGACTCACAACCGATGCCGTCATGGTTCCCGTCGAAGTTGTGGGGGTCGGGGGGCAGGACGGTGAATCATCGGTAAGGCATGTCCGGGCAATTGAGGTCCGGGGGCGGAGGCGGGATGCATACCGTCGGATAGGACGGGTCGCAACCAGTTCTGTCCGACGGCGGCGGAGCGATGGACGGAGGCGTCACTGTGGGCGCCCAACACCCCACTGAGCCTGACCGCGCCAGACTCTCCGCGGACCGGAATGTGTCGATGCAGGCCACGTCTGGCGGGTAAGAGTCCACATGAGCATAGCCTTCGCTGACAAGCTGGTAGTTGACGAAGACATCCCCCGCCAACACATACCTCAGCAAGCGGTCATACTGGTCTGTCTCCGACACGTCTCTCACCAGAGTCACGGTCTGGCCAGCGACAAGTTCACTGTTCCTCCCCGTTGCAGCCCAAGAGCAGTAGTCGCCCTGCTCGGGTGTATCCATGCCAATGTAGCGGACAGAGTAGATTACCCCTTCGATGTTGACGTGGATTGTGTCACCGTCGATAACGGAAACTACTCTTCCGGTCTGACGCAGAGTGTTCTGCGGGATGCAGCTTGACCCACTTGCCATCTGGATGGTCACGGTCGGGGTCGGGGTCCTGGTTGGCGTGAGTGTCACCGTGGGGCTGAGAGTACTCGTCGGCGTGCTTGTGACAGTCGGGGTCAGTGTCACCGTCGGGGTGTTGGTAACCGTGGGCGTCGGAGTCCTTGTGGAGGTTGGGGTTGGAGTTGGCGTGAGTGTGAGCGTTGGTGTCGGCGTGGTCGTGGGGATAGCTTCAATGACCATAGAGCCCATCGCGCCGAGGGCCGCCGAGACTTGGGAGCAGAAGCCAACCGCCAGGGCAAGGGCCGCCCCCGCCATGACGAGGTTCCTTCTTGCCCCTGTTTGTCCGAGGCGAGGCAGGCTCTTCAGCAGGAAAGCCAGAGGCGCCACTTCCGCGAACTGCCCTAGTTTCTCCGAAACCCCGCGGTGTTCTTCATCAAGCGCTGTTACCTGCCCTCTAGCAGCGGCCTCCGCCGCGACGTTTGCGGCATGATCTTGTGTGGCCTGTTGGCGGATGGCCGTCAGTTCTCGCTCGACGTCACGCTTCGCCTGCTCTTCGGTCACCACCGTCTGCGCGACCTGTTCCGCGTACTTGGACTGGATCTTGCCGAGCAGCTCGGGTGGGAGGACATTGGGTTGTGTGGCTCTCAGGCTCGCCTCAACGGACCTTCGCCATGCGACCACCGCCTGAGCTTTGGCCTGCCCGAACCCTTGGATGTTTGTGAGGCGGGACTCGTTCACCTGGGAGGCGTCGGTGATGCCGTGCACCATCAACCGTTCCTTCAGCTTCGGGCCGACCCCAGGTATCTTGGCGTCTGTCAGCCAATGCAGTCTAAGTCCCTGGGCGAAGTGCTGTTCCTGCAGGTTGCGCAGTGTGGCTGCCGTCTCCTTGCTCTCGGCACCGGCAATCTCCTCGCGTCGAGCCTCTAGATTCGCGAGCAACCCGTCGTGAGCCGCTTGGCGGCGGGCAATAGCTGCCGCCTCGCCCTTGCTGATTGCGGTGCGGCGGTCTGCTGTCTGCGCTACCCTGGACTCGGCCGAGCCGAGCTCTCGCTGGAGCCTCCGAGCCTCCCGCCCGATGGCCCGCTTCTCTGTAACCAGAGGGTTAGAGGCAAAGCGGACGGCAAGGAAGATGGCGAGAAAGCCTATGAGAAGCAGGGCGGCGACTGCGATGCCGAGAGTAACCCAGTGGGGCAACAGACCCCCAAGAAGCAACACTCCTCCGAGAAGGAGGAGTGCAGCAACCTGGGCAGCACAAACCGCAAGAGTCACCCGGCGCTCTTGGGTGTACTCCCCGTCCAGGGCGAATTGTTGCATGGCCCATCCCCCCTGTTGAACCAGACGGCCTCGAGTCTACTTGAATCCCTCACGCATGCAAACCGGTGCCCCAGACGTCAGTCCTTGTGAGAACGGCAATTCAAGAAACCGTGTCCGCACGCCAGCCGGGTCAGCTGCAGCGAGTTGTTGGGCGCCCACCGGGGTGGACGTTCTAACTCAGAAGCCTCACGACTTCGGCCAAGAGAACATCCAAGTCATTGGCAAAATTGACCTGCGTCTTGTTTGGCAAGACCTCCTTGTTCCGGATCTGCACATGCAAGTGGGAGTCCGCGATCTTCCTGCAAGATGAGTCGAGATGACTCATTGAGTCCCGGAAAGAGCGGGAGCCTGCATCGCTGGTGGCTACCTCCGAAAAGGTCTTGGCGCCAAATAGAGATGGGATGTGGTCGATGAGCGCGCGGGTGAGCATCGCCACGGCGAGGTAGCACCCGTTCGAATAGCAGATGTTAAGCTCACTGCAGAGGCCGACGAGCCTGGTTAGGTCATAACGGTCTGACTTGAGAGCTTGGAGCTGGCTGAGCCGGGTTTGGTCGATGTAGTTCAGTGCGGGCTCTTCGGCAGGCAGGATTACCGTAGGAGGCCAGGTGGATGCAGCGCTTCGTTTACGCGACCTATAGGAGGACCTTTCGGCGGCAGCTACTGGAGCCGCGGCGTCGTAGTCCTTGACGACATCCTCGCGAACGAACGCGCGGAGGTCGTCGGGGAAGTCCTCGATCTCTTCGCAGATCTCAACGTTCCACTCCTGAGCCGAGAATCGACCGCTGCCGGAAAAGTGACTTTCACGGATCAGATAGCCGAGAATGTCGGTGTTGGTGCCGTCGAGCGCAAGGGCGCTCGCGGTCTCTGCACTGCTGACGTGGGTGCGTAGGGGGTCCGAGGCGCATAACTGAGACACATATGCAAGGAATCTGACAAGAAGCTGCTCGTAGGCGATGCCATCCTTGGATAGGAGGACGCCGAGGAGGCTAAGACGGTATTGCCTAACGCCCCCTTCTTCATATTCAAAGACCACCGTGCCGCCAAGCTTCTCGAGACTGGCCCGAACCTTGGGCTTCCCGCCTAACTGCTGGTGTATGAGACGGGCGGGAGGCCACTGTGAGTGGGCGCGAAAGTAGCTCCACGTCGCGTTGACAAGTTGGCACTGTTGATCGGTCATAGCGCTTCGCAGGGAATCGATTTCAGCCATACTACCTCCGCACCTGACAACAATGCCTGGGCGCCCAACGGCCTCGAGCTCAGCTGCCCGGCGGCTCAGGCGACGCCTACCCCACTCTGCGGCAACTTGGCAAGCAAGACATGCTCCAGCTTTCCGCATTCCAGCCGGGGCGGCTCCATCAAGTTGTTAGGCGGCGCGGACTGTTGAAGGCCGATGGATCATTTCTTCTTCTTGGGCTTGTCATCGGGCGGGCGTTTCTTACGCCGCTGTTGCTTGATCTCCTGATCGGTCTGCGATCCTGACTTGGGTGGAGATTGGACCTTGGTGCCTTTCCTTGAGATTGTCTTCATATCCGCTTTCTCCTTGCTTTGTCCCGTCGCGTGGAGTCGGTGGGGACTTGATGGATCGTGGTGATGTTCCAGGAGAGGTCCCTTCCGGGCTTTGCTTGGTTCGCGACAGATGTGTACACCTCAAGAACCTTGAGGTCGTCTGGGATGAAGAAGTCGTAGTGGATTTCGTCATGCTCGCCAGGCTCAACCTCAAATTGGCCGGGCATGAACTGGGAGTCCAGCTCAGACACGAGAGGCCAGGGCACCTCAGACTCGCCTGGAGGTACGGGGCCGGGTTCTGACTCAAGCGCGTCTGAGATGGTGCTGGGAATAGGTAGGACTCTCTGGACCCGAGTTGTCACGGAGACAATGTTGAGGAGCACCTGTCCGGCGTTTGAAATGGTGACTTGGACATGGAGAAGGCTGCGACCGCGGCCAAGAGGGAAGTGGGAGATCGAGTGGCTTAGTATCGCCCTGGGGAACCTCTGCCTGTATCTGACGAATAGGTTGTAACCCCAGAGTCCTCCGACGATTACGGCGGCTATGGTGACGCAGGATTCGATTATCTGGATGAAGTCCTTCACACCTGCGAGGGAGGAGGGTGTAAGAATGAGCGAGGCGAGGACTGTGAGAATCGGTACGACACAAACGCACGCAAGTGCTGGGATCAAAAAGATGAGGGCGAGCCAATTCTGCACGGAATAGCCCCCTGGGCGCGGATGATGGGCCGCACCGCCGAACGGGCTCGAACTCACCTGCCCGGCGGCCCGGGCAACGCCCCATCCATTCTCGCGCATTCTGGCTCGCCAGGCACCGCTGACTTTCCGCACGCCAGCCGGGTTCGCCCCAGCGACTTGTCGGCCGGCCCACTTAGCATATGCGAATGGCTATTCTGGAACTCAGCCGCCAGGGATTTCGGAAACAGACCCCCCGACCGGAGGGGGACCGGCCAGGGGGTCCGAGTGGGGGCACAGTCTCCCCCTTCGCCATGAGTCTACACCCACTGTCAACGCTAGTTGGGTCAGCTGGAGCGACCTGTTGCGCCGCAGAGACAGAGGCTGGATGAGGCTCCTCACATCTGCGGCAGGCGTCCCTGGGCTGCGTAGGGCTCGCGGACGGGGAAACCGACCAGCGGCTCATACTTCTCGAGGCGGTGATCGTAGGTGTGGAACTCGGTGGCCTGCAGCCATCGAGCCGTCGCGAGGTGAATGGCATCGAGGGCCTTGAGAGACCAACCGCGCGTCACTGAGTCGCGCATCAGTGAGCGGGCTTCAAGGGCGATTTCGTCATGCAGCTCGACCACTTCTACGACGGATCTGTCTTGCCAAAGCGCATCGATCTTGGATTCCGTTTCGGGGTCGAGGGCGTGGGTATTGGCCTCACTTGTGGCGAAGGCGACTTCGACCTGGGAGATGCTGGAGGTGAACACCCGCCTGGCTTCGTCGTGTTCGATCTCGTCAAGGAGGGCGTCGATGATCGGCAGTCTCGCTTGCTCGCCGTTTATGTAAGCGAGGAAGACGCTGCTGTCCCAGTAGAGGAGACCCTGATCACTTGTCATCCCGGAGACGCCTGATGATCTCTTCTGCAGCGCCGGTCGCTTGATGACCACGAAGGACTGCGCGAGCGTGCTTGTAGGTGCCGGGTTCGAGGACCTGTACGACGCGCACGTCGCTTATGTCCCGAACAATAACGGGTCGGCCTCGTTCCGGGTCACGGCCCACCCTACCGGATACGTGGACGAAGTTCCCCCATGCTCCGCGCATGACGTCCTCCTGTCCAGGCTTGAGATAGCAGGAGACCGCGCGATCGAAGATCGTGTCGTAGAGGGTGAACCTGAGCGAACCTCGACTGGTCAAGGTCTGGACCAGACCCTTGATCATTCCCCTGGAGAACTCCAGTCCGGGGGATGGAATCCCCTTTGCGGCAGCTCCCGTGATAGTGGCCTCGGAGATGGGAGTTTCGAACCTGATGGAGGTGATTCGGCCGTCGACAAGCCGAGCAATGTCGTGTGCGCCCTTTCTCACGCGGTCCGAGTATGGAATCGCCTCCGCGCTCTCCAGGCTCGAGCCAACCAGACCGTATGCTTGGACGATCCTCTCGACCACAGCCTCCTCGGGGGCCTCACCTCGAAAAGTGGCCAAAGCGCTACCTGAAGAGAGCTCTTCCACAATCCATTCGACCTTGGTCCCTCCGCCTATCTCCTCGGATAGCGAGTAGACAAGCTGCCGAAGGCCCTCAAGGGCCCGCCCCAAATCAAGGAGAGTGACCTCGCCCGAGAGGGCAAGGGTTAGGGTATTTGCAGGCATTGGTGCGGTTCCTTCACTGCGGAGCCCCTAAGGTTGTAGTGTACTCCGGTCGGCCGACTGGGATAACACGGAGCACAGCAGCAGTTTCCGGTCTGGTTTGCCCCGCGTTCCCTGCGGCCCAACGGCCTCGAGCTCAGGCACCCGGCGGCTCAGGCAATGCCTTACTCATTCTAGCGCATCCTGGCAGGCCAGGCACCATCGACTTTCCCCATGCCAACCGGGTTCGCTCCAGCGACTTGGTCGGGCGGCCCACTTAGCCTATGGGAATGCGTACTTCTCGGCGGCCATGCAGCCGCCCTCAGTGAGCAGCAGGTCGCGCTTTCAGGAAGTTTCCCGACAGTCCCAATTGGGGTAGTTGTCCCCCTTGTCTCGATTGTTCTCCCACTGGAGAGGCTGGAGGTTCGAGAGCTCGTCTGTGCCGCCAAGGGAGACCGGCTTGATGTGGTCGATCTCCCACCCCCAGCGTTCGGTCTTTCCGTGCTTGTCGCGCTGCATACTCGCACCGCAGCGGTCTTTCCGGAAGGACCCGTATCCGGGCTCGGGCGTCCCCTTCTGCCAGACGGCCTCAACCGTTCGTTCGTCGAAGGGGCCGCCATCGACGCGTGTGTTCGGTTGTCTCGCCATCGCTCAATCCTCCCTGTTGAATGCTCGCTACGGATCCAGACCGCAGATCCGCAGGTAGACCTCCTCCGTCACTTCGAGCGAATCGAGAGCTTGGTCAACCTTCTCCATGAGCTCAACGGGAAGGCTTCCCAAGTACTTCATCTTCCTGCTCAGTAGCTCGCCAACCGGAATCGGCCAGAGGTTCTCGCTCTGGAGGACACTGTCACCATCGATGTCAGCGACCGTACCGTCGGGGATGAGCACCGCCGTCGGGTACTTCAGGAAGTCTTTCCTGTGGGTCGTCAGGGCCACATACAACGCGACTGCGCCCTCGTGATACGACTCTAGGAGGACGCAGTACTTGGCTTTCGTCTTGTTAGGGAACTCGAATTCGTGAGCGAGGAATACTGCGCCTCGCTTCGCCAGGGCCCTCCTGAGGCTGTCCCCCAACATGGTGACCCCCTACGAGAGAGACGAAAGGATCTCCTCGGCTTCCCGTTTCTCTAAGGCAAGCAGCCTCTCGTACCGGGCGTCACGCCAATCTTGGTGGCCCCTATTCCTGAGCCAGCGCATGAACCTTGCGTTCTGCTTGACCGCCCCGAAGTCGAGGTCGTCACCTCGCTCCAGGCCTTCGGCCTGCATCGGTTCAGTTTCGTACGCAGCCCTCTCCAGGTTCACAGGGCTCAAGTGCCCGTACTTGGCAATCACACGTCCGGCGATTGTCTCATCAACCGCTTCGAGGGTCGCTCGAAAACGCGGCTCCTTCCCGATCCGGTGGCAATGCTTGATCCAGCCCGAGAACCCGGAGCTAACGCCTACCTTCCTGTCCACCTCATGCCCGATCAGCTCGCGGAGAGATAGGCGGAAGCGTTTTGCCAGGGGGCCAAATGTGGCCCAGTAGTACTCCTCGCCCGTGATTGTCTTTCCGAAGAACCTTGCTTTCTCAACGTCGCAGAGATACACAAGCTTGGCGAGTTCGATGCTCCCCAGCTCTCGATTGAGTCTGCCGATCAAGTGGACAGTGAGTCGTTGGAGGACCGTGGGCTCAAACACCCCGCTCTCCATCGCGCCCCCTTCATCATGTGATCGCAATCTGCGGTGACCCAGGCCGGGACCCAGCGATTCGCCTGGTATGACAACCCCCACGGGGGATTATAGCAGGCTTCGCCGAAGTCAAGGGGGGTACTCCAGGGGCCCGCGCCTCACCGCAACTAGGACGGTTATGAGAATGTCGCTTCCGAAAAGGGGCCGCTGGCCGGCGGCCCCCGATGCGCCTTGTCCGGCACGTGAACAGTGCCAGGCAACGGGGCTGCTGCGTAGCGAGATCTCTCTCTGGGCAACTGAGGACAGCTTTGGGCTTAGCGCCTCTCCGGATGGACTCCGGCGTGTCCAATGCGGATGATGTCATCCTTCGACAACTTCTGCTTGTCATCCGAGAGATTCCATTCCGTCAGCAC
>Ga0315288_10010749_pt1 | contig 11545 bp, 5 predicted proteins | sample YL17G11_20_MG_FD_203454 | JGI IMG/M metagenome (GOLD analysis project Ga0315288, IMG submission 203454) | Sediment microbial communities from Yellowstone Lake, YNP, Wyoming, USA - YL17G11_20 | ecosystem: Environmental > Aquatic > Freshwater > Lake > Sediment | place: USA: Wyoming | collected... | reverse complement strand
GGATTGCTGGACTTCTCGGCAACGCCTGATGATACCGGCACTGAAGAACCGTAGCCGTAAAACAAACGTTCGGTAATCACCGGCCATAATTACAAATGCTTGAGAAGTAGTGCCAGTATCCGTTAATCTTAAAATGGTAGTGTTTATTCGGGTTTATCGGTGGTTTTATAATATAATACTGAATTACCGGGTTAGCCAAACTATTTTTGTGGAGGAATAGTTATGAAGATAAATCTCAAATCCGTGCTATTGTGGGTCGGTATGTCTTTAATTATATCCGGCCCCTGCGCTTTGGCCCATACCGATGTTACGGCAGAAAAAGCACGAGAACTAATTGATTCCACGGATGATCTGATTGTTATCGACGTCCGGGAACCATCCGAATACTCTGATACCGGAGGACACATTCCGGGAGCACTGAACTATCCGTTGTATTCAGGAGTACTACTAACCCGATACGAAGAACTCCCTATGGATGGTCCGGTCTTGGTGGTGTGCGGCAGTGGTTCTCGAAGCCATCAGGCCGCCAAGTTCCTGGATTCAAAGGACTTCTCTATGGTCTATGACATGCAGGCAGGCATGAGCGCCTGGATATGGGAAACCGAGACTGGAGTCGATACCAATATTAAATACGGCGGTGGTACGGGAGAGCCTAACGACCCGTACCAGATCGCCACGGCAGAAGACCTGATACTGCTTGGTGAAAGTCCCGAAGATTACAACAAGCACTTCATCCTGACCGCCGACATCGACCTGGACCCGAACCTTCCCGGCCGGAAGGTCTTCGACAGGGCCGTCATTGCGCCCGATGCCAACGACAGGGAGGAGTGGTTCCAGGGGACTTCCTTTACCGGTGTCTTTGACGGCAAGGGTCACTCGGTGTCGCACCTGACGATTCGTGGCAGGAACTGTCTTGGACTGTTCGGCTGCTTGGCATCCGGTTCGGAGGTCAGAAACCTGAGTGTTGTGGATGTGAACCTGGTCGCTTCAGGGAACTGGCTTGGCGGACTGGCGGGATCCAGTGATGGTCACGTGACTGGCTGTTACAGCACCGGCACGGTCAGCGGCAATTCGTATGTCGGTGGTCTGATGGGGGACAACTCCGAGGGGTCTGTGACCCAGTGCCACAGCGCCGGTGTGGTCGATGGCAACGACTGTGTCGGCGGGTTGGTGGGGATGAGCTCTGGCAGTGTAACATACTGCTATTGCTATAGTACCGCTGCAGTCGATGGGAGTGTGTCGGTCGGCGGCCTGGTGGGCGCCAACCTCGATTTGTATCTCTCCGGCGGCGTCAGCATCACTGGGAGCTACAGTAGCGGTAAGGTCAGTGGCACGGAGCGGGTCGGTGGGCTCGTGGGCGAGAGCGTCAGTGGCAGCATCGTTGCGACCCACAGCAGCGCCTCGGTCAACGGAAAATACTCTGTCGGCGGGCTGATCGGAAGGAACGGTCAACGGACCCCGGTCGACGTGCCTGGGTCTGCTGTGACTGACTGCTACGGCACCGGCCCTGTTAGCGGCGATTTGGATGTCGGCGGCCTAGTGGGGGACAACTACGGGGGGTCTGTGACCCAGTGCCACAGCACCGGCGCGGTTAGTGGCGATTCATGCGTTGGCGGGCTGGTGGGTACGAACGACTACCACGACTACTACCGCGGCTACATCGGTGTCACAACCGACTGCTACAGTTCCGGCACGGGGGATGGCAACAACTATGTCGGCGGGCTGGTTGGAGAGAACTTCTTGAGGATTAAAGACTCGTATTCCACTGGCAGCGTGATAGGGAATTTGGTTGTTGGCGGACTGGTGGGGCAAAACGCAGGGAGCCTCACTGGTTGTTGTTGCACCGGCACAATCAGTGGGTACGACTGTGTTGGCGGGCTGGTGGGGGGCAACTATGGCCCTGTGACCCAGTGCCACAGCACCGGGCCTATTAGCGGCGATTCGGGTGTCGGCGGCCTAGTGGGGGGGAACTACGGGGCGTCTGTGACCCGGTGCTACAGTTCCGGCGCGGTCAGCGGCAGCGGAAATAGTGTCGGTGGGCTCGTAGGGACTAATGGAAATAGTGGCGGCGGCATTCGCGCCGCGGCCGATGACTTCAACGCCGGCAGGTGCGTAGCGAGTAATGGAGTCCGTGAGGCCGGGTACGACTGGCCGCCAGGTAGCATAGGCAGCTGTTATTCAGTGGGTCCTGTCACGGGAAGGGACTATGTTGGCGGCCTTGTGGGTCTAAACGAAGAAGGTGAGGTGACCCAGTGTTACAGCACCGGCGCGGTCAGCGGCAGCGGAAATAATGTCGGGGGGCTGGTGGGCAACCGCCTATATGTGGCATACGTGGGTGAAGTGACGAACTGCTTCTGGGACACCGAAACCTCAGGCTGCGCCACGAGCGATGGTGGCACAGGCAAGACCACCGCCGAGATGCAGACGGCCCAGACGTTCCTCGATACCGGCTGGGACTTCGCAGGCGAGACGGCCAACGGCACCGAGGATATATGGAGCATCTGTGAGGGGACGAATTATCCGCGTTTGGTCTGGCAAATCGCAGCGGGCGATTTTGTCTGTCCGGACGGTATCACGATAGACGACTTTTTGTTTTTCATGGAGCACTGGCTTGACGACAACTGCGATTCGAGCAATGGTTATTGTCAAGGCACAGACCTCGATCAGTCCGGCACGGTCGATGCATACGACCTTGAAATCTTTTTTGAAAACTGGTCGGCGGAGAAATAATGGTGTGCAGTGCACACCCTGCCAGTATGTGAATTTTAGATTGCCAATTGCCGATGTGGCGAGGGCATTCCTTCGACTACGCTCAGGACAGGCTTGTCCTTGTTTCATGCCGTTGGCAGGATGCCAACGGGGCGCAAGGCCGGGACGGCCTCGCCACAATCGTAAATCGTTTGTTAATCTTCGAACGGCAGGCTTGCCGAGTAGTTCGGCGCCTCTTTGGTTATCTGGATATCGTGCGGGTGGGATTCGCTGACCGAAGCGGAGCTGACGCGGACGAATCGGGTGGTTTTTCTGAGCTCTTCGATATTTCTTGCCCCGCAATAGCCCATGCCGGCCCGCAGGCCGCCGACTAATTGATAGACGAAATCGCCTAATGTCCCTCGGTAGGGCACCCGGCCTTCGACGCCTTCCGGCACGAGCTTGCTCGCTTCGGTCGAGCTGCTCTGGCCGTAACGTTCGGCGGAGCCTTTGACCATCGCGCCCAAAGAGCCCATGCCCCTGTACTCCTTGAACTGCCTGCCTTTGTAGATGACTAATTGGCCCGGGCTTTCTTTCAGGCCGGCGAACAGTGAGCCTATCATTACGCTCGATGCACCGGCGGCGATTGCCTTGGCTATATCTCCCGACTGCCTGATTCCGCCGTCGGCGATGACGGGGATGTTGTGTTTTTGCGCTACCTCGGCACAGTTCATAATCGCCGAGACCTGCGGCACGCCGACGCCGGATATGATTCTGGTCGTGCAAATGGCGCCGGGCCCGATACCGATCTTAAGAGCGTTCGCCCCGGCGTCAATCAAATCCTCCGCCGCCCCGGCAGTTGCGATATTGCCCGCGATTACGTCTATGTCATATTCGGCCTTGATTTTCTTTACCGTATCGATAACGTTCTGCGAATGGCCGTGGGCGGTATCGACGACGATAATATCGACGTCCGCTGAAATAAGTGCCTCGATTCGCTGGTATTCGTGGACGCTGACCGCGGCGCCGACCAGGAGCCGGCCCCGTTTGTCCTTAGCGGCTATGGGATATTGCTGGACGCGGTCGATGTCCCTCATAGTAATCAGGCCGGCCAGCTCGCCCTTGCCGTTGACCAGCAGCAGCTTCTCGACCTTGTGCTTCTGCAGGATTTCCTTTGCCTGTTCGAGGGTGGTGCCAGCCGGGCCTGTCACCAGCTTATCCTTGACCATGACGGAGCTTATCTCGACGTCGTAGTCTTTGAGAAATTTCAAATCGCGGCGGGTCAGAATGCCGACGAGCTTTTTGCCGTCTACGATTGGGATGCCGGAGACGTTTTGCTCGCTCATAAGCTCTTGTGCTCTTCTGACAGGCTCGTTCGGCGATAGAGTCACCGGGTCGAGAATCACGCCGTGCTCCGAACGCTTGACCTTAGACACTTCCCGTTTTTGTGCCTCGATCGAGAGGTTCTTGTGAATGATGCCGATCCCGCCTTCCTGTGCCAGCGCGATAGCCAGGGCCGCCTCGGTTACGGTATCCATCGCCGCCGAGACAATCGGGATATTAATAGTGATATTGTCGGTCAACTGTGTGCGTGTGTCCGCCTGGCTCGGCACAAAATCGCTCTTGGCCGGGACCAGCAGAACATCGTCGAAAGTGATGCCTTCAGCAACAATTTTGCCATTATCCATTTTTAGCTCCAGATATTATAACAATTTTCGATTGCCGATTGCCGATTTTACAATCTAAAATCTTAAATCTCAAATCGTAAATGAAGATTGCCTTCTTGGGCCGATATTAAATTTGTCGATTATAATAAATGAGGAATCAAATATCAAAAATCAAATATCAAAACGGCATCTTTTTTGGCGTTTTGAGCGAAGGGAAGAATCTACATTGCCACCGGCAAGATCCTTCGGCTTTGCCTCAGGATGACACTAACGTGCCATTTTGCAATTTGCATTTTTGGATTATGGTATGTATCATTGCCGTCTATGTTTGAAAGAAGCAGAAAAATTCTCGTAGCAACCGCCAACCCGGGCAAGATTGCCGAAATCGGGGCGATGCTCGACGCCGACGTTCGGTGGCTGGGTCTTGCGGACCTGCCCCCGATGGCCGAGATCGAGGAGGACGGCTCGACTTTTGCCGAGAACGCCCGCAAAAAAGCCGCCGGCTACGCGAAAGCCGCAGGCCTCTGGACCCTTGCCGACGATTCGGGGCTGGTCGTTGATGCGCTCGGCGGCGCCCCCGGCGTGAAATCCGCTCGATTCTGTGGCGAGGCCGTCCCGGCCTTGCGTCCTGCTGGCATCCTGCCAGCGGTAAAGAAACAAGGGCAAGCCTGTCCTGAGCGTAGTCGAAGGGATGCCCTCGCCACAGGCGCCGATAGAACGCTGATCGATCATCGAAATATCGCAAAAACGCTGGAGCTTCTCAAAGGCGTTCCCGAAGAGAAAAGGACGGCGAGATTTGTCTGCCGCCTGTGCCTGGCAAGCCCCGAGCGAATACTGATTGAGACCGAAGGAACACTGGAAGGTCTTATAACCGACAGGGAAATCGGGCAGAGCGGCTTCGGCTACGACCCGATTTTTTTCGTGCCGGATCTGAATAAAACCATCGCCCAATTGACCGGCGAAGAAAAAAACGCCATCTCGCACCGCGGCAACGCCATTCGTAAGCTCAAACCACTGCTCGATGAAATGTTGAAAACCGGGCCTGTAATACCAATTCTGATTGTATTTTGCGCTTTCGTCATTTCGACCGTAGGGCCACAAAGTGGCCCGAAGTGGAGAAATCTATTAAATAACAGATTTCTCGACTCCGCTACGCTGCGCTCGAAATGACTCAATAAAGCGCATTTATTAAGTAAAATTGGTGTAATCTATAAAGTGGCAATAACCGCGATAGCCGGCAGGATGTTCTGGAACGCGTGCAAGCACGATGTTACTAAAATCGCCCGCCACCATGAACGCCTTCGCCAGCCTAAATACGAACACGAGAAGACGAAGAAGGGCCAAATCACCCCCAGCCCCCATGCCGGCGCTATAAGAGAGTGCAGCCCCGCCCAGACAAAAGCCGACATGACCGCTATACAGACCGGCCGTTTTGTTATAAATGACAATATCCAAAGCACGCCGCCCATGAGCAATGTCTCTAATGGCGGGCTAATTACGACCAGCCCGATGAGCAGGCCAATGGCCGGACCTTTGAATTCCGGGCCCGTCTCTTCGGTTATTACCCCGGTTAATCCCAAAATCATAGCGATAATGAGTGAAGGTACAAGACTGATAAGTCCTGTGCGCAGAACATACTTCCACATCGAAATTTGATTATCGAACAGCAGGGAAAGCACCCGCGGCTGTCTTTTCTGCTCGACTGTTATATTCTGTTCCGGCTCCAGGTTTCACCTCTGTAAAAGTTCAGTAATGTATCCGATATACCTGAAGAACGCAACAATTAAACTCACTTTGTACGGCCGAATCGAAGGCTCAAATATCTTCCGGATTCAATTATGACCTGTTGGGCTTCCGGCTCGGAGCCTGATAGTGACATGAAAAACCCGATAATTGTTTTCTCTTGACATTTCCAAATCATGCCTGTATTTGTCCAATTCTGAATTTTGTTCTCTAAATAGCCGATGAGTTGTTCGGAAACGATTGTTTCGTACTGTTTGAGACGGCACACCCCGGGTAAAACCCGGGGCTAAATACTTATAGGTAAGTTTTTTATGGCAAAAACAACTTCTAAAAAATCTCTTGTGATAGTCGAATCGCCTGCCAAGGCGAAAACTATACACAAGTATCTCGGCCCGGACTTCGAGGTACAGGCCTCGATGGGGCATGTACGCGACCTTCCTTCGAAGGGCCTGAACGTCGATATCGAAAACGATTTCGAGCCGACCTACGAGATCATGCCCGGCAAGAAACGTACCGTAACAGCACTGAAAGCGGCGGTGAAGAACTGTGACAAACTGTATCTCGCAACCGACCTTGACCGTGAAGGCGAGGCGATTGCCTGGCATCTGGCGCAATTGCTCGGCGTTCCGGAGGAGAAGACCTACCGCGTTATATTCAACGCGATCACGCACACGTCGATCAGGCAGGCTTTTGCCGAGCCGGGCAAGCTCGATATGGACAAGGTTATGGCCCAGCAGGCCCGGCGAATCCTTGACAGGATTGTCGGTTATCAGATCAGTCCGCTGCTGTGGAAGAAGGTTACCCGGGGCCTTTCGGCCGGCCGCGTTCAGTCGATTGCGGTCAAAATCATCGTCGAAAAGGAAAAAGAGATTCGCCGGTTCGAGCCCCAGGAATACTGGCTGATTCCCGCCGTTTTCACTGCTGATTTGCAGAACGACTACAGCCGGGAGTGGCTCGATTTCATGCGGACCAGGTCCGAGAATGACAAGACGCCCACTCTCGCAGAACAAAGTCGATGGCTTACGGAGCATAAAGCATTCAAGGCCGAACTCTACAAAATCGACGACAAGGAATTCAAGGCGTCCGGCAAAGAACAGGCTGAGCCTGTTTTCAATGCGTTAAAGCAGGCGGAATTCAAGCTCGCCGATTTGCAAACCAAACAATCGGTTTCTCAACCTTCGGCGCCATTTATCACGTCCACCCTGCAACAGGCGGCGGCAAACCGTCTGGGCTTTGCTACAAAAAGAACCATGCGCGTCGCCCAGCAGTTGTACGAGGGCATAGACCTGGGCTCGATGGGTTCACTTGGCCTTATCACGTATATGAGAACCGACAGCACACACCTTTCGGGTGAAGCCGTCAAGGAGGTTCGAAAGTACGTCGAGACGCATCTCGGCCCGGATTACATGCCTAAGGAAGCCAAGTTTTACGCTTCCAGGAAAAACGCTCAGCAGGCACACGAAGCTATCCGCCCGACCGACGTCGACCTTACGCCGGACGATATCAAGCCGTTTCTGAGCGACGAGCAATATAAGCTTTATAATATTGTCTGGCGCCGATTCGTCGCCTGCCAGATGGCCTCGGCAATATGGGATGTAACGAATCTGGATATCTCGGCACAGACGCCGGTAGGCTGTTGCCGTTATCGAACGACCGGCCGGATCCTGGTCTTTGACGGCTTTACAAAAATCTGGCCGATTACGTCAAACGAGCAGGAGCTGCCCTCGATGGAGGTCGGCCAGGCACTGGCAGCGGTCGATATCAAGGCCGATCAGCATTTTACCAAACCGCCGGCAAGATACACCGAGGCGGCCCTGGTAAAGGCACTCGAAAAAGAGGGGATCGGCAGGCCCAGCACTTACGCGTCGATCATAAGCACAATACAGGATCGAAAGTACGTCGAGCAGAAAGAGAAGAAATTCTACGCCACCGATATCGGCGAGGTCGTAACGGAAAAACTCAGCGAGTACTTCCCGAAGATAATGGACATTGCATTTACCCGCTACATGGAAGAGCAGCTTGACAAGATCGAAGAGCAGCACCTCGACTGGATCGGGGTCCTGAAAGATTTCTACGGGCCGTTCAAGGTAAATCTTGATACGGCACTGGCTGAAATGAAACACGCCAAAGCGGAAGTGACTCCCAGCGAATACGAATGTCCGAAGTGCGGCAAACCGCTCGTTTACAGGTTCGGCAAAAACGGAAAATTCCTGAGCTGCTCGACGTACCCGGAGTGCACATTCGCATGTCCCTGTGACAAGGAAGGCAAAATGATCGAGGAAAAGTTAAGCGAACATGAATGTCCCGAATGCGGTAAGCCGATGATACATAAGAACGGCCGGTTCGGGCCGTTCCTCGGGTGCAGTGACTATCCCGAATGTAAAACGACTCTCAAACTGGACAAGGAAGGCAACGTCCTGCCCCCGAAGCCGCCCGCAAAGCCCACCGGCGTTAAGTGTTACAAGTGTAAGGAAGGTGAGCTGGTCATCAGGCAGGGCAAGAAAGGGCCTTTCATGGGCTGCAACAAGTTCCCAAGGTGCAGAACAATTATCAGCATCAAACAGCTTGACCATCTCAAGCAACTGCAATCCGAGGGACAATGGCCGCCGAAAACGATCGAGCAGGCTGATGACATTCTCGGACGTAAAAAGGCCAAGGAAACTGTAAAAGCTAAAAGATAGCACAGCTCCATTTACATCTTACAAATGATTTTCTAAAATAATATATGCCTGACTTCAATTTTGCAGAAGCCTTATCTTACAATCCAGGTCTGCCCAAACAGAGCCGCGACTGTTAAGGAACAGGAATGACATTAATCGTATCATTTTAAACGTCCCTTTTTATCAAATATTTATACCCCGGCCAATTTTGCAGAAAACCCCTAAAACCTGCCGATATAGATTAATTGTTATTGTTTGGTGCCGCTGATTGCGCGCCCGTGGCGAAAGTATGTAAAGCAGCAAGAATTAAGGCACTAAGCTGTAGATATCGGCTTTTATAACGAGCCTCTTATGGGACGTAATAAAGTGTTGGAGGTGTGAACCCCGTCGGAGATGCTGTTACGGGGGACATGACGTAATGAAGAAAACAATCCGCCAAAGCCGGGGCAATGGGGTGAAAAAGAAAAAGTCATATAAAAAAGGTGCGAAACACCAGGTGCAAGGTTCGATATCTCGAACAGCGATGAGGTGCCTTGGGATCGGTGTATGTCTCGTGCTCTTATGCAGCTGTCTGAGTTTCGACATTGGTGATTGGCCGAGCGGTTTTGAGTATCCTCATAATAATCCGACGGCCAACTGGTGCGGCTCGATAGGGGCTTTTTGCGCATACTATCTTCTCTATTATGTCGGCCCGGGCATCTTTATCGCGATGGTCTCGGCAATTTACCTATGGGCTTCCAAACTCGCAGGCCGGCCTGTCAACCAGTTGATTTTGCGGACAATCGGATTGGGACTTGTCACGGTGGCGGCTTCGACTACTTTCTACTGCTTATGGCCCCAAAATTATTTCAATTTTCCGACCGGTTCGGGCGGGATTCTCGGCACCGGGGCGGCACAGCTATTGCAAAGTCATTTTGCCTCGCTCGGTACTTTTATATTACTCGCGGCCATCTGGGTCGTCGGGACCGTTTTATTGGCTGATGGTCTGATGTTAATTGTGCTAAGCTGTATCGGCTTTACGGCCGCCAAGATAATGGGCATTGCAATACCGGCCTGGTCCGCTGCAAAGGAGCATTCACAGGTTCTCAACGAGATATGGCGAGAACTAAGTGCCCGGCAAAAATCCGTGGCTGTCAAAAGTGAAATACCGAAACCGCCGGAGGTTGAAATTCCAAAACAACCGGACAGCATTGCAGTGATACGGCCTGACAGTAAAAAACCGGAATCCCCGAACGTCCAGGCACCGAAAAGTACCTTTGTGCAGCCCTCCTACGATGATTACGAGCTGCCGCCCCTGGATTTGCTGGCCGAGCCGGAGCATAGTTTCGCTTCTGTGCAGGAGAAGGTCGTCCAGTCAAAGGCAAGTGCTTTGGAGCAGCTTCTGTCCGAATTCAATGTTAATGCCCGGGTGGTCGCGGCCGATACGGGGCCGGTTATCACGATGTTCGAACTCGAGCTTGCGGCCGGTGTTAAGGTCAGCCAGATATCCAACCTTTCGAACGATATGGCTCGTGCGCTGGGTGTCGGCGCCGTCCGCGTTGTAGCTCCTCTGCCCGGCAAGCACACGATAGGCATCGAGGTTCCGAACAGCGAGAAAGAAAAAGTCCGTATGAAGGATTTGATCGAGCTTGCGGGCAACAAACCTCAAAAGATGCATATACCGCTGTACCTCGGCAAGGATTCTTCAGGCGAAGCGCTCGTTTCGGACCTGACCAAGATGCCCCACCTGCTTATTGCCGGCACGACCGGCTCGGGCAAGAGCGTCTGTATAAACAGCATCATTACCAGCGTGCTGCTGACGAAACGGCCGGACGAGGTCAAGATGATTCTGATCGACCCCAAGATGGTCGAGATGACGGCATTCAATACCATACCTCACCTGATGTGCCCGATCGTGACCGAGACCCAGATGGCCGTCCAGATTCTCGAATGGGCGACCGTCAAGATGGACGAGCGTTATGCCCTGCTCGCTGAGGCAAGGGTCAAGAACATCGCCGAGTATAACATGCTCGATGCCGACGAGATTCTCAGGCGGTTCGATCCGAGCAGTGAGGATGAAGAAGCGAAGATCCCCAAGAGTCTGCCTTATATAGTGATAGTAATCGATGAACTCGCCGACTTGATGATGACCGCGGCCAAGGAGATAGAGGCCTATATTGTTCGCCTCGCTCAAAAGAGCCGTGCGGTCGGCATTCACATTGTCCTTGCCACCCAGCGGCCGCAGGCGACGGTCGTGACAGGCCTGATCAAATCGAACATGCCCACACGTATCGGATTCAGGGTCGCCGCCAGGATGGACAGCCGGATTATTCTCGACCAGAACGGCGCCGAAACGCTGCTCGGCGAGGGCGATATGCTGTTCCTCAAACCCGGCACGAGCGACCTGATTCGCTCTCAGGGCACGTATGTCGATGATGACGAGATCAAGCGGATTGTAAAACACCTCAAGGATATCGCCTCGCCGCAATTCCATCCCGAGCTGACCCGGCTCAAAACAGTCGATACCTCCGATATGTCCAGAGACGAGCTGTTTGACGATGCTGTCCGCATGGTCCTGGAGAGCAAACGGGGCAGCGTCTCACTGCTGCAGCGAAAGCTGAATATCGGCTACGCCCGGGCTTCGAGGATAATCGAGATGATGGCCGCCTCCGGAATACTCGGCGAGTACAAGGGCAGCCAGGCTCGTGAAGTGATGATGACGCTCGATGAGTATGAACGTATCCGTTCGCAGATGGACTCGGACGCCAAGGCGGGCTATGAAGACCTCGCCGAGACCGACCAGCCATC
>Ga0315288_10010745_pt1 | contig 11548 bp, 20 predicted proteins | sample YL17G11_20_MG_FD_203454 | JGI IMG/M metagenome (GOLD analysis project Ga0315288, IMG submission 203454) | Sediment microbial communities from Yellowstone Lake, YNP, Wyoming, USA - YL17G11_20 | ecosystem: Environmental > Aquatic > Freshwater > Lake > Sediment | place: USA: Wyoming | collected... | reverse complement strand
CCGATTAGAGACGTTCCCGTCTCCCGCCGGGGCGGGAGACGGGTCGAGGGATATGCTACGGTTTACGATTCACGGTTCACTAGTCACCACCATTGCATTACGGGAGCCTCTCATGGCAAAGAAAATTCAGACGACAACGCTCACAAGCTTCGAGGGTGTGGACGCAGCTCTCCTTGAGCTCGGCAAGCAAGCAGCTTTTCTTCAGAAGGAAGAAGCGAAGCTCAATGAGAAGATCCAGATGACCCGTCAACTGTCGGACGACGCTACAGCCGAAGCGAGACAGAGGAAACTCGCTCTCGAAGCGGACATCGAGCTCTTCTGCAACGAGCATAAGGACGAGTTCGATAAACCCCGCACGCGCGACCTGGTGCACGGCTCTGTCGGATTCAGGAGCACGCCGCCAAAGGTGGCGTTGCTCAACCGGAAATACAACTGGGAGACCGTGCTCGAATCGCTCAGGCGTGTGAAATTCGGAGCGAGATATGTCCGTCAGGTGTTCGAAGTGGACAAAGAAAGAATCCTCGCCGACGTCGCTGCGAAGGAAATCACAGACACGAAACTCGCCGCCGTCGGCGTCAAGATCCAGCAGACGGACGAGTTCATCTACGACATCAAATGGGACACGCTTGACTAACTGAGCAACCGTTCCCTCCCCTCGCAGATTCCCTCTCCTCCTAGGAGAGGGACAGGGTGAGGTCGGACAACGATAGAGGGGTCCACCAATGATCGAACTCGACAGAGAACAAGCCCACGCCGAAACCATCCGGCAAGCCGGCGGCCACCCGATCGGCGAACGCTCAGGCCTGGTCTGGTTCACCGATCCGGCCACCAAATCAACTCACGTCTTGGACCCGCAGGACCTGACAGAATTCAATGTCATTCTCAAGCTCGCTCAGTCACGGATGCGATATGCAAGATCTGGGATGATCTCACATTTGTATCGATCTATCAATCAAGTCAACCGTGAATGCCAGCGAGCTTGAAAATAAGATCTTCTACGCCATCAAGTTCATCGTCAGGCCATGGGCGATACCAGACCAAATCGTCATTGACGCAGCTGCAGCAGCAATGCGTGAGATAGTCCGTTACCAGAAATCGCATCATCAAGGCGCTTCAATGAAGGAGGCCCATCATCAGAACGATCACGAAAGAGTATGCGACCCGGCTCGCCAGGGAATTCCAGGCGAAGCATAACCGGGTCCCGCGCTCGACCGAGCTCGGGTTCGGCGTCCGCAAGAGAGTCTACGAATACTGGAAAAACTGGAGCGCATTCATTCAAGACTCGCTTGGCAAGGACCCGGTGCAGCGCTCATGGACCGATGAGGATCTGCTCAAGTGGCTCCGGAATCTCTACGATCGTCAAAAGAAATTCCCGACGCATACCGACATCGACAATGAGAGTTCCAGCATCGCGACGTTGCTCTATGCACGCTTCGGCGATCTGCACACGGCCTTCGAGCGGGCGATCGGGACGAGTCCGAGAGCAGAGATTCTGAAAGCGATCGGAAAGCTCACGCCACCGGGTTGCGATACGGCGAGCACCCAGGAGATCCACGGCGAGTTGCTTGCCAAGGGCATTAACACATCGAAGCAAGTTGTGACAAACACGCTCGACTATCTGAAGCGCGATTCCGCGGTGATTGGCGGCCGGTACAGCCAGACCGCCTGGTGGAGCCTTACGCAAAAAGGAAGAGAGATGTTGAGCACAATAAAGAAGGAGCGAGGAGATGGAAAACGACGGTCTTAATACGGTCCATCATAAGAAGGACCAACGATGCCCTTCGGGCATGCACGAGGACGTGCCGATCATTGAAGGCAGCCAAACGGTTGGACTCGTCTGCCGGGCCTGTGGCCGCCGAGTGCGCGAAGATATGCGATATAGTTCCCTCATGGTGACACCACTCGGTCTAACAGACGGCAGACAACGCGCACCGAGCAGAAAAGATCCACGTTTTTAACTGATCGTGAGAGAGGGCTTGACTTTGACTTCGCACTTTGTCATATTGCCGCTGTCCAATAAGTACAGAAGCGGCACCAACCGCCCCGACAGTGCGGCGTCTTCATTTTATGGCGCCTGCGTGACCCGTACCCAATCGGGTCGGAGTTGCTTCTGTAGCTCTTGGACGCGCGGGCGCCTTATTCTTTTTAGTCCAACAACTACAGAAGGAGGCTCTATGCCTAAGTCCCCATCCGTGCGTACCAGTCTAGCGCGCACAAGAACCGATTTGCACCAGTTAAACGAAACTCTCAAAGACCTGTCGCTCTCCGTCGCTGTAGGATTCCATCCAGTCTGGCTCTGTTCCCAAAAAGACCTTTGCGCGAATGCGTTCACTTGGCTGGAACGGGCACGCCACGAACTCTTCGAAGCGGAACAATCGCTCCGAAGAAAGCGGGGTGCGAGATGAAGCCGAATCCGTTTAGGGAAATCAATGAGAAGAAGATCGTCAAGAGTATCCAATCGTTTGCAGCAAAATATGGAAGGCCGCCGACGAAAAGAGAGTGCAAACCGGTGAATGGGTTGCCGTCGTTTGAAACAATGAGCCGACGATTTAGGACGTTCAACAACGCGATCATTGCCGCCGGATTTCAACCGACGCTGCCCACAAGACAAGAAGACCCTCTTTATCGAGACGAAGAACTCCTGCGGTTGGTTAAGGAGTTCTCAGAGCGTTTCGGAGCGGTCCCTTTGGATAACGATTGGGAGAAGCACAAGCCACCGGGGGCGCCCGGACGGGGCACGTACTATCGCCACTTCAACAGTTGGCTTAACGTTCTGCGCAAGTCGGGCATCCGTTTTAGCATCACGCGCTATATTGCGCGCAGATTCGTTCTGTTCTGCCAGGCACGATTGGCCGATATGGCCTCTGCTCTCAAAGAACAGATCCATAAGGAGTAACATTTGTCGCGGTTCCGACGGAATACTTTTAGACGAGAGGTTCTTGGTCGTTTTGGTTCGACTGCCGGGCTACCACTCTTTGATGCAGTTTCTAAACCGATCCCCGAGCCGATTCGAAGTCGGTTTGAAAGCGCACCGAAATCGATGCCTCTGGCCACCGATACGCGAAAACTATCACACGTCATCACGACTCACGACAAAATGAAGCTCACTGCGCGGCAGCTCAAGGTCCTCGATACGATCCGCCTCCTGGGACCGTCAACGAACAGAGAGATCCGGGAACATCTCGGTTGGGAAATCAACTGTGTCACCGGCAGGACCTTCGAGTTGCGGCAATATGGTGTGGTCGTCGATGCCGGCCGGCGGAAGTGCAAAATCGGTGGCAACATCTGCCACCAGTGGAAAGTGAAATGATGCCTGCCCTCTGCGATCTCATACAATTGCTGAAGAAGATCACCGCCTCCATGGACCACGTCCAGGTAGAGGCAAACTACGACGGCCGCGAATGGAAGTGGAAACTCTATCAGCCGAACGTGACAGCCAGTGAGTGGACGCCGAGAGAAGAACGATCAGAACAAATTGCAAATAAGTGAATCAGATGAGCGAACATCCGATCGTGCTCGTGAGACTCAATAGCGGCAACTTCAAAGGCCGGCTTCGGGGGAAAGTGTCCTCTCTTCTTCAGGGCGACCGAACCGCATTTTACGAAATTGAATTGATCAACCATCCGACACTTGCGACAGTCCGTGTTGCGAAGGACCAGATCATCCGAACACTCGAGGACCAATGATGACAACCTGTGAGATCCGGTCCTTCAGTGGCGCCATCTTGTTCGCTTTGCAGAGCAGGAAGGTCACGTTGCTCAACTTTGGCGAGCTGTGGGGCATTTGCCAAACAGCCACGCCCCATCTGCCGGAGACGCCGACTGACGGATCACGCAGAACCTTTGCGCGATACCTTATTCAATCGATCAAGGCGCTCGAAGAAGACGGACTCGTCCAGGTCCACACAAAACGCAGCGGCGAACAAATCAGCCACATCACGCTCACAAAAGACGGATCGCAATGTCTCAGCAAGACAATCTTCACGCACCAAGAGAGAATGGGCACGAGACCGTAGGCGTTGACTGAGACTTTAGAATATTGTAGATTGTGACAAGCAAATAGGGTTACGCGATAACAAGCGGCCCCGCTCCAACCTCGAACTTCGGATTTCGAATTTCGAATTTGGTGCGGGGCTTTTTTTATGTTGTGGGGTTAAGATGGCACGCAAACTCGAACGATCTGATGCGAAGCGTCTCTATTGCGAGGAGATGAAAGAGGTCCCGTCGATCTCCACGATGCTCAACGTCCCGGAGAAAACCGTATACCGGTGGAAGACCGAAGACAAGGACGAGGGACCCGATTGGGACAAAGAGCGCGAAGAGATCCGGATGACATCCTCCAGCGCCTCGAAACAGATGCTGCGCGCCGTTGTCACGCGTCTCACATCAATGGTCGGCGAAATTGCAGAGAGTGGGAAGATCAACCCATCCGAGGTCTATGCACTTCGTCAACTTCTCAAGAGCGCGAAGGAAATCAACAAAGACGTCGACGCTCTGGGCAACATCCTTCTCATGGTGCAGGAGCTCACAGACTTCCTTGCCGAGCGGGATCATGGCATGCTTCAGCAGCTGCATCCATACATCGTCGAGTTTGGAAACGAAATGAGTAAGAAATACGGTCGAAAGCACTGATCAACATGTCTCTGACGCAACGAGATTTCGACAAGCAATATGGCGACCTGGTCAAACGGATCCGGCAGGAGACGACGCCATTCCCTGCTGACAGCATCGCAAAGCGTGAGGCCAGGAAGAAACGAGCGAAGGTCGACAAATTCTTCTTCGGCGTCACTTACTTCCCCCACTATATCGAAGTCGACGAGCGCTACCGCGAATGCTGGAAGAACCCGGAAGGGCACTATGACTGGGTCGACGCCGGTTTCGCTCCCTTCCATCAGCAACTCTTCCAAATCCCTGATCAGTTGCAGATCTTCTCTATCGTTGCCGGCTTCCGTGAGTCAGCAAAAGATACATTGCTCGGCAAGATCGACGTCGTCCACAAAATTGTTTTTGAAGAGCGTTGGTTCATCTCGGTCGTCTCCAGGACCGAAGATATTGCCGAAAGCAAAGTCGTGCCGGTCCGTCTCGAGTTCGAAGAGAACCGGCGGCTGAAGAATGATTTCGGCGAGCTCAAAGGCAACATCCAATGGGAGAGCGGTGCGTTCATCACCAAGAACGGACGGGAGATGAAGGGCTACGGCCGGGACCAGGGACTGCGCGGTCAGGAGAACTTCGGTCACCGCCCGGATCACATCGTCCTGAATGACATCAACGATCCGACAAAGCCCGACAGCCCGGCTCTCGTCCAGAAATATGTGGACTCCGTCAAACAGGATATTCTCAAATCAGTCAACTCGCCGCGCTGGAGTGCACTGCTCCTCTGCAACTGGACCGTAAAGGGCGACATCGTCGACGAGCTCATCGCCGGCAAGAACACCTCGCACTACGAGAAGCACATCTTCCGCGCCCTGGTCCCGAATGACCTCGAGAGTAAGGGCGATCTGCAGATCGCCAAAGAGTGTCGTGCAGCCGGCTTCCTCGACAAAGAGAAATCTGCATGGGAGCATCGCCATCCGACGCTTCGGTTACTGAAGGAAAAGAAGAACGATCCGGATGTCTTCGAACCGGAAATGATGATGCATCCTCGCAACCGTAAGGACCAGAAATTCAAAGACAATTACTTCCGGTTCCATACGAAGCAGGACCTTGCCGGCCGGTCGTACGTGAACTACACATTTGTAGACCCGTCTGCAAAAGAAGCGGCCGACTACAAGGCGGTCATCACGGTCGGACTGGGATTGAATGCGGCGGACGACATCCATATCCCAGTGCGTCGAGCATCGATCCAGCAGCAATCGATCGACGAGATGATCCTGGAGACATATCGGCAGAAGAACCTCTTCAACTCCAAGGTCGTCGGCGTCGAAACAAACGGCTTTCAAATCCTTCTCAAGAAGGAATACATGCGGCTTCAAAAGAAGAACGGATTGCTCCCGTTCCTCGAGGTCGAGCACAAGGGCGAAAGCAAAGAGAGCCGCATTGAGCGCATCGTCCCGTTCGTCAAGGAAGGGACTATCACCTTCGACCTGGAGGACCCGGACCAGGAGCTGCTCATCAGGCAGCTCAAGGCCTTCCCACAAGGCGGCCAGGTGGCTCAGGGCGGCCTCGGTGACGACGGTCCAGACTCACTGGCCGGCTGTTGCGAGTTGATCGAAAAATACCCACACGCGGGCGAGGTGGAGTACGAAAGCCTGCGTAAGCGCGAAGCTGTTTTTGCGAGGGGGACATACTGATGGTGAAGATGCGCAGACTCAAAGCATTTGGTGTCGCTATGATTTCACTTTCCCATCGAGTGCAAATCAAACGGAAGGGACGCGCCTGGATAGATGGAGTAAGCCACAAGTTCTTTCGACTTCTGTCGATCTTCTATGACATGCGAATGAGGCGGAGTGGAAAAGTATGGATCCAATTGAAACCCAGGAAGTGATCACTAATCAAGGAGACGAGCAACATGAAATGCCACATTGCGAAGAGACAATCCAACCGGAGAAAGTGAGCGTCTACGATCCCTCGATCGCAGCCTACCGGGAGGTCTCTGTCGATCATGCAAAAGAAATGATCGCGGCGGCGGATCAACTCAAGAAACAACTCACACAGACTGAGGAGAAATCATAAATGAAAACCGCTCGCGACATTGGGCGCGGCTTCGAAGCGATGCTGCGCAAAGCAAAGCACCTGTTGATGGATGGAGCGCATGGTCGCTCGATCTTCACCATCCGAAGGTGGAGAAGCCAGGAGGAACATGATTCCGGGCAGACCCCATATTTGACTACCAAGTTTTTCCCCAACGTCTTTCTGAATGAGGGCATCAACGAGTTGTTCACCCTGATCTGTTCCTCCGGCGGAACGAAATTCGACAACACCAACGCACGCATCGGCGTCGGGACCATTGCAACTGGTGAAGATCCAGTACAAACAGGTCTCCTCGGCACCACCGCTTTCAAGGCGATGGATAACGGCTATCCGACCTACGGGACGAGCCAGAAGGCGACGTTCCGCTCCACCTTCGGCACCGACGAGGGCAACATCGCATGGAACGAGTTCACAGTCGACAACGGAGCCGCAGCAGGAAAGAATTGGAACCGAAAGGTCAGTGCCCAGGGAACCAAAGTCGCAGGCCAGGTGTGGGAGTTGACCATTGAACTATCGATAAGCTGAGGACATCATGGCAGACAATATTCCACTTCCTGGTGCCGGCAAAGTTGTCGCAACGGAAGAACAGCTCGATGGTTCACACGTTGAAAAGGTCTCAATCGCGAATCTCGCGGCGGCCTTGGTTCGCATGCTGAAGGACCCTGAATACCTTGACCGAATGAACTTGGCGCTCAGGGTTGTTCAACAAGGGACATTCACGGTTGGTCTCTCTGCGGCACAGACTCTCACAACCTTGACGACCTGTGGCACCGTAACATCGATGTCGCAAATCGGCGCTGTCGACGCACGAGAACTTATCTTTTGGCAGAACGTACAAATGTGGAATGCCGCAATCCGTTCACGCGTATCATAGGAGAACAATACCATGAAGCTTTTCAAATATCAGGGCACTCAAACGACCGGCGGCTCGCCGGGCGAAACTGTTCAGTTCGAAGGGCTTTCCTGGAAAGTGACGGAAGCAGGCCATCTTGAAATCGACATGTCGACTCGGTGATCAAAAAACTCTTCAAGAGCGTCGAGGATTCCGGAGTCGGGTTGGACGGGCCTGTCTCTCTCGTCGTCAGGTTGACTGTTTCAGAGGACGGGATAGGCACGGAATTGCTGCTAGCAACCCAGACCGATCCCCCGATCGTCGCCCGTCAGTACATCGCTCATCCAGTCCGTCAATATTCGCAACGTGCGGCTGAACGCATCTATGTCGCGAGACCATCGAGACAATACGTATTTAAGCCGGGGCCAAAACCATGACTGCGTACAAACAACCAGTCGAAGAGATTCCACTCGCCGTCGACTTCGAAGACCTTTTCCCCGCTGGCCAAACCCTTCAGGTCGGCTCCGACGTCCAGGTCTTCGATTCCGAAGGCAATGATGTGACCGCAAGCATGTTCGTGTCGAAGACTGTCGGCACGTTGAGGATAGATTCCATAATTCAAGGCGGTGAAGACGGAATGACCTACAAGGTCAACTTTACCGGCAAAAGCCAGAACTATAAGTTCGTAGAGCCCTATGACCTCGTCGTGAGAGAGTTGTGAAGGACATCCTCAAATACGGTTCATGGGTCGTCATTGCCATTGTCGCACTGGTCCTTGGACTAATCCTGGGCCCGCGGGTTCTGAGTTACTTCGAGGGCTATCTCGGCGGAGATCATGCGGTCTTTACGCCGGCTGATTCGACCTTTGTTCCCGTCGTCAAAAGGGAATATAAACCACGTTCGACCCCATTTGAACGCCCTTCGAAACCGCCTGTGAGGCTTCCTAAAGGAGTCAAAGAGAGCGACGTGAAGCGCGTCATCGTCGTAACAGAACACATCAAGACAGATTCCAGCCGGATTTTTTTCGACAGCACGACGGTTATCGAATTGAAATCAGGAGCGATCTACGTCCCAAAGGAACATGGCAAGGAACTCACGGTAGAGGAATTCAATTACGTGCCGCCGGTGCTCGACTTTGGATTGTTTTGTTCAGTGGGAGCGTCTGTAGGAAGATACAACGACAAGTTCACGATCTCACCACTCATGGCAGCGTCACTGCTCCAGATCTGCGGCGTCGTGCAGTTTCCCCTGGTGATGGCGGATCTTCAGGGTGTCGGGGCGGGATTCGGAATCCGCCAGGGAGACTTTATGATCGGAGCGTTCTCCCATTGGCGGTTTGAGGATATGCAAAGACAGATTAAACTTTCGATTCAGTATTCAATCAACTGAGGTTCGCATATGAAGTCCTGGTTTGGTAAAAATCAGCAGAAAAAGGATGCCTCGATCACCGATCGGATCGCAACCGTCAGTCTATTGGACCGGTTCTCAACCTATCCCTCGAAAGGGCTCACTCCGGAACGTCTCGCTTCGCTGCTGAGAGAGGCCGACGGCGGAGACATCTACCGCCAGATGGAGTTGTTCGAGGAGATGCTCGAAAAAGATGCGCACTGGGGGTCACTCTTCCAGGCGCGTCGGCTTGCCGTGTCCCGTCGCAATTACTCTATCATCCCCACATCAGAAGACGCGGCTGCTGTCGACATCGCAACCGACACGGACAGGATGATAAAGAACATCAGGGGTTGGAAAAATGCGGTCAATGACATCCTCGATTGTGTACCGAAGGCTTTCTCGCTGAATGAAATATTCTGGATCCCGAAGAACGATCAATTTGTCATCGAACGTTTGAGATGGATACATCAGAAAAAGTGTCGCTTCGGTAAGATCAGTGACCTGGATAGCGATCCGGAGGAACTGAGATTGGTCGTCGACCCTCGCCAGGTGGACTCGTACCGGGGACTCGTCCCCGATTCGGAGATCTCCCACGCGACTACTGACGGCATCGGTCTTGATTCCGATCCGGGGTTCAGACGGCATTTCGTTGTTGCCTACTGCAAAGCCAGGAGCGGCAACCCGGCCAGGGCATCATTGCTCCGAACACTCACATACCTCTTCCTCTTCAAAAATTACGATGTGAAATGGTGGGTCCAATTCGCGGAGATCCAGCTCGGGTATCGAATCGGCAAATATGACGCTTCGCAACCGGAACAAAAAACTCTTCTCGAGACGGCGTTGCGTGGACTGGCGACGGACTCAGCAGCTGTAATCACTAAAGAATCAGAGATCGAATTCAAAGAGATGCTGCAGAAGGCATCGAGCCACCAGGTGTATGGAGATCTCAAAGACTGGTGCAACAGTGAGGCCAGTGAGTTGGTCCTCGGCCATACCGGCAGCACGACGGGAACGCCCGGCAAACTCGGTCAGGAGGACATGGCAAAGGAGGTCAAACAGGAATTGGTCGAAGCGGATGCGCAGGTCGTCGATGAAGCAATCAGCGATGACATCATCCGTCCATATGTCGACTTACGCTTTGGTCCGCAGGAAGAGTATCCATACTATCAGACAGATCTCAGTCAAGCACTTGATCTGCTGGAAGAATCCGGCATTGACCTCAACCTCCAGAAGATGGGTTTCCCACTCACAAAGAAATTCGTGAGTGAAAAATACGGCCGTCCGTTACCGAATGCAAATGATAAGGAGGACGAGATCTTGACTCCGGTCTCAACTCCTTCGCCGTTCCAGCCGCCGCCAATCGCAGCCCGGAACATTGTTGGAGACTCTAAAAAAAAACTCCTGGCGGGACAATAGATCCGGCGGCATACGTCAGCCGTCTCGACGCCGTCACGAATAATGCTATCAAGGCAGCGGCGCCGATCTATGAATCGCTGATAACTCGCCTGAAACAGGTCGTTGGCCTTGCAGATTCACCGAAGCAGCTTCAGTCATTCGTCGAGGACCCTGGACTTGACGAGACATTTCTCGAATCTCTCTCATCTCACATCCTCCAGTCCCTCGAGACGGCAGAATCATTGGGGCGCAGTTTGATCGTTCACACGGACCAGGCACTGAGTTCCAATGTGATCGCAGGAAAATGGTTCATTTGCGACGACAAAGTGACTCGAGTGGCCTTCGATTTGATACCGGAAGAGGCTTTGAAATTCCTTCGGGAGAAGTCATTCACGATCGCCGGTGTGGAATACAAGGAACTGCTCAACGAAGTCAGAGACATACTCACCAACGGCATCGAGCAAGGCGTTCCTTTCGATGAACTGAAGGACGAAATCAATACGCTCTTCGAGAGTTACGGAGTCACACCGCTCGATCCAGTGCACCTCGAGACGGTTTTTCGCACCAATCTCTTCACGTCTTATGCTGTCGGTCAGCTCGAACAGGCCCAATCAATGCCCGATCGTTTCCCCCTCTGGCGTTATTCGGCCATAAAGGACGAGCGGACCCGGCAGCAGCATCTGGCATTGAACGGCACCATCTACCGAGTCGGCGAAGGTCCTGTACCGCCCATCGACTACAACTGCCGCTGCACAGCGATCTATCTGCACACGTCAGAGGTCGAGGCAAAAGGACTGCAGCCGCTCGATTGGCAAGATGATCCCAAATTCGTAAGGTTCACGAGTCAACAATCTTGGGAAGATTGGAAGGCGTCGAAGAAAGATGTGCTCACACCGGACGTTCAGGGTTGGATTCAGGACAATTCGTGACAGTACGGCAGGTTATTTTCGGTTTTGTACTGCCGAATTCAGCGCAAAAGAGGTCTGCATTGCAAATGGCAATACGATTTTTAACCGATTGTCAATCAACAACTTAGTTTTTCTTCGCGCGTTTAATGTGCCACCTCGTTCTCGTTTTTCCCCACTTTCTACCCAAAAGTCTCATTCTTCGCGCGTTTAATGTGCCACCTCGATTCCCGGCAAGTCGCTAAATAATAATCAGATGCGGGCGCTCGGGGGTTTTTCTCTTCGCGCGTTTAATGTGATCCCCTACACTGGGCTGGCCGCTGACGGTCACGATTGCA
>Ga0315288_10010744_pt1 | contig 11548 bp, 9 predicted proteins | sample YL17G11_20_MG_FD_203454 | JGI IMG/M metagenome (GOLD analysis project Ga0315288, IMG submission 203454) | Sediment microbial communities from Yellowstone Lake, YNP, Wyoming, USA - YL17G11_20 | ecosystem: Environmental > Aquatic > Freshwater > Lake > Sediment | place: USA: Wyoming | collected... | reverse complement strand
TGGCAGGCTTACCCAGGACACCGTGAAGTTGGAGTTCGGTGGAAGACCGCTCGACCGGGACTACCTCTACTGGCTCCTGCGGACGCCGATTTACCGCGCCTACTGTCGAGCTCGCGCTACGGGAACCACGACGCTTGGACTTGCGCGCGACGACTTCTTGGACTTCCCTGTTGTCGAACCTGGCGACGAAGAACTATCGCTGGTCGAGCTATTGGAGGCGCTCGACGACCGCATCGCCCTCCTGCGCGAAACCAACGCCACCCTCGAAGCCATCGCGCAGGCGCTGTTCAAGTCGTGGTTCGTCGACTTCGATCCCGTTCGCGCCAAGCAGCAAGGTCTGGTGCCGGCCGGCATGGACGAAGCCATGGCGGCCTTGTTTCCGGAAAGCTTCGAGGAGTCGGCGTTGGGCTTGGTGCCGAAGGGGTGGCCAGTGCGTCCCATTGGCGAGGTCGCCGACTGCGTCGGCGGCGCGACACCGGACACGAAGGACTCCAGCTACTGGAGCCCTGAAGAGTATGCGTGGACGACGCCCAAGGACCTTTCAGGGTTGCCGGCGCCGGTGCTGTTGAGAACTGAGCGGAGATTGTCGGCAAGGGGCCTTGCGAAGATCGGTTCCGGGTTGTTGCCTGCCGGGACTTTGCTGCTGTCGTCGCGCGCGCCGATCGGCTATCTCGCCATCACCCATATTCCGGTGGCCATCAATCAGGGCTACATCGCCATGCGGCCGGGAAGTGTGCTGCCGCCGCTCTACTTGCTCTTCTGGTGTCAGCAGAACATGGAGGGCATCAAGGCACGCGCCAACGGATCGACCTTCATGGAGATCAGCAAGAAGGCGTTTCGGCCGATCCCTGCATTGGTGCCGTCGTCACCCGTGATCGAGGCATTCCTGGCTGCTGCGTCACCGCTGTTCAGTGGCCTGGTTTCGAACGAGCAGCAAGCCCAAACCCTCGTCACCCTCCGCGACACCCTGCTCCCCCGCCTGATCTCCGGCCAACTGCGCCTGCCCGACGCCGAGGCGCTGGCGGCTTGAGCGGCTGCGAGACCGTGCCGCCCGCAGCTTGCGGTAGCTCTCTCGACGCCTTACTATTCGCCAATTCGTAAGGAGCTTTCATGGCTGAGTCGACCATCACCGCGAAGGGCCAGACCACCGTGCCCGCCGACATTCGGGCGCTCGTGGACGCCAAACCGGGCACGCGCCTGGTCTGGTCGGCGATGCCCGACGGCACCATCATCGTCCGGGCCAAGACCAAGTCCATCCTGGACATGGCCGGCATGCTCAAGGCGCCCAAGGGAAAGCGCGTCAGCGTCGACGACATGAACCCCTGGCGCTGACTGCGGCACGTCGATGCCGGCGCTCGATACCAACGTCCTGGTGCGCTACATCGTTCAGGACGACGCGAGGCAGCTCGCTGCGGCCAGGCGTCTCATCAGCCGCTGCGTCGCCGAGGGCTCGACGCTGTTTGTACCCGTGACCGTCGTGGTGGAGCTTGAATGGGTGCTGCGGTCCAGCTTTGAGTTCGGCAAGGACGACGTGCTGCTGGCACTGTCCAGTCTGTTCTCGGCCGCCGACTTGAACTTCGAGTCGGAGCAAGCGCTCGAGGTTGCGCTGCAGCTGTTCCGCAAGGGCTCGGCGGACTTTGCGGACTGCCTTCACGTCGCGTTGGCCACGCAGGCCGGTGAACAGCCGCTGTGGACCTTCGACAAGGCAGCGGCTAGGGTCGATGGCGCCAGGCTGCTGATGGTCTGAACTTCCGGCAGGCGCTCCTGGTGCCGCCCAAACCTTCATCCGCCGCCTACCGCGCCAGTCCTGTCCGAGCGAACTCAAGCATTCTTTCAAAGCCTCGCCACAAATTAAAGAATGCTTTAGTATGTGATGCGGTCATGCAAAGCCGCTTTCACACCATGCGCACCACCGGCACCTACGTCACTACCACCACGCTGGGCGAAGCGGTGCGCGCGTTCGTGCCACACCCGCTGCCGCCCGCTGAGCCGCCGCTGGCGCCGGAGTCCTACACGGCTGCCGCGCATCGCGCCGAGATGGCACTGGCGCGGCTCTCGGGCGTGGCGGGCCTGGTGCCTTCGGTGGACTGGCTGCTGTACAGCGCCATCCGCAAGGAGGCGCTGCTCACCTCGCAGATCGAAGGCACGCAGGCCACGCTGACCGACCTGTTCGACGACGAGGCGGGCCTGACTGTCGCCAACATCGACGGCGTCGAGGAAGTGACCAACTACCTGCGCGCGTTCCGACTCGTTCGCGACAACCTGCGCAGCCTGACCGGCCTGCCGATCTCGGCGCGTCTGCTGTGCGACGCCCACCGGTTGCTGCTGGACGGCGCCCGCGGTGCGAGCAAGCAGCCCGGTGAGCTGCGCCGATCACAGAACTGGATCGGCGGCGCGCGGCCTGGCCGCGCGGTGTTCGTGCCGCCGCCGCCGGACCAGGTGCCGGGCTTGCTGGCCGACCTCGAGCGCTTCATCCATGACACCGAACCGGCGCTACCGCCGCTGGTGCGGGTGGCGCTGGTGCACGTGCAGTTCGAGACGATCCACCCGTTCCTGGACGGCAACGGTCGCATCGGCCGCCTGCTTATCGCGGCACTGCTGGAGCAATGGGGCCTGCTGCCCGAGCCGTTGGTTTACATCAGCAGCCACCTCAAGCAGCACCAGGGTGAGTACTACCGGCGCCTTTCTGACGTGCGGACAGAAGGCGATTGGGAGGGCTGGGTCGGCTTCTTCCTCGATGGTGTGGAGGCTGCCGCCACCGAGGCCGAGCGCGGCATCGTGGCCATGGCCAGCCTGCTCAACGCTGACCGCCGCCGTTTGCTGGCAGCGCCACGCGTGGGCGCGGTGGCCTTGCGCTTGTTCGAGCTGATGCCGTTGATGCCGCGTTTCACCATCGAGCAGGTGCGCCAGAAGCTGGAAACCACGTTTCCCACCGCCACTGCCGCCGTCAAGCTGATGGAGGCGATGGGTGTCGTGACCGAGCTGACCGGGCAGAAGAAGAACCGCTGCTTCAGCTACGCCGCCTACGTCGACTTGCTGGCGAACGGGCCGCATCCGGCGCCGACAGGCGCGGCCAGAACACCATGACCGAAGACCAGCTCGAACAGGAGGCCTTGGGCTGGCTCGCAGAGGTGGGCTATCAACACCGCTACGGGCCCGAGCTGGCGCCGGATGGCAGCACCCCCGAGCGCAGCGACTACCGCCAGGTGCTGCTGATCGAGCGGCTGCGACAGGCCGTTGCGGCGCTGAACCCCAACGTGCCGCAGGCGGCGCGTGACGACGCGATCAAGCAGGTGGTGGACCTGGGTACGCCGGTGCTGCTGGCGGCGAACCGGCAGTTCCATCGGCTGCTGATCACCGGCGTGCCGGTGCAGTACCAGCGCGACGGTGAAACCCGGGGCGATTTCGTCAAGCTCGTCGATTGGGCCGTGCCGGCGCGCAACGAGTGGCTGGCGGTCAACCAGTTCTCCATCACCGGGCCGCACCACACGCGCCGGCCCGACATCGTCCTGTTCGTCAACGGCCTGCCGCTGGTGTTGATCGAGCTGAAGAACCCGGCCGACGCGAACGCCGAGGTGTGGAAGGCCTTCCAGCAGATCCAGACCTACAAGGAACAGATAGCAGACGCCTTCCAGTACAACGAGGTGCTGGTCATCTCCGACGGCACCGATGCGCTGCTGGGCTCGCTGTCGGCGGACAGCGAACGCTTCATGGGCCTGGCGCACGATCGACGGCGTCACGCTCGACCCGCTGGGCCCCTTCAACGAACTGCAGACGCTGGTGCGCGGCGTGCTGGCGCCCGCTTGCCTGCTGGACCACCTGCGCTTCTTCGTGCTGTTCGAGGACGATGGTGGCCTGGTCAAGAAGATCGCCGGCTACCACCAGTTCCACGCGGTGCGCGCGGCCATTGCTCAGGTGGTGGCAGCGTCCCGCCCCGACGGCCTGCCCAGCGTGCGCGGCAAAGGCGGCGTGGTGTGGCACACCCAGGGCAGCGGCAAGAGCATCACCATGGCCTGCTTCGCGGCGCGGGTGATGCAGGAGCCGGCGATGGAGAACCCGACGATCGTCGTCATCACCGACCGCAACGACCTCGACGGCCAGTTGTTCGGCGTGTTTTCACTGGCGCAAGACCTGCTGCGCGAGCGGCCGGTGCAGGCCGCGACAAGGCAGGAACTGCGCACGCTGCTCGGCAACCGCCCTTCCGGCGGCATCGTGTTCGCCACGATCCAGAAGTTCATGCCGGGCGAGGACGAAGATGCGTTTCCGCTGCTCTCGGACCGCCACAACATCGTCGTCATCGCCGACGAGGCGCACCGTACGCAGTACGGCTTCGAGGCCAAGCTGAAGACGTTGAAGCAGCGGCCTTTGACGACCGAGCTGACAACCGGCGCCGGTGAACCTTCGCCGCACAAGGTCGAATTCGCGCCCACAGTCGACCGCTACCAGGTCGGCTATGCCCAGCACCTGCGCGATGCGCTGCCCCACGCCACGTTCGTGGCCTTCACCGGCACACCGGTGTCGGGCGAGGACCGCGACACGCGGGCCGTGTTCGGCGACTACATCAGCGTCTACGACATGCAGCAGGCCAAGGAAGATGGCGCCACCGTGGCCATCTACTACGAGAGCCGGCTGGCCAAACTGGGGCTGAAGGCCGACGAGCTGGCCACCATCGACGATGAGGTGGACGAGCTGGCCGAGGACGAGGAAGAGAGCCAGCAGGCCAAGCTCAAGAGCCGCTGGGCGGCGCTGGAGAAAGTGGTCGGCGCCGAGCCCCGCATCGCCAGCGTGGCGGCCGACCTGGTGGCGCACTTCGAGGAACGCAACAAGGCCCAGACCGGCAAGGCCATGGTGGTGGGCATGAGCCGCGACATCTGCGTTCACCTCTACAACGAGATCATCAAACTGCGGCCCGACTGGCGCAGCGCCGACCCTTCGCTGGGCGCCATCAAGATCGTGATGACCGGCTCGGCCAGCGACAAGGCGCTGTTGCGACCGCACATCTACAGTGCTCAGGTGAAGAAGCGTCTGGAAAAGCGCTTCAAGAACCCGACAGACCCTCTGCGCATGGTGATTGTGCGCGACATGTGGCTGACCGGCTTCGATGCACCCTGCGTGCACACGCTCTACATCGACAAGCCGATGAAGGGCCACAACCTGATGCAGGCCATCGCCCGCGTGAACCGCGTGTTCAAGGACAAGCAGGGCGGCCTGGTGGTGGACTACATCGGCATCGCCAACGAGCTGAAGTCGGCGCTGAAGGAGTACACCGCAAGCAAGGGCCGCGGGCGACCCACGGTGGACGCGCACGAGGCATACAGCGTGCTGGCCGAGAAGCTCGACGCGTTGCGCGGCATGTTGCACGGCTTCGACTACAGCGGGTTCCTTACCGGCGGGCTCGTGGCCGCGCCGGGCCGCTCCCAAGCGGCCACACCCCCTCGGGGGGCGGGGCCGGCGCAGCCGGTACCTGGGGGCCTTCACAGTCTGCTGGCCGGCGCAGCCAACTTCGTGCTCGGCATCAAGGACGGCAAGAAGCGCTTCGCCGATCTGGCGCTGTCGATGAGCAAGGCGTTCACTTTGTGCTGCACGCTCGACGAGGCCAAGGCGGTGCGAGAGGGGGTCGCCTTCTTCCAGGCCGTGAAGGTGATCCTGACCAAGCGCGAGCTCAGCCAGCAGAAGAAGACCGACGAGGCACGAGAGCTGGCGATTCGCCAGATCATCAGCTCGGCCGTGGTGTCGGAAGAGGTGGTTGACATTTTCGACGTCGTGGGCCTGGACAAGCCCAACATCGGCATCCTCGACGACGCGTTCCTGGCGGAGGTTCGCAACCTGCCCGAGCGGAACCTGGCGGTCGAACTGCTGGAGAGGCTGCTCGAAGGCGAGATCAAGTCGCGCTTCGCCGGCAACGTGATCCAGAACAAGAAGTTCTCGGACATGCTGACCGACGTGGTGCAGCGCTATCAGAACCGGTCCATCGAAGCCGCGCAGGTGATGGAAGAGCTGGTGCAGATGGCGAAGAAGTTCCGCGAGGCTGCGGCGCGTGGCGAGCAGATCGGCCTGACCGAAGACGAGGTGCGCTTCTACGACGCGCTGGCCAACAACGAATCCGCCGTGCGCGAGCTAACCGACGAGACCCTGAAGAAGATCGCCCACGAGCTGGCCGAGAACCTGCGCAAGAACCTCAGCGTGGACTGGTCGGCGCGCGAGAGCGTGCAGGCCAAGCTGCGGCTGATGGTCAAGCGCATCTTGCGCAAGTACAAGTACCCGCCGGACCAGTACCCGCCGGACCAGCAGGATGCAGCGGTGGAACTGGTGCTGCAGCAGGCGAAGGCGCTCGGGGAGGCGTGGAGCTGACGCGCAGGAGCGCTGCAGCTCCCGCGGGTTACTGGATAGGCGCGCGAGGTTGCTGGATAAGGCGGCGGGGTTACTGGATAAGGTTCGCCGCGCGCCTTGCACAGTGACCCCGGGCTGCCTCGTGCAGCAGCCATAATGCGCGTCATGTCTGCGAACCGTCTGATCACCGCAGCGCGCTCCGGTTGGCGTTGGCGCAAGCCATCAGCCTGACCGACCTATTGCGCCCGCACAGGCGCCTCAGTCCCCACCCGCACGTCGCGCCGGCCTCGCCAGCGACAGAAAAAGCGGGTATCAAAGCGGGTATGAAACATGGGTGATGAACAAAACACCCAATGAAATCAATAGGATAGAGCGTAAATGCTGCTGATGATCGACAACTACGACAGCTTCACCTACAACCTGGTGCAGTATTTCGGCGAGCTCGGGCAGGAGGTGCGCGTGTTGCGCAACGACGAGATCGATGTCGCCGGCATCGCGGCCTTGCGGCCCGCGCGGCTGGTGCTTTCGCCCGGGCCCTGCACGCCGGCCGAGGCGGGGGTGTGTGTCGAGGCCATCCGCCATTTCGCCGGCAAGTTGCCGATCCTGGGTGTGTGCCTGGGCCACCAGGCGATCGGCGCAGCACTCGGCGCTCGGGTCGTGCGCGCGAAGACACAGATGCACGGCAAGGCCAGCACGATCGTCACCGATGGCCAGGGCCTCTACCGCGGTCTGCCCGAGCGCTTCTCGGTGATCCGTTACCACTCGCTGGCGATCGAGCGGGCCTCGCTGCCAGCGAGCCTGGTGGTCACATCGACCGCCGACGACGGCGAGATCATGGGTGTGCGGCACTCCTCGCTGCCCGTCGAGGGCGTGCAGTTCCATCCCGAATCGATCTTGTCCGAACACGGCCACGCGATGTTGCGCAACTTCCTGGAGGCGTATCCCGCATGAGACCCATCGACTTGCGCAGTGACACGGTGACGCGGCCGACCGCGACGATGTGGGACGCGATGCGCGCCGCCGATTTGGGTGACGACGTCTTCGGCGACGACCCGACGGTCAACGCGCTGCAAGAACGGATTGCCGCCGACCTGGGCTTCGAGGCAGCACTGTTCATGCCCACCGGCACGCAGAGCAACCTGTGCGGGCTGATGAGCCATTGCCAGCGTGGCGACGAATACATCGTTGGCCAGATGGCGCACACCTACCGCTGGGAGGGCGGCGGTGCAGCCGTGCTCGGCAGCATCCAGCCGCAGCCGCTGAACAACCAGCCCGACGGCTCGCTGGCGCTGGCCGATATCGAAGCGGCCATCAAGCCCGACGACGCGCACTTCGCGCGCACACGGCTGCTGGCGCTGGAGAACACCTGGGGTGGCCGGGTGCTGCCGTTGCCCTACATCGAAGCGGCCGCGGCGCTGGCGCGCTCGCGCGGTCTGGCGACCCACCTCGACGGTGCGCGGCTGTTCAATGCAGCGGTCGCGGGGGGCGTCGCGGCCGGCATGATCACGCGCCACTTCGACAGCGTCTCGGTGTGTTTCAGCAAGGGCCTGGGCGCGCCCGCTGGCTCGGCGTTGTGCGGCAGCCGCGAATTCATCGCCCGCGCCCACCGCTGGCGCAAGATGGCCGGCGGTGCGATGCGCCAGACCGGCGTGCTGGCGGCTGCCGCGCTGTACGCGCTCGATCACCATGTGACGCGGTTGGCCGACGACCATGCCAACGCGCGCCGCCTGGCCGAAGGGCTGCAGGGCCTGCCTGGCGTGAAGGTCGAAGCGCCGCAGACCAACATCGTGTTCGTCGACGTCGAGCCTGAAAGGGCCGCCGGAGCGCTTGACCGCCTGCGTACGCGCGGCGTGCTTGCCACCGGCCTGTACCGCTTGCGGCTGGTGACGCACCTGGACGTCAGCGCCAGCGATATCGACCGTGCCATCCTCGCCCTGCGCGAGACCCTGTAGGAGCCTGCCCATGCCGATCACCGACAACGAAGCGCTGACGCGCACCATCGAACACCGCGAGATCTTCCACGACGAAATGCTGGCGCTGATGCGCCGCATCATGGGTGGCGAGATGTCACCGGTGATGATGGCCGCGCTGCTGGTCGGCCTGCGCGTGAAGAAGGAGACCATCGGCGAGATCACCGCGGCGGCGCAGGTGATGCGCGAGTTCTCGACCAAGGTGGTGGTCGCCGACCGCACGCACCTGGTGGACATCGTCGGCACCGGCGGCGACGGCTCGCACACCTTCAATATCTCGACCTGCAGCATGTTTGTCGCCGCGGCCTGTGGTGCGCGGGTGTCCAAGCACGGCAACCGCGGGGTATCGAGCAAGTCTGGCAGCGCCGATGTGCTGGAGGCGATGGAGGTGACGTTGGCGTTGCCGCCCGAGGCCATCGCGCGCTGTATCGAAGAGACGGGCATCGGCTTCATGTTCGCGCCCAACCATCACCCGGCGATGAAAAACGTGGGGCCGGTGCGCAAGGAACTCGGCGTGCGCACGATCTTCAACATCCTGGGGCCACTGACCAATCCGGCCGACGCCCCCAACATCCTGATGGGGGTGTTCCACCCCGACCTGGTCGGCATCCAGGTGCGTGCCCTGCAGCGCCTGGGCGCCGAACACGCGATCGTCGTCTACGGCCGCGACGGCATGGACGAGGTCTCGCTCGGCGCGGCGACGATGGTCGGCGAGTACAAGGACGGCGCGATCACCGAGTATGAAATTCACCCGGAGGATTTCGGCTTGACGATGGCCTCGAGCCGTTCATTGAAGGTCCAGACCCCGGCCCAATCGCTGGCACTGGTGCGCTCGGTGCTCGACAACGAGGCCGGCCCGGCGCGTGACATCGTGATGCTCAACGCCGGCGTGGCGCTGTATGCCGCCAACGTGGCCCAGACCATGGCCGACGGCGTGGCGCTGGCGCGCGAAGCGTTGGCCTCGGGGCGGGCGCTCGCGAAGATGAGCCAGTTCATCGCGGCGACGAAGAGGCTTGCGCAGGCATGAGCCCGGCGCCGAGCTGCCTCGAGCCGGGCGCAGGCTCCCTCGAGGGGCCGGGCGCACAGCGACCCTGGGGGTGCTCATGAGCGACATCCTGGAGCGCATCGTCGCCGTCAAGCGCGAAGAAATCGCGCTCGCCAAGGCCCGCCGCGGTGAAGCGTCGCTGCGTCGCGATGCCGAGGTGCCGCGGGAGTTGCGCGACTTTGTCGCGGCTTTGCGCACCAAGCGGGGGGCGGGCCGCGCCGCCGTGATTGCCGAGGTCAAGAAGGCGAGCCCGAGCCGGGGCGTGTTGCGCGAGCATTTCGTGCCAGCCGACATTGCGGCCGGCTACGAACGCGGCGGCGCGGCCTGTCTGTCGGTGTTGACCGACGAACGCTTCTTCCAGGGCGCGGCAGCGCACTTGCAGCTGGCGCGCGGCGCCTGCGCGTTGCCGGTGTTGCGCAAGGATTTCTTGGTCGACAGCTATCAGGTGTTCGAGGCGGGCGCGATGGGCGCGGACTGCATCCTGCTGATCGCCGCGTGCCTGGATGACACCCAGATGGCCGACCTCGAGGCTCAGGCCATCGCGCTCGGGATGGCAGTGTTGGTCGAGGTCCACGATGGCGCCGAACTCGACCGTGCGTTGCGCCTGGCGACGCCATTGGTCGGCATCAACAACCGCAACTTGCGTACGTTCGACGTCTCGCTGGCCACCACCCTGGCGTTGCTGCCGCGCGTGCCCGACGATCGTCTGGTGGTGACCGAGTCGGGCATCCTGGCCGTCGCCGACGTGCGGCGCATGCGCGAAGCGGGCGTGCATGCATTCCTGGTCGGCGAGGCCTTCATGCGCGCGGCCGACCCGGGCGCCGCCCTGGCCGACCTGTTCGGTTGAACACGCTCACCGAACCGCTGGCGCAGGCGCTCGACCGGGTGCCGGCTTCGTGGCGACCGCTGATCGATGCCTGGCGCGAGTCGGACGCCGGTCGCACGCTACTGGCCTTCATCGCTGCCCGCCAGGCCGCCGGCGCGAGGATCTACCCGGGCAAGGTCTTGCACGCATTCGACTCCACGCCGCGCGACCGTGTGCGCGTGGTCATCCTGGGCCAGGATCCGTACCACGCGGCCGGCCAGGCCGAGGGCCTGGCGTTCTCGGTGCCGCCAGGCCAGCGCCTGCCACCCAGCTTGCGCAACATCGCCAAGGAGTTGCAGCGCGACCTCAACCTGCCGATGCCGACGAGCGGCCACCTCGGCGCCTGGGCGCGTCAGGGCGTGCTGCTGCTCAACACCACCCTGACGGTCGAGGACGGCCGTCCCGCCTCCCATGCCAAGAAAGGGTGGGAAGCGCTTACTGACGCTGTAGTCGCTTCCATTACTGAGGATGTCGGACCGCGGGTGTTCATGTTGTGGGGTAACCCTGCGCAACAGGCGGCCCCGCTCCCGGCGCCTCAACCCGGCCATCTGGTGCTGCGCTCGAGCCACCCGTCGCCCTTGTCGGCCACGCGAGGCGCAACGCCATTTCTCGGCAACGGCCACTTCAGCGCCGCGAACCGGTTCTTGGTGGGTCTGGGGCAGATGCCGATCGACTGGCGAATCGCCCCGCCGACCAGCTGAACACGCTGCAACGGCGCGGTCCAGCACGGTAGCGGGCTCTTCGGGCCGTGCTATATTCCCCGGTTCGCCGCGGAGGGGTGCCCGAGTGGCTAAAGGGGGCAGACTGTAAATCTGTTGGCTTACGCCTACGCTGGTTCGAATCCAGCCTCCTCCACCAGGCGAAACGTTCTTTCTTGACTGTGTTCTGACGAATTGGCTGCGGCGTGACGCTGGCGTGGCCGGAGCTCCCGGGCGGGAGTAGTTCAATGGTAGAACCCCAGCCTTCCAAGCTGATGACGCGGGTTCGATTCCCGTCTCCCGCTCCAACGTCGGTGTCGTCAGCGTGGTGGTGGTGGTTGTGATTTGGTCGCTACAGGCTTGGTTGTGCTCGCTGCTGTCAAGCCTGTGTCGATGCCCATGTGGCTCAGTGGTAGAGCACCCCCTTGGTAAGGGGGAGGTCGCGCGTTCGATCCGCGCCATGGGCACCAAAGGCAGTGGGAAGTTGGACCAGTAACCTTGAAGGGCTTGCGCAGCAAGCCCGCCGTCCTGTTGGAGATCCAAATGGCAAAAGGCAAATTTGAACGCACGAAGCCGCACGTGAACGTGGGCACGATAGGGCACGTTGATCATGGCAAGACGACGCTGACGGCGGCCATGA
>Ga0315288_10010743_pt1 | contig 11548 bp, 14 predicted proteins | sample YL17G11_20_MG_FD_203454 | JGI IMG/M metagenome (GOLD analysis project Ga0315288, IMG submission 203454) | Sediment microbial communities from Yellowstone Lake, YNP, Wyoming, USA - YL17G11_20 | ecosystem: Environmental > Aquatic > Freshwater > Lake > Sediment | place: USA: Wyoming | collected... | reverse complement strand
TGCCCAGGTAGGATTCGACTGGGAAAAGGTTGAGGATGTTTTGAAAAAAGTCGATGAGGAGATGCTTGAATTCCAGGATGCCCTGAAATCAGGCAGAAGAGAAGAAATGGAAGATGAGCTCGGAGACATATTCTTTATGCTCGTGAATCTTTCAAGATTCATCGGAGTCAACCCTGAAGACGCACACCGGAAAACCATCAGCAAATTCATTCATCGTTTCCGCTATATCGAGATGAAGGCAGCAGAACAGGGCAGACAACTTTCAGAAATGACCCTCGAAGAAATGGATAAATTGTGGGACGAGGCTAAGGGAAAAGAGGGGAAAGGATAATATGCAGATTCTTAATATCGTCCTCTCGTGCTGGGGAATGCCCCTAACTCCCAATTCAACCCTTTTTCATTGAACAGTTCATTTTGAAGTATGGTGTTTCTCCTACTTCCTGTAAGAGAGATTTTTTAATTTCTTCCTCAAAGGCAATAGTTCTGCCGAAAATCAACAGAAGAAAAGTTGCTTCCCCTACTTATGTAGGATTGTTTTCTTGATTTAAACCCTTAAGATTAATATCAAGGATGAAGATTGAATGAATACTTTTACTGAAAGAATGACCGAGAAAAGAGAGGTAACGACTATGTTAGATAATGCACTTGAATTGCTCCTCCAGGATTTATCATGCAAGGAAGCACTGGAATACTGTGCTGATGCAATGGATCTAACCAGAATTTTGGAAGGAATCTCTGAAAACCTAACGTGCACCGTTGTAGTGCAGTAATGAGAAGGCAGCGTTAGCCTTCCGTTAAACAGCGGCACTATGCGATGTCGAGCATCTTTATTTCTGTTAAGTCCTTCCTCTTGTAAGAGTAATTGTTAATTTTGCATAACGATATTACATTAATATGAAATATCAATAATGTATCGAAGTAATTCGTTAACTCACAACAGAGTTTTCACTAAAAAAGGGGAGTTGGATTGTTGAGTGTTGCAAATGACGTCCAGAGAAAGGTATCTGGATACGATATTTATGTGTTGTGCCTGCATTCTTTTTCTACAAATGCTTCTATAGCTGAACTAATGTCAATGCTTAGGTCGATAAATTTGACGCCATAACAATTGGTATCATGTTCAGTTTCTTTTTCAAGAATTCTAATAACCTCAGCATTTATTGTTATATGTGTTGAATCGGGGAGGTAGAAACTGCATGTAATAGTGTCTCCTTCGAAAAGAAGAGCTTCCGAATGTAGCAGCATACCTGATACACTGATATTTTCTGTATAGGCAATAAAAGGTTTCCCTTTTGATACTATATGAATTTGGATACTCAAGGGAACCCTTAGTGACTTTCTGGGAGCGACGTAGAGAAGTTGATGCATTTCTTGTAATAAAATCGCATTGTCCGGCGGGCTGGTAATAAATGCATTTGCCCTGCACTGTAAACATCGTTTAGCATCAGACTCAGTGTTAGAACTTACAATGATAATGGAAACTTTGCATAATTCTTTATCGTCACGTATGAGGGAACAGAGCATTTCACCCCTCATTTCAGGCGAGTCAAGATTCACTATAATGAGATCCGCCTTTTCAGCCCTGTGGAGAGCAAGAGCTTGCTCATTTGCAGATACCGTAAATGTTCTGATGTCCGCCCTGTTGAGAAAACTCTGTCCCTCTTCAAGGATTGCCTTAATGTCTTCTGCAATAATGATCCTTTTCATGGGCAATACAAATATCAGTATAAATACATAAGGAGTTGACTGTAAAGTGTATATGGACGACTATAGTTAAGGCCCGGGGGATTCCTGGGCTTTGCTTTTGATAGTTCTTCTTCCTGTAATGGAGATTTTTATTATGAGCTTTTCGGTAGCATGTTGCTCCTAAATTTCAACAATAAAATCTGCCCGATAATTCCTCTATCAAAGCCAAACAATTCCTCTTGACTTTATTTTTAAACATGCTTAAATTCAATACATAAATTTTCTGGGGGAAGAAGTTAAATCAAGGCACTCGGGGGAAAAATAGAGTGCAACGAATCTCATATCGTTCTATCAAATTTAATTTTATCTACCTCACCCGTATTTTTACGTGTCTTGCTGAAAAGAGAATTTGTCTCGATATTGCAGATTCTTTCTCTCCTATGTTTAAAAAGCTCAATATAAAGGGATTTGATACGTGCCGTCTATAGCTATATTCACCTTCGATCCTCAGAAGTTTGATGAAGTTATTGAAAGGCGAAAGCAAGAGCAAGCGACAGCATGCGGAAAAATAAACATACTCGGTGAGTGGTGCGATACGAAGGGAGGCCGAATAGTTCGCCTTATTGAGGATGGAGATCTTGGGGAAATCTTAGCTGCTTACCGCATGTGGTCTGATATGGGTACTCTGGAGATTTTTCCTGTAACGGATACGAATGCACTGATTAACCAATAAAAGGGTACACATTATGACATGGTATACTTTTGAGATCAAGAACGAGGAATCACAAGAACATCGATTTCGAATGCGTACAGAATTTAACGTTATATATGAAACCAATAAAGACAACTTCAAGGGTACCGCACTCATTGCATTAAGGCTTGAGCACACTGTGTTGTATTTCATCAGTATAACTCCTCAGTCTTTAACGTTACTCGAACCCTTTTTGCAAAACCAATCAGCGCAGCCTTCTGAGCCTCCTTATAATAAATTTGTAGATTCTCTCACACATTGTGACGGAGATGAGAAAGTATTAAAGTCATTGATACGAGACAAAATTTAATTTTGGTCATCATAAAGGGGATTGAAAGTAGATAGATACCCTGAAAGCAACCCTCCTTCCTGGAAAACACAAATGCTAAAGTTGTAAAAATGTTGTATATTCCTATCAGTAATTAATAAGATCTAAGAGCCATGCAAATTAAAAGACGGCATAAGAGATATAAAGTGGATTTTATGGAATTTACTGGCAAGATGGTGCTTGCCAAATATGTAAAAATTCTTGATATGAGCAAAGGTGGCATTGCGTTTCAGACAGATAAGAGATTGACTGTAGGGGGGCAGTATACACTTACAATAGAGGGCAAGGGAAGGGTTTTAACTGTAAAAGGTATTGTTGCATGGTCTTTATTAAGTGAAAGCATAAGGGATACTAAGGATAATATTATTCCAATATATAGAGCAGGCATGAAATTTATAGATATTGCAAACGAAAAGATCAACGAAATTGTAACTTTTATAGAAGATCATAAGCGAGATAGTGATAAGCAAGTGGATTTGTTCAGCTCAAGTGGCCGCAGGCTTCATGTGAGGATTCATATTGAAGACCCAGAAAAGGCCACATTAAATTTACAAGAAACTTACAACGTTAATAATCTCAGTCTTGGTGGGATGCTCATAGAGAGTCAGAATATACTTGAGATCGAGAGCAAATTGCCAATGGAGCTTATTCTTAATGAAGATAAAGCTATCAGTGTTTCAGGAAGAGTTGTTTCATGTCGTTTGATACAAAAAGAGTATATTGAGCTTTACCATATAGGGATAGAATTTCTGGATATGTCAGAGCAGGCCGGGGAAATATTAAGTGAAATAATTGACGTGCTTGACAATATGAACAACAGTTCTTCATCTTTGTGAACATAAGGAATGTTCATTTCAAATTATGAATTCCAAGCAATAACTTTCATTTAGTAATCTTTAATCCCGACATATACTTTAAAGTCAACAGTTGTAGGTGCAACAAATAGTCTACAAGTGAGTCGAGAATAACTATTTTCATTGATCAACCTATAGCATTTTTACGATATTACTTTTCTTGTGTCAGTAAATGCCTTTTCGTAGTCAATCTCTTAGGTGTAATTCGAGCCATAATCAACCTTCATCTTACGTTCTTCTTCTCTACTGAGCATTGAGGAAAACATGCAGCAGATTATTGTTACAAATCCTAAACTCAGCACAGCCAATGAAAAAATAATATATAACATTTACTTCCTCACTTTCTCTATAACCATCAACTGAATATTTTAGGATCAAATGGTAGAATTCGAACTGGTTCATTTCGATCTATTGCATCTGAAACACGGGATTTTTGAAAGTAAGCCTTTATTTCTTCTTCAGTAAATTGAAAATGTTTTAATACCACGTAACTGTCTATCCCTATTTTTTTCGAAGCCACACAAACAATCTCTATCATTTCTGCTACCGGTATATGAGCAGGATAGTCCTGTTCAATCTCAATGGGTATGTCTTTTGTAAATTTCTTTTTAAATGATTCTCTCAGATTTTTCATCCTAAAACCTCTTTTCATACGTCGACACTAATTCGGTATTTTTATTCGTCAAAATTTATATCTTTCTATAATCATATTTATCAGTGAATACCTCTCTCGCAAAGGCATCGTCAAATAGAGAGATGATTCCATCAAAATTGTTATCAATTCTTTCATCTTATTTCTGTATAGCACTCTTTCATGCTCATTTCTCATGTTTGATAAACTCATATCATTATTTTGTATCTTTTAAACACTAAAAAATAGAGGAGTCCGTCTGATCTTTTTGTACGTACTTGTCTCTTTATTTTGTCAGTGCCTGTCCTACAAGAGATGGGCACAAATCTGAGCATTCGGGATGAAGCAATCTATTTACTAAGTATTGAGATTGCTTCGTGTCGCTCAGGCTTGATGAAAATACTATTGAGAAACTGAAGAAAATTGCAGAGAGTAAGGGAATTGGCTATCTGGAGTTTGTGCGAATGTGGGTTCTTGAAAACCTTAACAAGACAAAAACTGCCTAAATATTTTGGCTCTCTTTTTATTACGAAGACGAAGAAGCCGGCTATACCCGCAGTATACACAGTGCCTGACGGGGGAATACTCCTTTATAAAATCTTCCTGATTTTTGAAAAGGCCTCTTCTATAATCTGTGGCTCCGGCAGGAACGTAGTCCTGAAATACACTCCATCCTCCTGCCTCCCGAACCCAGAACCAGGGACAAAGACAACCCCTTCCTTCAGCGCGGCGCGCACAAACTCCAGGTCCTTCTTCCATTTCGGCGTCTCTATCTTGATGAATGCGTAGAACGCGCCGTTAGGAACCGGGAATGATAACGGCATCGCCCTGGTAATCTTCATGAATGCGTTCCTCCGTTCCATAAGCTTCTTCTTGATATCCGTGACGTACGCCGGGTATGATGGGTCTGCTATCGCTGCTGCCGCCGCTTTCTGATACTCCCAGTTTACGGACAGGCGCTGGTTGCAGAGGAGGAAGAAAGCGTTCTTGACTTCCTCCCACTTATCTCCGTGGAATGACACCCATCCTATTCGCGCGCCGGGATAGTTGAAGTTCTTGGAAAGCGAGCTTCCGTATATGAATGGGACCTTGTTCCTGGCTATTTTTCTGAAGTCCGCAGGTTTGCCCTCGAATATGAGCTGGTCGTATGATCCGTCATAAAATATGGGGACATCATATTCAGCGCAGAGCTTAACGACTTCTGAAAGATTCTTTTCCGAATAGACCGCTCCCAGCGGATTGTTCGGGTTGATGATTATTATCGCCTTTGCGCCTTCGATTTTTTTTGCCAGGTTCCCCACGTCTATCTGACCATCGGCATCGTGCCTGTAGAATACGCTGTCGCCTTCGAACTGCTTTGCCTTGCTCAGGTAAAGCGGATATACTGGATTGGGAAGGAGCACCTTCTCCCCGAACCCTATGAACGAGTGGAAGAAGAAGTCTATGCCTTCCGTAAGCCCAGTAACGACGAACACGTCCTCAGGCCTGCATTTTTCAATCTTCGCCACCGTGTTCCTGAGTTGCTCATCACCTTCGGAAGGCGCATATCCCTGGCAGTTTTCATCGAGCGCGCTTTTCACCCGCTCAGCTATCACTCTGAAAGGCTTGAAACCATACTGAGGCGGATCTCCGATATTCAGGTAAATCATCTTCTTGCCTTTGGCCTCTTCGCGTTTCGCCTCCATCACGATATCCCGTATAGGATAGCTTACAACGTTCATTCTCTCTGTAGGCCTGTAAGGCAGCTTCCGTTTCAGTTGCAGGTGTATCATGTCATTACCCCGTAAACATCCGGTTTCTCTGCCTGTTTCGCGGGGGAAACCAAAGACTCCTGTACAGACAGGAAATTGTTTTTAAACATGAAAAAGAATAACACTTGGAAAGGAAATTAACAAGGGGAGTAGCCGGTCGAAACCCTGTGTTATTTGACAAAGTTCTGTATTTCTTTTATTTTTAATGAAAAAATTCACCATAACCCTATAGCATGAAACGGAGTTTACCGTGCGGCTGCCTGAATGGATAAGGACAAAGAACCCCCGAAGGCTCCATGATACAAAACGGATATTGAGACGGTATGGCCTTGCGACCGTCTGCGAGGAGGCAAGATGCCCGAATGTGGGTGAGTGTTTCCTGAAACCAACAGCTGCATTCATGATCATGGGGTCAACGTGTACAAGAAACTGCGGTTTTTGCTCAGTAAAGTCCTCGGTCCCTGAACCGCTGGATCATGATGAGTCTGAGAGAGTCGGCATGGCTGCAAAAGAAATGGGGTTGCGCTACGTGGTCATTACTTCGGTAACGCGTGACGACCTCTCTGACGGTGGTGCAGGACACTTTGCCAGGACTGTCGATGCCGTCAGAAGATATTCACCCGGCGCGAAAGTAGAGGTACTCACCCCTGATTTCAAAGGCGCCCAGAGCAGCATCAATACTGTCCTGCATGCACGACCAGATGTATTCAACCACAATGTTGAGACCGTTCCGAGACTGTATCCTGTCGTCAGGCCGCTTGCTGACTACCGGCGTTCCCTCTCATTATTAGCACACATAAAGAACACCGCTCCGGAGATGCGAACTAAGTCAGGGCTTATGCTGGGTCTGGGCGAGCGATTGAATGAGGTTATGGGTGTTTTAAGAGATATGAGAGACACAGGTTGTGACATCGTCACCATAGGCCAATACCTCAGGCCATTGAGATCAAACCTCCCTGTAGTCGAATACATTCAGCCCGAAACATTCGAAAGACTCCGCCTGACTGCTCTTTCCATGGGGTTTACCTATGCCGCATCCGCTCCCCTGGCAAGGAGCTCAATGAATGCAGAAGAGATGTATAATACTTAGGACACTTATATAACCATATAAAGAGAAAGGCGCGAAGAAATGGTAAATGTAGGAATTATAGGATTCGGGATTGTGGGAAGCGGTACTGCAAAGATTCTCCTTGAAAACAAGGATATCCTGCGAGAACGGGTTGGTTTTGAGATCAACCTCAGGAGGATTGCCGATCTGGACATCAAACGTGACAGAGGGATAAAAATTCCTGAAGGGGTGCTGACAACAGATGTGAACATGATTTTCAATGATCCGGACATTCATATCGTCGTCGAACTGATGGGTGGCATCAGACCCGCAAAAGACTTTATCCAAAAAGCGATCCAAAACAGGAAGCATGTTGTAACAGCCAACAAAGCACTTCTTGCAACCGAGGGGACTGACATATTTGATGCAGCACGTGAGGCAGGCGTTGAAGTCGGATTTGAGGCGTCCGTGGCAGGCGCTATCCCTATTATAAAGGTCATGAAAGAAGGTCTGATCGCAAACAGGATAAAGGCGATTTACGGAATCATCAACGGCACCTCAAATTATATACTCACGAAAATGACAGACCATAACGTGGAGTTCTCAGATGCGTTAAAAGAAGCGCAGGCTCTCGGATATGCTGAAGCTGACCCAACATTCGACATTGAAGGGATCGATACGGCGCATAAACTTACCATCCTCGCGACCCTCGCGTACGGGATTCCCCTCTCGTTCAATTCTGTATATATTGAAGGTATTTCGAAAATCTCCACGCAGGACATCAGTTTTGCATCAGAGCTTGGATACAAAGTAAAACTGCTTGCCATCACCAAAGAAGCAGACGGGGAAATTGAACTCAGGGTTCATCCGACTATGCTTCCCAAAGAGTATCTGATCGCAAAAGTCGATGGCCCGTTCAATGCTATCTATGTGGATGGTGATGCAACAGGCTCAACCCTCTACTACGGAAGAGGTGCCGGTTCAGTGCCCACAGGAAGCGCCGTGGTAAGCGATATAGCTGATATTGCAAGGAATATTCAGAAGAATGCCATAGGGAGAGTTCCGACTATTCCAAGGATTTTCAGGGATATAAGAATCAAAAAGATTGATGATGTGGTATCCAGGTACTATTTCCGGTTTTCCGCGCTTGACAAACCTGGTGTCCTCTCGAAGATTTCAGGGATACTCGGCAATTACAATATCAGTATCGCTTCTGTTATCCAGAAAGGCAGAAGGCTTGGTGAAGCGGTTCCTCTTGTGGTACTCAGCCATGAAGCAAAAGAAAAGGATATGCGGCAGGCTATCGAGGAAATAGATCGTTTACCGGTCGTCATGGGCAAGACCGTTTTTATTCGGGTCGAGGGGAAAGAGGAAAGTTAAGTAAAGAACGAAGCATGAAATTCACCGGCGACCAGCTTCAGCGATACAGCAGGCATCTTATTCTGCCCGAGGTAGGAGAAGAAGGGCAAGCCAGGCTTTTAAAGGCAAGGGTATTCATCGTTGGGGCCGGAGGACTTGGGTCATCTGCAGGATATTATCTTGCCGCAGCCGGCGTCGGCACCCTGGGGATAATCGACAACGATCAAGTCGAGCTCAGCAATCTCCAGCGTCAGATAGCTCATTGCACCAGGACAATCGGGGTACCCAAGGTTGAATCTGCTAAACTTACCTTTGAATCCCTCAATCCTGATGTCCATATTATTCCTGTCAAAGAAAGACTGACAAAACAGAACATCCTGAAATTCATAAAGGACTATGACATTATTGTCGATTGCAGCGATAACTATGCAACGAGGTTTCTGGTGAATGATGCATGTGTCATGAACAGGAAGCCTCTGGTTACCGGTGCCATATTCAAGTTTGAGGGCCAACTGACAGTCGTCATACCCCATGAAGGCCCCTGCTATAGATGTCTTTTTGAAGAACCCCCTCCTCCTGATATCTTGCCCTTGCCACAGGATGCCGGTCTCCTTGGCGTTATTCCGGGCGTCATCGGTACGCTTCAGGCTGCAGAAGTTCTAAAACTCATCATCGGCACGGGAGAGATACTTAAGGGAGAGCTTCTCATTTACCATGCCCTGAAAACATCCTTCAGGAAAGTGAAAATACCGAAGAATCCTGAATGTCCGCTATGCGGCGAACATCCGATCATCACTGAATTGATTGAGTACAGGTAATCTCTGTTTCTCCATATCTTTGAATTGTTCTCTGTTTTGCAGTAAAATGGTAACTGAAAAAGCCACCTTCATAAGGAGGGGTTAATCCACGGAGGGGACAATGAAGAAGCAAGCCAAGCTGACCTTTCCCGAGCATCTTATTAAAGAGCCTGTCATCTTTACAATGGCCAAGAAATATGATGTTATGCCGAATATCAGGCGGGCAAGGGTCACGGAGACAGTTGGAGAAATGTTTCTTGAACTTGACGGGACAGAAGAGAACCTTAACAAAGGCATCCAATGGCTTAATGACAAGGGAGTTACGGTTGAGGTTCTCGAAGGAGATAGCATAGAATAACAGTATGAAATATATTGTCATGATTGGTGACGGCATGGCCGACAGGCCTTTGAAGGAACTGAACGGCAAAACGCCGTTGCAGAGTGCTGCAACTCCCAATATGGATAGGCTTGCCCGCGAGGGAATTATAGGAAAGATCAGAACCATCCCTGCCGGTTGCCACCCCGGTTCTGATATTGCGAATTTAAACATCCTCGGCTACAACCCTCAGGAGTTCTATTCAGGCAGGGCTCCTCTTGAAGCAGCAAGCATCGGAATCAGCATGAAGGAAGATGACGTAGCCTACCGGTGCAACCTTGTCACTCTGAAATATAACAAGGACAAAACAAAAGCTGTCATGGATGATTACAGCAGCGGGCATATATCGACAGACGAGGCAGAGAAACTCGTTCTCGATATTAATCAAATGGTCGGCAATAAGGAGATCAGCTTCTATCCGGGGGTGAGTTACCGGCATATCATGCTCTGGTCCTCAGGTGAAACGAAAATTGAATGCACTCCTCCCCATGATATTACTGGGAAAGAAATTTCAGACTACCTCCCTGTTGGCAACGGGGAAGACATGCTGAGGGAGTTGATGCTGAAATCAGCAGGCATTCTTGAAAACCACCCCGTCAACAAGGAGCGGATAAAAAAAGGCGCCAAGCCCGCCAACAGTATATGGCTTTGGGGACAAGGCAAAAAGCTCGGCCTCCCGACTTTTAAACAGAAATACGCGCTTGATGGAGCACTCGTTTCTGCTGTTGATCTCATGAGAGGTATAGGGATAAGTGCAGGGTTCGAAATTCTCGAAGTGCCCGGCATCACAGGGTATCTGGATACCAATTACGAAGGCAAGGCAGAGGCTGCTTTGAAGGCTCTCAAACGAGTCGATATCGCTTATATCCATGTCGAAGCACCGGATGAGGCAGGCCATTCAGGGAATTACGGGGATAAGATACGGGCGATCGAGGACTTTGATGCACGCGTTGTAGGGAATGTGCTGAAAGGGATTGTCGCATTCGATGAATACCGGTTACTTATCCTGCCTGACCATGCAACCCCAATCGCAGTCAAAACGCATACCGAGGAACCTGTCCCCTTCGTGATATACGACAGCCGCATGAAAAGGAAAAATGAGGATGCATCATTCGATGAATCGATCACGGAAAGGGATGATATTCTTGTTTTTGAGGAGGGACACAAGCTCATGGACTATTTTATTAGAGGCGAATGAATACAAAAGAAAAAATTATCGATATCATCAAACGCCTGAAAAAAGAATACCCTGAGCAGAAGACAGCCCTCCATTTCAGGTCGCCATTTGATCTCCTCGTCGCTACAATACTGTCTGCACAAGCGACTGATATACTGGTAAATAAGGTAACCAGAGACCTTTTCACGAAGTACACTTCAGTCAAGGATTATGCAGATGTGCCATTGGAGAGACTCCAGAAAGATGTGAGCTCGATAAACTTTTATAAGACAAAGGCAAAAAATATCCAGGCTTCTGCACAGATAATCGTGATGAACTTCCATGCAAAAGTCCCAAAGACCATGGAGGAACTTACAACGCTTCCCGGTGTTGCCCGGAAAACAGCGAATATCATTCTCTCCAATGCATATGGGATCAACGCGGGGATAGCTGTTGACACCCATGTGAAGAGGCTTTCATACCGGCTCGGCCTCACAAAAAACGAAGACCCTGTCAAGATAGAAAGGGATCTGATGGAATCGTTACCCAAAGAGGATTGGTCTAACCTCTCTCACCTCCTGATATCCCATGGCAGGAAGATCTGCCAGGCAAAAAAGCCAAAGCACCAGGAATGCGTCCTCTCCGATATCTGCCCGTCAAGGGATATATAGCAAGTTGTAGAGCATGGAAACGAATACGTTCATCATTGCAATAGCAGTAATGTTCCTGGTTTATATCATCATCAGATTGTTGATGAAAAGATAACAGGACAATCCTGTTGCAGGGAAAGCTCTCCAGCGATTCCAAGGAG
>Ga0315288_10010741_pt1 | contig 11549 bp, 10 predicted proteins | sample YL17G11_20_MG_FD_203454 | JGI IMG/M metagenome (GOLD analysis project Ga0315288, IMG submission 203454) | Sediment microbial communities from Yellowstone Lake, YNP, Wyoming, USA - YL17G11_20 | ecosystem: Environmental > Aquatic > Freshwater > Lake > Sediment | place: USA: Wyoming | collected... | reverse complement strand
AATACTTGCTGGACCACCACCGGCGGAACGGGGACGGCCAAGCTGACCCGGACCGTGAGCAAGGCTACGGCGGGTTCCACCACGGTCACGTTCACCGCCGGTACTTCCTACAAGAGCGTCACGGTCAAAGTTGTGGAAGTGGCGAGCGCCACGGTCAGCGAGGGGACGGAGATCGACGATGGCGATGGCAACCCGAACACCAAAACCTACGTCCTTTGTCTAGGTACGGGAAGCGTGACCGTCACGGCCACGGCGAACCCCAGCATGACCGAGGCGCAGTTGGCCAACAGTTGCTGGACCACCACGGGCGGAACGGGGACGGCCAAACTGACCCGGACCGTGAGCAAGAGCACTTGTGGCTCGACGACGGTCACTTTCACGGCCGGCACGTCTTCCAAGAGTGTGACAGTGCATATCTTGAACGTGGATATCACTGAGCCAAACAACAGCCCAGTAACGGACAACAACTTCACATTTGACGCAGTGGCCGACCCAAACGGCAAATGCGACGTGACCGCTACCGGAACGAGTTGCGTGGCCAGTGAGGACAGCAAATTGGAGTGGACTCTGACTGCAATCGCCGGCTCGACTCTAACGAGTAGCCCCAATCCGCCGAAGGGCACCGGCGTGACGTTCACCTATACGCGGCTGCCTTCATCGAACGGGGAGTTTGGCAATAAGACACTGAAGCTGAAGCATCCCACGGCGGGCTGTGAAGACACGCAGATTGTGCAGGTCTTCTTCTCGGAAGAGGAATTCAACAATCCAGGAACGACGACTCCGAACTGGTACTACTATTGGAAGCAGACTAGCGCGAACTATGGTACACACTCCTGGGAAGCAGGATCTGGATCAGGAGAAACGCGGTTCGACGGTGGACAATGGAAGGCATTCTTGAGGAACGCAAATGAATCTGCAGCGGCGGGCACTTGGAACAATGCTGAAGGAATAGACTTCTTCGCCAACATGTGTAGACACGAAGAAAGACACAGGCTCGACATGATCGCACTCTGGGGGGCAAATTCGGATCGTGTGCCGGCGAACGATACAGACGGGGATTATCTGCCGGATAGCCAGGAGGCGACCCTCGTGACCGGTCACCCTTACGACAATACTAAGCGCGGAACTTACCCAGACACGTTCAACTACGGTGAAAATCCGCTCCCTGATGCCGAAGACTACTGTCTCAGACGAGAGGCGTCTTGGACCAATTTCTCCGCAGATTCGCAGGATTGGGCAAATCCAGGACACCAAGCAACAAAATAGAGGACACTAAGATATGAAATATGCTGCTCTTCTTCTCCTGACCGCAATCGCACTTGTGGCATTTGCTGACCCGGTGTCGGAGGAGACGAATTCGCACGAGGGTCGTTTCGACCTTACCAAATTGAGGGAATTTTACGATACCAACGGCATGGACGGTGACGCGAAAGTGCACCAGTTGGTTGCGTACTTGCGACAGGAACTAGCCCGGCCAAGTCAGCCGGCGATGGGAATTGGTGGAGGGCCAATTGACACTGTGTACATCCAGGAGGTGATAATCGACGTGATGGTTCAAACGGTTCCACCGGCGTCTCTACTGAAAGCCTTCAACGGGGAGAGCGACAAGAAGATCAAAGATCGGATAATGTTCGCGCTACTCGGGGCAGGTGATCAGACGTTCGTCAAAGATGTCCTCTCGTTGCTTCGAGATCCAAGCGATTCTCTGTCCCGTTTGGCAGCAGTACGAGCGTTAGAAAAGACCAAGAACCAGGATGTCGTGCCACTGCTCGAACGTATGCGATACGATCGCTATTCACGTGCTGCATTTCGCAACGGAGTTTATCACAAGGTTTACCCAGTGCGGCAAGCCGCACGCAGGGTCATCGTCGGTTCAGGCGCAAAAGCTGACGACTGGGCATTGGAACTTCCGCTGCCTGCTGCCAGTGAAACCCAGGCCCTAGGATCTATCTTGGAAGACGAGGATCCTGAACAGTGCGTGACTGTTCTGCGGACGCTGGAGAAGCGTTCTGGAGGAGACGTAAAGCGGATTATCGAGAACTTTGCGGCCCAGAATGCAGCGAAATCACATCTTGCTCAAGCTGTCCAGGAAGCCCGGCGAATTCTGAACGTGTCAGAACCCTAGAGTGCGGCGAAAAGCATTAAGGGAGATATTCGAGGCAGCCTTGGGTCCGGGAGGCTGGGGAGACGAACTCAAGGGGGCCACCTCGGGCGAGGCGTCAGCCATCACATGCGTGGATTGTCGACTTGGCAATGACAGCCGGGAAACGGCGGCCGCCCAAGTACGATCGCTGGAGCACGCTAGAAAACTCGGCGAAACGATGGTGCGGTTGCCGCTGGGGGGCGTGGCCAGCACTAACGCGCAGAAAGTGCGCCATCCCCTTGTTCGTCCGCTCTGGCTTCTGGCGGCGACGGCCATTGCTGCGGTTGCTCTGTTTGTATGGCTGCGGCTGCGGCTGCTCTGAGGGGGCTGGACGATCCCACGAGACAGCTATTCTGTGTGAACCCGGTCGTAGCCAACACACGTCGGCTCCCTCTCCCACACCTGAGTGTCAGAGCCAACTCACGTCGGCTGCTATGGGACTAACGGGCTGAGGCACTCGCCGATGAAACTCTGGCACATTCCTCTGGTGTGCAGACGTGGGCTAATCTTCCTCGGCACCGTGGCGGTGACCGCTTTGGCCCTGGGCGTGTTCGCGCGTGGTTTTTTCATGGGGCGGCCGGACTGGGTGGTGGCACTGGGCGGGGCCTTCTTGCTCATTCTCTGCCTCTTTGGCCATTTCAGTTGGCTGCTCTGGATGATCGGGTTTGCCGGATGGCGGTCGCGAGCAAGGGAGCAGTCTGCGCCCGATGAGCCGATCCAGACCCGGACCGCGCTGGTGATGCCGATATATCACGAGGATGTCGATCGTGTGGCCGCCGGCATCCGCCAAACCTGGCTGAGCGCCAAACGGGCTGGCCTGGCGGCTCATTGTGACTACTATGTCCTCAGCGACAGCGTGAAGCCCGAGGTCCAGCGAGCTGAGGACGAGGCGATCCAAGGTCTGCTCCCGATCTTCTCCGAGGACGCAGATGGTTGCGGGCGGTTGTTCCTGGTGCGGCGAGCCGACCGGTTGAATTTCAAGGCGGGCAACATCGCCAACTTCCTCCAGAAACACGGGGGTGCCTACGATTTCATGGTGGTCCTGGACGCGGACAGCGTGATGCTGGGTTGGCGGATTCGCCAGTTGATACTGAAGATGCAGCGGAAGCCCAGGACGGCCGTGCTGCAATCGCTGATGAGCACGTTCCGGGGCACGACGCCGTTTGCGCAGGCAATGCAGTTCTCGATCAGCCGGCTGGGCACCATCTTCAGTTGCGGGTTCAGTTGGTTCCTGGGCACGGAGGCGTTGTACTGGGGCCACAACGCGATCATCCGCATCCCGCCGTTCATGCAGCACGCCCAACTCCCGATCTTTCCGGGCAAACCGCCGCTGGGTGGACGCGTGCTGAGCCAGGACGTCCACGAGGCCTCGCTCCTGGGCCGGGCCGGCTGGGACGTCGAGCTGGATCTGGAGCCGGGTGGGTCGTTCGAGGAGATCCCATCGAACGTGATCAGCTACGGCAAGCGGGATCAGCGCTGGTGCACCGGGGATTTCCTGAACTCGGCCTTGATCCTGGCGCCTGGTTTCAAGACCGGGCAACGCGTCTGGCTGGCGTACGCGATGAGCAGTTACACCATCAGCCTCGTGCTCCTGGCCATGATGCTGATTGGCTTTGAGTTGGCGGCACGGCAGGGCGCTTCGACCATCGATGCGACTGCCCTCTGGTGGGCGTTGATCTACATGCCGGTGATCCAGTTGGGCTCGAAGTTTCTGCTGTTCTGGCTGCATCTGGACCGCCGTTTGCCGTTGTGGCGGCAGGGACTCTCATTGTTGGCAGACATCGTCGCCGGTCTGCTGCTGACTCCGTTACTGGTTTATCAACACGTGACGTTCGTCCTGGGAATCCTCCTGGGCAAAGCGGTGCAGTGGGCCAGTCCGTCCCGCGATCCCAACGACGCGCTGAGCTGGCGATTGGCCGGCCGGGTGTTCTGGGTCCCCACGTTGATCGCTGCCGTCTGGATTCCGCTGGCTTGGATCTTGGCACCGGCGTTCTTGTTCTTCTCGGGGACGATTCTCATTCCGTGGCTCTTCTCGATCCCGTTGGCCGTCGTCAGCACTGACCCGAAACTCGGGGATTGGCTGGCTCGACATGGGGTGTTTGCGTGCCGGCGGTTTGAAGGGGAATTGGAGGAACTGGGCCCGCTGGTAGCCGGAACCAGCGATGCCTGGTGGCGCTCCCCAACGCGAGCGACAGCGCCGCTGCACCCAGCACTCAGCCCAGCATCGAAAGAGACAAGTTGACTTCTCCTTCCGCGTTCCGAACTCCGCGTTCCGAGTTTGTTCAGTGTTTCGGTCGGAGGAGGATGGCCTTCTTGTTGGTGCCCTCGACTTCGACGCTGTGCGTCTCGACGCCCGGATCGTCACGGAGGGCGTTGTGGACGACGCGGCGGTCGAATGCGTTCATGGGCTCCAGCTCAACGATGTCGCCCCAGCGCCGGACCTTCTCGGCGGCTTCTTTGGCCTTCTTCACCAGGGCCTCGCGGGCTTGCGATCGGTAGCCGCCGATGTCCACGGTCACCTTGGGCGCGGTCTCGTCCTGGCGGTAGAGCAGGCGGTTGAGGATGTACTGGAGCTGGCTGAGGGTTTGTCCCTGGCGGCCGATGAGGCGGCCGGCGTCTTCGGCCTTCACGTCCAGGAGCAGGCCATCCTCGTCGTGGTGTTCCTCGGTTGTGGCCGCGAAGCCGAGGTGTTGGAGGAGTTGTTCGAGCGTGGCTTTCGGTTGCGCAGGCATATTCAAAAGCGGAGATCGGGATGCGGGACGCGGGATGAGCGCCGGGGTTGGCCGTCAATTCTTTCGCTTAGGGGGCAGGGGGGGCGCTTTGGCCGCGGCGGCCTCGGTGTTCTTGGTCAGTTTCATCTGGGCAATGCTTAGCAGATTCTGCACGGTCCAGTAAAGCGTGAGGCCGGAGGAGAAATTGTAGAGGATGAACAGGAAGATCAGCGGCATGTACTGCATCATCTTCTGCTGGACGGGATCGACCCCCGGCGAGGGCGGGGTGAGGCGCGTCTGCCAGAGCTGGCTGCACCCCATGATGAGCGGCAGCGGGTTGATGGGAAAACCGAACAGATAAGCGACGGTGTCGGGCTGCGAGAGATCGAAGGCCCACAGGAAGCCGGCGCCGCGCAGCTCGATGGCGCTTTGCAGCATGGTGTAGAACCCGAAGAAGATCGGGAGCTGGATCAGCATGGGCAGGCAACCGGCCGCCGGGTTGACCTTGTGCTCCTTCCAGAACTCATGGATTTTCTTCTGCATCTTGGCCGGTTCGCCCTTGTACTTCTCCTGGATCGCCTTCATCTGCGGCTGCAGCGCGGCCATGCGTTTCATCGACCGCGTGCTGACCTGTGTGAGCGGCCAGAACAGCAGTTTGATGATGAGGGTGATGGCGATGATGGCGAGCCCGTATCCCAGGCCCAGCGAGTGCAGGCCGTTCATGGAAAGCAGCAGCGCCTTGGCGAAGAACCCGAAGAAGCCGCCGAAGTTCATGACCCGATCGAGCTGGTTCCCAAACCGCCCTGCCAGCCGGTCCAGCGTGCGGTACTCCTTGGGTCCGGCGAAGACATCGTAGTGCCGTTCGAGAGTCTGGCCGGCCGCGAGCGTGACCTCCGGATAGAGGAAGGACGTTTGGAGCCCAAACGGTTTCGCGACTACATTTCGAGCCGCGGCCTGCTCCGCTTCCGACGGCGGCGGGAGATCCACGCGGCGGGCGGTGACCTGCTGGACCGGTTGGTTGGTGGCCGGGATGGAGGCCAGGGCAAAGAACTGGTTGTGCACGGCCGCCCAGACGAGGTTGTTGCTGCCCGCTTGATAGAGCGTGCGCGGCGTGCCGGGGAGACAACCCAGCGTGCGGTTGGCGAACCACGCCTCGCCCACCGTCTGGGCCCCCTTCCCGTCGAACCACATCATCCCTATCAAGGTGCCTTTGTCCTGGGGGCTAATCGGCGTGGCGGTGCCAGTGATCCACTCCTGGGGCGGCAGACGGAGGGGTTCGTTGGTGGTGTTTTCCAGGCGGAGTGAGACAGTTAACAGATAGTCGGCGCCCGGCACAAACTCCTTCACCACCCGCAGGCCGCTCGGAAGAACTTGTTCCGCCCGGACTCCCTTGGCCGTCGCCGTCAGTTGGTACCTTCCGTCGGCCTGAACGGCTTCGTCGCCGAGCAGGACAAAAGCCGGGACGGGAGCCTCCGAATTCAGCGAAGCGACCTCGTTCGTGAGGTTTCGAGCACGGCGACCCACCGCCTCCGGATAATGTTTGAGCTCGACCCGTTTCAGCCCGCCTCCGTGCGAAGTGAAGACATAACGCGCGTCGGCGGTCTCCACAGTCACCAGCTCTTCCTGGGCTTCCGGGCGGACCCAGGCGGCAGCGGGCGGGGCTGAGACTGTGGGTGTCACTGGACCGGGCGCGGTGGCCGCGTTGGTCGGAGCAACGATGTTCGTGGCGCTGGCGACAAGGTTAGTGGCGGGGATCGGCTGCGGCGGGAACAGCTTGTTCGTGAGCTGCATCAACAGGAAGAGCAGGCCGGCGGACACCGCCAGGATCGAGATTGCTTTGCGGTCCATGGAAAGAGACTAGGTCGAGAGGCTCGGCCGGGGGAGTGAACTGTTGGACGTTGGCGACGGGCGGGCCGCAGCCGACTGGTCATCCGGACGGGGAGGGACTGGGGGCACACCGGCCGATCGGGGTTCGGGCAGCGGATCGTGGCCGCCTCCACCCCAGGGATGGCAGCGGCCGATGCGCCGTGCCGCCAGCCAGAGACCCCGGAGCGCTCCGTGGCGCTGCACGGCTTCGAGCGCATAGGCCGAGCAACTGGGCGTGAAGCGGCAGCGTGCGGCGGGGCCGAACACGGCGACTTTCAAGGGAGAAATCACCGCGCGATAAACCCGCAGCCCAAGGACGAGGATGTGTTGTGCAGGGTTCAAGAGACCTTCAGCATCAGGGCGTCTCCCATCGCCCCCAGGAAATCGCGTTCCACATCAGCGAGGCGTTTGCCAACGATCGATGGCCGGGCCACGAGCACCGCGTTCAGCGGCTCCCGCAACTCACGCTGATGGAGCCGGAAGACCTCGCGCAGGAGACGGCGGGCTCGATTCCGGATCACCGCCTTGCCCAGCTTGCGGCTGGTGATAAACCCCGCCCGGGATATCGAACCGGGAGGCAAAACTTTCCAATTGGCAATCACGCACCCGCGGACCCGCCGCTGGCCCTTCTCCCGCAACTCCGCGAAGTCGCGCCCGCGTTGCAACGGACGCGGCCGGGCGAGTCGCCGGGGGGGCGGCCAAGATTCAGGCATAAGGACAGGCTCAGACCGGAGTGAGGCGCTTGCGGCCGACGCGGCGGCGGTTGCGGAGGATGCCCCGTCCGCTCTTGGTCGAGTTACGGCTCAGGAAGCCATGCTGCCGTTTGCGGCGGATCTTCGACGGTTGGTATTGTCGTTTCATGCGAGTTGGTTGTCGCTCAAGTCCGCGTCGGCAGAATTCCTGTGCGGCGCGCCTGCCTCCAAGCAAAGCGCTTCAAGACAGAGGGCGAGAGATTAACAGCGGAGGGGGGGGTGTCAAGGTGCCAACGCCCTGCTGCCAACGGCCTGCACGGCTGCGAGTTGGGGAAGGTTTACACCCAACGCCGGTTTCCTGTAGAATGGCGGCCGGCATCACGTTGCACTCGCGATTGTGGACACAAACCGAAAACGTTTCCAGATCGGTCTGCTGGCTGGGCTCGGCTCGGCGCTTCTGTTGGCCGGCTGCGCCTCCGTGCCGGATGCCCCCGCCGCGCAGCAGGTCAGGGCAGCCGGTTTCCGTCCGCCGCCAGGAAAGGCCCTCGTGTATGTGTTCCGGCCCTCCCGGCTCGCTCAAGCCGGCACGCTGGCCGAGTTGACCTTGGACGCGCGCAGGTTTGGCACTCTGAGTCCGAAGACCTACTTGTGCGCCGCGGTGAAACCGGGTGGTCACGAGCTCAAGGTCACCACCTTCTTCGAAACCGTTCCTCAGTCTTTCGACGCCGGAGCGGATCGGCTCTACTTCTTCCAGGTCGCGCCGAAGATGGACCGTTGGAGGCTCACCGCGGTCCCGGAAACAGTAGCTCGCGAGGAGTTGGCGAAATGCCGGCTCAGCGGCAACAACACGTTTGAAGCGGGTGAACGGGAGCTGCGCTGAGGGGAGCGGGTGCCCAACTTACGAGGCGCGCTGCCCGATCTGCTCCCGGTAGGCCACCGCGGAAAGCAACGCCTCCAGCTCGCTCGTCTGGGCAAGCTTCAGCTTGAAGAACCAGCCACCGCCGTAGGGCTCGCGGTTCACCAGCGCCGGATTCTCAACCACGGCTGGGTTGATCTCGACCACCTGACCGCCCACCGGAGCGTAGATGTCGCTCGCGGTCTTGACGGACTCCACCACCGCGCACGCCTCGCCTTTCTTCAGCGTGCGCCCAATGACGGGCAACTCTACGAAGACCACGTCGGTCAGCTCGTGTTGGGCGTGATCGGTGAGGCCCACGGTGGCAGTGTCGCCGCTGGCCCGCACCCATTCATGTGTCCGGGCGTATCTCAGATCGACGGGAACTTCGGTCGTTGCCATGCCGGGTGTTGTTTAGTCACCCGCCGGCGTTTCGTCAAACGGGTTTCTGAACAACCTTGACGAAAGGAATGAGGGGGCACCCCTGTGCACCCATGTGCAGTGACCTTCGGGGTCGCGTGAGTGGGTTGAGCGAATCCCCTGTTGCCGCGTCAAGCCTCGTGCGGCAGGCCGAGATACTCACGTTCCAGGATCTGCTTCTGGAACGGCGTGAGGTTCGTGTCGTCCTTGAGTTTCTCGGCGTGGCCCTGCAGTTCGATGAAGTGCCGCTTGAGCTGGGTGAGCAGCGTGTCCTGGCGCTTCTTGCCACTCGCGCTGGGTCGATGCACCGCCTTGCTCAGACCGGTCATGAGCGAACGACGTGCGTTGAGCAACTCAACCAGGAGATCCCGCTGTTTCTCGGACAGGTTGGGGAAAAGGAAGTGGACTTCCAGCTCATGCATCCGCCCCAGGCAGTCGTAGAAGACCTTCCGCGGCGGCGCGTGCCCATCGTCCAGTTTGGAGATCACATGGGTGACGGAATGGGCGGCGTATTCGGCTGCCCGCTTCAGCAACCGCTCGATCTTGGCGCTGTCTGTCTGCTCTTGCATGGCTCGCTTTTCCCGCGATGCTTCAGTTCATAGATTCCGTCAACTGTCTCGCCGGCACGACCCAACTCGTACTCACGTCTTCCTCGAAACGGCCCCAGCCTCCGAAAGCCCGCCTATCCTGTGGTCCTTATGGCTTTCTCCACTTGCCGGATTAACACTTGTCTAGCCAAAGGAATACCAACTCCAGAGATTATCATACTACGTTGATCTTGAACGGGCTGAGATGGCCATCTCGCCAGCTCAGCGATCCGCGCGGTCGCTTGAATTGCAGGCGCGATGCAGTTGCGCTGGAAGAGAGGAGCCCACGATGCGGCTCGGGGAAGGCAATTCAGGGTTCAACTGAAGCTTGGGTCACCTGCACGCCGGCGCGGCCCCAGCGACGTCAGGTCAAGCCTGCCAACGTCAGACTCACCAAGGCCAGGAGATATGCGGCGTAGAAGGTCAGGAGGACGGTACCTTCGCGCCGAGAAACGCGGCTCTCGGTGGAGAACATCCACAGAGCCAACAGCATGACCCCCAACAGGGAGGGAAAATTGAGGAGCTGCGCCGCGCGACTCATCGAAACCTCGTGCATGGAGGCCGCGGAACCGACAATCAGCGTGAGATTCGCGATGTTCGCACCAAGGAGGTTTCCCACAGCGAGGTCGGATACATTCCGACGGGAGGAAGTGATCGCCGTGATCAACTCCGGCAGCGAGGTGCCCACGGCCACGATGGTCAGGCCGATGATCAGGGACGGAATGCCCAGAGCCCGGGCGATGCCGACGGCGGAATCCACGAGTAGCTTGCTTCCGACGACGACCAACACCGCGCCGGCCAGAAACTGCAAGGCCGCTCCCCGGCCGCCCTTGAGCCAGGAGTGACGGTTGACGAACTCGGTCTCGAGCGCAGCGGCCTCCGCGTGCGCCGCCGGGGAGACGTGGCGTTGATGCCGCGAGAAGTCGAAGACGAAGTAGGCAACACCCAAGGCCACGAGGAACACGCCTTGCCCCCGGCTGAGCGTCAGGTCGGACGTCAGGACGAACAGAAGCACCCCGCTGCCCAGCATCGCCGCGAAGGCCGTCCGAAGTGTGCGCGGGTGGACCTCGACATGTTTCAGCGCAGCCATCACCCCCAGGATCAGCCCGAGATTGCAGATGCAGGAGCCAACCGCGTTGCCGACCGCGAGCCCGGATTCGCCTTTCAGTCCGGAGAAGATGGAGACCGTGAGCTCCGGAGTGGTGGTGGCAAGGCTGACCAACGTGGAGCCGATGACCACGCGCGGCATGCGCAACTGCTCGGCGATCCGCACACTGGAGGAGACGAAAAAGTCGCCGCCTTTGATGATGAGAATCAGCCCGACCCCGAGCAGGAGAAGGTCGAGCATCATCGCGGTCTCGGGACCTCCGGCGGGCCTTTGCCTAGATCAGCTTCTCCAACCGCTCGTAGGCGTTCTGCCAGCTCACCGCGTGGGGTTGGATCGTCTCAAACACGGTCGAGTGGCGCACAATCTGACGCGCGTCCTCGAGCGACTTGAGATGACCGAGGGCCAGGGCCTGGACGAGGACGTTGCCGGCCGAGGTGGCTTCGTTCGGCCCGATGACGACCGGGATCTGGAGGGCGTTGGCGGTGAAGTGATTCAGCAGCGTGTTCTTGGTGCCGCCTCCGACCAGGTGAAGCCGCTGAATCTTCCGGCCGGTCAGCGTCTCGATCTCCTGCAAGGTCCGGCGATAGAAAAGGGCGAGGCTCTCGAGCACGCAGCGGATGAACTGGCCGGGCTTTCTCGGCACGGGCTGCCGGGTTTCCTTGCAGAACGCGGCGATTTTCTCCGGCATGTCGCCCGGGCTGACAAACCGCGGATCGGCCGGATTGATGATCGACTCGAAGGGAGGAGAGGACGCTGCCAGGTGGGTGAGCACCCCGTAATCGAGGTCCTGTTCCCGATCCGCCCAATAGCGCTTGCACTCCTGCACGAGCCAGAGTCCGACAATGTTCTTGAGCAGGCGCACGGAATGGCCGTAGCCGATCTCGTTGGTGAAGTTCAGTTCGCGCGCGCGGTCGTTGATCAGCGGCTCCTTCAACTCGATGCCCATCAGCGACCACGTGCCCGAACTCAGGAAGGCCCAGTGCTCGCCGGTGGCCGGCAGGGCCGCCACGGCGGCGGCCGTGTCGTGCGTGCACGACGCCACGACCTGGGTTTCCTCGAGACCGGTTTCTGTTGCGATCTCCGGTTGCTGGGGCCCCAGCACGGTGCCCGAGGGCGCCAGCGGCGGC
>Ga0315288_10010740_pt1 | contig 11549 bp, 25 predicted proteins | sample YL17G11_20_MG_FD_203454 | JGI IMG/M metagenome (GOLD analysis project Ga0315288, IMG submission 203454) | Sediment microbial communities from Yellowstone Lake, YNP, Wyoming, USA - YL17G11_20 | ecosystem: Environmental > Aquatic > Freshwater > Lake > Sediment | place: USA: Wyoming | collected... | reverse complement strand
GTTTGACCGGACCCACACGGCTCAAAGCTGGAGGCCCTTGCGGACCTTGAAGCTCCCCGTGTGAGCTGAACTCGTAGACCTGAGTTAGACGCCCATACCTGCTAGGCGGGTGGAATAGTATGCTGACCGGATGTAGGGGTCAACAAGATTCCAAAAAATTCTTCTGGCTGGCCTCTCTACTTCATTCTTGCGGGTGATGTTACTCTCAGAAGCTGATAACCACGCTTGTTTTGCGGAGGATCCAATGCCCTTGAACATGTCACTTACCGGTAGCCTAAACGGACTCTCGACAGTTGCTGGCCAAGTCGGTCCAGCCTCGTTCAACTACCCGCTCAACGCGGCAACGCAGTTCGAGACGAAGGAGATTCCGGTTCCGGTTGCAAGTCCAGCCGTAGTCTATACCTTCCCTACCATCACCACACAGACGCTATTCTACTTGTATGCGACGCAGGACGTGACGCTCATCGTGAACGCTGAGCCAAGCGGCCTTCTCAAGGCAGGCGGAATCTATGTCCGCTGCGGCATGGCACCAGTTTCGTCAATCTCGCTCGCCGGCAACTCGCTGACGTCAAGCGTCGTCTACGTCGTCGCAGTTGGTACGTAACCCAACATCCTAACATTGCCATGGTCGGCCTCTAACCCAGTTACGTGCTCTACTGGACAAAGCCGACCATCCACAACATACTGGGATTTAGGCTGATGACATCCTACGCCTACAAGCTGGAGTTACAGAAACGCGGCTTTGCGTTCAATCAGAGCGTGAATGTTTGGAATGGTCCGTTCGGCCTGTCGGTTACCGGGTATCTTAATGAAGATAACCCAAGCACCGCACCCGGTATGGCGACGGACAACGGATTCGCCAGGGTGGCAACACTTCAGCAGGTTGATGAGCAGCTAAGAGCTAAGAGAGGTCTACCACGCCCGCCTCTCGTCAAGCCGGTGAATGAGTTCACTACTGATTTCACCCCCCAGCAACCAATTCTGCCGCCTCAAAACTAATGAGCCCGCTGAATTACCAACAGGCCCTTGCTGCGCGCGGGTTCACTATGGAAAGCACCGGACGGTGGCACGGAGTATTCGGAATCACAATTCCGAATACGTGGAATACGATAAACGATACATCACTCGCTGACCGTGCACGGGATGAGATCATCAAACAGGTTGACGCTGAGATTGCTAATAAGCGTCAGAACTACAACGCTAGATAGATTTTAGGAGTACAGATTGAAGAACAAGCGTCAACCCAAGAGACTCCCCGTCAAGGCCACTAAGAAGGTGGCGAGCGTCAAACCGACACCGAAGGTCAAGTCGACGGCAAAGCGGTCAATCCGGGTGACGACGGTAAAGCCACTTGTAGAGTCCACAACCGGCGTCAAAACGCGCAACAAGCCGGCCGCCAGGTGTGTGCCAGTTCTAATCAGGACCAAGTTCTACAGCAAGTCGCTGGAGACTGCTCAGACTCTGCAGGTCCCGATGATCGATAAGGACACCATCCGTCTCGATCTCACAATCAATCTGCGCATGAGCGAGGCGATCCTGATCACACCAATTCGTCGAGACATGGGCGACGTTAATGGTCTGATCAGCGACGCTGAGTCGATCGCCAACGAGAACTAGGACGGTCGGACTACAACAAAATTGCTCTCAGGTAACTCCTGCTCGAGGATGGGTTTAACTGAGTCCCAAGATAAGTTACCGTTCCCACAGCCTGGTCTAGTCAGAGCCACAATACCAGTGATCGCCGGGAAATCCTTCGGCCGTGGCATACCATCGATCATCCCGGTCTCAGGAAATATCAGCGACCTGAGTTCCTTACAGCTCTGTCGGATCAGTCGTAGATCAGATGACTCGCGCCAGTAGTGCTTGGTTGGGAAAGAGATCAGCCGCGCGCCATCCCAACTACCGAGATCATAAACGTGATTACCGTGGGCTCGCAGCAGTCCACCTAGAAGTTTAGGCATCCACGGATAGCGCTCTTTAGCTTGGAGGGCTACGCCACGACCCATTATAGCGGTCAATCTATCAGACAGCAGTTCACCGTTCGTGGTTACACACCTGGCAGCGCACTCAATCTCCCAGATGTCTCCTACTTGTTCACGCATGCGAGTTGTTCCCTCACGCTCATTACAGCAATGATGAACGCCTGACCTGGGCTACCGCGTCCGTAGCCAATTGTGTTGCTCTGAGGAATGGATACACAGCAGTTACTTGGGCCAAATTCGACTTTGGCTGAGTTATCAGCACACCAGAGCAATGCTGATAGACTTGTCATCCCACCATCGTCTACCAGGCTCATTTTTGATTAGGCCGAACTGGCCCCTTGGAAGGATCTACAACCAACGCGCCAAATTGCTTAGGCGCGGAGTACTTCGGACAGCCGCACAACTCTGAGCCGCGCGCGGACTCACAGTAACCACGCGAATTGTCCCTGTTCCGACGGTGCTGCTCTAGTTGATGCCTACAGCGATCGCACCTATCACCACCACTGGGTGTCATGTGCTCTTGGAACCTCCAGTGCTCCAAGTGGTCTGTCCGTCGATGGGCGGTGGAACAATGACCATCCGAACGAACTTCTCACAGCGCGGACAAGGCGGATCCTGCGCCGACGGTCGGCTCGACAGAATCGACTCCTTGTAACCACAGGCAGGACATTTCATTACTGTGTTAGCCACGATGACTCCTATGTTGGACGGATGAGTCTAAGGGCGGCAAGTAGCCGCCCACGCGAGTTGTCGTAAGGCATCTGCGCTGCAGCCTCAGCGGTGGCCGGAATGTCTGGAAACGTGGGCCACGGCTGCTTACCACCGCGATCATAGTAGAGTTCCTCGATGGGACGAGGAGTGGCGAACAGGTCGCGGTGCTCTAGCCAGGCCAGGAGCATGTCCGCCTGCTTCACGTAAGGCTGCCCTGGGTCACTACCAGTCAGACCTAGGTATTCGACGATCGCATCCTGAATCCGATCCTCAACCTCGCGCCAGTTCGGAATGAAGTCCTTGATCGGACTAGCGAGGTCTGCCAGGTAGGCCTCATGCGCATCGTGAATGAGTGCCTGGATGCGGATGTTATTGAGCTTACGGACGTCGCGAACGCCGTCAAGAACAGCGAACGCGACGGCCACATTGGAGACTCTGATAGAGTGCTCAGCCACGGAGTAGAGACGCGAACAGTGTCCGGTCCACCGACACTTTAGGCTAAGCGCGTGCGCGATGTCCTCAACATCCACGTCCACCGATTTAGGATTGATGGGATAAAACCACCTGCCGGTAAACGTATAAATGCTACCAGGACTTCTACTTGTCATTCATTACCTGGGCGGACCATCGATTGAGATCGAGAGTGCGGTTGCAAGGCCGGTTGTGGCCGCGTTTACAGTGACCGTGATGGTCGCTGAAAGCGGTCCAGTGCCTTGGGCCGTAACGGTTACTGTGCACGAACCGGTTGGGCCTTTTGACTGGACAAGACAATCCAGTCCATCAATTGATGGCGTGAGAGTGACCTTTGTAGGGTCACTAGTTGTCCAGCTCGGAATACCAACAAGGGCCCCATCAGCGCCGGTCGCGAGGGTCTTGATCGCCGAAAGCGAGAACCGCTGATACGGAATCATGAACACGGTGGCCATGTGTGCCTCCTGGGTATAGGAGGATATCAGTCTTTGCCCATTAGAACCAAGCAAAAGGTCATAAGACCCTAAGCTACAAAGCCTCTCAAGATGAGTTACTCAATCAGGCGGGTTCTGCTGGGCAAGGCCACGCGAGTCTAAGCTAGCGGTGGGACTCGAACCCACAACCTCCTGATTAGTGACTTTTTCCATCGGTATAGCGTTGGCGTCGGCTAAACCGCCCGTGACCACGGTTCTTACCCTTGTATGTCGGCAATAACATATCACAGATACCGCAGACCAGCCTCAAGTTCTTAACACGCCAGTCATCAGAATTACCGTTCTCGTGGTCCAGAACCAATGGAATAAGGACATCATTTCCCATAAAGTTCCAGCGACTAAGACCACATATTGAACAACTGTGACCGCGTTGTTTAAGTAGAAACCTCTTGACTACATTTACGGATCCAACAAGGACACCTGTCGTAGCCATGGCGGTTTCAAGAGTTTTGCTAGTTTTAGCGGCACTGGCCAAGCCTGTACATCTAGTACTACAGTAGATATTACCGGGACGACTACAAGGCTCGCCGCAGAAGCCACAAGCCGACCGCTTAGTGGGCTGCGGATTGGATCTCTGGTAGGCGGTTGTAGCGCACGACTGAGAACAGTGGTCGTAACGACGCTTCTCGTATGGAATCAGACTAGAGCAACCAGGACATCGCTTTGAAAGCGCTGCAAACGCTCTTCGCACTCGCTCTCCGCGAGCAACTCTGTAATTGTGTAGATTTGTTGTCCCACTATGCTCCTCAGCCATACAACCGATAGGCTAACCTAAACACGGTTGTAGATGCAAGAGCCCTGGTCAGGAGTCGAACCCGAATCTGCCGTTTACAAAACGGCGGCTCTAACCGTTGAGCTACCAAGGCTTTGAATCAGGTCCTCGGCCAATTGAGCTACGCTAGCGAGCGCCCGAAGGTCAGCTCTTTAGGACACCGTGCTGGGCTGCCAGATACAACATGAACTGGAACTCCAGTGACATGTCGTTCAATGGCCTGTAAACGCCAACCTTGGTGGCAGCGCTCAGTCGCAGCAGATCGGACGGGTCCTTGATCAGCTCCTTGGTAGGCTCAAAACGATCCTCAGTCTTCTGGCCAACATCGGACCTAAAGACCTGCTGTCCAACCTTCCGCATGAGCGTCACAACGAACGGCGTTGTGAACTTAGCCCCTTGAATCAGCTTGAGGACATCCGGAGCGTTGGGGTCGACAGCGACACTAGGAAACATCGCGGCCGTCGCAGAGGCCCCAGAACTAGACGTCGACGGTGGGGCCACCTCAGGAAGGTCTGGCTGATTCATGATGCTAGCCGCGTCGAAGGGCTTCTTCGCAGAGTAGGATTCCTGACCGGTCGTAATGATCTTGTTCGGCTTGCTCAATGGTTCTCCTGCTTAGGACTCGAGAATCGCCATGATCTCGATCTCGTTGATGATCCTGTATTTCTCGTGAGTGATTTGCGTGCCTGCGTGCTTACCGATGATCACGTTGTCTCCGACATTCACGCGAGGAGGAAACACCTTACCATCCTCAGCCACACGGCCAGTGCCGACACGGAGAACCTTGGCGACGCAGACTGCCTTGTCGTCAGATGCGCCCTTTGGAAGGAAGAGGCCGTTAGCCGACTTCTCACTGCCCTCATAGCGCTCAACTAAGATCCTGGCGTCCATGACCTTAAGCTTGAGCGGATCGATTCGAGGAGCCGCCTCACCCTTGAGGTCCTCTTGGGTGATGGCGACCGGCATACTAACGTCAAGAGGCATTGCGTATCTCCTATAGATCGGTTGGACGTACAACACGACGGCCATTGGCCGCCGTGCGTGCCATGGCCTGAGTAAGCATTGCTGCTATCTTGTCTGATACTGCGGCGGAGACATCGGCTCCAGCGCAGTAGCCGCCCTCTCGGATGAACAATTTGACCGCGCTCGCGACTGAGAGCGTCTTCTTGCGGGCGACCCGACGCGCCTTTGTTTTAGGCATCGCAATCCTATGGAAGTGCTTGGAGACGGCGGGAATCGAACCCGCGTGACGTAATCCCTCAACCAAAAGCATCTACGCGTGTGTCCCCATGTTTGGGTCTCGTTCTCTCATCCCCAAGGGGCGGGGTCTTCGAGAACCAGTCTCAGTAAATCTCATCCGCGACTCCTGAGACGCGCAGCGCGGACCAGCCTACTTTTGTGACAGACCATCTAAGCGCCATAGGCGGGGCTCTCAGTGGTCCGACGCCTAATTGTTAGTTAGGCGATGAGCGCGTAAGCAACCGCGCTCTTGACGGCAACGTTCGTGTTGGCAGTTAATGTTTTCCCAGTTGTTTTACGAGGCGAACTAGGAACCTCGACGCGCAGCTCCTGATCTTGAAACCCGTTCGATACCAATTCGTCCCCGTGAACCAAAGGGGGGTGATGATCCTACGACCATCACCCCCGTGAAAAATGGGCCGGAACACTCCGGAACCCTATCAGTATAGCGGAGACAGGATTCGAACCTGTGACCTCAGGGTTATGAGCCCCGCGCGCTACCGGGCTGCGCCACTCCGCGTCGTTAGTATTGATCTTATACCCGCCCTACCTGGGCCGTCAATACTTCTTTGTTCGATTTCTGGCTAAACAGGGGCAAACTAGAGAACGTCGGATTGTCGCGGCCAGTTGTCGTTGGTCGCCGGTAGAATAAGATCGGAGCCCATCCTTGAGAGAACCAAACTACTTTGGTGACCGTCCGAATAAGCCTTCTGGGCCAGACTACTTGAAAAAACGACCCACTACGGATCTCTCTAATGCCCACGAGAAGGAGACGGCCGCGAAAACCGGCGGACAGCGCGTTCGCGGTAGCGGCGCGGTGCGTGGTCGTCCCGGCGACGTTCGCGGAGCTAAGGACTTACAAGAGCTTAAGGCCACAGAGAAGACTGATACGCGCATCAATCTGAACTGGCTCAGAAAGATCGCCTTTGAGGCGCTGACGCAGGGTAAGTATCCAGTAGTCAACATGCGGTTCACGAGGCTGCGGCCGCCGGCACCGCAGGACTGGGTTCTGATACCAGCCGACATCTACGAAAGACTGAAGGGAAACGAAATCTAATGGCATCCAAGCCTCCCTCTATCGGAGACATCGTCTCGCAGTTCGCCGTTCCACCAGGTCCGCCATCATCACCCGCCCAAGAATGGCTGGATGATCTGTCGCATTGGCTCGAGACCGGTTACGAGAAGCTGATCCACGCTGAGCGGTCTCCCGGCCTGCACGCATCTGGGCTCGGCTCAGTGTGCGCGAGGCGTGAGATGATCGAGGAGACGTTCGGCAAGCCCGCTAAGAAGGCCCGCGCGGGCAACATGCTGACTTACGACTTCGGCCATGCGATGCACTTCTGGTGGCAGAACCGATACTTGGGGCCGAAGCAGGAACTGTGGGGCGACTGGAAGTGCTCCGCCTGCCCGTGCGCTGCGTGCGGTGAACGCCCCGGAGATGCTTGCCCAGACTGCAAGGGAACAGGCCGCAAGACCACTCGCGGGCTCATGCCGCTGAACTGTGAGTGCGGCACATCGTGGCAGGACTCCATCCGCTACATGGAGTTCATGGTCGAGAATAAGGCGCTGAACTACGTCGGCCACACTGACGGCATCCTTCTGCGGAAGGGCAAGAAGTCGATTTTCGAGTTTAAGACGGATGGGCCTTCGACCTACGAAGACCGCAAGGCTCCTAATCCTGAACACATCATCCAAGCGCACGCCTACATGCAGCCATTAGGTTTGACCGACGCGCTCATTGTCTACCAGGCCAAGGGTGGCCAGTGTAAGTGGACGAAGGAAGGCGGGAACTGGGTCGCTGGCCAGGTCCACATCAAGCCGTTTGTCGTTAACTTTGACCCCGTCGTGTGGGGTCCGATCGAGCAACGAATCAGAGATCACCACGAGGCACGCGCACTCATCCAGACGATCTTGGACGAGAAGCGTCGGCCGACCCGCGACGACATCGCTAAGTTCAAGCGAGTCTGCGACAGCCCCAAGTGCGATCTGGCTCGCAACTGCCCGGTCTCGCGAGAATGTTTTAACCTGCTCTAGCCTCCAACCTGTGAGCAGTGGGTATGACTACTCACGAAAGCGGTGATCATGTGAGCAACGATACCAAGACAAAGTCGTGTTGTGAGATGCGTCGGAAAGTGGCGCTAGGAATCGCGAAGGTGTTTACAGAGGCCGAGAGCGGCATTCCGGATTCTGTTATGATGGATCATCATGACTTCGACTACACGTCTCCGACTAAGCTTCCAGTGGCTGCAGCACTCGTGTTCAAGTTTTGTCCGTGGTGCGGGCAGCGACGGGACGCGACATCAGAGCAACGTCGAACCGAAGTGATCCGGCGCCTTGATTCGAGCAGTCCAGATGATGACCACGGTGAGGACTGGAAAAAGGGTGCTGAATCAGACGAGGAGTAAATGAAGGACATCCCGATAGGCTCGCTCGTGTCGGCCATGGGCGACCTCACAAGCGCCCAACCAGGTGCCACAGGCCAGGTATTTCTTGCCCTGGATCTTGGTGCGAGGCTCGGTTGGGCGCTGTGGCAAACCGGTGTTGTCACATCCGGAACCTGTGATCTGTCGAAGTCAAAGCACAAACGGTTCGAAGGTCCAGGGATGAAGTTCATCCGGTTTACTCGCATCCTCAGCGAGTTTCCGCGTCCAACGATTGTCAACTTCGAGGAGGTGCGTCGGCACCTTGGTGTCGACGCGGCCCACGCCTATGGCTCCTACATGGGCCATCTGACGTCATTCTGCGACGGACAGACGCCTCAAATTCCCTACGAAGGAGTGCCGGTGTCCGCGATCAAGCAGCGGGCGACCGGAACAGGTAACGCCTCTAAAGAGGAGATGATCGCGGCTTGCCAAACGGCCATGAACTACGACCCCATTGACGACAACGAAGCGGACGCCAGATGGCTTCTAGTCATCTTGTGCGAGTCGGCCGGCGTTAGGTGGCCAGGAGGCCCGGTGCCAGAACCGCCGGCCAAAGTGAAGAAGCCGGTAACTCGCAAGAAGAAAGAGAAAGCCTAGGTGCCTCGTGGCTACTGAGGTGATTGCGCTCTATCTCATCCACGGCCTATCAGTCGACGAGATAGCCGATGTGGTAGGTGCATCGCAGCCTAAGGTTCGCGCACTTTTGAACCTAGGTGGAGTCCGCGTTCGTCGGGTAAAGAACAGTGCCGAACACCCTGCTCGCGAGTCGATATGTGCAGCCGTCCACAGCAAGGGGTTCGCGTCCTTTCACGAGTTCGTACAGACGCACGGGCTTGAATCCTTTGGCCTGCAGTCGGCGCTCTTAGGAGTAACGGAGAAGTCATTTGTCCGAATCTACGAATCCTACCGACGATCCCTTGGGCAGCTCGAAGCTGGAGGATACGGCATCCCGAGCCCCCAAGGAAGGCCCACAGGCCGATAGACTCGATGCCGCGAAGCGCGTAGTCGATCGCGCCTATCTAGATCTTGGCCGCGAACTTTACCTTGAGTTCTCGACTGATAGGTTCAAGGCCAAAGGCTTCACCAGCTTTGATGACTTCGCGCGATCAAAGGGCGTAGAGCCTGGCCGCGCTCGTCGGCTTCGCCGCGTCTTCAAGCACTTCCAGAAGGATCTTGGCGTTCCATACGAGACGTTGGCGGTCATCGGCTACGAGAACGTCTGCGCCATCATGCCGGTCATCAACAAAGGTAATAAGTCGGAGTGGCTCAAGAAGGCCGGTGAACTTCCTTACGACGACCTCATCAAAGAGGTCGAAACCAAGCGACCGCCCAGGGTGAAGCGTAAGGTCGTCGCCATGACAGCTAGAGGCGAGACGCTCACCTACTCGCCTGAGGACCCATCTAAGGTAGAGCCCAAACTGCGGCCATCGGCTGATGGCAAAACAGACGCCGCAGACGACATTGTCTACGTGAAGACGCTTTACCTCGTCGGCCAACAGAACACCGTTTTTGAGACGGCGCTTGAGAATATAGAGCGCAGGACGGGCTCAACCAAAGTCGGGTATCTACTCTCCTGCGCGCTCATGGAGTACCTGACGCACCAGGCGACCAAGGATACAGACGACGATGGCCGCATGAAATACTACATGGCGGTACTTGAAAGCCGATATGGCGGCCGTCTGATGTGGATCAAGGATAAGAAAGTCGCGGAGGAGATGAGTGACCTCATCGGACAAGCCGAATCCAGCGCAACCGAACAAGACCAAGCTGGTCCGCAACCTCTCGATGCAGGTTGAAGCCTGTATCCGCTGCCCGTTTCACAATACCTGCACCATCCCGATCATGGGTGGCGGTGACCCGCGCTCACCGATCCTGATAATCAGCGACACGATCCGCCAAGCCGACGACGAAGAGAGCAGAATCTTCGCTGGCCGCGCAGGCGCGAAGATCGACAACATGCTCACTGAGGCTGACATCCCGCCTGAGAGGGTCTATAAGACCCCGCTCGTACGTTGCTACAGCGGCCGCGAGGCAAAGTTCTCTGAGTTTAGAGCCTACAAGCGATGCCGATACCACACCCATGCTCTACTTAAGATCATGCGGCCGCGCGTCGTCGTGCTGGCCGGGCTCAAGCCGCTACTTTGGATGATCATCCGCCTGACAGCAGAGAAGCTCGACGAGACTACGTTCTACAAGTGGGTCGGCAAGGCTGTCAGGCTCAAGGAGATATGGAAAGATACAAAGTTCTTCATCATTGAAAGTCCGGCGCAACTAGCTCGACGTCGCAATCCAGAGAACGAACGAAAGAGCATCGAAATCCTGACTACGATGCGAGCCTATGTGTCGGCGCAGCAGAAAGGGGAGGCGCTCGTCCTCGACATGGTCGACCTCAAGACCAGGAGGAAGGGCACGGCCCAGCAGATGAAGTTCAGTTTCACGGCTACAGACGAGCCAAAGCCTCAAGAGCATTGATAGGCTTGTATCGCCGCACCTTACGCATGGTGGTGTGGCCACTCTTAAGAAGATGGATCTTGGAAGAGAGCAGCATGGTCGGCACTTCGATCGTGTAGCCGACTAGCTTCTTATGTCGAACAAGCCGCCTGATTGACTGCTTGATCAGGATCAGCAGAGTATCCTCCTTGAAGTGAAGGATTCCGGATCCAACCAGTGGCTCACGCACTAACGGCATCATGTGGATTGCGCCCAGGAAGGCCTGAGCTGCGGTCTTCGGATTGTCCATTGCGAGCGTGTTCGTCGTGATGTGCTCGTTCTTCACGGCGGCCGCAGCTGCCAAGAGGACTGCAGCGTCGATCTTATTGAAGATTGTCTTAGAGGCCGGCGAAGACATCAAGCACACTAATCTTCCTGAGGTTCGCGACAGGCGCGACGGACCTAGACCCGGCAGGCCGTTCGATAATCGCCAGCGTCCTGAAACCGCTCCCTTCTACCCACTTGACAACCCCAGTGAAAACGGCGGCCAATTTGGGGTCAATATGGGTTACGTAGTCGCCTACCCTAATCGCCTCAGCCATCAGCGAGTTTCGCCAATTCGTCTAGGGCTGTAGTCATCACGAAGCGCTCCCTACCGGCCTTAGTCTCGAGCTTGATGACTGCGTTGTCGAGCATGTGCTGGGTGACCTGTCTTGTCCAACCGCCTTGTGCCGCCTCATCAAGCCTAAAAAAGAACTGGAAAGCCGGCGTCTTCTGATTAGCCTGGTGGTCTACACGAAAACGCACCCAAAGATGGCCTAGGATCGTGCGGTTGTTGATCTCGACGATGCCGACCATACCCTCTGCCGCAACGCCGCCTAGGATGATCTTGAGGATGCAGTCGTAGAGCCACTTGTCGATCGCTTCGTTTGTGATGTTTGGGTCTCGCATAATTCTACAATCACAGTCCTGCCAAAGCGTCCAAAACCGTAATCAACTTGTAGAGGCGCATTACTTGGCCGTTCTT
>Ga0315288_10010739_pt1 | contig 11550 bp, 12 predicted proteins | sample YL17G11_20_MG_FD_203454 | JGI IMG/M metagenome (GOLD analysis project Ga0315288, IMG submission 203454) | Sediment microbial communities from Yellowstone Lake, YNP, Wyoming, USA - YL17G11_20 | ecosystem: Environmental > Aquatic > Freshwater > Lake > Sediment | place: USA: Wyoming | collected... | reverse complement strand
TGGCCAGGTCGATCACGCCGACAGGCCCGAGAAGTTCGCTGGCCAACCGCACCCGCGTTGCCGTCGCGATGCGCCCACCACTGCCGTCGTCGCTGATCGGGCCGCTTTCGACCTCGACCAGCATGCCCAGGCGCAGGTTCTCTCGCGCGAAGCGCACATTGTCGGCATCGACGATGCACGCGGCGCAGCCGTCATCGAAGCGCACGCCCGAGACGATGATCGAGCCGAAGCCGCTGATCGGCCCCTGGACATAGGCGCCCGCGCCCGTGCCACCTGTTTCGACGCCGCCGCCGCAGGCGGCGAGCGCCAGCATCAGCGCAGTCAACAGTGAGCGCAGCGTCGAGGTGAACAAGGTCGGCGTCGTCATGGTCGGGGCTTTCTACGGCGTGTCGGAGCCGGGGTCGGAGGTTCTGCCGCTGCTGCGGCGTTGCCGGCGTCGAAACCGTACAGGCCCAGGCGCAGGCGGTGGCTGGTGTCGCCGCCGGGCCGGGCGGCGTCGGCTTCGATCAAGGTCTCGAGCAGCGGCACCAGCTCTTCGGTCATACGCCGCCAGTGCTCGCGCAACAGCGGGCGCACTTGCGCGACGGACGCCGCACTCAGGCCGTCGGCGGCGATGGCCTGCTCGAAATGCGTCGGCTGTTGGCCGAGCACGTTGGCCACCGCCGCCTGCAGGTGGTCGCCGACGTTCGCGCCGAGGTAGCCGACCATGCGCGGCGTATCGCCGCGCGGCACGAACATTTCTTCGGTCAGGGTAATCACGTCGCGCTCGGCATCGAGCGCGGCCAGCTTCAGGCGCAGCAACTCTTCGAGCAACGCTCGCGGATGGACATCGCGCGTGACCTCGTGGGCCAGCGACTCGAAGCTCGGTGCCGAGCCGACACGCGGCAGTGCCCGCGGGGCGCCGCTGCGCGTACGGTAGCGCTTGTCGGCGCGCCAATGCGCAAAGACCATCGCGGCCGGCGAGCGCGGCGGCGCGCCGGCCTTCGGTTGCGACGCCACGTCAAGCAGGCGATTGACCTCACGCCGGTGCAGGCCGGTGGCCGCGCTGATGCGGCTGGCGCGCCGGTGTTCCGGCAGCCCGGGGTGCGCAGCGTGAGCCATCGACACGAACGCGGCGCGCAGGGCTTGGTCGATCACCGCGTAGGGCACGCCGCGCGCGACCGCCAGCTGCGCCAGGGGCCGCAGCAGCCGCCCGAGCGCTTGCTGCAATGCATCGTCCTCGGCGGGCGTGGCGGCGGGTTCGGTCATCGGAAGATGGTAGCCGGGCCGGTCGCGTTGGCGGCAACCGGCCCGGCCTCCAGGCTCATCGTCGATCGATCAGGATTCCAACTCGATCACCAGCGCGAGCAGCACCTGGCGATTCTCGGACCACACGCCCTTGACCTCGAGCGCCTTGCCATTGGCCAGGTCGGCCGGAACACCGTTCTTCCACTCGAGGACATGGCTGTAGTTGACCTTGACGTCGTGCAGCATGAACGTCGTGCCGTCGAGCCCGCTCACCGTGCCGTGCAATTCGACGCGCTGCAGGTCGTCGTCGCGCTCGTCGCGCACCTTGACCCGCGAGGCGACGATCTTTCCGTCGACGGCGCGGCCCCGCACTTCGACCAAGGCACCGGGCTTGACCGCCGCGGCGTTGGGCTCGAACGTCGCGTTGCTCGCGTCGACCATGATGCCCTGCACCGCGAACTGCTGGGGCGAGGTGAAGTCTGTGACCAGGCCACGCAGGCGCGCATCGCCGATATCGTCGACCCTGCGCACGCCGGTGCGCACGCTGATCGCCACCCATGGCTCTCCGTCGACATGGGCGGTCTGCAGGCGCACGCGAACGCGCTGGCCGTTGGCGAATGCGGCAGGCAGGTCGGCTGCGGCAACGCTGGCGTAGCTGATCAGCGCTTCGCCGATCTTGAAGGTCTTGGCGGTCGTGTCGAGCGCGCTGACGATGCCGCGCAGGCGGAACACGGCGGCGCCGTCTTCCTTTTCGATCCGCGTGGCGACGTAATGTCCTGTGCTGGCGTCGAACTGGGCGTGGATCTCGAGCACATCGTCTTTCGCGATGGCGGAGAAGCCGGCCAAGCCTTCTTCGAACACCGTGGTCGACTTGACCTCGACGGTCTGGTCGAGCACGCGCAGCGTCTGCGCCGTGGCATCGATCGAGGCCACCGGGCCGACCATCTCGCTGCCGAAGCGGATCAACGTGGCCGACGCGCGGGCGGCACTGTCGTCGATCGCACCGGCCTGCACCTCGACCATCATGCCGAGCTTCAATTCACGGGCAGCGTGGGCCGCGCCGTCTTCGTCTTCGACGTGGGCTGCGCTGTCGTCGAAGCGCACGCCGCCGACGATGATCGAGCCCAGGCCGCTGATCGGGCCACTGGCGTAGCTCAGCGGCCTGGCGCTGCCGGCGCTGGGCGTGGCATCGCCACCCCCGCCGCAGGCCACCAGCAAGGCGGCCATCGACGTGCCGGCCAGCAGCGTGGCGCAAACCTGGCGCCAGCGCCCGACCATGGGAATCCGGGTTGAGGGGTTCATCTGTGATCTCCTTGGGCGCCGTCACGGCGCGGTTGCCACAGCCGGGGTTGGACTGTGAGCACAGTATAAATGTGCAAATCTGCCATTTGCAAGCGAAATCGGCCAAACCCCTGGCGGCTTGGCAACCAGATGTCACTGGCGGCAGCCGCAGAATCGGCGCCATGCCCTCCTCGCCGACCGGCCCGCGCCGCTGGATCGCCCATCTCGACATGGACGCCTTTTATGCGTCGGTCGAACTGTTGCGCTACCCCGAACTGGTCGGCCTGCCGGTCGTGGTCGGCGGCGGGCGGCGCCACCAACCGGTCGTGCTGCCCGACGGCACGCGGCGCTTCGCGCGGCTGGCCGGCTACACCGGCCGCGGCGTGGCCACCACCGCCACCTATGCCGCACGGGACGTCGGTGTGCACTCGGGCATGGGCTTGATGAAGGCCGCGCTGCGCGCGCCCGACGCGGTGCTGCTGCCGGTCGACTTCGAACAGTACCGCCTCTACTCACGCCGCTTCAAGGCCGCGGTGGCCGAGGTGGCGCCGCTGATCGAGGACTGCGGTATCGACGAGATCTACATCGAGCTGACCGACTTGCCTGGCGCGCAGGACAGCGTCGGCCACGACGCGTTCGGCGGCGTGCGCGCGATCGCGCAGGAGATCCGCAACAACGTGCGCCGCGCGACAGGCCTGACCTGCTCGGTCGGCGTGACACCGAACAAGCTGCTGGCCAAGATCGCCAGCGAACTCGACAAGCCCGACGGCCTCACGTTGCTGACGCACGCCGACCTGCCCACGCGCATCTGGCCGCTGCCGGTGCGGCGCATCAACGGCATCGGGCCGAAGGCCGGCGCGAAACTCGAGGCGCTCGGCATCCACACCATCGGCGAGCTCGCGGCGTGCGACCGACCTTGGCTGGTCGAGCACTTCGGCACCAGCTACGGCCGCTGGCTGGACGACGCCGCGCAGGGCCGCGACGACCGGCCGCTGTCGACGCGCAGCGAGCCGGTGTCGATGAGCCGCGAGACCACCTTCGACCGCGACCTGCACGCCGTGCGCGACCGCACCGAGCTCGGCGCCGTGCTCGACGAGCTGGTGCAGCAGCTCGCGCGCGACCTGCAACGCAAGGGCTACGCCGGCAAGACCGTGGGCATCAAGCTGCGCTTCGACGATTTCAAGACGGTCACCCGCGACCTGACGCTGGCCGAACCGACGGCCGAGGCCGACGCGATCCGCCATGCCGCGGGCCTGTGCTTGAAACGCGTCGACTTTTCACGACGCTTGCGCCTGCTGGGGGTTCGCATGGCTTGCCTGCGCCACGCCGGGCGGTGACACTCGGCCTCCCATGACCGACAAAGACCGCAAACGCCAACGCATGTTGCCCACGCCGCAAGGCCGCGTGCCCAACTGGGTGCTGGTGGTCGTGGCCGGCGCGGTGACGGCCGCAGCCCTGCTGGCGCGCAGCCTGGTCTGATTCGGGCGCCGCATTGACGGCTAGGATCGGGTCCGAGGAGGGCCCCGTCCATGCCCGTGATCACCTGCATCGAAGATCTGCGCGCGCTCGCTGAAAAGCGCGTGCCGAGGATGTTCTACGACTACGCCGACTCCGGCTCGTGGACCGAGAGCACCTACCGCGCCAACCAGAGCGACTTCAGCAAGCTGCTGCTGCGCCAGCGCGTGGCGGTGAACATGGACCACCGCAGCACGGCCACCCAGATGGTCGGCGTCGACGTCAAGATGCCGGTGGCCCTGGCGCCCGTGGGCCTGATCGGCATGCAGCATGCCGACGGCGAAATCCTCGCCGCCAGGGCGGCCGAAAAGTTCGGCGTGCCGTTCACGCTGTCGACGATGAGCATCTGCTCGATCGAAGACATCCGCGAGAACACGACCGCGCCGTTCTGGTTCCAGCTCTACTGGATGCGCGACCGCGACTTCATGGACCGCCTGATGGACCGCGCCAAGGCCGCCGGCTGCTCGGCCCTGGTGCTGACGCTGGACCTGCAGGTCATCGGCCAGCGCCACAAGGACCTGAAGAACGGCTTGACGGCGCCACCCAAGCCGACCATCGCCAACCTCATCAACCTGCTGACCAAGCCGCGCTGGTGCCTGGGCATGGCCGGCACGCAACGCCACACCTTTCGCAACCTGGTCGGCCACGCCAAGGGCGTCAGCGACATGTCCTCGCTCGGCGCCTGGACGCGCGAGCAATTCGACCCGCAGCTCAACTGGGGCGACGTCGAATGGATCAAGAAGCGCTGGGGCGGCAAGTTCATCCTGAAGGGCATCATGGACGTCGAAGACGCGCGCCTGGCCGCCGACAGCGGCGCCGACGCGCTGGTGGTCAGCAACCACGGCGGCCGCCAGCTCGACGGCGCGCCGAGTTCGATCGCCGCGCTGCCCGCAATCGCCGACGCCGTCGGCTCGCGCATCGCGGTCTGGATGGACGGCGGCATCCGCTCCGGCCAGGACGTGCTCAAGGCCTGGGCCCTCGGCGCCCGCGGCACGATGATCGGCCGCGCCTACACCTACGGCCTGGGCGCGATGGGTGAAGCCGGCGTGACCGCAGCGCTCGAAATCATCCACAAGGAACTCGACGTGACGATGGCCTTTTGCGGCCACACACAACTCACCGAGGTCGATCGGCGCATCTTGCTGCCGGGCAGCGACTGACCCCGCGCCTCCGATGCGGCGGCGCTGGCCACCGACGTCACGGCCCTGTGGCCGCGGCCGCGACACCCCCGCGCGCCAGCACCAGTGCCTCGCGCAGCACGCCGAGGTCGCCGATGTGGTTGGCCAGCAGGAGCACCAGCCGGGCGTTGAGCAGTTCGCTCTGCGCATCGGTCAGCCCGCGGTGGGCGGTGATCAGCGCGTCGTAGAAGTCGTCGCCCGCCGTGTACGCCTGCCGGTGGCGTTCGCCGGGGGTGCCGAAATGGGGCTGGGTGTTCAGGGGCGTCATGGCGTCGATGTGTGTGTGGCACGGGCCAGCGCGGCGCGGACCGCGGCGGCGTCGAAATGGCGCCAGCGTGCGGCCACATGCTGGTCGGGGCGGATCAGGTAGGTGGTGCCGTGTCGCGCGTCGCAGCGCCGGGCGGCCAGGCCGTCGATGTCGGTCACCCAGGCATGGCCGGCGCCCACGTGCTCGCCCGGCGGCAACACGTACAGCGGTTGCACGGCGATGCGGCCACGCGCCATGGCATCGATGGCCGCCTCTTCGATGGCCTCAGGCACGCCGAAACGCAGCAGCACGAAGCCGTGGCCGGTGTGCGGCAACAGCCAGCCCCGTCGGCCGTCCGCTTCCCGCACCGGCGCGTCGTCGAGCGGCGCGCCCGGGACCATCCAGCCTTCGAACGCATCGCTGTCAGGCGTGTTCAGTGGCGAATCGGCCAGCACGGTCGGCACCGACAGGCGGCCACTGTTGACCAGTGCACGGCCGGCGGGCACATCGTCGGCGAGCGACAGGACGGCGTCGCGCAGCACGCGCGCGACGCGGCTCTTGGGGGTCATGAAATCGGTCGAGCGGGTCGAGTTGAGAATGTTCTCGTCGGCCGCCTGGCCACGCTCGTGGTCGTAGCTGTCGAGCAGTTGCGCGGGCGCCAAACCATCGATCACCAACTTCAACTTCCACACCAGGTTGTCGGTGTCCTGCACGCCCGAATTGGCGCCTCGCGCGCCGAAGGGCGAGACCTGGTGCGCGCTGTCGCCGACGAACAGCACGCGGCCATGGCGGAACTTCGCCATGCGCCGGCACTGGAAGGTGTAGACGCTGACCCATTCGAGCTCGAAGCCGATGTGCGCCAGGCCTTGGCTGTCGAGCGCAGCGCGAACGCGGGCCTGCACGCGCTCGGGGTCCTTCTCGGCTTCGGGGTCCGCCTGCCAGCCGAGCTGGAAATCGACGCGCCAGACGTTGTCGGCCTGGCGGTGCATCAGCGCGCTTTCGCCGCGGTGAAACGGCGGGTCGAACCAGAAGCGGCGTTCGGTGTGGGTCGACGGAAACTGTTCGCTGTCGAGCACGATGTCGGCGATCAGGAAGCGGTCCTGGAACACCTTGCCCTCGACATCCAGCCCCATCTGGCGGCGAATGCCACTCTTGCTGCCGTCGGCAGCGATCAACCAGTCGGCCTGCAGCGTGTAGCGGCCGTCGGCGGTGTCCACGTCGATCAGCACACCGTCGTCACCCGGCCTGATCGACGACAGCTTGTGCTGCCAGCGCAGGTCGATCGCCGGCAATTGCATGGCCCGCTCGACCAGGTACTGCTCGAGGTGGTACTGCTGCAGGTTGACCATGCCGGGGCGGTGGTGGCCGGCTTCGGGCAGCAGGTTGAAGCTGAAGACCTCGCGCTCGCCGTGGAAGGTGCGGCCGACGTTCCAGGTCACGCCCTTGGCCACCACGCGGTCGGCCATGCCGAGCCGGTCGAAGATTTCCAGCGTGCGCTTGGCGTAGCAGACGCCGCGCGAACCGATCGACACGGTGTTGTCTTCGTCGAGCAGGATCACCGGCAGGCCGCGCAACGCGGCGTCGATCGCCGCCGCCAGGCCCACGGGCCCGGCACCAACGATGACCAGCGGCACGCGCCGCGGCGCGACTGGCGCATCCAGCTCGGGCGCCCGACGATAGTCGTAGCGCGGCCAGGTGTACGTGGCGAGCATTTCGCCCTAGAACAACGGACGCATTCCCAAGCGAACACCGCGGAACCGGCTTTGCCGGGCCGCTGGTGTTGCCCCCCGGGGGGTGCGGCGAAGCCGCTTCGGGGGGGTCGTCATTTCTGGTGCATCCACGCGGCGTGCTTGGGCGCGCGCTTGGTGCGGTCCCACTCTTCGAGCATCTCCCACTTCACCTTGTCGAGCCGGGCGTTCATCTCGGGCGTCGCGGTGTCGGCGGCGAGCTCGAGACGATGGCCGCTCGGGTCGAAGAAGTAGATCGACTTGAAGATCGTGTGCTCGGTCGGGCCGACCACCTCGATGCCGGCGGCCTCGAGCCGCTGCTTCGTCGCTTCGAGCGTGGCCAGGCTGTCGACCTTGAACGCGATGTGCTGGACCCAGTCGGGCGTGTTGCTGTCGCGACCCATCGCCGGCGAGTTCGGCAGCTCGAAGAAGGCCAGCACGTTGCCCTGCCCTGCGTCGAGGAAGACATGCATGTAGGGGTCGGGTGCGCCGGTGGAAGGCACCTGGTCTTCGGCGATCGCAAGCACGAAGTCCATTTGCAGGTGCCGGCGGTACCAGTCGACGGTTTCCTTCGCGTCGCGGCAGCGGTAGGCCACGTGATGAATGCGCTGGAGCAATGCCATGTCAGTCTCTCCTTCCAAGCGACCGCCGCGGATCCGGCTCTGCCGGTCCGCCAGCGGTGCCCCCTCGAGGGGGAGCGCCGAAGGCGCAACGGGGGTGGGTCATGTCTAGCCTTCGAGGGTTCTCCACATCTGGGTGTCCCGCTCTGCGGTCCAGATGCGCGGGTCGCGGTATTGCGTGGCCTCGTCGTAGGCACGCGTCACGTCGAACGGCATGCAATGGTCGAAGATGACCCAATGGCCGTATTTCGGTTTCAGGCGGGCCAGGGTGTCCTTGTAGACCGCGTTCAGGTCCTTGCCGGCCGCCACGCCCGCTTGCACGCTGGCGTAGAGGTCGCTGACGAAGGCGCGGGTGCCGGCCAGGCCCGCGGCCACCTGCTCGGGCGTGGTCAGTGCCGCGCCGCGGCCAGGCACCAGCGCGCGCGGCTGCAACGCGGCGATGTTGTCGAGCGTGCGCGGCCAGTCGCTGTAGTAGGCGTCGCCGGCATACGGTGTCGCGTCGAACTCGACCAGGTCACCGGAAAAAAGGATCTTCTGCGCCGGCAGCCAGGCCACGGTGTCGCCCTTGGTGTGGCCGCGGCCGAGCTGGATCAACTGCACTTCGAGCTTGCCGAGCCAGATCGACATCCGGCCGCTGAAGGTGATGGTCGGCCAGGTCATGCCCGGCGGCACCGACTCGACGGCCTGGAACAGGCGCGGGAAGCGGCCGATCTCGCTGGCCTTGTCCTGCTCGCCGCGCTCGACGATCAGGTCGTAGGTGTCGCGGCTGGCGATGATCTGCTCGGGCGCGTAGCCCGAAGCGCCGAGCACGCGCACCGCGTGGTAGTGGCTCAGCACGACGTACTTGATCGGCAGGTCGGTGACCTCGCGGATGCGGCGGATCACGTCCTGCGCCATCACCGGCGTGGCCTGCGTGTCGATGACCATCACCGCGTCGTCGCCGACGATCACGCCGGTATTCGGGTCGCCCTCGGCGGTGTAGGCCCAGGCGTTGTCGGACAGCTTGGTGAAGCTGACCTGCTTGGCTTGCAGGTCGGCCTGGGAGGCAAACACTTTGGGGGCGGTCATGCGCAGGGCTCCAGCAGTCAACGGCGCGCCTCGCGCCGCCGCGCCATTGTCCTACGCCGCTCGGGCCGGTGGCGCCTACCGGGCGTTCGGGAAAAAGAGCTGCTCGCCGCCGATCTTGTAGCCGGCAATCGAAGCCTGCCCGGCCGGCGACACCACCCAATCGGCGAAGGCCTGCGCCAGCGCGACCTTGACATGCGGGTGCTTGGCCGGGTTCACGACCATCACGCCGTACTGGTTGAACAGCCGGCTATCGCCCTCGACCAGGATCGCCAGATCCGCGCGGTTCCTGAAGTTCAACCAGGTGCCGCGGTCGGCCAGCACATGGGCGTTGGTCGACGCCGCGATGTTGATCGCCGGGCCCATGCCGCAGCCGCAAGCCTGGTAGCCCTTTGGCGGAGCCGCGGCCACATCGAGGTTGGCCATCTTCCAGTAGCGCAGCTCGGCCGCATGCGTGCCGCTCTTGTCCCCGCGCGAGATGAACGGCATGCCCTGCGCGGCCAGCTTGCCCAGCGCCGCGACGATGTCCTTGCCCGTCACGCCCGCCGGGTCGGCCTTGGGGCCGATGAGCACGAAATCGTTGACCATGACCGGCAGGCGCTTCAGGCCGAACCCCTCGGCAACGAACTTCTCTTCTGCCGCCTGGTCGTGCACGAAGACCACGTCGGCATCGCCGCGGCGCGCGGCGTCGAGCGCTTGGCCGGTGCCGAGTGCCACGACGCGGATGTCGATGCCGCTGGCCGCCTTGAAGGCCGGCAGCAGGTGCGCAAAGAGCCCTGACTGCTCGGTGCTGGTGGTGGAGGCCATCACGATGAAGCGCTCCTGCGCGTTGGCCTGCAACGCAGCGCCGAACAGCAGTGCACCGGCGATCCGGAACATCACGCGGACCACGGCAACTCCCCCTTGAGGAACTGGGCCGCCGCGTCGGGCAGCGGTTGAGTGAAGAAGCCGGCCGTCGGCCGGTCGACGATGACATGCCCGCCTTCGAGGTAGACCACCCGCGTCGCCAGCCGTTTGGCCTGGCCGAGGTTGTGCGTGCTCATCACCAACGCCATGCCCTCCTGGGCAAACCCGGCGATCAGTTGCTCGACTTCGCGCTTGGCGCCGGGATCGAGGCTGGCGGTGGGTTCGTCGAGAAACAGCACCTGCGGCCGCACGGCCCAGGCGCGCGCGAGCGCCAGGCGTTGTTGCTGGCCACCCGACAGCACGCGAGCCGGGCGGTGGCGCTGATCGGCCAGGCCGACGCGCTCGAGGGCCTGTGCGGCCCTTGCGGCGCGCTCGATGCGGGGCACGCCCGCCAGCCACAGCGCCGCCATCAGGTTGTGCCACACCGACAGCCGCAGCAGGAAGGGCCGCTGGAAGACCATCGCCTGCGCCGGTTCGCGCCCCTGCGCGTCACGTACCACGCTGCGCGCACCGTCGTGCGCGAGCTGGCCATGCAGCAGGCGCAGCAGCGTGGTCTTGCCCGAACCGTTGGCACCGACCAGCGCCACCAGGTCGCCCGGCCACAAGGCGAAGTCGACGCCGGTCAACGCAGTCAGCGCGCCAAAGTGCACGGCCGCACGGCGCAACTCGACCCACGGCGCGGGACTCATCGCGGCACCGCCTCGGCATGGGCGCCCTGGCGGCGCTGCGCGACGGCAATCGCGCCGTTGATCGCTCCGACCACGCCGAGCAACACCAGGCCCAGCCCGAGCGCCAGCGGCAGATCGCCCTTGCTGGTCTCGAGCGCGATCGCGGTGGTCATCACGCGCGTGACGCCGTCGATGTTGCCGCCGACGATCATCACCGCACCGACCTCGCTGATCGCGCGACCAAAGGCCGTCAGCAGCACCGTCACCAGCGCCAGGCGCTCGTGCAGCAGCAGCAGCGCCGCGCTGGCCAGCACGCCGGCACCCATCGAACGAAGTTGTTCACCGTTGCCACGCCAGGCGTCGGCGATCAACTGGCGCGTCAGCGCCGCCACCACCGGCAGCACCAGGATCGTCTGGGCCACGACCATCGCGCGCGGCGTGAACAGGATGCCCCACGAGCCGAGCGGCCCCGAGCGCGACAGCAGCAGGTACACCACCAGCCCGACCACCACCGAGGGCAGCGCCAGCAGCGTGTTCAGCACCGCGACGACCGCGCGATGGCCGGGAAAGCGCGCCACCGCCAGCCACGCGCCGCCCGCCATGCCGAAGCCCGCCGCCAGCGCGCAAGCGCTTGCGCTGACGCCCAGCGACAGGCCGACGATCTCCGCCAAGCGCGCATCGAAACTGCTCACCAAACCCCACGCGGCGCGCAGGCTGTCGGCGAATCCGCCACCCATGCCAACCCCTCTTCACTGCAGGGCGATTGTTGGCAAACGCTGCGCGGCTGGCGATATGCCGCGGATTGCATAGGCTGCACGGGCCGCAGCAAGGCTTGTGGCACAGTCGGCGCCCCATGGCCCTCAAAGCAACCATCTTCAAGGCGCAGCTGCAGATCGCCGACATGGACCGCGGCATCTACGGCGACCATGCACTGACATTGGCACAGCACCCGTCGGAAACCGAGGAGCGCATGATGGTTCGGCTGCTGGCTTTCGCGCTCAACGTGCCGGCCGACAACCACCGCGGCGACCTGGTCTTCGCCCGCGGCCTGGCCGATACCGACGAGCCCGACCTGTGGCAGCTCGACCTCACCGGCCAGCTGGTGCACTGGATCGA
>Ga0315288_10010738_pt1 | contig 11550 bp, 17 predicted proteins | sample YL17G11_20_MG_FD_203454 | JGI IMG/M metagenome (GOLD analysis project Ga0315288, IMG submission 203454) | Sediment microbial communities from Yellowstone Lake, YNP, Wyoming, USA - YL17G11_20 | ecosystem: Environmental > Aquatic > Freshwater > Lake > Sediment | place: USA: Wyoming | collected... | reverse complement strand
TCAGCGTCAGATTCGGCTTCCGCCTCGGGTTCCGCTGCGGGGTCCGCGGGCGGCACCAGATTCGCCACGAAGGTATCCCAGTCCACCGTCCCGTCCTCGCCTGCCGCCCCGGTCACGATGTCCGCCCAAGCCGTGTCATCCTGGGCTCCGTACAGTTCCTCGTACCTTGCTCGCGCCTGTGCCTCGTCCATGGGTCGGCCTCCTTACGCCTGTGCTGCCCGCAGGTCTGGCGGGAGCAGATGGTCCAGTGTGGGGTTGGATGGGACTTGCATGCCGGCCATCCGCAACGCGCGAACGATCCGGGTGTAGACGACTCTCCGCGACCGTTCCTCTTGGTAGTGCGGGTAGGACTGACAGAAGTACTCGAAGGAGAGCTTGCGTCGAGCCTCTGGCATCAGGGGATACTTGAGGTTCACCGGGTCCGCATAGTGACCGGGCTTTGGGGCATCCTCGCGGTAGTCCGCAGCAGGGGTCAGACGACCATCTTCCCGGACCTCGATACCCCACCTGGCTGCTCGCTGCTCCCGCATCTGGCGGAGCGTTTCTCGGCTCAACTCGGTTGCGGCCGCGTACTGAATCGCGCCCTGCTGCCAGAAGAGAGGACGGTTCGTCAAAGCCGCTGAGACGATGACGTTCGGCTCGCGGTACGGGTTGTTGGGGTTGTCCACCGAGAACACGAGAGAGATGTACTTGAAGATGCCGTCCTGCAGGACCTGGCTTCCCTTCGATGTCCACTTGATGCCGGCCATGAGTTTCGACGGCAAGCGCCGCAACTGCTCGATCCAGCCGAAGGCACCAGTGGGATCTGGGGTGTGGTCGCCGATCTCATCGATGGGGATGCCGCCCGGGCCGGGGCGGCCTGCGAGGAACGAAGCCTGGTAACCGTCAATGTTGCGGGGACCGATCGTGAACTGCCCCTGGACCGGATGCTCGAAAGTGCCCTCGAACATCCCATCGTGCCAGCAGTAGCCGTCATCCTCGGGCGTGAGAGAGGCTCGGATGCAGGACACATACCCCTGGTTGCCATACCCGATGATGGGTTTGTCGTTTGGCATCTCGGAACCTGGTTCGCGGGGCCTCGCGGTCTAGCCGGGGCGCTGGTGAGGGTTGCCTGGGAGGGAACCGTTGGCTACTTTGGGGTCCGCGAGGCCCCTTGATCGGCGCCGCCAACTTGAGCATATTCCTGCCAGCGAGGAAATGTCAAGCGTTTTGGGCAAAACCTGCACACACCCTCGGAGGAGAAAGTGGGGTAGGAAGCGCGCCGCCCACCATTGCGGGGGATGGTGGGCGGCGCTTTCAGTGGGGGGCTTGCGATGCGGTCTTGGAAGAGAACGTACCAGATTGGACGCTCCAGGTCAAGGGGATGTTCCACCGAGATTGCGGACCTGCTACTCGGCGTCAGTCCGTCCCCTGCCACCGACGCTGCAACTCGGCGAGCACGCGCCGACGGACCTCAGCGGGAACGGAGCAACGGGTGTAGGGCAAGAAGCAGGCGCCGGGAGAGAGCAGGGGACAGTGGAGCCGACCACAAAACAGGAACCGGATCGGACAGTCTCCGCAACGCCGTTCGGAGACGGCGGTGGCGGCAGCCATGTCAGGCCTTCGTAGGTTTAAGGTCGTTGATGCCTGCGCTGGCGAGCCACGTCAGCACTGCCAGTGGCACCAGTGCCCCGAGGTCAACCGCCTTGCCCGCGAGCAGGAGGCCACCTGCAGACAACACGAGCGCAGACACCACTGCGGTCACGCGCTTGAGGATCTTGGCCTCGCCCTTGACGGTGCCCTTCGCCTTCTTGATGACCTGCACGATCCAGAAGGCGACGAAGCCAGCCACCAGCGCGAGTATGTCGGGCCTGAGCGCCAATGCCACGAGCGGTTTCCAGGAGAATTCCATCATTGCACCTCCATCGGCTAGTGTTGAGACGACGTCGTGCGTTCGTCTTCCGGGCCTACATGAACAACTTCGCGATGCCGAGCAGCAGCCCCGCCGGGCTCACCACTCCGACAAGGATGAGCGAGGACTGCGACGCCTTCGCGTCGGAGCTGACCTGGAAGTCATGGAGCGGCTTGAGTTCGAGCGTCATCCTCGTCCCTATGGATTCCAAATGACTGCTGAGTTTCTCCTCCAAAGTCCGTAGCTCCGAACTCGTCACGAACTTGCCTGCCTGGTCGCGCAGTGTCTGACGGAATTCATTCATCCCGTCAAGGCGCTTCTCCATCGACTCCCGCGCTAGCTTGGTCGCGTCCTCGATGTGGGCAAAGCGCAGGTCTATGTACTCGCGCAGGCTTACCCCGTCCGACAGTCGAAACTCGCGGTCGGTATCCATCAAAGACCCCTTCTGCCCATTGCGCAGGGCGAAGCTCAGTGCTCGGATCGCAACACCTTCGCCGCCGCCTTGCCCTCCGGCGACTGCACGTACAGCATCAGGTCGTTGACGCGCTGCTTAGTCGTCGCCATGTCGTCGGCGACGTTGCCGGTGAGGGCCACGGCCTCGGACGGCGGCAGTGACGCGGGTTCGGCGTTCTCGCCTGCGTCCGCCTCGGCGTTCTCGGCGAGGGCGTCCAGCGGGGCCTTGAGGCCGGCGTCCATCGGCGGCATCGCGCCGGGGCCGGGCATCATACCGGGGGCAGCCTCGCTGCCGTCAACGGATGAGACGGCGGTGCCGACGCCCCGCGAGCCGAGGGTCCAGAGGCACGCGCCGAGGGCCACGACCAGGAGGGCGGCGACTACCGTGCAGGAGCAGGCGCGGGAGGTCATGGCTCCTTGCTCCCCTTCCCCACCAGGCACGCCACCAGCGTATTCATGGACTGGTTCAGCGTGGTCAACGCCGCCTCCGTCTTCCTGTTTGCCTCCTCCTGCGCCGCCAACTTCGCGGACACACCGATGCCCCACGACAGGCAGGAGCCGACGATGCCGACGAGCATAGTGGCGAGCAGCGTCACCAGCCACACCGGGCAACCCCTCACTGTCTGCGGCTTGTCCATGCGGGCCTCCTGGGGCGAGACTGATCACTACACGCCATGGCCTTCCATGTTCTGAGGTCCGTTCTCGGCGCTCGTGCTCGCGGGTCCCGTCCTGCTGGAATCCTGGAACCGCGTCCCGCCGCCGGCCCCGGCGCCACCCTGCTTCGCCGCCCCCGAGGAGGCCTTGAGGTCCACGATCTTCTGGAGTTCCTCCTCGGAGATCGGCGGCATCCCCATGAGCTCCACAAAGAAAGCCAGTTCGTCCACGGAAGCGAGGGTGTTCTTGTCGAAGAAGGCGCGGAATGCCCGACCGTACTGGTCCAGGTCCCGGAGTCCCACCCGACCGTGAGCGAGCCGCGGGCGCTTCGTGCTGTCGGCCTTCAAGAACTCCGTCCCCAGATTGCGCTGGTAGAGTTTCGGCATCACGTAGATGTTGAAGGTCGCGCAGACCCAGTTCGCGATCTGGTTCATCATCAGGAGGAACAGACTTGAGGCGTCCCGAGACAGGGGCGCGCCCGCCGTCTGGCCGCCGCTCCCGAAGCCCACGAACTGCCCCAGGACCGACTGCAGCATGCACATGTGCTCCCACTGGATGAAGTCCAGCCAGGGCACATCCGCACTGCCCGCCCACTCGAAGGTCAACGTCCACCCCGCAGGAAGTACGATTCCGACGTTGTCGCCCACAATCAGCCGATTACTGATGGAGAGGACGTCGTCGGCGTCCTCCTTGCTGCCGCCCCAGGCCGGCGGAGTCCAAACCGGGATGGGGATGGCGGTGCGCTCCACCCGGATGTTGGCGGCCTCCTCCAGAAACTCCTTCGAGCGGAAGTGCTTGTATGCCTGCCGGTAGATCCCAAGGCCCTCCGGGTTCGCCGCGTCCGCTCGCCAGGTCCAGACCACCAAGTCCTTGATGTCCAGAAACTGCCGACTCCAGCCGCCCGTGTCCGGCCTGACCCCCTCCTGCCAGAAGCCGTTGATGCCCCCGCTCGCGTCGAAGTCCCATCTCTCCACCGTGGTCCGGCCGCGCTCGGCGAACTTGCGGATGCCATCGAAGCCATCGGGCTTGATCTCGGGCACCGGCTCGTGGATCGCGAACCCGTAGAGTGGCGCCAGGAGCACCTGCCGGAGCAACTCGTCGAACGAATGGCTCATCTCATCCTCGAGATTCTCCCAGACCCGGTCCGCGAACTTCTCGTCGTCCCCCGGAGTGACCCACCACTTCGCCTCCCGCACCGGCAAGCTCACCAGGTTCTCCATCACGGCCAGGGCGCTGTCGCTGCGGCGCATCTCCTCGAACCGCGACATGCGGGTCGTCAGGTCCGCCATGTCCGCGTTGTAGTCGTCGTTGATGACCCCGGCCACCACGTCCAAACCAGTGACGCCCTGTTCCCGGCGCCGCCCGATTCGCGACGCGCCGATCAACTCTCCCTCCTCTGACCGGAACCGTTCGTAGGGGACCAACTCCGTCTTCCCGCCCCGGCGGCGAGCAACGAAAGCGCCGGAGCGGCGTGTTTCGCTCTGCTCCGGCGTTCGCTTCGGGGGTGCACTGATCGTGGCGGCCTTGATGAGGCCGATCACCTGTCGGCCGGCCCATGCCGCCGCCCGGTTCGGCTTGCGGGTCACCTGTGGGGAGACCTCTGCCTGCTTATCCATTGCCCTTGCCTGCCTGATCGAAGGTTCTTCAATCCGCCGTGTTCTCCGCGGGGTTTCGTCGTCATTCTCCCCCCGGCGTCATTCTGTACCCCCATGCCCCGGCCTGTCAAGGGTATGCAGGATAGGAGGAAAGCGTCCAGTTGGTCCACGTTCTTCCCGCTGGCTTTCCGGGTCTGGCCCGGAATCCACTTCCTCGCCGTCTTGAAGGCCTCATAGAGCTCCGGGAACTTCCCCGGATGGACGACGACGACCCCCGTGTCCGTGAGCTTCACGGCGTTCTCGATCAGCTTCGAGCGCGGCCAACCCAGTCTGCGGATGCCGTCCTCCACCTTCTCGGTTACCTGCACCTGGCCGTGGATGCGAACCGCGATCTTCTGCCTCAGGCGCACCGTCTCCGCGGTCCCTACCTCGTTCGTCGAGTCGATGAGGATGTGGCCCGGGAACTCCGCCCCCAACTCGTCAATCCACTGGGCCTTCTGGAGCGTCCTACCCTCCTCGTTCTGTGCGTTCATCCTGAAGGTGCGTAGGGCGGTGACCTGGCAGGGGCGGACGCTGAGATCGATGATGCAACCGACCGTCTCACATTCTCCGGCGCTCGACTGGTCGACGCCGAGGGAGTAGTTGTGGCCGGGCGTCGCCTGCTGGCCCAGGTAGTCCACCGGCTTCGCGTACTGCATCATCCGCTCCGGGTCGAACGCCATGTCGCGCGGCATGATGTCCAGGCAACAGTGCGCCTCGTCGCGGAGGTCCTCGCGCCAGCCGAACATCGGCAACTGGTCGATGAGCCACTTCTCGTCCCGGTTCGGATTCGCCCGCCAGTCCACCCGCAGTGAGAAGACGCCGCTCGACGGCATGGCCGCATGGTCGAAGAAGTTCTGGAAGAACTGGTGGCCGGGACCCTCGCTCTGCGGCGTGCTCACGAGCCATAGCGTCCTCCAGCCGTCCGAGAGCATCCCGGCGAACCCGGAGTGGATCGCCTCCACATACGGCATCAGCGCGACCTCGTCCATGATGACCGAGTTGCCCGGGTAACCATGGAGTCGAGGGATGGGGGCATGGCCGTGGATGTAGCTGGCGGCCCAGGGGGTCTCATAGCTGATGACCGTGCTCTTGTCGGTTCCGAGGACCAGCCGTTCGCGTTGGCCGGCCGGAAGGTCCGCCGTCTTCAATGCCAACCGAGTCTCCCACATCATCCGCATCATCTTGTCGTCGGTCGCCGAGACGAAGTGACCGTGGAACGGCTCCATCCACAGCAGCGCGTAGGCGTTTGCGATCTCCAGGGTCGTGGTCATCCCGATCTGGCGGCCCTTCTTGATGATGCCGATGCAGCCCTCCATGAACTTGTGGAGGACGGCCATCTGAGCCGGCCAGGGCTTGAAGGGGATGGTGCCGCGCTCCTTCGAATCGATGCACGGCTTCGCCTTCGCGATCCAGTCGAGGATCTCCGGGGGACGTTCATGCCGGATGCGCGGCATCGCATACTGCTCGGGAGTGATGACGGGTTTGCGGTAGCCTTTGGGTTTGACGAAGGGGGGAGGGACTTTGGAGGGGGCTTCGACGGTCGTGGTCTCCGGCGCGGTCATGGCGGCACGCTCCTGTGTCGGGGATTGTGCCGCGAAGGGGAGAGGATGTCAAGGCCGGGCGGTCACAGCAGCACCCCCTGCCCGCCGTCGCGGGCGGCGGCGAACTCGTCCATGAGCTTCTCGTCGCCCCCGGCGCGGAGGCGGAGGGCGGCCATGTCCGCGTACTGCTCGCTGATCTCGATGCCTACCCAGCGGCGACCCAGCTTCTGCGCGGCGAGGCCTGTGGTCCCGGCGCCGAAGAAGGGGTCGAGGACAAGACAGGGCTGCACGTCCTCCCGCCCGCAGTCGCACCCCGGCCGCCACCCCGCCGTCCGCTTCGTGGTGCGCTCACCGGGCTGCGTCCGGTCGCCGCCGTCGCGGGCGGCCGTTTTGCCTGCGTCGAACCGGCTGCCCTTGGCGCTGGTGTCGGGGTCCTCGGTGCGCTCCATGACACGCTGCCACGATGCCCCGCACTGAACCTCGACTTCCTCGAAGCAGTCGAGTAGGGCAGGGGAGACTTCGGAGACCTCGAAGAGAGCACCGTTCACTGGACATCGACCTTTCCATAGGATGCAGTATGTGGTATAATGTCGGCATGAAACCATGCGCTGTCTGCGGGAACCCTGTTCGAGAGCGATCTGACCGGGAGGTCCGCTACTGCTCTATCCCCTGCTTCAACGTGGCCCAGACCAAGCGTGTGGTGCGTCCCTGCCGGCATTGCGGGGTGGAATTCCTGCCGCCCCGGAACCACCCGCAACAGCCATTTTGCTCTGTGGGATGCCGGGACTCTGCCAGAACCCTGCAGGTCACCGTCAAGTGCGCATGGTGTGGGCAGGAAACTCAGAGGAAGCTGGCGCGGTCGCAGAAGCTCGCTCACGCCTACTGTTCCCGTGCCTGTCAAACACAATGGCGACTTGCCCACGGTCCCCGAGGAGACTCCCACGTCCAGTCCGTGCCGCGCGTCCAGGTCCTCTGCGACTTCTGCGGAGAGCAGGTTCTCAAGATTCCGTCCAGGGTCCGTGCCCATAACTTCTGTGGCCCCAAGTGCAGAGCTGGTTGGCAAGCCGCTTCCGGTTACACCTCGGGCGACAAGAGCGCGACGTGGCTTGGGGGCGGGGTGGACTACCGAGGCCCCAACTGGGATCGTCAGGCCAGTATCGCCCGCGAGCGGGATGGAGGAACATGCCAACGGTGCGGCTCCGCCAGCGACCTGCGCGTTCACCACATCAAGCCATACCAGACCTTCGCCACATACCAGGAAGCGAACGACCTGCGAAACCTCACGACCATCTGCAGGACGTGCCATGCAATCGTAGAATGGGAGTATCGGAGGGCACATCCGGGCGAACTTCGGCGCGTCCCCTGCTTCACGCGGGTCCACACATGCCGGAAGTGCGGGGCGGACTTCGTTGCCCGCAGCCCGCGCACCCTTGAGTGCGATCTTTGCCGCAAGCCTAGACATGTTCTTCGCGCCCCCTCTTGTCCATCCACGCTTGAACCCGCGCTGCCTGTTCCTCTGTAAGCCCGTCTCTCAGCTTCAACTTCCTCAGCATCACCGGGCAGCAGCCGACCTCCGAAGTGCTTGCCCGGATGCACCTGTCGGGGATGTCCACCGGGAAGACAGCGAAGTGGCTGCCCCCGAATCCGCGTGTGGGGATCGTCCAAACGTCCCTCAAGTGCCTACGTCCGGGATCCCCGACCCCACGCTTGTGGCCGATGTTCGTCGCGCTGCTGGCCGCCACCAGCGGGTCCTCAAGTTCCTTCGCCTTGCCGCCCTCTCGCTCGCGTTGTTCCACCATCTTGTTGAGGTCTGAGGTCCCGGAGGCACCCCTCTCCTTCACCGCCTCCATGTCGAAGTAGGCCCCCCACCCCGCCCGCTTCGTCAGCATCAGGATATGCTCATGGGACTTCGCCGGGCGCGAGGTCACCGACTCCGGTTGCGGGTTCGGCTTGGCCCAGATGACATCCGAGCGCCAGTACCAGCCGTCGCTTTGGAGGGCGAGGGCGACGCGCTGAGGGATGCCGCAGAGGTCCGTGGGCTTGAGGCCGGGGGCGGGTTTGCGGTTCCCGGTGTCGCCTCCGCCTGCCTCGTGACAGGTCTTCGCCCCAACGCCCGGTTGGTTGTCGGAACGCCCAGCATGGTTCCCGCCGGTGCTCGCCATTGAGTCCCCGAGATTCAGCCAGAATGTGCCGTCGTCGCGCAGCACCCGCCATAGCTCGCGGGCCACGGTGCGGAGGGCGCAGATGTAGCAGACAGCACAGGGGTCCTCCCCTCGCGCCCAGGCCAAACAGTCATGCTGCGCTTCGTTGCCAAGGCCCTTGTCTGTTCGCACCGCCCCGCACTTCCCGCAGGTCCCCCGGTAGGGCAAATGCAACGCCTCGTGGTCGGCCCGGTCCTCTGCCTTGCGGCTTCCTCCATCACAGGCGTTAGCCGCCTCTGCGAGGTTGCGCCGGGTTCGGATTGAGGCTTGTCGGTGGTCGCAGTCGGCGTCACCGCCCTCCCATTGAGCGGTTCCATAGTCGCGGAGCTGGTAGTAAGGAGGGCTGCCAACGATGCAGTGGACGCTGCGCGCCTCCATGCCCCGGAGAACTTCCCGGCAGTCCCCGACGATGATCTGCCCGTTGCCGAGGGTCATGGCCCCGCACCCGGCGGCCCGTACTCCGCCCAGCGCAGGTACTGCCCCGCCCGGTGCCCCGGCTGGCCGGGTCCCGTGAAGCCCCCGGCTGCGGCGGCGCACAGCAAAGCGTCGTGGGCGAGTTGCAGCGCGTCGGCGGCCTCGGAGTCGCCGGTGGCCCGCAGCCGGGCAGCGATGTTGAGGAGGTCGGTGAGGGTCACGACGGCATCACTCCTGCTCCTTCGGCGCCGGAGCCAGCCCCAAAGCCACCGCCACCGCCCCCAGGTCGTAGTACGAGCACCGCGGCCCATGCACCCCCCCGGCCAGTACCCCCGCCCGCACCACCTTCCCCGCCGCCAGCAGCCGCGACACCCTCCTCTCCTCCAGCCCCACCGCCTTCGCGATCTCCGCCACCGTCGCCGTCCCCGCCGGCGGCGCCTTCGGCCCTTCCGCCTTCTGCTTCGCCAGCTTACCCAGCATCTTCAGGTCCATCGCTCTGTCTCCTTTGGAGTTCGGCCAGGCCCAGCCGCGCCTTCACCACGCGCTTGAGCTCCGACAAGCGAGCGTCCCGGAAATCCCTGTGCTGCCGCTCCAGATCCTTGCCGTCCACCCCGTACTCCTTCAGCCGCCGCATGAGCGCCTCGCTCAGCGGCACGTCCCCGCTCTCGAACTTCGCATACTCCTGCGGCGCCATCCCCAATAGCGTCGCCATCTCCTTCGACGTCACCTGCGCCTGCTCCAGCCGCCACCGAAACAGCGGCGACCGCGGAGTCGCGTCCTCAGCCCTGCGGGGCATCAGGCACCTCCCGGATGTCGGCGGCCCGCCGCAAAGCGGCCGCCAGATCGTGCTTCCCCATCCCCGTCGCATCAAAGGCCAACTGGCGGAGCATCACCGGAGACAACTGCGCACCGCAGATGCCCCACTCAAAGCACTGCTCGGACAGGGTAGCGAAGCCATAGGCTCGGCTCACCAAAGCATTGTGGCTTGCGATCCCGGCGCGAGCGTCAGACCAAACCGTCCGGGCCCACCACATCTGCCAGCGCCGCCATAGTCGTCTCAGCATCGGGGGTCACGCTCCCTTCTGCGCCTCGATCTCCGCCTTGCGTCGCGCCCGCTCCTCCGGAGACAGCCGCTTGCCCTTCTCATCATACCACCACCCCTGCTCCCTCCGCCACCTCCGCGTCGCCGCACCCTTCCTGCGGCCAGCCGACGAACAGCCTCCCCGCGCCTTCGCCCTCGGCTCCTCCTTCCTGGCCGCCACGTATCCGACCGGCGGAACCCCATGCCTCGCCTCGTGCTCCCGAGCCGCCTGACCCCATTCTGCCTGCAACTTCTCGTCTTCCACTAGGGCTCGCCAGTCCCCCGCATCCATCCCCCGGCACGCCGCACATAGTTCGGACCATAGAGCCTCCCGTTGCGTCTTCCGCTCCTGCCTAGTCTCCGCCCATTCAGCCTCCAAAGACTCCCGTCGCCCGTCCTCGTACCCCAACTTCACGCAGTAGCCCACGTCCTCCCACTGGCGCCGGTCCACGGGCACCCAACGTTTCCGGTAGGCCACAGTTACGAAGCCGAGGCCGTCGTCCCGCGTCGGCCCGTCCAGCCGCACCGGCACCACCACCATCGTCCGATACGTCACCGGATCGGTAGCCACCTGCGCCTCCAACACCGAACCACCCTGCGCCTCGTAGTGGTGCGGGTCAGGCTCGAACGCGAACTGCCCCCCGAACTCCCGTAGCGCCGCCTGCGCCCTCGAGATCCTACCCACGTACTCCGCCTCCCCCTTCCCACATAGACCAGCCCGGCGCGCCGCCTCCCCTGCCGGCCATGCCTCAACAGGAACCTTCGGGCCCGTGGTCGGACGACCCCTTCCATCACCAGCCGGAACCTCCGCGCCCCGCACCTCCGCCAGATCAAACCGCACCCGCCATCCCTCAAACCCCTCCAACCCCAACTCCGTCAACCCACCCAACCCCCCGGTCCTCGCCAACCACCGAAAACCACCCCGCTCCACCCTGTCCACGTACAACGGAGACCTGATCTCCAACATCCCATCCACCGCCCGAAAAGTCACCTCACCGATCGCTTCAGCCCTCCACACCCCCACCACCCCCCGACAACTTGGCCGACAAAACCCGCCGCGCCGCCTCTCCACGCTCCCTCAACCAAGCGTCATTCCGCGTCACCAACTCTTCCGCGTCAATACCACAAGCAACCAACCCCGGCACCGACGCCCAAGTCAGCCGAGACCGGCCAACCTCCATATTGCAGAGCCTCCAGTACGACACCCCAATCGCATCCGCCAACTCCTGCCTGCTCAGACCCAACCCCTCCCGAACCTCCTGCAATGGACCCATCCCAGTCAGCGCATCCATCTCTACACCTCCATCAAACTCTCTCCCTAATACACTACCACGCAACCACAACGAAGTCAAGCCCCAAACTCCAACGGTTCCACTCGACCGTCGGCGCGGGCGCGCAGCGCATCCGTTAGCGCCGACGGAGGCGTGTCGTGAGACCCGAAGAACGCCCCTTATAGGGGCAGGGGCTATAGGGTCACGCCGACGGCGGAACCTGGTAGGCTTTAAGTAATATAGTTACGTATTCCATGCACAACTTTACCCCCCAAAACCTGCACAACCACACCCAACTACCGCCAACTCCCACGTTTGCCAAATACCTGTAAACCAACACCAACCACACTTGCATATCCGCTGGCAACCCAAAAGACACCGCCGAGACCCCAAAAAAAGGTAAGGAG
>Ga0315288_10010736_pt1 | contig 11551 bp, 12 predicted proteins | sample YL17G11_20_MG_FD_203454 | JGI IMG/M metagenome (GOLD analysis project Ga0315288, IMG submission 203454) | Sediment microbial communities from Yellowstone Lake, YNP, Wyoming, USA - YL17G11_20 | ecosystem: Environmental > Aquatic > Freshwater > Lake > Sediment | place: USA: Wyoming | collected... | reverse complement strand
CACCATTATGACAGGAGGCCATCGCTTGCGCTAGTTCCATAATATAAGCTGCGGCGCGGAGTTATGTGAAATCGAGCTTAATCCAGTGGCATTCCACTAGCATCACATTCGCATACCGCTTCCGCAGCCCGCGCTCTGAATCGCTCTGGTCTCTCCACACTTTGATGATTTCGTGAACAACCAGGCTGTCATCCCGCATGCGCGTAAGACGCTCCGCCGCATCAAGGCGATCACTCGTGAGCGGGCCTTCAATAGCAACGACGCTTTCGCCCACGGCTTTCGAAAGCCCCGACAAGACGGACGATTCATCCCCACGGTCTGTCATAGTAGCCCGATCGTACTTAGTCTATAGCCCATTGCTTCCGAAGAAACCTGAAACCTTCCCGCCAATTTGTCCACATCCTGCGCCGTCTCAAAGGCCAGTCGCACAAGCGACTCGGGCATCAGCAGGGCTGCGGCAAACATGTTCGCCTGCACCTCGGGGCGATCCGAACCCTGCTGTTCGTCCCAGCGGACCATGCGCAAGAGGTCACGGTTCCTGTCCGTGTGATCATCCTCGTGTTCAAAGTGCTTCAGCACTCTGTGCCCGAGTTCGTGAGCAATGGTAAACCGTTTTCGATGTGCGCTGTCCGAAGCGTTGATCAGCATCGTGACACTGGGCCCGCGACGTGCCAGGACACCCGAGATGGAATCATCCCCGAACTTGGCAACGAAGATCGGGATCTTCAACGCCTCCGCCAGGCGAATTGGATCGACCGGTACGTCGTACAACGCGTGTTCGCGCAACAATCGCTCAGCCTCTTGCTCGATCTCTCGCCGCCCGCGGTACTGTACCTGTAATTCGCTCATACACCATTACAGGATACCGGAACCCTGCGCCTCTGTCGAATACCGTACACCTACGACATGCCGTCACGTATCCGTCCCACGGGTATGAACGGCATGTCTACTCCTACCCCGACCGCGCCGGCCCCACTTCCCACCCCGCCACCCACCAACACCCTCCCCAATGAACCACGCACAAATCTCCGGCAAACGCTTGCTTCCCGCCGAGCAGATGAACCGCCCAGACCGATAGGCGGGCTAGTCTCGCTTTGAGCGGGGAAACGGGGCCATCCAACGTTTCTGCAACTCACATAACATTATGTTGTTGTTGTAGAATCCTCCTCGCCTGCCAGATTCTTTGGGCGGCCTGGCGGACGCGGGGTGTGGGACAGGTTTAAGCTCTTCACCGCTTGATCCAGCCACTGGCCTTGGCCGCAGGGCCGGCTCCGCTCGATGCGGAGGTGAACCTGCTCGGCCTGCTTCGGCTCCAACTCCCGGTTCACCAGGTCCGGCCAGTTCTCCGGGCAGGGCACCGGCCAATCGCTCAGCGGTGGCCGGAAACTCGCGGCCTCACCCGTGGCGGCGGCCAAACGTGCGTGCAGGCTGCCCCACGGCCAGTCCTCGGCGCGCTCCACCAGCCTCGGCCGCAGGGCGTTGGCCTCGACGTACCGCAGCACGCACAGCCGGTGATGATCCGCCTGGATCGGGAAGCTCGTGAACCGCCCCTGGTACAGGTGGCCCCGGCCGTCCAGGCCGTGGAAGCGGTTGTAACGTCGCACGTGCGTGTTGCTGAGCCATCCGACAAAGCGCAACAAGTCGCCATCCTCGTTCGGCCAGAGCACCAAGTGCCAGTGATTGGGCATGAGACACCAGCCCAGGATGCGCATGGGGACGATTTTCAGGGCATCGTTCATGGCCTGAAGGAACGCGCGACAGTCGCCGTCGCATCCGAAGATGCGCATGCGGCGGTTGCCGCGGTTGATGGCATGGTACACCCAGCCTCCCGGCGCAAGTCGAGCCTTGCGGGGCATGCAGATATAATACGTTGGCTCACACGAGGATGCAATAATGCTGGATGCCCCGTTACGAGGCGCTGGAGGTCGTAGGCTTAGTCGGTGCGTTCCTTGAGGGCTCCCTGGTCGGTGAGGCCTTGGCGGACGATTTTGGCGGTTTGTTCGGTGAGGGCGTTGTTCTGGCCGTAGGTGTAGGTGATGGTCTGGTCGGGGTTGAAGGTGTGGTTGGTGCCGAGGAAGTCGGGGATGCCGGGGGTTGTGGTATCGCTCTGTTTGGTGATGCGATTGCCGGCGACGTCGCAGGCGTAGACGTCGATGTAGTCTTCGGTGGTGCCGGGGGCGTCGTGGGCTTCGCTGATGAGGCGGCATTCGCGTCGTTTCATGCCATCTCCAGTCCGTGCTTCCGGAAGAACTCGCGATCCCACTCGATGCCCAGGCCGGGTGCTGCCGGCGCATGCACATAACCTTCCTTATCGATAGGATAGGGTCGTGCAAAGCCCGCCTGAAACCCCTCCGGATTCCAGAAGCCGGGATCGTACATGTATTCCAGATACCCGGAGTTGTTGGCGGCGCATTGCATGTGCAGGCTGGCCATCATGCCCACGCCGCTCTTACCGTGGTGCGGACCAAAAGGAACCCCGCATGCCTCCGCCATGCTCGCGATCTTCCGCACGACCGAGAGCGGGCCCGACACCACCGGATCGGGCTGAATGTAGCTATACGCACCCTTGCTCAGCATCTGGGCGAAGTCCTTCATCCCCACATTGCCTTCCCCGCCGGCCAGGTGTATGCGTTTGAGCTGCTGCCGGACGCGGCCAGGTCGTCGTAGGCGAAGCGATTCAGCGGCTCTTCCAACCAGTAGATGCCCATGGCGTCCAGTTCCTTGGCCATAGAGAGGGTCCGTTCCAAGTCCCAGACCGGCGGCGGATCGCCCGCCTTCTTTCCCGCCTGGTTGGCATCCACCATGACATCCATCTTGTCGCCGACCGCATTCTTCACCACCGCCGCCATTGCCAGGTCTTCCGACGGCTTGTCATGGTGCAGGCGGATCTTGATGGCGCGGAAACCGAACTCATAGAACCGCAACGCATCCTCGGCCCGCTGCTGAGGCGTCTTGTCGAAATGCACCGTAGCCGCGTAAGGCTTGACCTTGGAGGCATGCGCTCCCCAGAGCTTGTAAAGCGGCTGGTTGCAGATCTTGCCGATAATGTCCCAGAGCCCGATTTCCAGGAAAAACAGGCGTACCCCCGCTCGGGCCTTCTGGAAAAACTCGACGTTGTGAGTCTCGATATCGAACGGGTCTTTGCCGACAAAGTAGGCTTCAGCCACTTCCTGAACCGTCTTCCCGATGCCGGCCGGCAGCTCGTAGTCTCCGTCCATCGTCGTGCCAACCACGCCATCGTCGGTGATGAACTGCATGATGACGTAATCGCGGGTGTCCTGCGGAACCTTCTTCGGATCCCACGGCAGCACAAGCCCCTTGCCCGTGGGCACATCCCGGACCTCAACCGTCTTGACCCGCGCGATCCGTGGCCTCTTGCCGCCGGGACCGGGTCCTGCGGCTTGGGCTGGGGCGCTCGTCGAAAACGCGGCACAGGCTGCCGCCGCCCCCGTGGAAATCATCTGTCTTCTGGTCAACATCATGACCTGCTCGTGGTTGAGATGTCTGCCAGAATAGTTGCTTGCACTGCGGCTGTCGAGCAGAATGCCCACAGTTCTGCTGCGGCATATCGACCCTCTAAACGGCAGGAGCAGGCCATGGCCAATCGGCGTTCAGCAACTCGTCGCGAGTTTCTTACCTTGGCGGGCACAGCGGCCGCCGGCGGCATTGCAGCATCCGCCACCGCGCCCTTGGCGCTGGGGCAGTCTATCGTCGCTGCCAAGCGGCCAGTCCTCGATGACAGGGATGTCCTTGTTGTCGGCGGGGGACCGGCAGGAATTGGCGCGGCCCTCGGTGCGGCCCGCAACGGCGCGAAGACTCTCCTGGTCGAGAACCACTCCTTTTTCGGCGGCGTGGCGGCATGGGCCTTGGGGATGCCCATTAATCAGGTTCGCCCCGACGGCAAGGCGCGATCCATCGTCCATGAACTGCTGGTGAAGAAGCTTCAAGCTTACGGCGAGCCGGCGGTCCGCTTCGGCAAGCACGAGCTCTGGTGCAACGTGGAACACCTCAAGGTCGCGGTACTTGATGCGCTGGAGGAAGTGGGCTGCCGCTATCTCGTCCATGTGCGCGCGGCCGATGCGATCGTCGAGAACAACCGGATTGTCGGCGTGGTCCTCGCCACCAAACAGGGTCTGAGGACCATCCAGGCCAAAGCGGTCGTGGACTGCACCGGCGACGCAGATGTCGCCTATTACGCCGGGGCTGAAACGATGATCGATCCGGAGTCGCTGATGCCCATGACCCTGTCGCTGGCGCTGACCAACATCAACCAGTCCAGGATCAAATATTCCGACGTTCGGGACGCGATCCACAACGCCCGCCAGAAGTACCCGCTGATTCCGTCCGGGTTTCTCGAGATCAACCAGATCGCCCACAGCGGCAGTTGGTACGTCAATCACGCTGGCACTGCCGACATGGGCCGCGTGGATGCCACCGACATCCATCAGCGCACCAAAGCCGAGGCTGCCAGCCGGCGGCAGGCGATTCAGATGGTTCAGGCCGTGCGCGAATCGAACAATCCGGACCTGCAGCGGATCGAGTGGATCGGCACAGGCCCGCAGGTCAGCGTGCGCGAGACGCGGCGGGTCAAAGGCATCTACGTCCTGACCGAAGACGATGCCATGTCCGGCCGGACGTTTGATGACGCGATCGCCTGGCGCAGCGGTTTCCTGGACCCCGGCGGCCAGAAGGGCGCCAAGTTCGTGAAGATGCAAGTCCACGACGTGCCATACCGGGCGATCGTGCCGGAGAAGCTCGAAGGGCTGCTGATGGCCGGGCGGTGCATTTCGGCGACGCACGTCGCGGCCGCGGCCGGCAAGAGCATGGGCAACTGCATGGCCACCGGCCACGCCGCAGGACTGGCGGCGGCTATCTCCGCCAAAAAAGGAATCGTTCCCCGCGAAGTGAACGTTCGCGAGCTTCGCGATGCGCTCCAGGCTGACGGCGTGAACTTCCAGCCGAACGATCGCGATCAGAAGAACCTGTGAAGCATTGGGCAGACAAACCGGGATCAGATCATGAGATTCTCTCGATGGCTTTTTTCGGCGGTGATGTTGGCGTTGGCAGGCGCGGGATCGGGTTGCGCTACGAAGCAGCCGCTGGTGTCCGTGATCGCCGACCGCGATCTGGGCCCTGCCGCAGCGCACGGCTCGCGGGGTTTGATGGCGGCATTGAAGGCCAACGATGTCCCTTTTGAGAAAGCCAACTCCCCCGAGCAGGCACGCGGTCGCTTGCTGATCGTTGCGGGGATGAGCGGCGGCGACGGTCCTGCAACCCGACTGCTCAATTCCGGCAACCACCCGCTGCCCCAAGGCCCGGAGGCGCTGATCATTCGCAAGACTCAGGTCGAGGCCAAGCCGACCTGGCTCATCGTTGGCTCGGACGACCGCGGCCTGATGTATGCTCTGCTGGACGTCGCCGACCGGATCTCCTGGAGCACCAATCCCAACTTGCCCCTCGGCGAAGTCCGCGACACGTCTGAGAAACCGGCCGTCCCCGAGCGGGCCATGTCCATCTACACCATGAACCGTGCCTACTGGGAAAGCCGTTTCTACGACGAATCCTATTGGACACGCTACTTCGATACCCTCGCCCGAAACCGCTTCAACTCCCTCGTCATCATCTTCGGCTACGAGAACGGCGGCTTTCTTGCCCCCGCCTATCCCTACTTCTTTGATGTCGGGCAGTTCCCCGACATCCGCATGGTCGGCATCACGCCCCAGCAGCAGCAGCGCAACCTGGCCGCCCTCAACCACCTGATCGGCATGGCCCACGACCGCGGCGTACGCGTGACCCTTGGCCTCTGGGATCACATCTACCGCGGCGGCGTCCAGGGCGGCGGCATTCCCGGCGCCAACCGCGCTACCAACGAGCCTACTGCCGGCCTCGTGTGGGGTGTCACCGAGAAAAACCTCGTCCCCTACACCAAAGCCGCCCTCGCCGAGCTCGTCCGCCGGGTCCCCGACCTCGACGCGATCCAGTTCCGCATGCACGATGAGTCAGGCTTGAAAAACTCTGAGCAGCAGGCGTTCTGGCGCGACGTATTTATCATGATGAAACAGACCGCCCCAAAACTCCGCCTGGACCTGCGAGCCAAGGGCCTGCCCGACTCGGTCATCGCCACCGCGCTGGAGGTCGGCATTCCCTTCCGTATCACGACGAAATACTGGATGGAGCAGATGGGCATGCCCTTCCATCCCACCCACATCAATGTGCAGAACCAGCGAGACCGCCGCCACAGCTACGCCGACATGCTGCGATATCCCCAGCAATACAGGATGCACTGGCGCCTGTGGAACGGCGGCACGGCGCGCGTCCTGCTCTGGGCCGATCCGGATTACGCCCGCCGATTCGTCGACAGCACGCACCTCTACGACGGCGATGGCTTTGAAGTCAACGAGCCGCTGGCAACCAAGATGGAAGCCCAGCCGCACGACATCAAACCCTTTGATTTGCTCAAGCAGCAGTATCGCTACTACGACTACGAGTTCGAGCGATACTGGCATTTCTTCCAGGTCTTCGGACGCCTCGGCTACAACCCCAATACGCCCGCCGAGGTCTGGCAACGCGAATTCCAGAGGCGATTCGGCCCCGACGCAGCGCCTTGCCTGGAGATGGGCCTGCACCGCGCCAGCCAAGTCCTGCCGCGCATCGTCGCCGCCTGCTATCCGTACGGCTTTTTCCCCATGACCCGTGGCTGGGCTGAAAAGCAGCGGCTGGGTGATCTCCCCGCCTACGCCAAGGCCGAAGGCAGCGACATTCAGCAGTTCGCCAGCTTCGATGAAGAAGCTCAAATCCTGATCGACAGCGGTGAAACCGCCAAGACCCGCCCACCGCAGACCAGTCGTTGGTTCGCACAAACGGCTGCGGACGTCTTCGCCCAAGTGGCCGAAGCCGAAAAACGCATCGGCAAGAACCGCAACAAGGAATTCGACTCCACGGTTGTGGATCTCAAAATCCTCGCCAACCTCGCCCTCTTCCATTCGCGCCGCATTCCCGCTGCCGTCACCTACCGCCTGTTCGATCGCACCAAAGACCCCGTGGCCCTCGATCAGGCCATCGCCCACGAGCGGAACGCCGTCGGCGCATGGCGGCAATTGGTCGCCGCCGCTGGCGATCTCTACACGGACGACCTGATGATGGGCGTTCGCGGAGCAAACCTCTGCGACCACTGGCAGGATGAGCTGATCGCGCTGGAGAAGGGCCTGGCCGCTCTGGAGCAACAGCGTGCCGCCATCTCCGGCAGTCCCCCCATCAAACCCGCCCCGCGCTATCGTCCGGTGCCATCCGACGGCGATGTGGATGCGCCCTCGGTTATTCACGCTCGCGTCGACACCGCCCCCGCCGGCAAGCCTTTGACCCTATCCGCCAGCGTGCAGGATGCCTCCGGCGTGAAGTGGGTCCGCCTTCGCTACCGCAGCGTCAACCAGCACGATGACTACCGCACGTTGCCGATGCTCCCGTCCGGCCAGGCCGGGCGTTACGAGGCGACCGTCCCCGCCGAACACATCGCCCCCACCTTCGACTTCATGTACTTCATCGAAACCATGGACACCGCAGGCAATGGCAGAATTTATCCCGATCTGAACCAGGAAACACCGTACATCGTCGTCCGGCTCAAGCGCTAGGATCTGCCAGAGGACCACGGCAACCGAAAGGGACCATTCGCCATACGCCGCCATCCACCTGCGATCGTCAGGCTACTGCTCCAGGTATCGATGCTGCTTTGTTTGTCGTGCCCGGGCGTTGCCCGTGCAGCCTTGCCGCAGGAGGCGAAGGCGACGATCATGGTGACGGTAAACGCGGCGAAGGGGTGAAGGTAAAAGAATCCATCGGAATGCGAAAGGGATAGAACAAACATAGGAGGAAGCACATGTGGCATCTGAATCTCGTTGTGGCCTTGGCTCTATCCGCGATGCCTTGTCATGGTGCGACGGCTCAAAAAAGCGTACCTGCGAGCCGGCCTGCATCGTCCTCGAACAACCCGGAAGAGTTGCGCCGACTGGCCGATAAGGGCGATGTTGATGCGATGTTCAACCTGGGAGTGATGTACGCGGACGGGAGAGGGGTAGCCAAGGACGAGAAGCAGGCGGTGCAGTGGTATCGCAAGGCGGCGGAACTGGGGTACCCCGCTGCGATGTTCAACCTGGGATGGATGTACGAGAACGGGAGAGGGGTAGCCAAGGACGACAAGCAGGCGGTGGAATGCTATCGCAAGGCGGCGGAACTGGGGCACCCCAATGCGATGGTCAACCTGGGAGTGATGTACGCGAACGGGAGCGGGGTAGCCGAGGACGATGTGTTGGCCTACGTGTGGGCGAATCTCGCCGGTGCCCACGGGGCCGCAAGAGGAACGGAGTTGTGCGATCTGCTTGAGAAACGGATGACGGGTGCGCAGATCGAAGAGGCTCAGCGACTGTCCAGGGAATGGATGGACAAGCACCCGAAGAAATGACTTGATGGCAAACGGCCGCCAAGGCTGCCGAGCATCGTGGTCGTCCATGAACAGCCCGACGCCGGACGCCAGATCGCTCAGTTCATTCCCGGACTGGTCGGAAAACCCCGAAGACCTGGGTTGAAGTGCGAAGAGTACGTCCCCAGAGCTTCCACCAACTGTGCCACACGCCGCCGCACGTTTGCCTCGCCAAGAAGCCCCTGCTTCACCTCTACATCCTCCAGCAGGGCGAACGCCAGCAGGTCCGCAATGGCCGCCGTCGGCAGCGGGCTGTCCAGCAGCTCCCGGAACTGCCCACCCGCCGGCAACGCCGCCAACATCCCTTTTGAGAAAAGATGCCGCATCTGTCCGCGCTCACGTTCAAGGTCGATCTCCAGCGCCATCTCCTCCTCGAAAACTGCCAGATCCGCCGCCCGGTACGGCATCCCGCTGACCTCCCGCACGACCCGCGCTCGCCTCCGCCCCTGCAATAGAAAGTTGTACTTCCCGTCCGACAGCTTCTCCCACGTCACGATCTCCCCAAGGCACACCACCGGCTCGATCGCCGGCCTGTGATGGTAGTTCTTCTCCCACCCCGGCTTCAGCAACGCCATCGCGATCGTCCGGTCGCTCGCCAGCACATCCGCCGTCATCGCCTTGTACCGCTCTTCGAAAATGTGCATCGGGAGAATCGCACGCGGAAAAAGCACGATGTTCGGCAGGGGGAACAAGGGCACGGCCGACATCCCGGCGCCCTGGGCTTCGCTCATGCCCCTATTGTAGCCCTCATCCGCCCTCCACGCTCGCACCGGCCACCCACACCCGCCTCTGCCCCCCATCCCAACGCCCCCAGCGCACACCACAACCCTCGGCCGCTCACCGGCAGCCGAAGGCCGCGCCATACCATAGAAACCATGGACCGCAGACCAACCACATTATTCGTGCGACGGATAACGTCTTGGGACCGATACCGATTTGCCCTCCCGGCGACGATCGGATTACATGCCTCGCAGCTCACGCTCGGCACGAACCCAGTTCTCGAAGTCGCTGCCGCCCTTCCCAGATTTCCAGATCTCGTACGCACGCTTGGCGATCATCTCCCTGGTGATCTGGCTTGGGGTGCCCACGCCGGTGCTCTTCGGAACCGCCGAGCCACGAGCAGGCGTCGTGATCTTCGCGGGGGAGGGAGTAGTGGAGTTGCTGTTAATGCCGAACTTCATCATTTTCTTTGCCATGATACCATCCTCTTACTAATCAACCCTGTGTGCAACAGGTATAACGACCTCTTCTTCTTCGCTTCGAAGCCCGAACGTCGGCTCCAAAGGGATGCACGTCCCGAAAACGAGCATTATAGGACGATGCACCAGATACTCTATATCGTCAACGCGAATGGCAAAGGCTTAGCCAAAGCTCGCGAAAAACCACACGAATCCGCCCCCGCCTATAGCACAACTACTTCTATAGCAATCACTTATGATCAAATCAACGATCACCTCCCTTCGTCGTTATGGACCCACGCCTACGCCCCGCTCAGCTTCTTCCGCAGCATAGCGCTCACCACCACGCCCTCCAGGCCCGCCCCGTGCGCCTTCATGAACGCGCCCATTGCCGGCCTGAACTGGTCCGCCGCATACTTGTTCTTCCCCAGAAACTCATCCACCAACCTCTCCGTCTCCTCCGCTGTGGCCTTCTTCGGCAGGTAGCTCTCCGCTATCTCCGCCTCCGCCCTCAGCCTCCCAACCTCCTCCGCCTTGCCCAGCTTCTCGTACTCCTCCATGCTCTTACGCAGCTTCTTCGCATACGCCGCCACCGCCTCCTCCTCCGTGATCTTCCTCGGACTCAGATCGATGATCTTCACGTCGTTGATCAGCATCCGGATCACGCTCAGACGATCCTTCTGACCAGCCTTCATGGCCGCCTTCATGTCTTCCTGTAATTTCGCCAATAAAGTCATCTTTGCTCTCCGATAGAGTTTGTAGTATGATACGTATTCTAACGCGGGAGGCTTCGCATCGCACCTGCGGGTGATCGGGCGATACGCTGCGAACCGATTTGCTCACGCAAATCTCTACGTAGTGGCCTATTGGTAGACCTAGCCTTGGGATGCCAAGGCCGCTCGTCGCGGCCTGATGGGCCCAGTGAATCCCGAGGCCAGCTCGAACCAACAGCAGAAATCACGGTTCGTCTCCACAGCCGCGCCGTCCGCAGCTTACGTATTGCTGTACTCCGGCCGCGATGCCTGTTTGATGCAGTGAAAGGGATTATGCTCAGTACCGAAACAGAAGGGATTCTACAGATCGGCGACGAACGCCACGACGGCCAGTTGCGAGATCCGTCCCAGCCCCTCCGACCCCTCAACGGCGGCGTCATCGTCTCCAAACAGATGATCCGCGAAATGCGCCTCCGCCCAGGCCTCCTCCTCCGCGGTCACACCAAGGGCCATCACCTCTCTCGAATCGCCGCCATCGAAGGCCGCGAACCCTCCGACTATGTCGATCGCATCTCCCTCTACGATGCCACCCCCGTCGATCCCTACCCCATGCTCAAGCTCGAACACAACCCCGCCGAACTCACCACACGCGTCATGGATATCCTCGCTCCCGTTGGCTTCGGCCAACGCGGACTCATCGTCGCCCCCCCTCGCACCGGCAAAACCATCCTCCTCCAGAACATCGCCCGCGGCGTCCACGCTAACTACCCCAACGTCAAACTCGTCCTCCTCCTCGTCGATGAACGCCCCGAAGAAGTCACCGATATGCGACGCAATGTCCCCGGCATCGTCTACGCCTCCTCCAATGACAACACCGTCGAAAAACACCTCGACCTCGCCCAGCTCATCATCGAACGCTGCAAACGCCAGGTCGAGTATGGCTACGATATCGTCGTCCTCCTCGATTCCCTCACACGCGTCGGCCGTGCCTTCAACACCGGCGGCATCAGCGGCGGCAGAACGATGTCCGGCGGCCTCGATAACCGCGCCCTCGAAATCCCTAAACGCCTCTTCGGCGCTGCACGCAAAATCGAAAACGGCGGCTCCCTCACCATCCTCGCCACCTGCCTCATCGACACCGGCTCCCGCATGGACCAGGTCATCTTCGAAGAGTTCAAAGGCACCGG
>Ga0315288_10010734_pt1 | contig 11551 bp, 25 predicted proteins | sample YL17G11_20_MG_FD_203454 | JGI IMG/M metagenome (GOLD analysis project Ga0315288, IMG submission 203454) | Sediment microbial communities from Yellowstone Lake, YNP, Wyoming, USA - YL17G11_20 | ecosystem: Environmental > Aquatic > Freshwater > Lake > Sediment | place: USA: Wyoming | collected... | reverse complement strand
GCGTCTCGCGGCTGGCGACGCAGGACCTCGCGGCAGTGGCGCTCCCACTGCTCCTTGAGGTGCCCCTTGGACTTCTTGTACTCGACCCAGCCGAGCGACATGGACTTGTTGTCCTCGCGCACGATGAAGGTCTCGCCACACTTGGGGCACATGCCGTGGAGCATGCCGACGCCCTCGGACGAGTCCGACGCGCGCCCCGCGGTGTAGATCTCGCACTCGATGATCGCCTCGGGCTCTCCGCGGTGGGCGTTCTTGAAGAGGATCCACGTCTTGGGCGCGGTCGCCTCCGCATCCATCGAGCTGTTCGCCAGCCGCCCCTGCCTGCCGGTGCGATCCCACATCCTCCGGCCCGCTTCGATGTGCGCCTTGGATTGGAAGCTGAACGCGTCCCGCTTGCTGATCTCGTTCGACATTGCCCCACTACTTTCTTCGATGACCGCCGAGCAGACGGTCGTACCTCTTACCGACGACGCCGCGCTCGACGCGTCTTGCGACCGCGGTTCGACTTCAGCGCGCCACGGCGCGACTGGACGAGCACCTCGTAGGAGAACCACGTGCTGAGCGCGGTCATCACGTACATCGTGACGAGCGGCGGCGTCAGGTAGCGGAGGATGTACGGCGTCGATCGCTCGACGGCGGCCTGCACGACCGGGCCGACGATGTAGCTGTCGAGCGCGGTGACGATGCGCGGACCCTGCACGCGGAGCGTGGCCTCTGGGTTCGAGAACAGTCCGGCGATGAGCTGCGCGCCCGAGGCGATGTCCTGCGCGGTACTCTGCCCGAGGCCGCTCATGCCGGCGAAGATGCCACGACCCACGCCGCTGAAGCCGGGGGAGATCGTGACGGGGACCTGCCGCGAGATGCGCGCGAGACAGGCGCCCTTGTTGGCGAAGCCCATGCACTCGTTCGCTCGGGCCTGGAAGTAGTCCATGCCGCTGAAGCCGGGGACGATCGTCACGCCGCCCGGAGCGCGACGCGCGATACGCGAGAGGCAGGCGCCCTCGTCCGCGTACTGCTTGCAGGCGTTCGCTTGGGCTTGCCAGTAGGCGGGGGTTGCGTAGCTCACCAGCGTCGCTCCTTCGTCCAGTCTCTCTTCCACTGCTTCTTGCTCGGCCACATCACCGCCGAGACGATCAGTGCGAAAACGAGACCGCCGACGATCGCCGTCGTACTCGGCCAGGTCATCTGCCCGAGCCCGAGCAGTGGCACGTTGTTGTTGCTGTAGCGCGCGACGGGCGCGCCCCACAGGTTGAGGACCTGCTCGCCCCAGATCATCTTCCCAGCCTTCACGTTGGCACCGGGGATCGGCGTCCGTACGACGCGCGGGTACTGCCGATACCGGCCGATCGAGCCCGGCAGGTAGAGCGAGGAGGTGTAGGCCGGGATCGACCTGGAGCCGCGAGCCATCATGCGACAGAGTGTCGCTGGAAACGGGCCAGTCGGCAAGCTCAGGCGCCCTCCAGGTCCTGCCGCAGATCCCTGAGCGCGCCGTCGAACGCCTGCCCCATCTCGCGGGTCAATCTCTCGCGCAGTTCTGGCAGGCCGGCCTCGTCGATCCCACCGTCTTCGGTCTGGTTGCTGTCGAGCGCGACGTTCGCGACGTACAGGAGCAGGAACGTCGTCATCCGCTCGTCGCTGATCACGTTGTTGAGGTGCAGTTCCTCCAGCCAGCCCGCGAATGACGCGCCGAGTGCATCCATCTGCTGGCAGTGCTCGCACGTTTGCTGGTGCTCGGGATCGTTCAGCGGGTGCTCGTGGCGAACGTCCTTCATCGCGGGGGCTCCTCGGGCAGCACCGCCTTCCACGTTCCGAACATCACGAGGTCGCCATCGATCTCCGCGCCGAACGGGTCGACCTGTCCGTGGGCTTCGTACTTCGGCCGGCGATCGAGCATGCCAGCCGCATCCGGATGACGCGGCCAGCTCGCTTGTACCTCTCGCAGGCAGCGGAGGCTGCACACGAACGCGTACTCGCGGATCGCGACGACCTCGCCCTTGGCCTCCGCCTCGGCCTGGACCTCCGGCGGCACCGGGTGCTCGCGGCGTCTCGTTGGCACACCAGCGTAGAGCCCGCGGAACTCGACGCCGCACGCGGAGCACAGCTTCTCGGGCAGCTTCGGGTTCGCGCGGAAGCGCGCCATGCGTTCGTCTTCAGGAGGAAGCATCACGACCTCGGCGGCCAGGTCCAGCAGCCGTCGTGCGGACCGTCCGTCTCAGCGACGTCCTCGACGATCTCCATCTTCTCCGACGAGCCGTAGCACGGGCTCGGGAAGCAGATCAGCAGGTTGACCTTGCCGTCCGGGTGCACGAAGACGACCGTCGCTGCAAACGGGCCGTCGAAGCCGCGAGCGTGCTTTTTCTCGTCCACGCTCGCAGGCGATGCCGCAAGGTTGCGGTGCCAGAACGTGTCGCTGCTGTGGAAGTGGACCTGTCGACCGACCGTGGGCTTCATCATGGACTCCTCTTGCTCGTACGCTTGCTCGGCCTGCTCGTGCGCTTGCGCGTCTGCCCGCTGCGCGCGAGCACGCTCTTCACGCGCTTCGTCGTCTCGGGTCCAGTGACGCGCCCGCTGCCGGTGGTGAACACGCCGGCGCAGCGCCCGTTCGGATCGACGAGCGCGAAATAGCTACCCTCGGTCTCGGCCTTCGCCTTCGCGCCCGCGTACCGCAGCGCGACCTGCCGCGTGTAGATGTCGGCGCTCAGTCGCTCTCGTGATCGGGCCCAGACACGATCATCATCGAAGAGACCGACATGGACGATGGCGAACCCACGGTGGGCGGGAGATACGGCTGGTCCGAGGGGCTCACCGACGACTCCCCCTCCGACGTGTAGTCCTCGTTCTCTTCGCTCGGGCTCGATGACGGCGGGAGCAGGTTCACGATCGGCAGCGACAACACCGAGGCCACTACCGAGGAGTTCGAGTCGGGACCAGGCGGATCCGACGCGCTTGCGCTCGGGATGATCGGCCGACCCATCGGCCCCCTCGTCGCCAGATTCGGCGTCGACTGGCTCTGCGGTCTCAGGGGTGTCCGACATGTTGTCGCATCATATGCACGTGGCAGCTCGCTCGGCAACCAGATCGTGCGACTTTGCCTCGCCCAGACCGGCCACGCCCTCCGTAGCTCCGGGTCGATGTACCACTTGGAGAGCCACGCCTCGGGTGTCCACCACGGCGGCACGACGAGGAACACGCGGTCCGCGACGCGGTGCCATTCCAGCAGCGCGAGGTCGGGGCGGTCGAGGTGTTCGAGCGTGTCGTAGGAGAAGACGCAGGCGAAGGTCCTCGGAGCGACGGGGATCTGATGCGGGACGCAGTGTCCGATCTGACCAAGCCCGTGAGCGCGCTGCTTGGCCTTGGGGTGCAGGTTCACGTCGCCGATGGCGAGCGGGCTCATGAAGACGGATTTCAGCGTCGAGCCTGGCGGCGGAACGACGGTGAGCATGGGCTTGCCGACCCGGTTCGAGAAGGCGCGGGCGACCTTGGCGATCTGCGTGGGCTTCACCAGTGTGTGGTTCGCGTACGCCGCGGCTGCGGCGCCCAGGGCGGCCTTCGCGAAGGGATGCACCCGCCTAGACTAGCACCGGATGCCCGCGTATCCTGGTCGGCATGTACGCACCCGTCAGCGCTCTGCGCTCCACCCGCTTCCCCCTCATGGGCCTCGGCTGCGGATGCAGCGCGCCTGCGCCGATGGCGGGACTCGGTCAGTTCACGACCGTCGCCAGCTCGCTCGCTGCGGGCTTCAGCATCGCCGGCGCGGGCGCCACCGGGCTGATCCTCGGCTACTTCCTGGGCAAGCACGCGCAGCGGAGCGGGCTCGCGCTCAACAGGGGCCGTCGTCATCGTCGGGGACGCCGATGAGCTACAGCGGGCTTCACCAGGGTCTCGGACAGACGCCCGGAACCTCGACGACGCTTCCGGCGGGCAGCGCGTTGATCGTGCATCTCCAGACGCTGCTCATGCAGGGCGGCCTGCTGAACATCCACACGGCCGACGGGATCATCAGCAGCTCGACGAGCGCGACGCTGGTCGCCATCCGTGCCTGGGCCACGGCGCACGGGATGCCGACGACGGGCGTCAGCCGCACGAGCGGCGGCGGGCTCTCGATCCCCACCGCGATGCTCAACGGCATCCTCGGCACCGCGGGCACGACGGGACCGAGCACGACGACCGCGGACAGCAGCAGCAAGGGCTCTCCCGCGCCCCCGAGCACGGTGCTCCCGTCGGCCGACATGATGAGCGACGGCGGCGCGATTCCGAGCGGCGGCATGCCCCGTTGGGTGCCGTGGGTTGGCGGTGGTGTGGCGCTGCTCGTGATCGTCGCAGCCGTCGTCGGACGTCGGTGAGGAGATAGCCATGCGCGCCATGCGTACAACCAACACCATCCTTCAAGACGCGAGCAAGACGGTCGTCGAGCTACGCAAGGAAGCTCGCGAACTTCAGCGACGTGCCGTGGAAAACGCGCGCAACGCTGACGAGCTGGAGAACGACATCCGCACGCTCAACTGGAGGAACCTCGCGAAGTATGGGTTCCTCACGTGGGACGAGGAGTCCGCTTTGGTACAAAACCGTCGTCATTCGAGACGGCGCCGGTGAAGCGGTCGAGCAAGAAGCGAACGAGTCGGCGTCCTGTCAGGATGCCGATCGGCGCGCGTCATCTCCGCATGAACGCCGTCAAGGTCATCCCCGAGAGCCACGTCGACCACGGTCTGAGCCCCGAGCAGCTCGCGTGGCTGCTCGATCAGAACACGAACCACACCTCCTTCTTCATCGAGACGCGGTTCCTGCCGCCGTCGCTCGGGACCGTGGAGTGCTCGTTGGTTGGTCCAGCCGTCGGATGGGGGCCGGTGATGGAGGCCGAGGTCAAGTACGTGGTGCGCGGCAATCGAAAGTCCGCGAGCCGCGTGTTCATCAATCCGCCGGAGAAGCCCCAGACGCGCATGGTCACAATCATCGCGGGCCCCACGGAGGGCCACGAGGGGCTCGTGCTCTACACGGCCTACGGCGGCCCGAGCGCACCGCGAGAGCCTGGCGACCCGGCGATCTCCGACTGGAAGGGCATCGTCGAGGCGCGCGACTTCTGGGCTCAGCACGCGCTGATCGAGTAGCTACAGGTTCACCACAAGCGTCTCGATGCGGTCGATCACCATGATCGACTCGATGAGCGCGTACGGGTACTCGCGCTCGTCGCGCGGACGACGCGGCAGCCAGCACCCGAGCTTCTCGTCGTAGTCCTCGGAGCGCTCGTCGACCACCGTGACGCTCCGCTTGCCAGCGAGCTTCAGTCGGATCACCACGCCACGAGCAACGTCGCCGTTCTTGAAGCGCAGCTCGACGTGCTTGCCGAGGAGGTAACCGGTCATCAGCGGCGGGATCATGGCCAGAGCACCACGCACTTCATGCCGCCTTCGTACTCGTTCTCGTTCACGACGCCGTAGCCTGGGTTCTCGGGGTTCTCGACCCAGAACATGTCGTCGTCGGCGCCGACCAGTTCGATGTGGTGGTATCCGCCTCGGTCGGCGAGGATGACGGGCGAGTCCTGTGGCATCGACCTCAGCTTCTCGATCAGCTCGGCGACGGTCATGACGCCGCTCCGATGCGCTGTTCGAGCGTCCGCTGCATCGACTCGCTGAGGCGCTGGAGGAAACGGATGGTCTTGCGGATAGCCTCGCGGTCCTGCTCGGTCGCCGGACCGACGCGCGTGGCCTCATCGAGTTCGGCGTCAGTCCACGTGTCGAGAGTCACCATGGTGCCGAGGTACGATCCGAGCTGCATCATGGCTCGTCGCTTGCGGGTCACGCGAGATCCCGAGGCATGAGGTCCCGGCCACCGGGGAAGAGATCGGCGCGGCCCCAGAGCGCGACGCGCGTGCGATCGTAGCGGTTGTTCCCGTCGCCAGGCTGGTCATGCCACACGTCGCGGCCGTGAATACCCAGCTCGCGGATCAGCGCTTTGGCGAAATCCGCGGGCGGGAGCGTGAGCAAGCAGCGCGAAAGACAGTCCGCGGCGACCTTCGGGCTGTTCACGGAGAACGAGTGATACACGCACATCGCGACGTGCACCGCGGGCGGGAGCGCCGCGACCGGCAGGCCGATCGCCGAATCGAGGTCAGCGTGGCCGGTGAACGCGCGGTACACGTCCATCTCAGCCGTGCGATTGCCCTTGGCGAGCCACTCGATCGCGAAGTCCTCCTGGACCTTGCGGCCAGCGGGATGCGCGAAGAGCTGATGAAACCAGTTCGCCATCAGCGACGCGCGGTTCCAGTTGTCGCCGGCCTGCGGGACCTTCCCGTCGGGGGGCGCGACCCAGTTGCGGAGGTCCGCGCCGGCGACCAGCTTGCCGGCGTTCGCACGGAACTTCCCGTCCTGCGCCAGCGTCCATCCGCGTGTCGACAAGTCTGCCGCGAGCCACGTCTTCAGGCTCGATTCCAGGTTCATCACGCCGACGCCCTCGATCGCCGTGGCCTTCAGGGGGAGAGCGTCGAGGATGCGGCGCACGAGCTGGCCGAGGTCGCCCTGCTCCAGGGTGCGCGGGAAGACGAGGATGTTGTGCAGCAGGCCCGCGGAGAGGCCAGCCCCATCGTAGGATTGAATAAATCCGTACGAAGGGGCCTCCGCCTCGGCCGTGAGCCACGCAGCGCACGACATGTGCTTCGTCGGATCCTGCGGGACGATCGGGTCCGTGCCGCGGATCAGACAGCCCGAAAACTCCTTGTACTGGCGCCACAAAACGTTCGTCATTCCGTCCTCCTGAGTTCCAGCTTCAGTCCCTGCGCCGCGAGCGCTTCGTTCACTTCGCAAACGACGGCCGTGTCGATGGGCCAGAAGCGATCTTTCGTCGCGAGGATCGCAGCGGCGAGGTCATCGGCCGCGGCAGCGACGGCCTTCATGCGGTCCTCCCACTCGTGCGACATACCGCTCACAGCTCTCGCACCTCGACCGCCCAGCGGCGACCGTGGCGATCGATCACCGAGATGAGGCCGAACTCGTCCATCGCGACCGACTTGATCGACTCGTTGAGAGTGCCCTGTCGACTCGCCTCGTCCACCGCCTCGAACACGAAGCCCTGGATGTCCACTTCGGTGAGGGTGTGATCGCCGATCTCGTCGCTTCCGATGTCGTCGCCCATGTCGTGATCCTGTTGGTGGTTCCGCAGCCATGGACGACGCTTAGTTCGTGAACCAGCAGGGCTCGTCCATGGGCGCGGAAGCAGCAGAGACCTCGTGGGTAACACGTTGTCGCAACACGCGCAACAACTACGTGATCGCGAACCTCACCTGGTCGCCTACCTTGAGTAGGTGCCACGCTCCGAACGTTTCGATGACCCATCGCGCAGGCCGCGGGCTCGTGTAGAGGCCGCTTCGAGCGCGAGCGTCGACGACGTAGGTCACGTTCTGGTACGGGCTGACGAAGGCGATCTGGAGCGCCATCGGCGTCTTCTCCATCGTCATCGTCGCGATCTGCGGCGGGTCGAAGTTGAAGAGCAGGCCGACGTACGGGCGGCGGATGCCTCCGTTCGCACCGAGAGTGCGCTCCGCTTCGGTCTCCGGAACCAGCAGGCGGTGCCGCTCGCCGTCCGGCGTGATGAGGATGGTCCTGCGCATCAGGTTCCCGACTCGGCCCGCGCAGCCTTTTCATGCGCGCTGCCGTGGTACGCGGGCTCACCACGCAAGATCGCACCGAGCCAGCCGCCCATGAGGAACACGAGGTAGCCAAGAAACCAGATCCCCAAGCTCACGAGCGTGGCCGCGAGCGGCGAGGACGCGAACACCGCGCCGAAGACGAGCAACCCGAGCAGCGCGTGCGCGGCCATCGTGCCCTCGTACTGCTCGACGTGGATGTGCTCGTGCGCCTGGACGCCAACCCACTCGCCGTCGGCGCGGATGCGGGCGCCGTAGAAGATCGCGTGGCCGAGCGTGGATGCTCCCCACCGCGCGTACCACGTGCGGTCGGGCCACGAGGCTGGCTTCAGTTCGCACGTGAGCGCCGAGAGACCGCCGGAGGCTGGCGCGATCTCCCAGCGGAGCTTGTGGCCCCAGCACGCCCAGATTCCGAGCACCGCCGGCCAACCGACGAGCAGATTGAAGGGCAAGCAGAAGACGAAGAGGAACGCGTGACGAACGAGCTTCATGGTGCTCCGGCTCCACCGTTGTCGGGCGAACACAGGACCGCGTCGGGGTCTCCGCGCCTGCTCACGCTGAACTTCTCGACGTGGTCGTAGCAGATGCACTCGTCGGCGCGACGGTCGTAGCCGGCGTACTCGGCCTCGAACGCCGAGCAGATCTCCATGCACGTGACGAAGGCGACGTTGATCACCGGAGCACCTTCAGCCGAACGCCGTTCGCGCCGCGCACCTTGTCGTCGTTCGCGATCTTCCAGTTGTTGCAGCAGCCGTACGTCTTCACGGGGACCTTGAGGCCGGTGCAGAAGCCGCTCTTGTCTCCCTCGTACGCGAGCGCTCGGCAGGTGCCGCAGAAGTAGCCCTGGTGCGCATCGGCGAAGCCCTCGACTTGCACGTAGCCCGCCTTCGTCTTGATCTGGTGCTCGGTGCTCATGCCTGCCTCAGTCCTCGTTCCAGTTCTTCATCAGATCCTTCGCCGAAACGGTCATCCAGATCTTGTCATCGTTCCAGCTCGCCGTCCCGTATCCCTCGACGTAGCTGGCTCCGACGCGGTCGATGATGAGACTGCGCCCCCGACGATCTCCATGCCACTCGCTCCACCGCTGGCCTTGCTCCACGGTGTCGAATCCGTACGGCACCCGGTTCAGTCTGACGGTGACCTTGTTCTCGGCCATGGACTCGATGATCCGAACCGCCTCGTCCACGGCAGCCTTCTTGGTCTTGGCGCCGATCACGAACGCTCTGTCTGCGCGATTCCTGACCATCCACAGCTTGTCGTGCGGATCCTGGCCAACAGAAACAGACCTCCCGAGGATGACCCCGCCAAACCAGTTCGTTCCACCAAGGGGCCGAAGCAGCACCTCCGGCAGTGGATGCTCGTCGACGTACGTTTTGATCTGCTTCGCCGTCATCGGCTCCAGGTCGCCCGACGGGCCTACAGCGAAGAACGCAACGTCTCGCACGTCGATGGTCATCGAGCACCCGAGCCCGGTGCTGCACAGCTCGGAGTCCATCTCCGCGTTCTGCTGCGCAGGACCATCGACGTCGAACGGTGTCACGCGATGCGCCGACTCGTGATAGAAAACGCGTCCCTTGGCGTCTGCGACCGCGACGAACAGATCCTCTCCGAGACGCTTGCTCTTCGACCACGCACGGCCCCATCGAGCTACGTCCTCTAGCGACGAGGCAGCCCACGACGCTCCGTAGCGTCGCTCCGACCGCGTGGCGAACATGCCGCCTTCGATCCGCCCGGCCGCATGAGCGATAGCCAGCTCTTCGCCGTCCATGACGCGGAAGACCGTCATCGGCTCCGCAAACGTGCCGACGAGGCCCTTGTGCTCGACGGTGAGGTCCCGGTCGACGACGATGCGGACCGGAGGGTTGGAGGTCAACCGGCGTGTCACCGCACGCTCACCGCGATGAAGGCGATGGTCGAGACGAGGATGCCGATGGCGAACCACACCGCCGGCTGGTCGAAGAAGCCGCGCTCGCCCGCGTGCTGCGCCTGCGCCTGCGCCGCCGCGACTGCGGCGACCAGCTCTGCCTGCCGCGCCGTCCACAGCTCGTCATGAAGCGCGAGCCGTTCCTCGGCCGCAGACGTGCGCGCGTGCTCGACCTGCACGCGAACGTCGCAGACCTCGGCGTCGCGCTGGGTGGTGAGCCCGAGCAGAAAGCGCATGCGCTCGTAGCTCTGCTGGATGCCGAGCAGATCGCTCGCCGCGATGAGCAGCCCGTCCTGTGGCGCCGGCGTGCCGCGACGCAACGGCAGGATGTCGCCCGGTTCGGGAAGCTGAAACTGATCGGCGCTCGGCGTGGTCGTGGCCGGAGGCTGAGCGACCACTCGCGCCGGGAGCAGTGCGAGGGCGACCGAGAGGATGATGGCGAACGGACGCATGCCGATGAGCGTACTACGTGCTCGTGGCAGCCGCCCTCTTCGCCTGCCACGCCGCGTAGTAGGCCCTGCGACATGGGGCGCAATACTTGTCCTTCCCGTGGCGCGGACTCTCACGACAGCGCGGACAGATGCCGTCGAACCTTCGCCCAAGCTCGCCGAAGACGGCCTCTTTCGGGGTCATGCCGGCGCGGATGCGATTGTGGATGGTCGTGCGAATGCGACCGGTGCGCCTGGACCACTCGACGACAGAGAGCCTCTCACCGTCGATCTCCAGCTCCTCGGCTGGCTCCTCCAGCGGCTTCGTCAGCGCGTCCTCGGCGCTCCATCCTCGGTTGATGCGGTTGGCGATCTGCTGACGCGGCAGGCCGGTCCGATCGGCCCACTGCGCGGCCGTCAACGTCTCGCCCTGGTGCGTGATGCACTTGTTGTCGCGCCGATTGTTGGCGTTCTCCTTCGCTGTGACGAACCGAATGTTGCCCGGCCTGTAGCCTTTCGAGTTGTCGACCCGGTCCATCTGGTGCCCCTCGGGCCTCGGACCGATCTCCGCCACCAGCTCGGTCGCGAACTTCTCGAACGAGTCCCTCCACCGCGGATGCACCGTGATCCCACGCGCGCCGTAGTACGAGTAGTCCTTGTGCTCGGGATCGTGGCATCGCTCCACCATCCCGGCCCACATCTGGTACGTCACGTTGCCGATCGCCCTCGTGCTCATGAACGCATGCTAACGCGTTCATGCAACGTACGCAACCGGTAGCCCCTCATCAGGAGAACGTGCCAGTCGGCGGAAGTGGCCTGTAGATGCCGTTCTCGTCGACGCGCACATCGTCGCGCGCCGCAGCTCCGCCGAAGACGTTGCATGGGCCACGGAGCCACTCGTACCTGTCTGCGTGATGCCCATCGACTTTCAGCTTGGCGATCAGCGTGTCCGCGTCGATAGCGGAGAGGACCGCGATCTCGCCATCTTCGCCGCGCCAGAAGTCGGGCATCGGGTCGTTGCGCTGCACCCAGACCTTCACCGCAAACCTGTAGGGCAAATAGCGAACGTTCATCATGTTCCTGAGTCTTCCTTCAGCGCGCGACGCTGCCTGTTCCAGTCGGACAGAGCCCTCGCGGCGTCCTCCAGACTATCGGCCCGCGTGCGTTCATAGTTCTCGCGCTGTTGGGCATCGAACGCCGCCAGATCATCCTGGAACTTGCGTTCGATCATCTCGATGTGGACCTGCCCCGCCTGCACCGAGCCATCGAGTGTGCCGGCGATCACCTCTTCGCCCGGGCCTGCGTCGATGCCGGTGACGACGGTCGAGGGCGGCGGAGACGGGTGCCAGCAGCCGCGACCGAGCACGACGCCGATGATGAGCAGCGCGAGCGCGAGGACGCCGAGGAGGGTGAGCTGGTTGCGCGTGAGGGTCATCGGTACGTCGCGCCTCCAACCCTCAGCCCCTCGGGGAGCGGGTGCTTGTAGCCTTCCAGGTTGAGGTAGCCGCCCACGCTCGTCAGCCCCTCGGGGAGCGGGTGCTCGTAGCCGTTCAGGTCGAGGCT
>Ga0315288_10010733_pt1 | contig 11552 bp, 8 predicted proteins | sample YL17G11_20_MG_FD_203454 | JGI IMG/M metagenome (GOLD analysis project Ga0315288, IMG submission 203454) | Sediment microbial communities from Yellowstone Lake, YNP, Wyoming, USA - YL17G11_20 | ecosystem: Environmental > Aquatic > Freshwater > Lake > Sediment | place: USA: Wyoming | collected... | reverse complement strand
CCTGTCGTGCGCTTGTCGCCCAAAGGAAGGGCTTGCTAAGACAACTAGAGTGGAAAGAACCAGGAAGAAAACTGCACGGGTTCGCATTGGAGTCTCCGGCGTCATTGAGAGTGGAACTCGGTGAGCTTGAAACTGCAATAAGCTAAGAAAAAAAAAGTACGTTCCGATACCACCTCAACATTTCTTGTGGTTTTCCTCTGATTATTTACTATTATCACGTGTTCAACATCATCCACACCTGCCAATCTTTTCTTCATCGCTGAGCTTATGGAGCACCTCGTTTTCAAACTGGATATGATTCAGACTCTGGCGCTGGCAGCAGTCGTTCTCTTTTTGGGGTACGCTATACGCCGAAGAATTCCGGTACTCGACAGGTATAACATACCGGCAGCAGTGGTCGGCGGGTTTCTCTTCGCAGCGATTGCGCTGGCAGTCCGGCTTCCCGGATGGGTTGTTTTTCAATTCGATACGAGCCTCCAGGCACCATTGATGATAGCATTCTTCACGACCATCGGGCTCGGCGCAAACCTGAAACTGCTGAAGATCGGCGGGCCGCAGGTGCTTCTTTTCTGGGTTCTGGCAACCATCCTGGCTGTGTTTCAAGATGGAGTCGGTGTCCTGCTGACCAAAATTCTCGGAGTCCATCCTTTTCTCGGCCTTATCGCAGGATCGATCACGATGACCGGCGGTCACGGAACGGGCGCTGCTTTTGGAAAACTGATGGAAGATCAATATGCATTTTCCGGAGGAGTAACACTCGCAATGGCAGCGGCGACCTTCGGTTTGGTTTCAGGAGGACTCATCGGCGGACCTGTTGCCACGGCCCTCATCAAGCGATTCAATCCGAAGCATCGAGCGATCGAGATCGATCAGCAAGCAAAATCGGCTGCGGCTGAATTTCAGGCGCTCGATTCAGAGATCGACAAGGAGCCGGCCGGTGAAGCACCGACTGCATTTCGAATGCTGAAAGTCATCACCATCATCCTTGCAGCGATGTGGGTCGGATCGATTCTGAGCGGGTGGATTGGGAAATATTTCACCCTTCCTGCTTACATCGGGGCCATGCTCGTTGCTGCCGTTGTCTGTAACAGCGCGGAGGCGATGAAGCTGAAGATCGAACAGCGAGTCGTTGATGATCTCGGCACGATTGCTCTCTCCCTCTTTCTTTCCATGGCGCTCATGTCGCTCAAGCTCTGGGAGTTGCTCGACCTCGCGATACCAATGCTGATCATCCTCACAGTTCAGGTTGCCATGATGGCAGCATATGCGTACTTCATCGTCTTCCGTTTCATGGGGCGAGACTACGATGCTGCGGTGATGGCTGGCGGACACTGTGGCTTCGGACTCGGAGCAACGCCCAATGCTGTCGCCAACATGGAAGCGCTCGTAGAGCGATTCGGCCCCGCCCCCCGTGCTTTCCTTGTCGTGCCGATGGTTGGAGCATTCTTCATTGACTTCACCAACGCCCTCATCATCACAGGGTTCATCAACTTTGTGACATAACGTTGCGGGAAGCTTTACACCCCATGCGACTCCTCGCCTCCAACGCGTTACAGGTCATCGTTGCCCTTCTCACGGCATACCTCTTCTTCACACTTTCACAGTGCCCGGAACAAGAGAGATCTGCGCGGTCCGTTTATGCGGATCCTGCAACAATGACTCCGCCAGCAACCGTTTCGCCGGATTCCCTTCATGATGAGCGTACCCAGGCACCTGCCGGGGCACCACCTGTGCTTTCTCGCGTAGATCCGATCGTTATTGAGCATGGACCTCGCGACGAGAGAGTCGTCGCATTGACGTTCGACGCTTGCTCGACACGCGAGCCGAGCAAGTACGATGAAAGGATCACCGAGGTTTTGATTCAGACTCAAACTCCTGCGACGTTGTTCCTCGGGGGAAAGTGGATGGCGGAGGAAGCAGAGCAAACCAAACGCCTGGCAGCGAACCCGCTGTTCGAGCTAGGGAACCACACGTACCTTCACCCCCATATGCGAGAGGTTTCCGACGAACGCATTCGTGAGGAGCTGCAATCGACCCAGAACATCATGGACTCGTTGACGGGGAAGAGTGCCACCTTGTTCCGTCCTCCGTACGGAGAGTATGACGACCGGGTTGTCCGGATCGCCGCATCGCTCGGATTGAAGACGGTCCAATTCGACCTTGCCTCCGGAGACCCGGATCCTGCGATCGGCAAGGAAAAGTTGATCAGCTATGTCTCTTCGATGGTCCGCAACGGATCAATTGTCGTTTTGCATATCAATCAACGGGGATGGCACACTGCGGAGGCGCTCCCGGGGATCATCTCCCGCCTGCGGCAACGCGGCTTTCTTTTCAAGACCGTCAGCAAAATGATACATGATGCTACGCCAGCCCAGGGCCAAACCAATCAAGTTGGGAACTAACGACGTATGTCTGCACAACTGATGATGGCTTCCATGCTCATCACCCTCGCCCTTGTGTTCTATTCCCTTGGCGTTTGGTCCGAGAGGCTCGCCCGTTACCTCAAATTGTGGCATGTGGCGGCATTCTGGACTGGCTTCTTGTTTGATGTTTCAGGCACCTGGGCCATGCACCGAATGGCGGAAGCCCCTTTCGATCTGCGAGAGCCGCACACCTTGACGGGACAGATCGCCCTCTGGCTCATGCTTGTCCACGCCCTTTGGGCCGCCGCCGTAGCCCGAAGAGGAAGCGAGTCAGCGCGTAAAAACTTTCACCTCTACAGCATCATCGTCTGGATGGTCTGGCTGGTTCCGTACTTTGGAGGGATGTACATCGGCATGCATAAGTAGGGAATGGAAACGAGCAATCCGACATGAAAAAGAAGGCCAGAATCTAGTCCTGGCCTTTACATTTCTTGCGCGCGTTCCCTGTTTCTAGTCGTGCACTGACCCATCGCTATCAACCTCAAAACCTTTCCCCGCAAACGACACTTTGTTTCTCCCTGCGCGCTGAGCGTCAAACAGCGCTTCCTTGACTGACTGCAGAAGTGTATCGAGTGTCGTTGCGTGTCGCGGGTACACGGCGATACCTCCGCTCACGGTGGTATGAACACCGTGTTCGGTGAACGCAGTGTCCTGGATCGCCCTTCTCAATTCATCGGCAAAGAGGACGCCTTCCACCAGATCGGCACGCGACCTGAGCACAATGAATTCATCGAACCCGTGCCGGCCGATCGCGTCGATGCTCCTCAACCGATTCTTGATCAGATCGGCTATCTGACGAAGGACCGCCTTCGAGGAATCGTACCCGTAGGTCGTGGCGATGTGCTTGAAGTTGTCCACGTCGAGTATGAGCAACGAGAAACTCTCGTGCAATTCCTTCGACCGTTCGATGGCTGTCTGGATTCTCTCCAGGAATGGAGAATACTTTTCCAGTTCTGTATCGTGGTCGATGCGATCGAGTCGGAGATTGTCCTCGAAAAGACGGGATGTGTTCAGAGCGATTGCTGCAAAATCGGCAAAGGTCTGGAGAATGGGCAGGTCCTGAGGCGAGAAAGCGTTCTCCAGTTTGCTATCCACGTACAGATATCCCAAGCTCTTGTGATTTGCAGCGATCAGGGTGCACACGGCGGAGCCAAAGGGGTTTTCGAGCATCGCTTCATTGGCAGCTTCCTGGTCGGCGCTGCTATCGGTAATGAAAATGGGTGATCCCGTCCAGAGGAGCCGGCCGATAGCACCGGTCGCCAGTTTCCTGCGAAACGCCTTCTCGAAAGTGTGTGAGAGCCCGTGGCCTAGGGCGATATGCAAGAACTCCGTCAACGGGTCAACCACGACGATGGCGCATGTGTGACAATGGAACATCCGCACGATGCGATCGACGATGACGTGAAGTACTTTCTCATGCTGGTGGGTGGACTTCAGGACCGCGAGGATTTCAGAGACAAAACTGAGGCACTCTTCATTTTTGACGGACGTCATGGCAATCACCTCCTTGTTTCCTGCTTCCGGGAGAGAGCCATTGCAGTAAATTGCGGACTACAGAATACGGAATGCAAAATGAAGTTTCTCCGGCGCGCCTCCTTTCGTCTGTAGCGTTTCTCAGACTCCTGCCTATTTGCTTCTTACGTTCTACGTCTTACTTCTCACCACTTTCTGCTTACCTCCCGCGTCTCCTCTCCCTCGGGATTACGCCGGTTACTTTCCCTCCTCAAACCTCTTCACAATGTTCTTGTTCTGGTAGTTGCAGATATCTTTTCCTTCGGGAGTGAATGTGTACTCGATGCGATTCTGATAGAATTCGGCAATGCGGCCGCGAACGATTTTCATGGTGCTGTTCATAAGTCTGTTTTGTTCATTGAACCCTTCTCCCAGCACTGCAATGGCTGCGGGCAGCCATCGCTCAGGGAACATTCCCGCGTGCTTGTTACCTTCGCGGTAGCCATCGATTTCCGATTGCAGCAGCTTCAATGCGGCAACCTGACCTTCATCGGTATGGCAGGATAGGCGATGATGTTTCAACCACGCTAGCACGGCCTCTTTGTTCGGCACGAGCAACCCAACCGTATACGGCGATTGATTGTTATAGAGCATCACTTGCTCAATGAACGGCGAGTGAGCGACGATGGTCTCTTCAATCCCTTCCGGACTGTATTTCTCGCCATCGTGGCCTATCATGACGCTTTTTTCGCGACCCAGGACAAAAAGGAATCCGTCCTCATCGAGATAGCCGATGTCACCTGTATGGAGCCACCCGTCGCGGATCGTTTCGCGGGTCGCCCGTTCGTTATTCCAGTACCCCGCCATGACGTTTTCGCCCTTCACGACAATTTCCCCTTTTTGCCCCAGAGGCAGAGCATGACCCTGATCGTCGCAAATCTTGACTTCTATGTCAGGAAGGATCGGCCCCGAAGACCCAAACTTATGTTTCGACGGCGTGTTCGCCGAAACGACCGGGGACGCCTCGCTCAAGCCATAACCCTGATGCATCGGGATGCCGATCGCAGTGAAGAATTGTTGAAGCTCAATATCCAGATGGGCCGCACCGCCGATGAAGTAGTCGAGTCGGCCGCCAAAGCTGGCACGGATCTTTCGAAAAATGAGAGCATCACAAAGTGTGTAAACAGGATGCTTGGGTTTTCCCACATCTCTTCCGCCATTATACCCATCGCCATAGTGTTGGTATGCAATCGCCAGTCCTTTACGGAACAGATTCCAGACCAACTTTCCCTTCGCGTGTACTCCCTTCTCGATGTTCTTCCGGAAATTCTTCGCCAGCGCAGGGACGCTCATGAGGAATGTCGGACGCACTTCTATGATGTTCGTCGGTATATTCCTCAACGTTTCCATCCCCGTCTTTCCAGTCTGAACTGACGCCAAGCTAGCCCCGATGCTCGAGAGAAGGTAGATGCCGGCAGTATGACCGAACGAATGGTCCCAGGGAATAATGATCAACGAACAGTACCAATCGGGCTGCGGCAGATGCCTTGAACATTGATTGGCATTCACCACATAGTTGACATGGGTCAGCGTGACACCCTTTGGATCAGCAGTGGTTCCCGAGGTGTAGCTGATTGTGGCCGGATCATTCTCCTGAATCGACTGCCAGCGCCGCTCGACATCGGAGCGATGACGTTTGAGGTAATCTTTCCCCTTCATCAACAACTCGGGGAAACTGATCTCGTCCTCTGCCATGGTTTGCTGAGGATCGAGGAGAATGATCGTCTCCAGGTCCGGAAGATCCGACCGCATCCTCATGACCTTATGCGCCTGGTTGCCCGAGACGACGACCATCCTGCAGCCAGCGTGAGCGAGGCGGAATTTCAGATCCGACCGTTCCTCGAGCTTCACGGAGAGGGGAACGTTGATCGCCCCGGCGTAGAGAATCCCGAACTCTGCGATCACCCAGTCATTGCGCCCTTCAGCGATGAGGCCAATCCGGTCTCCTTTTTCGACGCCGAGGCTGATCAGCCCCGCGGCGCACTGGTGGACGGACTCCTGGATCTCCCTGTAGGTGGTCCCTTTGTAGGATCCGTCCCGTTTCTCCCACATCATGATCTTCTCAGAGAATTTTTGGACGCTATCCTCAAAGAGGCGGGGAATTGTGCGTGGATTTGCCGATGCCATAAGTGCCTGAGCTTCTAATGAATCGTGATTCTTTTTGTGAGGGGTTTAAACCGTTTAAACCGTCCCGGTTTGCAGATCGGCTGCTTGCGCCGAACTGGTTTTTGCGCGACGCACTCTCTCGGTCACTCCGGTCTGACAAGGAAACCAGATTTGGCGGCTCCAACAGTGCTCTCTGACGATCACAATCTATAAAACAAAATCAAGATGTGCACAAGGAGGAGGAGAAAGAATTGGTTGAAGTGTCAAAAATAAGAATGGAAGGAATATGGCGCAAACCGCGATCAGGCGTCCAGACTCTGCGCGACAGGCAACTCCCCCTCACCCGACTTGCCTTTCGCATCAGCCGGGAGACGGACTCCCAGCCAGCTCAGTGAGTATCGATTGACGATTATTGATCTCAGAAGATTGCCCGGTCGGACCTACTCAGACTTGATCCTCTCCATCTCCATTTGAATCGCGTCCCACTCATCGTACGCCCTCGCAAGCGACAGTTCAATTTCTTTGCGCTCCGCAGTTGCTCTCTTCGCTTCAGCGCCGTTCTTGTAGAATTCCGGATCGAGCATCGCCAACGCGATTTCTTTTTGGCGCGATTCTAATTGAGCGATCGTCCGTTCCAGTTCATCGACACGCTCCTTGAGCGGCTTGAGCTTGACCGATAGCCGCTGGCGTTTCTCCGCTTCGGCCCGCTTTCGTTCCTTGTCGCTCAACTCCCGGACAGCCGGTACTGCCCCAGCGACCATGTCCGCCGGCGCCTTCACACGGTCTTTCTCCTCTCGCTTCTTGGCAATGTAGTCCGACACGTTCCCGATGTAGGTTCGAAGCCCACCGTTCCCGACTTCCAAAACCTTATTCACCACCGGATCAAGGAAAGAGCGATCGTGCGAGACAATCACGAATGTACCTTCGTAGCCGGCAAGCGCTTCCTGGAGCACCTTCTTCGATTTCATATCCAGGTGATTTGTCGGCTCGTCAAGAATCAGGAAGTTCGCGGGCCTCAGAAGCATCTTCGCCAGAGCAAGCCGGCTCTTCTCTCCGCCCGAAAGCACGGAGACCCTCTTGAAGACGTCATCGTCGTGAAAGAGGAAGGAACCGAGGAGCGTCCGGAGTTTCTTCCGGATCTCGCCTTCTGCAATCTCATCGATTGTCTGGAGGACGTCTTTGGCCGGATCAAGTTCCTCTGCTTGGTGCTGGGCAAAATACGAGAGCGTCACCTGATGTCCCACGATCCGCTCGCCCTCATCATATGGCTCAACGCCGGCCAGGATCCTTGAGAGCGTTGATTTCCCTGCGCCGTTCACACCGACGACCGCGATGTGGTCCCCGCGCTCAATCCTGTAGTCGAGCCCGTCAAACACTTGCACAGAGCTGTAACTTTTTGTGAGATGTTTCAACTCCATAACCACGCGGCCGCTGGGCGAGGGCTGCGGAAACTCGAAGCGAATGCCGCTTTCTTCAGGCTCGATTTCGATCAGGTCCATTTTCTCAAGCTGCTTGATCCTGCTCTGCACCTGCCGGGCTTTGGTCGCCTTGTACCGGAAACGATCGATAAATTGCTGCGTCTCCTTTACGCGCTGCATCTGGTTTTTCTGTGCCTGGATCCGCAGCTCGCGCCGCAGGACATGTTCCTTCTCGTAGAAGGAATAGTTGCCAGCATATTGTTCCAGAGTGCTCAAGGAGAGTGCGAAAGTCCGGGAGCAGAGGTTGTCGAGAAGCGCACGATCGTGCGACACGAGGACGACCGCTCCGTGATAACCGCGGAGGTACTCTTCCAGCCACTGAAGCGATTCGAGATCCAGATGGTTTGTCGGTTCGTCCAGGAGAAGGACAGACGGCTCGCGCAGAAGAAGCTTCGCAATCTCGATTCGCATCTGCCACCCGCCGCTGAACTCCTCAGTCATACGTTCGAGGTCGGGGACGGAGAATCCAAGCCCCATCAGCACACTTTCGACTTTTGACCTCATGCGAAATGCATCCAGATCCTCGAGTTTGTGCTGAAGTTCTCCGAAGACCTCGAGTGTTTCTGTATGTTCTTCAGACTCCGGGCTCAGTCGCGCAAGGCTTTGGCGGGCATCTTCAAGCTCACGTTGAACTTCCAGTACATCTTCAAAGGCGGATTCGGCTTCTTCGTAGAGCGTACGGCCGGAGACAGCAATCCCTTCCTGAGGCAGGTAGCCAACTGTGACGAATTTTGCCTTGCTGATCGTCCCCGCGTCAGGTTGAACGATGCCGGTGATCACTCTCAGAATCGTTGTCTTCCCAGTCCCGTTAGAGCCCACGAGACCGATGCGGTCGTGTGGACCGATCATGCATGAGAGGTCATCAAACAGTACACGGCCGCCGAACTGAAGCGATATGTGATCGAGTGTAAGCAGCGGTATTCAGGGATTTTGGGTGATGAACCAGTGGAATAATGGTATGTTGCCGGGAGGAATATACGGAATTGACTGAAGAAGGGGGAGAGAAGAAATCTGAAGACTGGCATCCGAGATGCCTGAGGTGCCACGGTCCGCTACTTTCGGAGAACTGCCTTTGAGAAGAAGTGTGCCGGGATGGGCGGATCAATCTCCAGCTCCATGATGATGAATTCCGTCCCCCCTCCATCTTTGAGGACGTCTTTGTACAGGAGGTTTTTTGCCATCCATCGATTCTGGACTTCCATCACCTCCCGCACTTCCATTGTCTTCAAGAGCTTGCCGCTCTTTGCGTAGAGATTCTCTTTCAGAATGACATACCGTGTCTTGTCGACCCAGATTCTCCTGCTATGGTAGGCAATGTCCTCCTTCTTTGCAGTAAGGTCCAGAACCCAGCACGTGCGGCCATTCATTGTCTCTTCCGGGGATACCTTCGCCGCATAGATATTCGGCAGGTGGGGATCCTCCATCATGTCTTCGTAGGAAAGGTCCGAGCCCATAACAGACTGGCGCAGCATGTGTCCGGAAACCAGAATTGTCCGATCGGTTGAAGGAGAATACGTCCAGAGCAGGTCCTTCAGCTTCAACATCTTCGTTCCCTTTTCACGCGCCGGAGCAAGATACTCGGTGAAGGTTTCGCTGGTGCCACGCTGCCACGATTTCGCCTCGATTGAGCGGCTTTCCCGTTTTCCGTGGATGACCATTTTCGAGACGGCCATCTTCGTCGACGAACTTGCGTTACGATCCACCCTTTCCAGGATATCATCTCCCGAGGGGAGTTGCATCGACAACAAGAGAAGAGTGGGAAGAAGGAGAGCAGCGAAAAACCATCGCCTCATGTTTCAAGCTCCTTGAATAGCTGTGCGGTTTGTCGTTTGTAAACGCCGATGCCGGCAATGGCCGTCCCGAGAAATGTCGCGATCAAGCCGGGAAGGAAGCCGATCACGAAGGTGAAAGGCGTAATCCTGGCCCGGATGACGTCGGCGATCATCATGGTGCTGTTTTTCATTATCGATCCAACGTCAATCCCTTTCACCTGGAGATAGTAAGCGACAGCCAAGCCAACGCCGGTGCCGAGGAGAGAGCCAAAACAGCCGATCATCAGCGATTCAGCAAGCATGGTGCGGTAGATATGCCCTTTCTCCTCCCCCATCGCGAGCCGAACACCGATCTCCCCGTAACGGCGCAGACTGCCGGTCAATCCTGCATTCCAAAGTACGATCGACATAGCGGCCACAAAGATACTGATGACGATGCCGCTATACACCGCGAAGATGTCAAGATAGTCCGACAAACCGCTCTCGGTCCGGAGCGTCCCCATTGCGGGAGAAAACTCGTCGGCAAGATTGCTGCTCCGGCTGTTGAACTCCGCTGCCATTGCAGACGCCCTTTCGTCATGGTAAACGTCGTCCGGAAAAAGACCCAGAATTTCCCCGGCACCGGTCTCCATATCCAGCGCCTGTTGAATGTCTGCAAGATCGACAATCATGGTTCCACGATCCAGTGCCGCTATTCCAAACCGGACAGTTCCCGCGATGGTGAAATTGGCCACAGCCATGCTTCCATGCATTGTCGAACTGATCAATGTCGCGGTCTGGCCGGGGGAAACATCGAGGTTCTGCGCCAACTCATCCGCGATGACAATTTCACCGTGCTTCTGAGGTACACGGCCACGAACAACGGCCTGGTGAACATTCAGCAATCTCCGCTCGAGAGTATCTTGAGACAACAGATCCACCGCAAGTCCGAAAACAGGGGCTTGCGACCGCGTTTCACCATGTTCGTCGGGGATATCGAGGAGGCCGCCGAACCTGATCCGCGGTGTCCATTGAAGATCAGGGTATCGATGCCTCAGTTCTGCAATCACAGTGTCAATTCCGAGGAGTGCACAATCGTTCGGCAACTGATCAGCTTCTGCGGCGTACGCCTTCGTCGTAACGCGCACGTGCCCAGTGCGATAGTGCGCTGTAGATTGGAGCATGATCGTGATGAGGCCCTGCACGTAGGCGTGAAGGAACACTGTGAGCATAACTCCCGTCGTCACAATCAGGACCGGAAAGAGCGATCGGGAGCGATCCCGCATTAGACCTTTGAAGAGAAAGCGGATCATGTCATTTTTCCCCGCAGGGCGTCAGTCGGTTTCAGCGAAGCGATTTTTCTGGTCGGCAGAAAGCTGACAAAGGTTGTGACGATAAGAACAAGGAGAGCCGTTCCCACGATCAACGCAGCGGAATATGTGGGGAACATTCTCTCGCCGAGTGCGTACCCAAAGCTGTCCGTTGCCTGAGGGAGCTCCCACCCCTCGCGAGCGACGTAGGTGAGGAGGGGAATTCCGTAAATCGCTCCGAGTAAGGCCGCGAGGACGCCGTGAAAGGCGCCTTCCAGAGTAAACAGGCCGATGATACGCGTGCGGGTCATCCCGAGAGCCATCAGCATTCCCATTTCCTTCTTGCGATGCCAAACCGAGAGCACCTGCGTATCAAATATCGCAAGCATGGCAAGAAACAGAAGGACGAGATACATAATGCTTCCACCGATTCTTTTCGTGCTCACCAACGCGTGAATATCCTTCAAGAGGAAGTTCAGATCCTTGAACTTCCACCCATTCACGTCGCGAACCGGCTCGGCGTTCCCCTTCAACACAACCATCGTTGCTTCCTCTTGCATCTCTGATATCTGGCGGAGCGAGTTCAAGGGAATCCAGATTTGGTCGTTGTCAATTTCCTGCACGGAGGTCTGGAAGATTTCGACGATGGTCAGCTCCCTCGCGTCAAACGCTCCGTGAACATCACGCCATTGGACTGTGATCTGATCCCCCTTCTTTACTCCAGTACTCTTTGCCATCCTGCTGCCAATCAAAGCCGACAGTGCACCGTCCTTTTCGCCCAGTGCCGAAGTGGGAATGGACAAGATGGTCTGGGATGGATCGATCCCCTTGAGAAGGATATTCCTGAACCTTCCTTGCGGATAAATCGTTGCCTGCCGGACGAGAATGGAGGCCGCCGCGTTCTCTTCGACGAGAGACCGAAGGGCCGCCGGAACGACAGCGTGGGCATCCACAAGCGAGAGCGGATCGTAA
>Ga0315288_10010732_pt1 | contig 11552 bp, 6 predicted proteins | sample YL17G11_20_MG_FD_203454 | JGI IMG/M metagenome (GOLD analysis project Ga0315288, IMG submission 203454) | Sediment microbial communities from Yellowstone Lake, YNP, Wyoming, USA - YL17G11_20 | ecosystem: Environmental > Aquatic > Freshwater > Lake > Sediment | place: USA: Wyoming | collected... | reverse complement strand
CAGTGCCCATTTTGTTAAGCGTCATGGCCATATCGGTTTCGAAGGCGGCCGGCTCCGCCTGCGCGAGCCTGCGGCGGATGCCCAGCGCCTCCTCGAAAGCCTCCCGCGCCGGTCCCCGCTCCCCCACGTCGCGCAGCACATTGCCCAGGTTGTTAAGCGTCATCGCAAGGTAAGGTTCGAAGGCGGCCGGCTCCGCCTGCGCGAGCCTGCGGTAGATTCCCAGCGCCTCCTCATAGGCCTGCCGCGCCAGCTCCCGCTCCCCCAGGTCGCTCAGCACAGTGCCCAGGTTGCTAAGCGTCCCGGCCACATCGGGTTCGAAGGCGGCCGGCTCCGCCTGCGCCAGCTTGCGGCGGATGGCCAGGGCCTCCTCATAGGCCTTGCGCGCCTCCGCCCGCTCCCCCAGGTCGCTCAGCACAACGCCCAGGTTATTCAGCGTCATCGCCACATCGGGCGCGAAGGCGGCCTCCGCCAGCCTGCGGCAAACTCCCAGCGCTTCCTCATAGGCTTTCCGCGCCTCCGCCCGCTTCCCCAGGTCTCTGAGCACAGTGCCCAGGTTGTTAAGCGTCGCCACAAGGTAAGGCTCGAAGGGGGCCGGTTCCGCCTGCGCCAGCTTGCGATACATTCCCAGCGCCTCCTCAAAGGCCTGCCGCGCCGGTTCCCGCTCCCCCAGGTCGCGCAGCACAGTGCCCAGGTTGTTAAGCGTTGCCGCAAGGTAACGCTCGAAGGCGGCCGGCTCCGCCTGGGCCAGCCTGCGGCATTCCGGTAGAGTCCATTTGAGGTCGCGCTCCAATGATCTCAGCAGGCGGAGGCGATACTTCTCCTTGCCTACTCGGTCTACCGCTTGTAGGAACACCTTTACATCGCCCGCGTGGTACGCGTGGAAAGGGTAACGATCGAGTGCATCCTTATCCGAGCCGGTCCGGTCGAGGTCGGCCGCGTACAGCGCTGACGCGCGCCGGTGGAGGTCCCTCTTTGCTTCCTCTGACATCTGGCCGAGGACGCACTCGCCCATGGTGGCATGGAAGAACTCGACAGCTCCTCCACTCCCGAGCCGCAGGCACCGCGCCATCTCCTCGGCTCGCGATACCGATGTCAGCGAGTCTGCACTACAGCCCTCCTCCACATACATCGCGGCCACCCGCTCGCAAGCCGCCGGGACTTCGAGTACCGCCAAGCCATGAAGCAGTCGTGTCGCGGATTCTCCGACTGCTACGGCTTCATCGTACCGCTTACGTAGAATCCCTTCATAATCCTTCGGCAGCGCGCGTGACGCGTCGAGAAGCTCGTCGGCGGAGGCCGGCTTCGCCGGTAGGTCCCGCAGCGCCATTGTCAGCGGCAGCGCGTAGCCCTTGTATTTGCGCCAGAGTTCGTCCCGAAGTGCCTTCAGAACCGGGTCCCCCAGCTTTGTCCACCCAATGCGCTCAGACCATCGCCTCGCAACAAGGTCATCGCTTTCATCCCTGTTGAGGTGCTTCAGATCGCCGTCAGGCACGCGGCACACGTTGCTGCACCGCCGGAGCCCTTCCGACCTTGCCAGGCAGTCATCTAACCGCTGGGCGAAGATGATAGTGGTCCTGTCCGGCAAGTCCCGCATCAGGCTCACCAAGTCGGCCTCGACGGATTCATCCAGGTACTCGTCCGGATCGAATACAAGTACCAGCCGCTGCCAGTCCTCAAGCTTCCCCGCGGCCGCGTGCAGGAACTCGACGAACCGTTCGCGGATGGGCCGTCGCTCCTCCGGTATCAGATCGGCAATCCCCTCGCCGACTCCGGGGATAAGCTTCGCAAGGGTCTTCCAGCGTTCAACCTGGCCCGGAGCGTGAAGCACGAGCCGGCGTCGCGTAAGATCCTCGACGTTCAGCAGATCGCCCATCAATCGGTATAGAAACGCCTCGGAGGTGTCGTTGCGGTTCAATCGGTAGAGAAGACAGAAGTGGCGTTCGACCTCTGCAAGGTCTTCGTTGAGCTTCTCAAGCAGAGCGGTCTTCCCAAACCCCGTCCCGCCCACCACCAACACGAGCTGCCCCTCCGGCCGCGTGATCGCTTGCTTGAGTGCGGCCAGCTCTTCCTCTCGGCCGACGAACACGTGCTGCTTGTCCGCCATCAACACCCCCCTTTGGAATGCCAACCAAACGCCTCTCGGTTTCGTGACTGTTTCCCCCTGTTGGCATCCCCTTCCTTTATCTTAGCATTGCAGCAGGGGCAGGAGCTCACGCTCCTGCCCAACGGGTCTTGCGACTCTACAGAACGGCCCGGCGGGCGTAGGCACGCCCGCCCTACAACGCAACGACGAACGCCCGGATAACGAGGGCAGGAGACTCGCTCCTGCCCTACAAGAACAAAGAGCACGAAGGGATGGGTGTTTGCGGCGCGCTGGCCCCCTTCGAGTTGCTCGGGGGAAGCGGCGGGCGTAGGCACGCCCACCCTACAGGCGAACGGCCGCGTGTCTATTCACTGCCGGCCTGATGCAGGCGAGACGCCTGCGCTCCCAGACGCCCTACACCGGTCACCTTAACACGACTCCTGTGCCGTTACCCTTATGCTCCTCGCCATCCAGCTCGATGACGCCGTTCACGATCACGCATCTCACGCCGGCGGCGTACTGGTGTGGTTTTTCGTAGGTGGCGGTGTCCGCGACAGTGTCCGGGTCGAAGACTACGATGTCCGCTGCATAGCCCACCGATATCTTGCCGCGGTCTTTCAGCCCCAGCCGCACGGCCGCGCGCGAGGTCATCTTCGCCACCGCTTCCTCGAGGGAGAAGAGCTTCTCCTCTCGTGCGTAATGCCCCAGCACCCGCGCGAACGTCCCATACGTCCGCGGATGTGGATGCCCCTTGCCCAATATCCCATAGGGCGCGCACGACGCCGAGTCCGACCCGATCGTCGCGAGCCTATGGGCCAGCACCTGCCGCACATCCTCCTCCGCCATCCCGAACCCGACCATGTCGGCGTCGTATCGCTCTTCGATCAGCAGGTCTATCACCGTATCCGCCGGCGCGGCGCCGCGCCGCTTGGCGATCTCGGCAATGGTCATCCCCTGAAGCGGCCGGTTCGCCTCCGTCTCCACCGAGGCCAGCAGCCTGCGCTCCCACCGGCCCGGATCGGCCTCCGCCTCCTCCTCCAGCTCGTCCTTTATCCGAGCGCGAACGACAGGCTCTCGCAGCCGCGCGAGAATGGCGTCCACCCCGCCCTCCCGCGCCCAGGCCGGCAGCATCTGCCCCAGGCTCGTGTTCCAGGCGGTGTAGGGATACGCGTCGAAGCCCACGTCAATGCCCAGCTCGCGCGCCTCCTCGATCAGGTGCAGCGCCTCCCCCACCTTCCCCCAGTTCGCTCGCCCCTCTGCCTTCAGATGAGAAATCTGCACCCTCACCCGCGCCCGTCGCCCGACCTCAATCGCCTCCCCCACCGCCTTCAGCAGCCTCGCGTCTTCCCCGCGGATATGGCTGAAGTAGACCCCGCCCTTCGCCCCCGCAACCGAAGCCAGCTCGACCAGTTCATCCGTGTCGGCGAACATCCCCGGCACGTAGGCCAGCCCGCTCGACAGCCCGATCGCGCCCTCCGCGAGCCCCGCCTCCACCGCCGCCTTCATCGCCGCCATCTCAGACGCACTCGGCCGCCGGTTGTCCTCACCCAGCACACCCGCCCGGACGATCCCATGCCCGACCACCGGGGCCACGTTCACGGACGGACGGCAGGCCTGGAGCGCCTCCAGGTATTCGGCAAAGCTCCCCCAGCTCCAGTCCACCTCCCGGCCCCACTCTCCGAACTTCGCCCGGATCGCCTCCCGTTTCCCCTCCGGCGCCGGCGCCGGGGAGAACCCGCACTGCCCTATGACCTCCGTCGTCACGCCTTGCCTGAGCTTGCTCTCCGCTCTCGGGTTCAGCAGCAGCGCAAGGTCGGAGTGTGTGTGCATGTCAATGAAGCCCGGCACCACCACCAACCCCTCCGCCTCCAGCATCTCCTCAGCGTGCCACCCACCAAGCTCCCCCACCGCCGCGACACGGCCGGCTCGCACCGCCACATCGCCCCGTTTGCGGGGCGCTCCGGTCCCATCAATAACCTCTCCCCCGCGCACGAGAATGTCAGCTCTCTGCCCGGTGTTGCTCATCTCGATCTCGCCTCAATTCAATAGCTGTCGTTGGCTTTACCGCCCAGCCAGACCGTTTCCCTCTTCCCCCGAATGCGCCGGTCCAGTTCGCCGGCCGTCGCATACCTGCACAAGGCCTGTTCCCGCTGCTTCACACAATGTCTCCTCCCTGTGTTGACACCCCTCTGTGGGCTTGGTAGCTTCTCTCCGGGCTAAGTTCACCTGCCGGGTAACGTTTACCTGGGGGGAGAGCCGGAGGTAGATATGAAACGGGTCATATTCAGCCTCACCGCCCCAAGGGCGAAAGAGGTCATGCTTGTGGGTGATTTCACTAACTGGCAGGCCAAACCACTCCAGATGGACCGCATGAAGCCGCGCAGCCGCACCTTCGCGGCCACGCTCTCCTTGCCCCCTGGCAGCTACCAGTACAAGTTCATCGTTGACGGCGAGTGGGTCGAAGACCCCAAGGCCGAATCGGTTGCCAACAACTTCGGCACGCGCAACTCGGTCATCCACATCGCCGCCTGAGCTTTCTCGCCTCCGACAGCAGAAATCCGGCGCCCTGAAGGGCGCCGGATCCTGCTTCCACCATGCCTACTGGACAGTCCCCTACAGCCGACGTCTACTTCTTCCCGCCCTCCTTGGCCCGGCCGACCTGACACGCTACCTCCGCGCCCTCCGCATCGGCCAGCTTCACCGACGTCAGTTCCACCTTCGCCGCGGCCTTGCCAGCCCGGTTGAAGGTGAACGTCAGAATCGCGCCCTTGCCACCGGAGAGCACCTCGCCGCTAGCGGTATACGCAATCGCCTTCACCGTTCCGCCAAGCTCGTTGTCCAGGGCCGCCCAACTGCTCTTGCCGTTCAGCACCGCGCCCTTGGACATGCTGGCGTAGCTGAGCTTGCGCGGGTCGTACCTGATCTCCACTTGCGCTCCAGCCAGGCCTGCGCAGTCCGACAACTCCACCGCAACCGTCGTCTGCGTGCTGGTGCTGGTCGTGGTGGTGGTGACAGTCACCGGCCCGGCCGGGGCTGCAACTGGAGCGCCGCGGCCCACAGACAGCGACTGCATCGCCTCCATCGCCTTGTTCGCGCAGATTACGACGTCGAAGACGTTGATCTCGCCATCACCGTTAAGGTCGGCCGCCCAAAGTTGCCAATCGGCCCACGTCCCGCGGCCAATCGCCATGTTGGCGATCTTTATCACGTCGAAGATGCTTACCTGACCATCGCCGCTGGGATCGCCCCTGCCGATCGCATTGAACCAGTTGCTACTCCCGCCGATATCCTCCCAGTGGGCAAGCAGACGCGCGTTGCTGCGAGGGTCTGCAACAGTCACTTCACCTGACCAGACTCCATCCACCAAGCTGACGCTGCTAGGGGTGACCGGGAGAAGCATCAGCGGGTACTCCGCCCAGTTCGTATCTAAATGCAGCTCAACTGAGGCGTCGCAGCCAGCCATCACCTGCAGGTCGCGGTCCAGCGCCGTTACTGTCACGGCAAAAGGAATCGGCTCCTCCGGATCGGCGCACACCGGCCCTGCGATCTCCGACACCTCCAGATAGGCGAACGGGATGGTATGCACTCCCCCCGCCAGCGCGTTCCGCGCGAGGGGCTCACCCCAGTCGTCAGACAGCAACAGCTCGTCGAAGCTGAGAAGCTGCGTTGCGCCGGGCGGCGCATCCGGGCTGTTTACTAGGTCGAGGTTGAACAGGTGGGCCGAACCGGAGACCGCCTGTGTCTCCGGGTCGCCGGCGTAGGCCAAGATGGAGGCGGTCTCGTAGCCGATGAGCGGCGCGGGCATGATCCAGTCCAGAATCGAATCGCCCAGGTCGGCAGAGTACATGCTCAGAGTGTCGCAGCAGCCGCGATATCGTATCTTGGTTTGGACGCCGGCGAGGTTTTCGGCATCAACAATACCCATCTTCGCCCGCACGGCTTCACCAGGGAGAGCGTTCAGGCCGTCAATGTACACGCCCGTCAGCGCCCACGAGAAGCGGTTGTTGAGGACACTGAAGGGCAAGTCGGTAGCTATCGTTTCCCGCCCGGTCCCGTCGCTCCGCATGCGGCCAACGCCGCCCGGCTCGGTGAAGTAGATGCAGTCATCGAGCGGGCCCCAGCCGCCGGCTCGCTCCAGCACATCCGGCGTATCGCTGATCTGAGTGATGTCACCTGAGCTTACGTCTGCGACCCAGATGTCCGAATACGGCCAACCGTACTCCGCGTATGCGCGACTGCGCGTGAAGGCGATGCGACTGCCGTCCGGCGACCAGAAGGGCCGCATATCGTTGACGTCAGGGTCGCTGGTAAGCTGGCGAAAGCTTGGCCCGCCGGGATCGTCCACATTCTCCAGGAGGGCGATGTGCTGTCGTCCCTCCGGCCCGATCTCGAAGGCGATCCTGCTGCCGTCGGGCGACCAGGTCGGCCGGTTCACGTTCCACCAGCCCGGACTGGGCGTCGCCCAAAGCGTCCGCAGGCCGGCGCCATCCGCGTTGATGACCCGGATAACGTCTTCGTTCGTTGCTTCGTCATAGGCGGGGTAGGCAATCCGCTCGCTGGCCGGCGACCAGCAGGGCACGCCACAGTAGATCGGCTGCCCATACTGGTCTGTCAAGACGCTCGCCTGCTGCCCAGGGAACTGGATGACGGCTTGCAGATCCAGCACCGCCAGCCGCCCACTTTGGAAGAACGCCACCTTGGACCCGTCGGGCGACCAGAAGCCGAGGTTGCATCCGTGGACCGTTTCAATGAGCCACTCCTCTCCCGGGAGAGGCGGCACCGGTGTGGTGAGCCGCACGGGATTGGAGAAGTCAGCGTCTGCAACAAAAAGGCCCGGGCCGTACGGCCGGCCCGGCGTGCAGGCGGAGAAGAGGACTTTGGTTTTTGGCGCCGGCGGCAGAGGCGGGGGCGGCTCTTGATAGCTATCGCAAACCCATATCTCCGCGTTCCCGCTCCGGTCCGATGTGAACGCAAACCGCGCCCCGTCGGGCGACCACGTCCCATCCCAGCCCCCGCCAACTGTGATGCGCCGCAGGTTTCCTCCATCCAGGTCGGTCGCCCATACCTCGCCCATATACTGGAACGAGATCCACTGCCCGTCCGGCGACCACGCCGGCTCCGCCGCCCAGTCGCCTGGACTCACCGCGTGAACCAGCCTCAGGCCCGTGCCGTCCGGATGAACTGCCCAGATCGCGAAATCACCCCCCCGATCTGAGACAAACGCGATCTCGCTCCCGTCAGGCGACCAGGCAGGATGGCTGTCGTACCAGAACATGCCTGGATCATCGAATGTGACCTGGGTGTATCCTGTGCCGTCGACATTGACCGTGCAGATGGCGTCACCATCGCTGAAGGCTATCCTCCCCCCGTCCGGCGACCAGGCAGGTTGAACTCCGCCGGGGAGGGGCTGAGGGGTTCCGCTCCCGTCGGAATTCAGGATCCACATCCCCTCAACAACGATCTTGCTGCCGTCAGGAGACCAGGCCGGGCTGCTTCCCCCGCCAACGCGCCGCAGCGCCAGCGTCTGAACATTGACCGCCCAGACCTCATCCCCATTGCGGTCCGAGCCAAATGCGACCTCGGTGCCATCCGGCGACCAGGCCGGGTCCCAGTCCGTGGCCGGGCTGTTCGTTAGCTGCACCACCGGTCCGGCCAAGGCAACACCTGCCACCAGCAACACCAGGAAAAACGTCAGAACAAACGCACCTCGCCTCATCTTCCCGCCTCCTCGCCAAAAGCAGACTCGGACCCGCCGTAACCGCGCCACGTCCTTCAGCCGGCTGGAGGGCAGCAACTGGGCGATAGCTCGTCAGCGTGGTAGTTCGACCGCCGACTGATCGGCCTCTCTTTTCCATACCAGCCTCCCGATCTCCTGCTTTCCGGCGGCTGGCATCTCCCGCCCCTTATGCTATAATGCCTCCCGCAGTTGTAGGGCGGGGTCGCCGAACCCCGCCGCGCTAAGGAGAGCTCCAAGTGCCCTCGAAGTTGCGCATCGCCATCGCCGGCACGGGCTTCGGCGAGAAGTACGCCATCGGCCTCAAGTCCAACCCCGAGGTCGAGCTCGTCGCGGTCTTCAGCCGCCGCCCCGAGCGCGCCGCCGCCATGGCCGAGAAGTTCGGCATCCCCACCTACACCCGCGACTTCGAGAACCTTCTCGCCATTCCTTACCTGGATGCCGTCGCCATCGTCACCCCCAACAGCACCCACGCCGACTTCGTCCTGCAGGCCCTCAAAGCCCGCAAGCACGTGATATGTGACAAGCCCCTTGCACTCAACGGCGCCGAGGCCGCCTCCCTCCAACGCGCGGCGGAGCAAGCCGGCGTCAAGCACATCACCTTCGTCCCCTATCGCTTCTCGCCCGCCTCCCTCGCGATGAAGGCCGCCGCCACCGCCGGCCAAATCGGCCGCGTCGTCAGTGTCACCGCGAGTTGGGGGGTTGACATGCGCGCCGAACCGCTTCGCTGGCGCTTCCAGCGCAAGCTCTCCGGCGCCGGGGTTGTCGCCGACCTTGGGGCCCACGTGTTCGACCTCATCACGTGGTGGGCCGGCCCCATCCGCCGCGTTCTCGGCCGCTGCAAGACGCTCGTCCCCGAGCGCCCCAGCGAGGCCGGCGGCCGCCTCCGCCCTGTAGATGTCCCCGACGAATGTTGGTCCCTCCTCGAGTTCGCCGGCCCCGGCATCGGCTCGGTCAAGCTGAGCTGGAATGCCGAGCGCGATCAGTCCGTCACTATCGAGGGCGACCGCGGCAAGCTCCTCTACGATTCCCCCTCCCTCCTCCAGTGGCTCGACGGCCGTGGGAAGTTCAGCCCCACCGCACGCTTCGCGCTCACCCCCCGCCCCGCCCGCCCAACCGACCTCCCACTTCAGACGAAGGACTTCGCCCGCCGGGAAGACGCTCTCGCCCTCATGTTCAGCGACATCGTGTCCTACCTCAAGGGCGGCGAGAAGCCCGATTGCGTAGCTACCTTCCGCGAAGGTGCGCAAGTGCTCAAAGTGATAGACGCGGTGGAGAAATCGAACGAAACCGGCGACTGGGTAGAGCTAACCCCCGACAGCTAAGCTGCCTGCGTCTTACTCCCGGCCGAAGATGATCCGCAGGATATCGTTGTAGGTAAGCACCACCACCAGCGCCAACAGCAGCCCGAACCCGACCAAGTGGACCAGGTTCTCCTTGCGTTTGTCTATCGGCCGCCGCCGGATCGCCTCGACCCCGATGATGACCAGCCGGCTGCCATCCAACGGCGGTATCGGCATCAGGTTCAGAAACCCAATGCCCACCGTCAGCGCGGCCGATGTGCCCAGAAAGCTGATCCAGCCGGTCTGCACTTCCTCATACAGCGTGTGCGCCACCCCCACCGGCCCCTCCAACAGCAGCGGCATCTTCCCCGCGATCACCGCATAGAGGTACACAATCAGCAAGCGGACCATGTCATACGTCTGGCCGAACCCCTCCCTGACCGACCGCCATACCCCAATCCGCTCCACCCGCGCGCGGAAGACGATCCCGATCCGGCCGATCTTCCTGTAGACGAGCTTGCTCTTCTGAAGCTCCGCGTTCTTGGTCGCCTTCCCGACCGGCTGGAGCTCGCGCACCGTCACTTCCTTCGGCGTTACTGTCACGCTCATGCGCCGGCCGGCTCGCTCGATCTCCAGCACGATCGCCTGGTCCGGGTGCTGCTGGATGAACTCCTGGATGTCCTTATGCTCCAGCCCCACCCGTTCCCCGAAACCGAGGATCTTATCCCCCACCTCCATCCCCGCGGCCTCCGCCGGTCCCCCCGCAAGCACCCGGTCCACCGTGTTCGTCACCCCCACCGGCTGCCCCAACACCGCGCCGATAAAGATGAAGATCGCCACCGCCAACAGGAAGTTCATGATGCACCCAAGCACCAGCACGAATGCCTGCGCCAACCGTGACTTCGTGCCGAAACCTCGCGGGTGCTCGTCCCCCGGCTCCATCCCCGCGATCCGCACGTAGCTGAAGAACGGCCACAGCCTGAAGGAGTATTGCGTCTCCCCCCGGCGCAGCCAGAACAGCAGCGGCCGCCCGAACCCTATCGAGAACTCGTGCACCGCCATCCCGGACAGCCGCGCCGCAATGAAGTGCCCGGCCTCGTGCACGAACACTGTCATTCCAAAGGCAAGCCCGATCGCGATTACGTGCCAGAGCCGGTCCACTTCGCCTGTTCTCGCTCCAGCGAGTCTCTCACCTGTGCGTCAACGGCCAGCAGCTCCTCTATCGAGTCCGCGGGTCCGACCTCGTGCTTCCTCAGCACGCTCTCGATGATCCGCGAGATTGCGGTGAACCTTATCCGCCCCTCCAGGAACCATCCTACCGCGACCTCGTCCGCCGCGTTCAGCGCCGCCGGCGCCGTCCCGCCCATCGCCAGCGCCTCTCTCGCCAGCCCCACACACGGCCACCTCGCGTCATCGAACCGCTGGAAATGCAGCGCCCCCATCGCGGCCAGATCGGGCGGCGGCTCCGGCCGGGCGAGCCGCTCCGGATGGCTCAGCGCGTACTGGATCGGCAACCTCATGTCCGGCTGCGCAAGATGGGCGATCACGGCCCCATCCACGAACTCGACCAAGCTGTGTACGATGCTCTCCCTGTGCAGCACCACCTCAATCGTCTTGGGCGACAGGTCGAACAGCCACCTCGCCTCTATCAGCTCCAATCCCTTGTTCATCAGGGTCGCCGAGTCTACCGTCACCTTTGGCCCCATCTTCCAGGTTGGATGGGCCAGCGCCTGCTCGGGCGTCACGTCATCGAGCTGCTCCACCGGCAAGTCCCTGAACGCCCCACCCGATGCCGTTAGCACCACTCGCGCCACTGCGTTCCGCTTCTGCCCCAACAGCGACTGGAAGATCGCCGAGTGCTCGCTGTCAACGGGAATCAAACGAGCGCCTGTTCGCGCCGCCTCTGCTGTGATCAGGTGTCCGGCGACGACCAGCGGCTCCTTGTTGGCCAGCGCCAGCGCCCTCCCCGCCCGCACCGCCTCCCACACCGGCCTCAGCCCGACCACGCCGGCCGCCGCGGCGACGACCATGTCGGCCTCGGGCAGCGTCGCACAGCGCGTCATCCCATCCGGGCCGGCCGCCACCTCGATCCCGATCCCCCTCAGCTCCTCGGCCACTCTCTGCGCTGCCTCCGAGTCGGCCACGGCCACCAGCTTGGGCAGGTGCCTTCTGGCCTGCTCGACCACCCGCGCCACCGAGCAGTGGCAGGCCAGCGCCACCACCTCAAACCGCTCGGGGAAATGCTCCACAACCTCCAACGTCTGGCGGCCGATGGAGCCCGTCGAGCCCAGGACTGCGATCCGCTTCTGCAAGGCCATCAGGTCCTATTGAGTCTCGCGTAATAGGTTATATTCACCGGTGTGACCATGGCATATCGTAGGCATGAAACTGTACGCTGGCACCCGACGGGATTTCGCTGGTTTGGAGAAGCGCAGGTTGAAGGCGGCGCGGC
>Ga0315288_10010731_pt1 | contig 11553 bp, 14 predicted proteins | sample YL17G11_20_MG_FD_203454 | JGI IMG/M metagenome (GOLD analysis project Ga0315288, IMG submission 203454) | Sediment microbial communities from Yellowstone Lake, YNP, Wyoming, USA - YL17G11_20 | ecosystem: Environmental > Aquatic > Freshwater > Lake > Sediment | place: USA: Wyoming | collected... | reverse complement strand
CACCTCGCACTGATAGATCTTTCCCGCAAGGATAAAGACCGTCTCGGGGATCCCGAAACATGTGCTGTCCACCCTCAGGACCTTTCCGGTGAGGCCGGATGTCCATCCGCATACGAACGCATCACCAGACACTAGATCCACGTCAACTCCAGAAAGAACCGACAGCCGAGACGATAGGTCCATCGAGGTACCGATCATGCTGTTGACGTTCAGCATGTAGAGTATCCTCATGCCGCTTCCGGAAACCCACCAGAGGTTTCCCCTCATGTGGTCGAAGGCCATGCTGCCGGAATGCGGGAACGGGATGGCGAGATGACTCGTGATGATCTCCTCAACGTCTGGGTTGAGCCAGTCGACGCTCCCGTTGACGCTCCATGAGAAGTCGGCGTTCACCCAATACCGAGCAAGGACGCTGCTGTTCCCTAGCCTGCATATGACCTCCCTGCCGTCGTCCCTGTCGTATGTCCTGACAAAAGCGTTTCCGCTCAGAGGGTCGACCACCAGCGTCGAGGGAGAGGCCATCTGGTCATCATATATGGCGGCGAACTTGAGGGTGTCCAAATTGATCTCAAGAACCCTATCGTTGCCGGTGTCGGCGAACCATATCCTGCGCCTGGCCCTGTCGGTCTTCATGTCCATCGCGAAGAACATCGTCTCGTTCTCGCGGCGGAGCTTGACCGCGACCTCGCCCTGAACCAATGTTGACTGGTTTGACCTGATGAGCTTGGAGACCAACGACGACGGGTCTATGGGCGGGGTTGCGGTTGAGTCATATGGCTGGAGTGCATAGACGTCGCCCCTCATGGCGTCGGCCTGCACGGATCTCGCCAGGACGGCTCCGCTTACCGTTCTGGAGGGGATCGTTGAAAACGAATAGATGTCGACGTTCCTGACGAGCCTGCCGGTGCTGTCATAGATCCAGACAGTCGGCTTCTGGGCGTCGGACATGATGCAGCCGACGGCCGGAGTTCCGGTTCCTGAAATCAGCCTAGAATCGCCCTCCATGTTGGAGAGATAGACCCCCGTGGACGTCATCATTGCAAGCAGGTTTGCCATAAGTTGCCCTTAACCTTGAGACACAGTGGCTATTGACCCTATGTGCTCTGGATAATAGCTGCCGAGATACACCGTAGCCCAATTTGAAGCAGAATACCAATGATACGGCCAATAGCCGCTCGGGGTGAATATGTACATCACGCCGTCCCATGTTCCCGCCGATATTATCCAGCGAGGAGATTGGTACCCGACATGCCCTCCGACGTTGTACCATATGAAATTGTTCTGTGACGCATGCTTGTATAGATGTTTGCCGCCAAACCACATTCCCAAGTCATTGTAAGTCCCGTCATAGGCGACATCGCCCGACCCCGTAACATACAGAACATCGATGGACGAACTGGAACTGGAAGAACTGGATGACGGGCTGGAACTGGAACTGGACGATGGTGAGCTGGACGAACTGGAACTGGAGGAACTGGACGATGGTGAGCTGGACGAACTGGAAGAGGGCGAACTGGAAGAACTGGACGATGGTGAGCTGGACGAGCTGGAAGAGGGCGAACTGGAAGAACTGGAACTGGAAGAACTGGACGACGGGCTGGAACTGGATGAGGAGGAACTTGAACTGGACGAAGATGAGGAAACAGAACTGGAAGAAGATGAACTGGAAGACGAAGACGAGCTGGACGAGCTGGACGCGCTAGACGAGGAACTGGATGAGGAGGACGAACTTGACAAGCTTGAGGACGAACTGGACGAACTGGAGGAGAACTCCTCCTCGCTGGAACCAGCCATGAACCCTATTGTGCCGCCAGCCAGAAGTATGCAGCGGGACACCCTGTCGTAGCGGTACGTCGACGAAACGACCTTGGCGGGCGACATCTGAGACAGGTACTTTTTCCTCTTCTCGTGAAACGCCCCCTCGGCGTAAAGAAGCACAGCAACGCCATTGGCCGAACATGATACCCTCGCGTCGCCGAGTCTGTCAAGGTACACGGACGGAGACGCCCCATACGGGCAACTGACGCCGCCGCCATAGACGGGGTCGGACTTGGCGGGGCTGATCTTGGCCGTGCCGATGATCGTCTCCTCGGAAGCCTCATGCAACCTGCAGGCATAGACTTCCGTCAACCCGTCCGGCCGCATCAGTGTCCAAGACAGGATCCCGCCCGCCGGCCGCACACTGGTCTCCGACACCGACGAACTGGACGAGACGCTGCCGAGATCGGGGTTGTCAGGTACGAAATCGATTCCCGTTATCTCCCCGACAGCTTCAGAAAGAACTATGTGGGACGGGGTCGTCATGACCCACTCGTCAGATGCGATGTCGTAGACGTTGTAGCCGATCTGCGTGTCGTCCCCAGAAACGACCTTCCAGAAGGCATAGACCGACTGGCCGGACACCCTCAGCTTCAGCATAAGGTCTTCATTGTCCTGGAGGGGAAGATCAACCCTGTCCGTCTCGAACCAGCCGAGCGGCTGACGCTTGAACATCTTGAGAACCAGCTTGGTGGACGCATCAAGGATCGCAGCCACATATGGCGTTCCGCTGTTGATGATTGACCAGCCGGAAAGGCCGTAGGGGTGGTAGTCGTAGACCGACTCCGTATTCCATCCCGTACCGTCCCAATAGACGCAACCGATCTCCTCCGAATCGGAATAGGTCGCATAGGGGTTGAGGTCGGGCGACAGAGCCAAGGCGTTGCTGGCCACGCTGAAGCCTTCGCCTGCGATCGTCGCAACCTTCTCCGACCCACCCAACGTTTCCCACGTCCCGCCTAAGAAGCGCGAAAACCTGATGTCGCTGCCATCCTGCCAGAGACAGTGCGGATATCCCCTGGCGTCCATAACTACGCTGAACAGCCAGGGATCCAACCCGTCAAGGGATGTCGGCAGGGTCTTCCAAATCATGTTTCGACTCCAAAACTCATGAAATCAGGCTTTTCCGAGACAGCTACCTCAAACTTCCTCTTTTCGGCGAGTATATCCTTCATCGCCGACCTCATTTCCATCATCGCCGTCTTCTTGTCCTCGCATTCCGGGAGATCCATGATGATGCGTCCTGCGACCGTCGGTTGGGTCATGGCGAACGCAATCCGGATCTTATCCAAGTAGTCGCGCCAGCCCTCCGGAGACATTTCAAAGGACGACCACGCTGACGACCTAACTGGTTCCTCCGACACCACGCAGGAACCCCCGTGGAGCCAAGTGGCCACACTGAAGGCCAAAGCCATTGCAGGCGAACCGTACAACCCCTCCCACGGTTCAACCAAGGAAAACCACTCCTTTGAAAATGCGTAACACCCTGGGAAAACCCCCTGAACCTTTCGCGACGGGTTCAGGCTGGCCGACGGCCCAAGGTCAAAGACGTCGAAGAACCTGTTTTTGCCATCACGCTTCGTTGTGAATGAGGATCCGAAAAATGTTCCCTCAGAAGACCTCCGCGACAGATGGCATGGGGGGGTCACAACCGCCTTGGGGTTGGCGCCGACGGCATCCACTATGCTACTCAAAGACCCACTGCAGAACAAGACCCCCTCCCTGACAATAATGATGACACGTTTCCCGCATTCAGATATGATGTGTTTGACTGCAGCGGACATTGGAGCCCCATCCCCGACATCGACAACGGTCATCCCAGAACGAACAACAAGAGCCGAAAGCCCCCTGCCGACGACAAACACGTCCGCTTGCAGGCTCCCGACCGTCTCACCAAGAAGGGATCCGGATCTGTCGCACACCGCGACAACGGCAACGTCCTTCAAGATTGTTTCGGAGTTGGTCTCCATAAATCATCCTTAACTCTGGGACACCACGGCTGTTGACCCGACATGATACGGAGGGTAGCTACCCAGATACACCGTGGCGTTGTCTGCGGCCGAATACCAGTGATACAATGTTCCGGCCGGAGAAAACGACGTGCCACCTCCGCTCAATATGCCAGCCGACATGATCCAACGGCTGGCCTCGAAGCCTGGGTTCGATATGCTGTACCATATGAAATGGTCTTGCGACGCATGCTTATAGAGATATTTTGCGTTGTACAACATGGTGGTAACGAGGTTGTAGATGCCGTTGTAGATCGCATCTCCGGAACCCGTGACATACAACACATCGGCGGACGAGCTGCTGGAAGAGCTGCTGGAAGAACTGATAGACGAAGCCGAACTGGTACTTTGAGCCATACATTCCAACTTATAGGACTTGAAACCAGACCAATAATCGGCAAGATACACATATTCTCCGTCGCCCCAAACCCCCCATGCAAAACCGGTGATGATATGTCCGACATTGACAAAGTTGGCCCCATCAAACGCATAAGCCCTGATGCCGTCAGCGGCGTTCGCCAGATAGACGTACGCACCGTCGCCCCAAACATCAACAGCCTGACCACCCTCATCAACGTGACCGACATTGGTAAATGTAGTCCCGTTGAACGTATAGGCCTGTAGACCGTTGTTTTCACAGGCAGCATATATGTATGTTCCGTCGCCCCAAACGTTGAAGATATAACCAGCGTCAACAATGTGCCCAACGTTGATAAAACTAAAACCGTCAAACGTGTACGCCCTGATGCCGTCATCGTAGTTGGCCAGATAAATGTAGGTCCCGTCACCCCAGATGCCATAGGCGCTTCCGCCGCTGTAAATGTTACCAACGGGGGTAAATATAGTCCCATTGAACATATATGCGCGGATTCCGTCCCCCAAGTTGGCCAGGTAGACATATGTTCCGTCGCCCCAGATGCCTTTGGCCAATGCGTCAATACCTCCGTCGTCGACATGCCCGACATTGACGAAATTGGCCCCGTCAAACGTGTACGCCCTGAGACCGTCGATTTCGTTGGCCAGATAGATATACGTCCCGTCGCCCCAGACCCTATTGCCTTCGCCGCCACTGTCAATGTTGCCAACGTTGGTAAAATGAGCTCCGTCAAACGTGTAGGCTTTGAGACCGCCAGTTCCGTCGGCCAGATATATGTACGTGCCGTCGCCCCATGTGCCATGTGCTTCCCCGCCGTCATTTATATGACCGACATTGTGTAGAGCAAGGTGGCAAGACGACGAGCTGGAACTCAACGACGACGAAGAACTTGAACTAGAAGACGACGAAGAACTTGAACTAGAAGACGACGAGGATTCAGAGCTAGAAGACGACGAGCTAACAGACGAAGACGAACTCGAAGACGACGAGCTAGATGAAACGCTGGAGCTTGAACTGGATGAAATTGAACTAGACGAGGACGACGACGACGACGCGCTCGAAGACGACGCGCTCGACGAACTTGTCGTCATCGCCAGCGTGCTGGACGAGCTGGACGACTGGGATGAGCTCTCGATGACGTGTATCTCCTTGCTGCGATCCTTGACGTTGTCACCGGAATACCTCCCGAACGGCGCCTTCTCGTCAGGATCCTTGAAAACCACATATGGCCCCGTTCCAAGATACCGCTCGTCAATCGCGAACGCTCCGGAGGCCGTACGGCCTCCCGCAGTCGTCCCGTCAACGTCAACAAGAGTCAGCTTGGCGATCAGCCACGCCGTATGCCTGCCTGAGAAGTCCGTCCTCGGATCCCACACGATGCGCCTAGAAACCCCGGCCCACACGTCCGTCCCCAAGTCGCCGCGGGCGGTCGTTGTCGGAACGGCGAACGTCGTTCCTCCGTCGGAACTCATCTGGAATGTGACGCTGGCGGGGGAAACCTCCTCCTGGTTGACATAGTCGTAAGCGACGTCGACCAAACCGGAGCCGTCCCTTCTCTGTGAAACGGTCAGGTTGTCTATCGTCGGGCTGCCGCTGGTCCTAGACATGTATTCGACGGCCTTGTATTCCTTGAAATACCCGTCCGAGTCCTTGATCCCGACCATCCCGTTAATCACGCTCGTTCCGGTGAGAACCATCCCGAGAGACGGCAGATGGAAAAGATGGCTCCTGCTCGCCCCCGTCCTGTCGACATACGTCGCATATGCGAAGCCGTCCACAGCCAAATTGAACGAAACTGAGACCAAAAGCTCGGCCTCGTCCTCAACGGAAAAGGACAGTTCGACGTTGTGGCTGTCAACGACCCTTATGTGCAGCGAGTTGATCATTGTTTTACCTATTGACTGACATTGACTGAACCCAACCAAATGCCGAAGTGCACGTATACGCCCTCGATAACCGAATCCCTCTGGAAGCCGTTGGCGGGGTAGTTCGCCAGCGTCAGGGCTATCGTCCACTTGTATCCAGTCCCGGTATTGGCCCGGAAAAGATAGTATGCCCCGTGGGTGTAGTAGTGGGCGGACTCGTATTCCCCCGCATAGGAATACGCCCCAGTGACATCGGGACTCATCCCAGACACCTCGGTGACGTGCAGGACGTCGGTCGAGGATGAACTGGACGATGACTGGCTCGACGGCATGGCATGGGTGCTGGAAGAGGAGCTGGACGAGGATCTGGACGACGGAAGAACGTGGGTGCTGGAAGAGGAGCTGATAGAAGACTGGCTCGACAGAAGGGCGTGTGTACTGGACGACGACGACTGGCTCGACGGCAAGGCCTGAGTGCTGGAACTGGACGCATCGCCCTCATGCATGATGCCAGCAGGGTTGTCATCATAGTCAACCCACTGCCCGCCGGCATCGGCCGGACACTCTTCATAAGGAGGACTGTAGACCCCGTGTTGCTGGTGCCATGACACATTCCAATAATCGCCCAAACTCCAAGTGCCAACATAGCTCTCCCAATTGAATGACCACCATATGTTGAACACACCTAGCGATGTTCCCTTGGTGTAGTAAGGATGCGTATAACCATTGGAAGTGTAATCTCCGCCGACGGTCCACGTCCCGTTCAACTCGCTCCATATAGAGGCGCCCTCCATCGTGTAGGTCTTCGAGCAATACATCTCTGGTGCGCTGGACGAATCGCTGCTCGACGACGGAGAGCTGCTGGATGGAGAGCTGCTGGATGAACTAGAAGGGCTGGAAGAACTAGAGCTGCTGGAAGAAGAAGGCGAACTTGAGGAGGAGGACGAAGGCGAACTTGAGGAGGAGGACGAAGGGAATCTTGCCGTGCTGGACGACGAACTGCTCGACGACGACGAGCTGCTGGACGAACTTGAGGGACTGGATGAACTGGAGGATGATGTGAACCTCCTAGTGCTGGACGACGAGCTGCTGGAATAGTCGCACGGGGCTTGCCTCGCGATGGGGCTGCCGACATAGGCTCCGCGACCCACATAATCACCCACCACATTGCTGTCTGACACATTGACGAAACAGTCGTCTGGGATGTCCGTTGACTGGGTCGGCGAGATGACATAATGATAGCCGTATATCCCCCAATATGTCAGATACAGCCAATAGACGCCGTTCGTATAGGCCGGGGAAGAATAGAACGTCCCGCTCTGGTTGTATGTCCCGATCACGTTCGGCGACAGGCCCTCCCCGCAGACATAGATGACGTCTCCTGAGCTGCTGGACGATACCGACGACGTAGACGACGAGCTCACACTGGAGTTAGACAACGACGAGCTGCTGGACGAACTGGACGAACTGGACGAACTGGACGACGAGCTGGAACTTGAGGACGAGATTGACGAGGACGAGCTGCTGCTTAACGACGAGCTGGAACTTGAGGATACCGAACTTGAAGAAGACGAAGACGAGGACAAGCTGGATCTTGAACTGGAACTGGAACTGCTTGACGACTTTGACGAGCTTGAGGAGCTGGAACTGGACATACTGGAGGAACTTGAACTGGAGAAGAAGTCCTCCGCATATTCGTGCCCAGGAACCGCCTCGACAAGAACGTCGTCGTCCATTACGACAGAAATAGGCAGAGCCTCGGTGACGTTGGACTGGATCGTGGCGTTTACCGTCCTGATCCCAGTGGCTCCGAACATGACGCCAGATCCGGCGCGGCCGGATCCCTCGTAGTCGGACACGAGTATCCGAAGAGGATCCCTGAACCGGTAAGTCGTCTGGGCGTGGTCTGAAACGACATCCCCGAGCTGGTAGATATCGTTGGTCATTACAGGAACCCCGTCAAGACTGAAGAGCCTGTTTTTCTCAGGGGAGATCGATTCAACCTCGGCATCGCGAACAGTTGGCAAATATGGGTCGGCGGGATCAGGAGCGGCTTCCGTGATGCTCATGCCTATCTCGGCGGCATAGGGAGCGTCGCTGGGCAGCAGCGGCCCCTGCGTTGACAGGAGAGACATGCAGCTATCCCTGAGCACGACCTCCTTCTGCTCGTCGGTCAAGTCAAAGACAACATTCCCCGCCTTCCGCTTATAGGCGGGGAACTTGGTATTCCTGTTGAACACCCTCGGCACCGACTCGTCGGCGTTCAGGTCAACATAGTTCCTGACAAAATCGGCCTCGGAAAGGAACGCCACGTTGTGCGCGGGGTTAACGGCAACTTCCGACATCGTCCTCTTCCACCAATAGGAGTCTATCTGGAGCCAGCCGCCGTTGGACGGAGGCACCGTGCCGGCGTCCAATTCAAGCTGTTCGGACCAGTCGGCCTTGACATAGTAGGAATCCCTCTCCTCGACCCTGATGGCGAACCTCCCGTACAGTCCGTCCTGGCTGTAGAGGGGCTTGTTGATGTCGCTGACCTCCGGAACCTCCCAGAGTATGTAGCGGCTGGGGTCGCCAGCTGGGGATGAGAAGCTGTCAAACGACACCGTCTTCTCAACACCCCTCACGGTGTCAAAGAGGGTGATGTCCAAAACCGTCTTCGTGAAGGCAACGCCGTCCGGAGCCGATGCAAGATACCCGACCCCGTGGCCCAGAGGGGCTATGTAGATGACAACCTTCTCGCCAATCTGTACGGCCGCCTTGGACAGCCACTTGGATGGGTGACGTGTGCCCCAGAACCCCCATGTCGCGTCCCCGTCCCTGAAATCGCCCCTGAACCTCTCGTCGGCCGTCGAACGGAGGACGGGCGGCAGAGTTCCGCCGAACCTCTGCTCGGTCATGTCCTTCAGACCGGCCTTGTTGACAATGTCTATGACAATCGAAGGCTGGTCAACCGCCTTCCCGTAGAACCTGAAGACGGTCGCGTCCCACACCGACGACGAGCTGGAAACGGATGAGACCGAAGAACTGGATATGGAGGAGATGGAACTCGATGAGACGCTGGATATCGACGACGCCAGAACCTTCGTGCTGGACGAACTGCTGGAACTCGATGAGTTGGACGACTTGGACGACGAACTGGAACTTGACGACGACGATTTGGAGCTGGAACTGGACGAGGATTTGGAACTGGAGCTGGAAGAACTGGAACTGGACGACAAGGAGTGTGACGAGCTGGAAGAGCTGGAACTAGAACTGGACGAGGAAGGACTGGACTTCGAACTGGACGAGGAACTGGAACTGGAGCTGGGCGAACTCTTGGATGAACTGGAGCTAGATGAGACCGAACTTGATGAGGCCGAACTTGATGATGGCGAGGAGGACGATGAAGAAGAAACGCTGGAAGAAGAACTGGACGAGGATGAACTGGAAAAACTGGAACACTCCCCCGACCAAATGTTTCCACTATTATATTGTCCGACAGGAGTCCCAAAATTGGATGTTTTATAGTAATATGGGGTTCCGTACCATATTTCCCACCGATAAGTTCCAGGGATATATCCCGTGACATACCAAAGCTTAGCTCCGAACCTTGTACCGTCATAGACTGGCTTATGATTGTGATGTGTTCCATTCTTTGTGAATGTAACCTTCTCATACGGACTGTTATCAAAACACAATGGGCTATGACATGCAAGTGAACTGAAGCTGGACGAAGATGTTGAACTTGACGACGACGAACTGACACTGGACGAGCTTGACGAGCTTCTGGAACTGGAACTGTGCCCCATGCACTCCCACTTGTAGGCCCTGAGGCCGTCGATGTAGTTGGCCAGATATATGTAGGATGCGTCCCCAAACACCCCGAAACCCTCGCCGCCGTTGTCAATGTGTCCGGCCAGACTGAAGTTGGCTCCGTCAAACTTATATGCGCTAAGCCCGTTTGTGCCGTCAGCCAGATAGATGTACGTCCCGTCGCCCCAGACGGAGTGGGTGCTGGAAACGACGATGCTACCGGCCAATGAGAATCCAGCGGGATCTGCAAACGTGTAAGCCTTCAGGGTTTGAACACCGCCAGCGGCCGCTGTGTCGGCCAGATAGATGTACGTTCCGTCGCCCCAGACACCGCGATAGCTGCCGCTTGGTTCGCCGCCGCCTATCGACAGGCCAACGGTGAAGCCGTTGATTATGTCAAACTTGTAGGCACGCAGGCGGTCAACGCTGTTGGCGATATATATATACGTCCCGTCACCCCAGACGCCAGTCGTTTTGCCGCCGTCATTGACATGACCGACTTGGGTGAAATTAACGCCGTTAAAAGTATAGGCATATAGGCCGTAAAGGCCGTCTGCCAGATAAATGTACGTGCCGTCACCCCAGACGCCATAAGGATTTGTCCCAACGGCAGTGTACCCGACCTGAGTAAAGTTGGCCCCGTCATAGGTGTAGGCATATAGGCCCTCAGCAGTATATCCCTGTTGGACCGACAGATAGACATAACTTCCGTCACCCCAGACGCCCATGCTATCGGAATCAAGAATAATGTGCCCCACGTTTGTGAAACTAGAACCGTCAAATGTGTATGCAGTGAGACCGCCGGGCTGGCCGGCGGCGGAGCGCCCCTCATGTGCCAGAAACACATACGCTCCGTTGACCCAGACGGCGTATGCCTTCCTACCGTTATTGGTGTGCCCGACGTTGTGCAGGCCCCATTTGCAGGAACTCGAACTCGACATAATGTGCGTGCTGCTACTTGACAAAATGCGGGTACTGCTTGAGCTTGGACTGGATGAACTGGAACTGGACGAGCTGGGATTGTCCCTCTCCATATATTTTATCAATACGATGCCGGAGCCGCCGTTAGCCCCCGCCGTGTTGGCTCCATTCCATGCTGCTCCGCCGCCTCCGCCACCTGTGTTGGCGATCCCCACAACGGGGGTTCTCAGAGGGACGCTCGGATCCGACCTTCTGCCGCCGCGGCCGCCGCCGCCACTGCCGCCTGTCCCAGCTACTCCGTACGGCAGCGTGTCATAGGTTGCCCCGCCGCCGCCGCCGCCGGCAAACCAACCAGACACTCCATATGACATTCCAAAAATGGAAGAATAATCAAGCCCGTTTCCGCCATCACCGCCTCCGCCATGATATGCCGTCAAAGTTGCGCCGGTTCCAGCCGCCCCCGCCCCGCCGCCGCCGCTACCTCCATAACAAGATCCTGAAACAGGAACGGTGGTTCCGCCAGCATTTCCCTGCGATGCTGAACCGCCGGCCAAATTTCCTGCCGAATTCTTACCTGCCGCTCCGCCGCCAGATCCATTTAACCCGCCTGACCCGTTGGTGCTGCCACCAACTGTGTTATACGGGCCGCCGCCGCCGCCCCCGCCCCTAGCGGTTATTGTCCCAAAAACAGAGTTGCCGCCGCCAACCCCCATCCCGCTCGATACGATCACACCTCCGAGGCCGACCGTGACTGCCATGGTCGTCCCAGGAG
>Ga0315288_10010730_pt1 | contig 11553 bp, 9 predicted proteins | sample YL17G11_20_MG_FD_203454 | JGI IMG/M metagenome (GOLD analysis project Ga0315288, IMG submission 203454) | Sediment microbial communities from Yellowstone Lake, YNP, Wyoming, USA - YL17G11_20 | ecosystem: Environmental > Aquatic > Freshwater > Lake > Sediment | place: USA: Wyoming | collected... | reverse complement strand
GGCTGTGCGGCGGACAACAGAAACTGCGATTAAACCCTCCACAGCCGAACTGGCATTTCATTCGTACCCAGGGTGCGGTGACGATGCTGTCGGCACGGATCACCTTGGCATTGACAGCTCCGAGTTCGCACGCCCGATTCACAAACTTGCTGAATGGGGATCTTCCCTTCATCGGTCCTTCACCGCCCTTCGGCAACGCTTCTCGTGAAGTCCTTATGCCCCGATTCTGGCGAGGGTTGATGGATCGAACATGCTGCTTTTTCCCGAAAACGCGGCGGCCGGCAAGGCACAACGCCCCACCGGCCGCTGCGTCATGACTCATTTCCCGTGCCGGAGCTACTTCTTCTTCGCCGCCTTCGCCTTGCCGGTCCCGCAGGTCTTGCTAGCCTTCCCGCTCTTCTTCGACATGCACGGTGCCATCCTTCTCACCCCCTTCCGGCAACCTTTTCTATCACCGCAAGCCTCCTGTTTGATATCCCGCGAAGCCTCAATCCACCTGACCAGGCGTGACTTTGAGAAGCGGATGAGATATCCAGGAGCTAACAGTCCACCACTTTTTGCTCGAAAGAGCGAAACGACGGGCACCGATACCTGAGGACTTCCAGTCTCGTTCGCGCCGCGATTTCCCGACACACTGCCGGATCGAACGGGAGGCCTGCGCGCGAGAGAAGGCGAACGAATCTTCCTTTGGAATCCTCGACTTCCTCAAGCTCTTCGTGCACGTCCGAAATGGGCCGTCCGCCTCTTGCGGCGGCCACCTCGTTTATTGCCGCGGTATCGGCCAGCAGCCACGCTTCGACGCTTCGCCGCACCGCATGAAACTGGATGGCATGCGGAAAGGTGAACACCTTTCCTTGAATCCTATCGGTCAGGGTCTTTTCCAGTTGAGCAGGATCCTTTCCGTTGGCATCCCGGACTACAAGCACTTTATCGACAGGCGCGCCGTTTACAACATGCTCAAGGTCCCGCAAGAAGCCCAGAAGCTTGTTAAGGAGTTGCGTCTTTCCGCCAACCGGGCGCGATACCAGCTGAGCGATTGCCGGAACAGCTTTGCGAAGCAACTCTTCGTAGACCGCAGCATCATACGGGCCCTCGACAATCAGGCCGTAGGTCAAGCTAGGCACCGCTGAGGGCCCCCGAGTAGTAGAGGTCCCCCAGACCGGCCTCTTCTCTCGCCAGAAGCTCCCGAAGGTGCCCCTTGCCACTTGGGCGCGTAAATTGGGTTGTCCCCTCCCGTCTCTCCGCAACGACGAGCTCGTCGAGGCCCACCTTGTCCACGAGGTAGGGGGAATGAGTTGAGACCATGACCTGGGCGGACCGCTCAGGTCCAAGGTCGTCCTGAACCTGCTTGAGGAGCTCCACGAGGGTTTCAAGGAGCCTCGGGTGGAGATGATTCTCGGGTTCTTCTATGCAGTAGAGCCCGGCTCCGAGTTCCAACGGACAGTACACAAGGGAAAGGAGGGCAATAAAGGCGAGCTGGCCGTCAGACATCTGCCAGACCGAGATGGGTCCCTTCAGGTGCTTCTCTCTGGAAGCCACGAACACGGTAGCCTGCTGGGTCGGCCAAGTGAACAGATCCTCAACCTCTGGAAAGGCATCTCGCGTCACCGACTTGATCTTGGCGAAACTTTCGGGAAAACGAGTCTGCAGCATCATGAGCCAAGAGGAGAGATTGTCCCCGTGTTCGTTGAGGAAGCTGGTTGCGACAGTCGAGTTCGGCTGCTTCATAAGTTGGGGGATCAAACGATAGAACCGCCAGGAACCTACGTATTTCCGCAGAATGTTTCCCTGCCAGTCAGGGATTTCGAATTCGAGCGCGGACCTGTCTCTATCCACAATGCGAGAGACCACCCTCCCATCCGGATTCTTCAGCACTCTCTCGCCCTCGGCCTTGTCGACGAGAGCGAACCTCCCACCTGTAGTCAAGAGCCATAGAGACTCCTCCTGTACTGTCAGGCCTCCGCGGTTATCTCCGAGAACCGAAATCCCGTACTGCCATTCGGCGCGGCTTCCTGGCTCGGGGGGAAGCAGAAGTTCGCCGCTGATGGAGATAGCTATGAGGCTCGAATCCCCCCCTTTCCACACAAGCTCCGAGAATCCTCCGCTGGCAGCAACGGCCTTGACAAGACCGTAGAGATCCGGTCCTGGCATTACCATCCGTGTAAGGAACCGGAAGACCTCTATCAGGTTGCTCTTTCCAGCCATGTTGGGGCCGACCAGAACATTCCTCAGGCCCAGCCTAAGCGTAACATCCTTCAGGGACTTGAAGTTCTGAACCCGGATTTCCTTAATCATGGTTCGCTCCGCCCGCATACCGAGTGTGCGCCCAGGTTGCTCCCGTGGCTGCCCATTGGTTTCGAGTGTTTATCACCAATACCAGTATCGAGCAAGCCCTTTCTAGGGCAGGCGCAAGACAAAACATGAAGCCCCCTCGGGGAATCCGGGGGGGCTTCGGTTTGCTTGGCCTGCCTTGCGCCAGCCTACCGGCGAGCGCTCCGCTTCCTGCTGGAGGCCTTGGCCACCTTGGCCGACGGCCTCTTCGCCGCAGGCTTTGCGGCGCGCGCCGGCTTCGCCACCTCATTGAAGAGCCCCAGCATGTCGTCCCGGAACTTATCGTAGGCCGCCTTGAAATCGGCCAGCGTCTTGACGACCGAGCCGAAGTCACACCACTTCTCCGGCTTGTGGCCACCGCTCCCGAAATCGCCGGCAATGCCGGCCTCGCGCAGGATCCGGTTGAGTTCGGCATTCAACTCGTACCCCTTGCGGAAATCCGGGAACGTGTTCAGCTTGTCCATGACCTCTTGCGGGAACTGGCCCGTGATGGACTCAACGTAGTCCGCAAGGTTGAACCCCGGCTCCTCAGCCATCTTCCGCACGTTCTCCTGGTGGTTCGGGAGCTCGGTGTGGACCATGTTGTTCCCGGTGAGCGTCCAGTACGTGTCCTGCGGCTTACGCTTGGCGGCCGGCAGGTAGCAGACGCGGCTGAAGATGAGCTTGGCCTGCTCGCGGCTGAGCTGGTGCTTCCGGCAAAGGTAGTCCACCCACTTCTCCCGGTTCGCCTCCGAGAAGAAGATGCCCCAGACGCGGCGGGCCACCAGCGTGCCCGACTTGCCGATCACATCCTCCCATGTCTTCAGCTCTTCCGCCGAGGCCAAGCCCTCGAGGGCCGCGATGGCGTTGGCATCAATGGTTCGCTGGCCGCCGACCCTGGTGGCAGCCACCACCTTGGCCTCGTATCCCTTTGCTGCATCTGCCTTGGGCTTGGTCCCGTTGGCAGCGGCAAGCTGCTCCACCCGTTTCAACGCCTCCGCCTCGCCGAGCTTCTTCTTGAGCTCCCCGAACAGTTCCTCCAGCTTCACCTCCCGGAGGTGGCTCTCGAACCGCCCGCCCATGTTCGTCATGTAGAGCTGGGTCGGAGCGATGCCCTTCTTGATGGCGCCGGCCATCCCGGCCAACTCTTCCAGGATCATGGTGACTTCCTGGCCCGCGGTGTAAATCACGGTGATATTCGAGCCGAAGCCGAACGTGTTGATCGTCCGGGCGATTTCCCGGGCCGCCGGTGAACTGGCTGCAACCTTGATCACTATGTTGGGTCGCGCCCGCTCCCGCGTGGCCGCGTAGCCGGCCAGCAGATAGTCGTCGTAGATGCTGAGGTCCTCGGTCGCCGCGGCGAAGGCGGCGAAGACATCTCGGACGCTCTCCTGCACCAGGTGGGCGATGTTGGGGTTCAACTGGAACGAGACCACCCCGCCGCCCGACTCCTTCGCCAGGTTGAAGAAGATGGGCCGGTACACGTGCAGGTTGTCCCACAGGGCGAGCAGCGTGGCGTACAGGGCGATCTCGTCGCCGTACTGCTCGGGCTTGGCCTTCCAGAGCGCGAACTTCGGATGCGATTTCACCTCGGCCTGGAAGATCCGGGGCAGCCCAGGATCGTCCTGGTAGGCCAGGGCCGCCAGGACCGGGTTGGTGGACACCTGCTCGAAGCCCAGATGGCGCAGCCAGCGGAGCCCCAGGGCATAGTCGTTGCCGAATCGGCAGCGGCCCTCGCGGACCATGCGGGTGTAGATGTTCCCCTCGATCTCGGCCTGGGCCTTGTCCAGGAAAGCGAGCAGGACGGGCTTCTTGAAGTCCAGGGCCTGCTCGATCCGGACGGCCGTCTTGGCCACCATGCTGGCCCCTTTCATGACCAGCTTCATCCGATCGAGGAACCGGCGCACGACGGCCGCCGCTACCGAGCCCGTGCCCTCGGCCGCCTCGCGGGCTTCCCACTCGGCCAGGGCGCCCCGGATGCTACCGACGGCTTGGAGCCGCTCTACGCCATTCAGCCACCGGCTCTCCAGGCCCATGAAATTGACCGCCGTCTCCAGGAGCGTCTCATAACTGTACTGACGTTGGCGGATCTTGCAGGCGACCTCGGCCTCGGAGTCCTCGGCCAGGAGGCGCGCCCCGACGAACTGGATGTTGAGCTGCCGGATTATCCCCGCCACCACTCCCGGCAGGAACCCGTTCAGCTCGGGGAAGAGGAGGTGGTCGGCGGCCAGGGTCGTCTGGCCCCAGCCGGCAAGCTGCACCACGTGCGCGGCATGATCGCTGGGAATGGGATGCTTCCCCGGTCCCAACAGCCGCTCGGGCTGGCTGGCGGCCACGATCTGGTCGATCTGCTCCTGCTTGAAGCTCTTGGCTGCTTTTGCCATTGCACTCCTCCGCGTGGAGAACGAGTCCAGTGTCTCGAAGGCAGGATCAACTAACAGTATAGACCATTCGGTTCTGAGGCGCCACTACCTCGGCCCCCCTGTCTGACTTGTGGGACAAATCCTCGTAAGGGTTGAGGCGCCAAACGAACTTCCTGCAGGCCCGGTCCACGCGTGAGGAAGCATGCAGTCACGTCTCGGGATCCCTCCTCGTCGTTCTGGCCGAGCGCCTCAGTCTGCATGCCTTACCAGGCATAGCATGGTTTCATGTTGACAACGAATCTCCGTTTTGATTAACGTTTGTTACCAGATTCCCCTCCCTCGCGATGGCAGTTGGCACCACCCGTCCTGAATCTTCGCCTGGTTGATAGTATGCCCTGGTCGTTGCAGGATTTTCTTGTTGCCCAGTCACGCGAAGTAACCATTCCGCAGACTCCCTAGAGGCATCATCGAGCCTCGACTCAAAGGGATAGCGGCACCCGTCAACCTGGAAGGAGGGCCACCCATGAAACGAATGCCGGTTGTGATCATTTCGTTGCTTTGCCTTGCTACACTGCTCTGGTCGGGCCTGCTCGTCCCCGCAGAGGCGGGAACCACGGTCACCGTCGCCATGCACAACGCCCGCACGGAGGAGATCGTCTGGGGCATCGCCAATCGGATGAAGGACCACATCGAGAAGACCTCCCAGGGTGCGATGACCGTGCGACTCCTCGGCCCCGAGGTGGGCGGCGAGCGGGAACTCCTGGAGGGCGCCAGCCGCAACGAGTTCCAGATCGTGCAGTCCGGCGACATGGGCATCGCCATCTATGCCCCGAAGTACGCCGTGACCTCCGTCCCCTTCGTCTTCCCCGACTACGGCTCCGTCGAGAAGGCCTACGAGGGCCAGCTCGGCCAGAAGCTCGACGCGGACATGACCAAGAACGGGAACATGCGGCTGCTCGGCCTCTCCCGGCGGGGCGCTCGCCTGCTCACCGCCAACAAGGCCATCCCCACCCCGGCCGAGCTGAAGGGCCTCAAGCTGCGGGTCCCCGAGATCGCCACCTGGGTGGCCGTCTGGAAGGAGCTGGGCGCGCTGCCGACCCCGGTGGCCTGGCCCGAGGTCTTCACCGCCCTGCAGACCGGCGTCGTGAACGGCCAGGAGAACCCCATCCTCCAGATCTACGAGGCCAAGTTGTACGAGGTCCAGAAGTACGTCATGCTCACCGACCACCTCTCGGCCTACTTCCACTGGTTCGGGAACACCAAGTTCCTGGCCGGCCTGAGCGCCGAGCACCGGAAGATCGTGGAGGACGCGGTGAAGATGGCTACCGCCTGGGGGAGCGGCCAGCAAGAAGAGAAGAGCGCCGAGCTGCGCAACATCCTGGAGAAGAAGCACGGCGTCCAGTTCGTCACCGTGGACAAGTCGAAGTTCTTCGGGACCGCCCGGCCGGCCGTCGAGCGCATCGCGGCCCAGCAGTGGGCGCCCGAGGTCAAGGACCTCTTGAAGCAGATCCTCGGCTGGTAGCAGAGGTCGCCGACGTCCGAGCCCGGCGCCGCCCGCACGCCTGGGGTGGGCGCCGGGCTTCCTTGTGCGGACGGGGGCGGCCCGCCCCGCCGCCCCCGTCCCGCGAACCCCCACGGAGCGAGGCCACGGTTCGCCCATGAGCGCCTTCACCCGTCTGGTCTGGAAAGCCTTGGAGGTCGCGGTTCTCACCGCCTTCGTGGTCATGCTCACCCTGGTCACCGCCCAGGTCTTCTTCCGCTACATCATGCAGGTCTCGGTTCCCTGGACCGAGGAGGCCGCCCGCTGGTTCTACGCCTGGCAGATCTTCCTCGGCAGCGCCATCGCGACGAAGGAGGGCCTGCACCTGCGCGCCGACTTCCTGCTGGCGCGGTTCCCGCCCAGAGTGAAGGCCTGCGTGGACTTCGTCATCAGCCTAGCGGGCCTGGTGTTTCTGGCGGGAATCATCTGGGGAAGCCTCCTGATGATGCGGGCGGTCTATCCGGTGGAGGCCGGGAGCTTCCCCGTCAGCACGAGCTACCTCTACTTGTCCATCCCCGTCAGCCTGATCATCATGGTCTATCTGACGGCGAAGGACGTGATCCGGGACTGGCGGACGCTCTTCGGCCGCATCCAGGGGTGAGGAGAGGACGAGGGCGATGCTCATCTTCTTCCTGATGATGGGAGTGCTGCTGGTCCTCATGCTCCTCGGGTTCCCCGTGGCCCTGAGCATGGGCGTGACGAGCGTCCTGGCGCTCGGGGTCCTGCGGGGCTTCGACGCGATCCCCTGGGACATGCTGTCCCAGCGGATCATGTACGGCGTGACCAACTTCACCCTCCTCGCCATCCCCTTCTTCATCCTGGCCGGGCGCCTCTGCAACGAGGCCAAGATCACCGACCGGATCTTCGAGTTCGCCAAGACCCTGGTGGGCCACTTCAAGGGCGGCCTGGGCCACGTGAACGTCCTGGGCAGCATGATCTTCGCCGGCATGTCCGGCAGCGCGGTGGCGGATGCCGGCGGCCTCGGCCAGATGGAGATCAAGGCGATGGTGGACGAGGGGTACGACCTCGAGTTCAGCACCGCCGTGACGGCGGCCTCCGCCACCATCGGCCCCATCATCCCGCCCAGCATCCCCATGGTGATCTACGGCGCCATGGCGGGCGAGTCGGTGGCCAAGCTCCTCATCGCCGGCTTCTTCCCCGGCGTCATCATGGGAGTGGCCATGATGGCGCTCCTGGTGGCCATGGCCCCGTGGTACGGCTGGAAGGCGAAGCGGCGCGCCTCGATGCGGGAGGTGTTCGCGGCGATCAAGAAGGGCATCCTGCCGCTTCTCGCGCCCGTCATCCTCATCGGAGGCATCGTCTCGGGGATTTTCACGCCCACCGAGGCCGCGGCCATCGCCGTGGTCTATGTCATAGTCATGGGCGTCTTCTACCAGACCATCAACCTCCGGAGCTTCCTCCAAGTCCTTAAGGACTCCATGATGGATACCTCCATCATCCTGTTCATCGTGGCCGCCAGCTCCATTTACAGCTGGGTGATCGCCCGGTATCAGATCACCGACACGCTGGTCAACTGGATGGGGAGCATCGTCAGTACTCAACTGATGTTCCTGCTCGTCGTGAACATCTTCCTCCTGATCGTCGGCTGCTTCATTGATCCGACGCCCGCCCTGTTCATCCTGGTGCCCGTCTTCATGCCCATGGTCAAGCAGTACGGCGTCGATCCCATCCACTTCGGGGTCATCATGGTCTTCAACCTCATGATCGGCCTGGTCACCCCGCCGGTGGGCACGGTGCTCTACATCCTAAACCGGGTGACGGGCGTCCCCCTGGAGCGGCTCTCCATTGCTATGCTCCCCTGGTACGTCCCGCTGCTGGCGACGCTCGCTCTCATCGTTCTCTTCCCCAGCCTCTCCGTCTGGCTGCCGAACGCCCTCCTCGGCCGATAGGGCAAGTACGGGAGTCGCCATGGACCTCTTGGGAAAGGCCCCCATAGTCACCGGCGCTTCCCGGGGCGTCGGCCGGGCCGCATCCATCCAGACCAATCCACAGCTTAAAGACGGCGACTCACCCACTCAGGAGGACCACCTCATGCCTCGCAACGTTGGCTTTGTCGGCGTCGGCATCATGGGTCAGCGCATGTGCAGAAACCTCCTCAAGGCCGGCTTCCCGGTGTGGGCCTACGACGTGAGCCCGGCCGCGGTGCAGGCCGTGGCCGCCCTGGGCGCCATCCCCGCTCCAGACCTGCCCGCACTGACCAGGCAGGCGGACGTGGTGGTCACCAGCTTGCCCGACCCTGCCGCCCTCCTGGCCGTGACCGACGGTCCGCACGGCCTCCTGGCTCATCTCAAGCCCGGCGCCTACCTCTGCGACACGAGCACCGTGGACCCCGGCACCTCCCGCAAGGTGTACGAGGCGGCGCGGGCCAGAGGCATCCGGGCTCTGGATTGCCCTGTGAGCGGCGGCCCCGGCGGCGCCGAGGCCGGGACCCTCACCATCATGGTCGGCGGGGAGGCGGCGGACCTGGAGGCGGTGCGGCCGGTACTGGAGGCGATCGGCAGGAAGATCGTCCACTGCGGCGGCGCCGGCGCCGGCGAGGTTGCCAAGCTGGTCAACCAGGCGCTGGTGGCGGTACACACCGTGGCCGCGGTGGAGGCGCTGCTGCTGGGCCGCAAGCTCGGCCTGGATCTGGGCACCATGGTCTCGATCCTGCGCAGCAGCTCTGGCGGTAGCTGGATTCTAGAGAACCACCTGCGCATCAAGGCGCTGGCGGGCAACTACGAGCCCGGCTTCGCCCTAGACCTGATGTTCAAGGACCTGAACCTGTTCCTGCAGACCGCCACGGAGGCCAAGGCCCCCGCCCTCATCGCGGCGTCGGCGCTACAGCTCTACAACGCCGCACGCGCCGCCGGGAGCGGCAAGCTAGACCAGACCGTGGTGGCACGGGAGATGGAGAAGCTTGCCGGAATAGCGCTCGGGACCCTCAACCCGGAGCAGTAGGAAGGCGGGACCGCCCGTAGCCAAAAGAGCTAACCGGTTCGCAAGGCGCCAAGAACGCCAAGCCCGGAGGAGCATTTGGCAGAGTAACCAAGAGCCCAAAGTCCTCACGAACTCGGCGTCGCGTTCTACGTTAGAGACAAGAGAATATCCCATACTTAGCGACCCGGGTACCCAGCGCTGGCGCTGGGTGATCATGGCGGTTCGTAGTTTTTCGGATTGGTGCTGCCCCCACCCAGTTGCGTGAGCCAACGACCGAGGAGGAGAACCGATGGAAATCAAGGAGATCAAGGTCCAGGATCTGGACCCAACGGCGTTCATCCAGGCACAGGTGGAAAGCATCCAGGCCACGGTGGGGGACGGCATCGCGGTGGTGGCCCTCTCCGGTGGGGTGGACTCCTCGGTAGTGACGATGCTGGGCCACCGGGCAATAGGCCCACGACTGAAGGCCTACTTCATCGAGAACGGCATCATGCGGGCAGGCGAGCCCCAGGCCATTGTCTCGACCTTCAAGCGGCTGGGTGTCCGCGTGGAGTTGGCGGACGCCAAGGCCCACTTCTTCAGGGCCCTCAAGGGGATCACGGATCCGGAAGAGAGGCGCGAGGCCATCACGCAGACCTTTTACAAGACCGTCTTCGGGCCCCTGGTGAAGAAGAGCGGGGCCAAGTTCCTCCTCCAGGGGACGAACTACACCGACGTGGAAGAGACCGTCGCCGGGATCAAGCGGCAGCACAACGTCCTCGCCCAGCTCGGCATTGACACCCAGAAGGCGTACGGCTACCACGTGCTCGAGCCGGTGATCCAGCTCCGGAAGACCGCCGTTCGCATGGTGGGGAAGGCCCTGGGGCTGCCCAAGGCCACCTACGACCGGCCGCCCTTCCCCGGCCCGGCCCTCGCCGCCCGGGTCATCGGCGAGGTGACCCCGGAGCGAATCGCCGTCGTCCGCGCCGCGACGAAAATCGTAGAGCAGGAACTCGCCCGCTCCGGTGCGTTCCAGTACCTCGCCATCCTCCACGAGGATCGGGTCACCGGCATCCGCAAGGGGCGGCGGGAGTTCGGCTACCAGATCGAGGTCCGGTGCTGGGAGAGCATTGATGCCATCACCGGCACCCCCACGCACCTCGCTTGGCCCATCTTCGAAAAGCTTGCGAAGCGGATCACCAGAGAGGTCAATGGCGTCGTCTCCGTGACCTACAACATCACCCCCAAGCCGCCATCCACCATTGAAGCCGTGTGAGGGAGGGAGCCGGCCGTCAGCCGCTGGCCGCTAGTCTCTGATCTGGATTCCGAGTGGCACTACTCGCGGCATCGGGCGACGAGAAGGAAGATGCACGATGGCAAACTACGGAGAACGGCCGTTCGAGTTCAGGGTGCCGGATACCATCCACGTTGGGATCGGGTGCCTCGAACGTGTCGCGGCAGAAGCCTCCAGGATCGGCGGGGGAAAGGTGCTGGTTGTCACGGATCTCAATGTGCGCGCAACACCAATGGCCGGAAAGGTGATTGACCAACTGTCAAGTGCTAGGCTCCTCCGAGGCGTCTTCAGCGATATCCCGGGAGAGCCGACGACCACCGAGGTGGAGAAGGGCCTGGCCGCCCTCGAGGAAGCGAAGGCGGACACCGTCGTGGCAATCGGGGGCGGGAGCGTCATTGACACCGCCAAATCTGTCGCCGTCCTGGCCACAAACGGCGGCTCGATCGTGGACTACAAGGGCGCCAACAAGATCAAGAAGGCCAAGCTCCCCCTGGTGGTCGTGAACACAACCGCGGGCACAGGCAGCGAGGTGACGCGGTTCGCGATCATCACCGATCCTGTGACCAACGTCAAAATGCTCATTGCGGATCCCCACCTCATCTCGGAGGTTGCGATTGACGACCCGCTGCTCACGGTGACCTGTTCGCCCCTCGTGACCGCCTCCACCGGCCTCGATGCCCTCACCCACGCCATCGAGTCGTACGTCTCGTTGCGGTCGAACACCCTGTCCGACCTCTTGGCGCTTTCCGCAATCAGGAAGATCGGACAGGCCATCCGGGCGGCGTTCAGGAACGGAGAGGACCTGGCCGCCAGGGCCATGATGCACGTCGCCTCCCTGGAGGCCGGGATGTCCTTTTCTAACGCCTCGGTCGCCTTGGTGCACGGGATGGCCCGGCCGATCGGGGCCTATTTCCACAAGCCGCATGGGATCTCTAACTCGGTCCTCTTGCCGTACGTCATGGAATGGAGCATCGCCGGGGCACCAGGGAGATTCGCCGAGATCGCCCGGGCGTTAGGCGTGGATACCACCGGCCTGAGCGACATGGAGGCGGCACAGCGCGCCGTCGCCGAGGTCCGAGCCATCTGCAACGACCTGCAGATTCCGAGACTGACCGGGCTTGGCATCG
>Ga0315288_10010728_pt1 | contig 11554 bp, 11 predicted proteins | sample YL17G11_20_MG_FD_203454 | JGI IMG/M metagenome (GOLD analysis project Ga0315288, IMG submission 203454) | Sediment microbial communities from Yellowstone Lake, YNP, Wyoming, USA - YL17G11_20 | ecosystem: Environmental > Aquatic > Freshwater > Lake > Sediment | place: USA: Wyoming | collected... | reverse complement strand
AGCCTTCAGGGACGCCAACTTCGAGAAGTTTACTTTTAAACCAACCCCGACTCCAAGTAATCCTGAAAAAATTGATATAGAAGATGGGTGGGAACATCGAAATATAATAACCGTTAAAATTCCTCAATTAAATGGAGTTGAAGGTTATCCATCGTCTGGAGTTTCATTACATAAAATTGTGGCACCAAGAGTTATTGAGCTGTTTTCTGAGTGGGAAAAACAAAAACTCTTAAAGTTAATATTGAGTTGGAACGGATCTTATGTAACGAGGTTCGTTCGTGGTAGTAGAAAAACAATATCGAACCATGCCACAGGTTCTGCGTTTGATATAAATGTCAGGTGGAATCAGCTTGGAGTTTCTCCGGCTCTCGTAGGTCAGGAAGGTTCAGTCCGAGAGCTTGTTCCAACTGCAAACGAATATGGTTTTTGGTGGGGAGGACATTATGGTCGTAATCTTAATCCGCCAAACCTTAACGCACGTCTTGACGGTATGCATTTTGAACTTGGCATGATGTGAATGTAATATGTGAAAATGGTCTCTACCTATATAGAGAAAATAAGTAGTAATAAATGTGGCATTACCATTGATTGCGATGATGATATGATTCGAGTATCATACCATCATCCATTTACCGGAACTATAAATAATATCAACTTCTTAAATGAAGAAAACAGTTTTGAAAAAATTAGGTGTGTAGTTTGTGATAAATTTGATAATGAGATTCGTTTCATGAATCAGCGCAAAGTTAGTCAAAAGTTCATAACTTCAATGGAAGAATTGAAAACGGAGATGTTAAGGATAATCGATTCACACCAAGATGAACTTGAAATCGCAATACTACATATGAGTTAAATATGGATCTTACAACATGTATTAGAATCAGTAAAAATGAAGTTCGTGCTGAGTATATATGTCCTAGAAGTTGCAAACTAATAAGAATATTGATGGATGGAGGCCTTGAAAAATTCAAGCTCGATATAGATTCAAAAATAAACAAAGAAATAAACCTGAAGGGCCCCTATAGGAGAAAATTGAATAGGATAAGAAAGAGGTTGCTGGATTCGATAAAAAATCACGAACCCTTCATTCAAATTCATGCTCTGCATAATAGTTAGTTCATTATAAAGCAGTATAAGGTCTAAGCCACCAATCTGTTCCATCACATTTGAGATTAAAACCCTGCCTACCACCCGCACCAACTGCTATGCCAGTAGTACCTAGTGTGGCGTTGATGTTACCAGCAGGGCTCACTAATGTGAAGGTATTTGCATCCGTGGATGTTTTTTGAATATCAATCGTTTGACCTGCACTGACGTTCGGATTAGGTAAATTCACAGCCGCGAGTGCACCTGCTGCAGTGCTGATCCTAGCAAAAGAACCATTTACTAGAGTTTGGCCAGTAGTTGTTATTGCAGCCGCTGTGCGACACACTACGATAGCACCATTAACTGCCGTAGAAGCGGCGAGACCGCCGACAAGTAGATCACCAGCACCGGCTTTAATTACAGAAGCACCGCTGGCTGGTGTTATGTTTACAACACCTTGAGTGCCCGTTCCCGTGGCTACACCGGGAACAAGGACAATGTTTCCACCGTTCTGGTTGGTTCCTATACCAGCAGTTGCTGTGAGAGTGACTGCTGCACCAGTATTTGTACCGGTGGAAGCTCCTGCAGTAATGGATATTGATCCACCTAGACCAGCAGTACCTGAAGCACCAGCAGTGATTTGGATGGTACCTCCTGCTCCTGAAGTAGCAGAACCAGCAGTAATGATAGTATTTCCACCAGCGCCTGATGTTGTGCCACCAGTACCCCCATCGAGTCTGAGTATTGCTCCTATACCAGTTGTTGTTCCGTTACCGGCTTTTATGGTGACAGCACCACCAGTACCACCAGTACCACCAGTACCACCTTGCAGGAGAACCAGACCGCCAGCACCGCCAGCACCGCCAGCACCTGGCTGTATTGTAATGCTTCCTCCCGCAACAGCATTTACGGAACTACCTGTATTAATGACAAGCGCGCCGCTGGCCGCGCCTGATGCAAAGGTTCCATTTCCAGTTCGGATGGTAATGGAACCTCCAGAAAAACCAGATGCTGATCCTCCAGCCCCTGTAATAAGACTGAAAGGTCCGCCTACAGCGTTGGTCCCTCCGGCCCCTGTGGTAAGCGTCATTGTGCCGCCAGCTCCGCTGACGTTTCCTGCACCTGTTGCGATAGCGACACTGGTTCCGACGCCGCCTCCCGCACCCGCACCACCTGTTATTTGGATGGTTGAAGCTGAACCGTTGGCGGTTGATGTCCCTGTTTGTATGAGAATACCGCCGCCGCTCTGACCATTTCCTCCTTGAATGGTGACGTTTCCTCCAACAGCTACGTTGCCGGGGGAAAGTCCGCCTGATATGACAATGTTCCCTGCTGGACCAGAAACAGTTCCACCATTTCCTCCGGTGAGATTAGCATCGCCTCCATTCAAAGATGTTCCGGCTGCGCCACCTTTGAGTGTAACAGCACCGCCAATACCTGCACCAATACCTGCACCACCTGTAATCGTGACTGCAGCAGCTGTCCCGGAAGTTACTGAAGCACCACCTGTAATCGTAATTGTTCCAGGCGCTCCTGTTGAGCCAGGAGTTCCTCCTATAATGGTGATATTTCCACCGTTAGCGGTTGCAATGACTCCCGTTCCACCAGTGATGTTTACAGCACCACCAGTACCGGATGTGGTAGCATTACCACCATTAATAGTTACAGCACCACCAGCACCAGATGTGGAGCCACCAACACCACCAAGAATTGCTAATGTTCCGCCAGTACCCGTGGCTCCTGGCGTGCCACCGCTTAACTGTAAACCTCCTCCAGTACTAGATGAAGTTGTTGAGGTTCCTCCGGATAATAATATTGTAGAGGCACTGCCAGTCGTGGCTTGAGTAATTGTTAGACTTGAAACAGTAATTATATTGCTAAGTAATGATGTTCCACCTGTACCATTCCAGGTGGCAATCCCATTGGCCGTAGAAGAACCAGGTCCTGAGACACCACCACCACCTGAAGCCCAGCTTAAATTTCCAGATCCATCATTTTGTAAATTAGTTGAAGCTCCACCCTGAGCAGTTGGCCATATTAACGCATAACTAGTGCCAACACCTGCAGGTGCTTTCAGCGTGATCGTATTCGCGCTATCACTTACGAATTGAAGACGAGTTGCTCTATTATCTGTTGTGGTGCGGTCAATTATTATTTGACCATCATTGGCAGCAGAACTTCCTCGACCACCTCGGAGTATTATATTTCCGGCAATGCCGGTAGTTTTATCAACCCCTATTATATTAGTATCACCAGCAACACCTGTTACTGTTGAACCTGCAGTAATTGTTACAGCTCCACCAACATTTGAACCTGATGAACTGCCAGCCGTGATGGTTACAGCTCCACCCCTACCGGAGGTTCCAGTTCCTCCATTAAGTGCTAGTATTCCAGCTGTTCCTCCGCCACTTACTGAACCGGAAGTAATGGTTAAATTAGCACCATTTGAAAAAGCACCTGCAGTACTACCAGCAGTGATAGTAACAGTTCCACCAATGGCACCAGCGTTACCTCCTGTGATGGTAACAGTTCCGCCGTTACTTACTGATCCTGTACCAGCTGCAAGTGTTACGTTTCCACCAGAAGCAGAATTTACCGTAGCATTACCAGCAGAAAGACTGAGGTTACCACCACCTTGAGTTCCGCTACCTGCACTGATTGTGACTGCACCACCTCTATTGGAGCTGAGTGAACCGTTAGCTCCTGTAATTGATATGCTACCTACAGAACCGGCTCCGTATGTTAGACCGCTGGTTATTGAGACTGAACCACCGGAGGCACCTTGGCCTCCGGCTATTGAAACATCTCCACCACTAAAAAGTGTAGTGGTAGTACTGGCTCCTCCTACTATTACTACAGGACCGCCCCTTCCTTGAATACCACTACCTAATCCTCCTTTTAAGGTTATTTGTCCGCCTGGGCCAGATGAAGTAGAGTTTCCACCACTTAAGGCCATATATACGCCAGTAGCACCTGCATCAGGTGTTATCAACGTCTGGCCGCTTATCATGATGTCACTATTCGATAATAGTGTTCCCGAGGTGTCAGCCCAAACTGCTACTGCACCGATAACTGACGGACCTGTAGCAGAAATCCCACCAGAGGGAGCTGGACCAGTAGCTCCCTGAGGACCAGTAGCACCATCCATGCCAGTAGGCCCTAGGGGCCCAGTTATCCCCTGAATACCAGTAGCTCCCTGTGGTCCGGTGATACCAGTAGCTCCCTGAGGACCAGTTGATCCAGTGACGCCAATAGGCCCTATTGAACCAGTTGGACCAATATACCCCGGACCGGTTGCCCCGAAAGAACCAGTATGTCCTCTAGGGCCAGTCGGGCCCTGGGCCCCACCAGCGGGACCTCTCAAACCCTGAGGCCCTATTGAACCAGTCGGACCTGGGGGCCCCTGGAAATTAGTATCTATGAGAGTTGATTGCCTCCTGAACTGCATGAAAAAGGAGTATGAATACTCCGTTGGAGAAGGATTAGTTTCTTTAACATATTGTATCTGAGATACGTCGAAATCGGATGGTAAAGATAATTGAGCATATACTGTCGATATATTATTATTTAGTTCTGTTACTGGGTTCGACAGTTTTCTATCCGAAGTCAAAATCACATTCGTGACAATGACGTCAGAAGAAACTACTGGTCGGCGTATGACTTCAACTCTGGTGGCCATATTAAACGGCCTCGCCAGAGATTAAAGCTTTTAGATCATGAATTGAATTTAGCATCGCAGTAACATCCTCTATCGAGGAGCTACCGCGTTTTCAATAATTTTCCATAAATCGATGAAATCAACTCATATCATGGTACTAGACCAATGACAGTTGAACCATCTGGTCCCATTATACCCATGCCAGGATCAGTAAAATATGCGGCTAATTGTTCTGTAGCGACGGTTAAGACGGCCACTCCTACTCCTACCGGAGCACCTATCGGAATAGCCGTAACAGGAGCCGCGACTGATACTAAAATTCCGCCACCATTAATAAGCTGTGCAGGATCTAACTGTATCGTGGCCCCACTGAGAGCTTGAACGGCGTGTATGCTAGAACTTGTTATTTTCCCATAACATTCTACAAAAGCGTGTTGTGTACCTATCACTCTCTGTGTTTGACAAGAAGCGTCCATATAGCAACGTCCTCCGTCAACATCCAGATTGAAAGTAATGAAACTATCAGACCAACCTGAGACACAGTTAGTAAGCGTTACTGAGCTCATTGCATAGACACCTTTAATGACCCCCAATTCTAATCCTTGAATATCCAACCTTGAACACCTTATTGATAAAGTAGATAACCTACGAACATATGATAATTCAGGATCATTACCATTTATTACAGCCATGCCCCAGCCGTTCCATTTTCTTGGCATGTTTGAAATTATCGTATTTAAAGGTGCAAGAGTCGGTGCAGGCTCAAAGATAGTTGTGGTATTTTGTGGGATTAATGACTTAGTTGCTCCAATAAACAGACTCACTAAATCAAATCTAACAGTGGCATTAAGGCCTACCAATACTCCGAACAGGCATGCTGATCCGCCACCAAAGACGTATTCTGTAAGGGTATTGCCTGATGTATTGCGAACTTCAACGTTTGCCCAAACACATGCCGGACAACTAGACATTGGTTCAGAGAATGCTCCACCATCCCCCCAATCTGTCTGAAATCCATGCGAGTACGATGGGGGAATCATCCGAAATTGTTGCCGCTTATTGCTGTCTATGACGGTATTATCCAATATGACGCCAGGACGAAAAATTCGGAATGTACCGGACGTTTGATTAGAGTTAAAACCATAAGAGAAAGCGAAGTACGTACTAACATCCGAATCAATGATTGTCCGCATTTGTCCAGCATTAGTTCCACTGGTAATTTCAAAAGTCATCCCAATAAAATCAGTGACAATTGCCTCATTAATGGTAACTTGGTTATCGGTTCCAAATTTCACGAAATTCGTCATTGTAGCAAGAGTTCCTGTGAAGACCTCATCTTTACCGTCATCACCACCTTGTCCTGCACCATCACCCCAAAAAATTATGCCAGAAGACTCACGAGTAAGAGCAGGCCATTTAGCTCCCTGCATCTGGGATGCGGCATATGTACCACTCCCTATATGAATTATCGGCGCATAGTTTGCTGGTGCGGATTCACCTATTAAATTGATGGCTTTAGTGATGGTAAGAAACGGAGAACCAGTCGTTAAGCCAGTATTTGAGTCAGATCCTGTAGTAGCTACATAGATATCTGTTGGTGGCAATGTTGAAGATCCACCAGCAGGTCCAGTAGCACCAGCAGGTCCAGTTACGCCATAAGGTCCAGTAGCACCAGCAGGTCCAGTAGCACCAGCAGGTCCAGAATTTTTTATTCTCCAACGCGCTGTTGTGTCATCATACCGAATCCAGACTTCACTATTTGGCAGAACTGTTAAATCCAGTCCTGTATCAATTATAAATCTGTTCGCTGGAGTAAGTTCCGTCGGACTCTGATGTGGTAGTACCAGGTTGAAAGATCCAACGTTTGATATGAGTATGGATCGCTTATCAAAAAATCCACTTGGAGCAGTGATGCCATAAACCGTTCTTGTTGTATCTGTTGTTATTCTCAGTACATCAACCCATTTAAGGCCGCTCGGTCCGTAATTTGCTATATTTGAAACAATGGAGTCAGAGAAAACGAATTTCCTCTTAGTTTGATATACCGATAAGTTGCCCGTAAAACCCGGGAACGGAGAAGGTGAAGAATGTACGGATCTTCCACCTCCGTAGTTAATCGTCAAATTCATAGTTCCGCCGAATAGATTTGCGTCGGCAGAAATCGGATTACCGTTCATATTAACTTCCAGATCACCGGAACCTGTGAACAGGTAACCTGACCCGGAAGAAGAGATTATGGATGATTCGTTAAGTTCAAGTACGGAACTGAAAGCACCTAAATTTAAATAATTGGCTATGTTTGAGTTGAGTAATTGTGCTGAACCCTTCAGTCTAATTATCGGAATGTCCGAAATTGCGGTAAATAGATCTCCTGAAAGTTTATTACACACCATCACGACAGAATCGAGAGAAATTGGATGGATACCAGTACATGACCCACCAAGAGTTATCATTGGGGGATTTATATTATCATTCGAGACTAAATCTATTCCTGAAAAGTCAAAGAATCCGGAGGACTCAGTCACATCCCCGAGAACAAGAATGGATTTCTTTCCGTTTAAGGAAGAAGCTGCTGTAAGAACTGAAGCTAATGTTATATAGGTGTTACCAGAAGCTATTCCCAATGGGTCAAGTACAAGTTCATTTACGGAACCGAACCCGGTCGGGCCAGTGGCACCGGTATATCCGGCGGGACCCGTAGCACCGCGAGGACCCGTAGCACCGGTTGTCCCTATTGGGCCTGTGGGACCCGTAGCACCGATAGGACCTGTAAGTCCCGGTGAACCCTGCGGGCCTGTCGGGCCTGTATTGCCACGAGGACCCGTAAATCCAGTGAAACCGGGCGAACCTTGAGGACCATCAGGACCTGTAGGACCACCAAAAACAGACGGACCGGTCTGGCCCTGGGGGCCAGTAGCACCCTGGGGGCCAGTAGCACCAGTCTGGCCGTAAGGGCCAGTAGCACCAGTTTGTCCTGGGACGCCCTGGGGGCCTGCGGGACCAGTGAATCCTGTGTAACCAGCCGGGCCTGTGGGGCCACCGAAAATGGAAGCGCCAGTAGCACCTTGAGGACCTGTAGGGCCAGTGAAACCGAAGTCACCCTGCGCTCCGGCAGCTCCAGGTACTCCCTGAGGTCCAGGGGCTCCTTGCGGTCCCGGAGGTCCAATAAACTGCGGGTCTGTTACTAGTGTACCCTTTTGAGAAAAACGAACAGAGAACGGGTACGTCATCAGTCCTGGGGACGAACTGAAAACAGCGTTGGTGGATATTTGGGATAAATCGTATGTTTCGGGAGTTATTAATAAATATGAATATACCTGCTTTATCACTTCTGGCGAATTCAGAGTCGCCAGAGGATTGGCAAGTATTTCATTAGAGGAAATCAGAACTAGAGCGGAAACAACGTTTGCTCTATCCGATATGGTTTTCTGGATTCCAACAGATATGGCCATGTCGAATGGACTGGCGATAATAGGGGTAACTTATGGTCGATTATAAAGATATTGAAGATAGACTGAAAAGAACTCTGAGGGATTCTCTCATGGGGGAGGGAGTTATAATCAAAAATGTGAAGGTCGTAGAAGCAGGAGAAACAGAAGACGAAAGAATAATTCGTGAAGTCCACGAAGATGATAAGTCGACCATACATCTCAAATTCGATGTACAACTTCCATATCCCATTGAATATATAAGTACAACGTATATTGTTGGACCTGGAGAAGAACCATTGATGGTTGTTGAAGAGGTAGATTTTAAGCCAGAGTCATTAACATTAGGGGATTTAGATGAGTGAAAATAACGGATCAGGTTGTGGGTGCTTCACTATAATAATCGTGGTTCTAATTTGTTGGGCTCTCATGTTTGGAGTTAACTATCAGGGTAAGCATTACGGGATCTCTTCATGCAACACTAATGGAGTTACTATCGAGTAAGGTTGAAGATGGCGACGAAAAAATCAGTAAGACCTCCCAGAAAATCAATAAACCCTGGGAAGTCAAATAATATTAAAACTCCCGTAGTTCCAAGGTTCACCCTCGCAAAAGACCAGGTTCAATCCTCGATTTGTCCCGTGTGTGGTGGCGAAGTTGTACCGATGATAGATGAGACTGAAAGAGGTTCAATTTTCATCTCTATCTACGATGGGGCTTTTTGCAAGAAATGTAAAATTAGATTCGAGTCCATGCCAGATCCAAAACTTTTCAAAAAATTGAATCCATAAATTTATACTGCCATCTTGAAATAGGTGGCAAAGATGTATGTTGTATTTTACATCTATATATCAATTGTAATATTCATTCTATATTTCTCTTCTTCAGGACCATCGAAAGATGTTAAGATAAGCAGGTTCTACTTCATGTCAATATGTGTGGCATATGCTTTCTTGTGGCCTCTTTTAGTATGTTTAATCTTTTTGGTATATAATAGTAGGACATATAAATGAATAAAGATGTGGATAAAGCAATGATTGGGTTCTTCCTTCTTCTCGGATGTATATTAGCGAGGCTAATGTCATGACAAAAAAAAGAAGAACAAAATTAAAGAAGATAAAGAAAAATTCCGATGGAATTAATTTATGTAGATGGTGCAAGAATCCAGTAAAACCCCCGAAGAGAACTTTCTGTTCTTCGGTTTGCATTCATGAGTACAAGATTCGTTCTGATACCAAATATGCAAGAGACTTCGTATATGAGAGAGATCTAGGCCAGTGTTCGAGATGCGGCGTGGATACGAGGTATATGAAGATTGAAATTGAAAATCTTAGACGTTCGGTAAATTCTGGGATAGATAGTTTTAAAAAGAACCCTTCATATGTTGAATTCTGTAAAAAATTCGGATTAACGGTAGGTGAATCCCTGAAATCAGTTTGGCATATGGACCACAAGAAACCCGTTTTTAAGGGTGGAGGGGAATGTGGACTCGACAATTTAGTCACGCTCTGTGTTCTTTGCCATAAGGCAAAGACTAAAGAAGATAGACTTAAAAAGTAAATTTCGCTTGTAATGTTTTGAATGGATGAATATGTTTTAATATGCGGTTCAAGATACTGGGATGATAGAAGCAAAATACTTAAGTTTGTCCATAAACTCAGCAAAGAGACAATAATAATCCATGGTGATCAATATGGTGCAGACAAAATAAGTGGGGAATCAGCTGAAATCGTTGGACTCAGATTCATCCCTTTTCCAGCTAATTGGAATGAGTATGGGAATTCAGCAGGTCCAATCAGGAATCAACAAATATTGAACTTCCTGATCGAGAAAAGACAGGAAGGTTCAAAAATTGGATGTGTGGCTTTCCATGAAGACCCACTCCTCGGTTCCGGTACAAGGAATATGGTGAAGAAATGTGCTTCGAAAAATATTGATGTCACGGTCTTCTTTAAAGAAATATTTGATAGGAAAATATTTGCTAAAGATCAAGAATGCTATGGGTGTGAGCGATTTTTGATCAAGCACCCAAAAGTCGGAAATGAGGAAAATACGTTCCTCTCATGCGATGGCCAGGTCTCAGTAATCCGTTAGTGTAATGTGAGTCAATAATATGAAGAAGTCAAAGAATCCGGGTCGCCCCTTCCTAAAATGGCTCGGAGGCAAAACCAAAATGATTCCTCATATTCTGGATGAGATGCCGGAATCATGTAAAACGTATTACGAGCCTTTTCTCGGAGGAGGCTCGGTTTTCATTGAGATGGCAAAATCCGGCAAATTTAAAAATGCTGTAATCGGCGACATGAATGAAGAACTGGTAAATACATGGTTGCAAGTTAAAGACCATCCAACCTCCTTAATTAAGGAATTGGAAAATGGATACTACATATATAACAAAAAGAGATATTTAGAAATCAGGGAACTAGAAACAAAGTCTTTGACTAAAATAACGAGAGCCGCAAGGTTCGTTTATCTAAACAAGACCTGTTTCAACGGTCTCTATCGCGTTAATCAATCCGGGAAATTCAATGTCCCATTCGGGAAGTACACAGACCCGCAGATTGTCGATGAAGAAAACCTACACATCATAAGTTCCCTCCTTAAGAACGTGACTATCATCCATGGCGATTTTGAGCTGGTGGTTAAGGATGCTAAAAAGGGAGATTTAGTTTACATAGATCCCCCCTACATTCCTCTATCATCGACGTCTAAATTTTCTCAATATACGAGCGGCGGATTCTCCGAACCGGATCATTGGAGACTCGCTGGATTATTCAATAATCTTGTCCATAGAGAGGTGGATACGATTCTTTCCAACTCGTCTGCTCCGTTATCCTTGAAATTATATGGGGATCATGAAATCATTACTCTGAATGGGACTCGCTCAGTCGCTGGACCGGGCGATTGGAGAAAATCCGTATCGGAGATAATGGTAGTAGCGAAGAGGAGAAAGAAAACAAAAACTATTGACGAGAAGCACGCGAGTTGTTAAAGTAATTTCATGATTTTCTTGTGAATGCTCCTGTGGAAAGCGCGAGGACCTCCCGCAATTAGGATTGACTAGATATCCTAATTTGCAATCGGAGGTTTTCAAATGCGTTTTCCAAAGTTGAAGTCGTTCATTAAAGACAATTCTGAACTCAGTAGAAAAATGAGTTCAGAAGCAAGATCATGTTATGGATTGGACAGACATAGAGTCCATCTCGAAAAGAATGTTATCGGTAGAAGAACCAGGTATGCACTTCTTGCTTTGGCATATGCTCGTGGTAGAGGATATATAACGCAAGAACCATTACATAAGAATGAATTCAGTTCATTCATCCTTGCTGAGTATGTGAAAGACCTCGCCGACTTGAGTGTAACTTGGCAAGAACTCGATGAG